>Ga0209415_10011042_pt1 | contig 15265 bp, 11 predicted proteins | sample PeaSoiSIISIP2007_FD_187696 | JGI IMG/M metagenome (GOLD analysis project Ga0209415, IMG submission 187696) | Peat soil microbial communities from Weissenstadt, Germany - SII-SIP-2007 (SPAdes) (version 2) | ecosystem: Environmental > Terrestrial > Soil > Wetlands > Peat | place: Germany... | reverse complement strand
GGCTGCATATTATTGGGCGCGGTAGCTAAAGATTCAAAGACCCACAAACCGCTGCTTGAGTACGACCATCCTCTTCGCAAGCTTAGGAGGCTATTCTACGGGACCGAAACTCCAGAGGCGTCGCCGGACAAGACCGTCACGATCCGGGTGAGCGACATCAACTTTTGTTATCCCTATACAGATTGGAGCGACTCGGAGTTCAGTTTAGCGAGCAATGTTGCACGGTTGCCACACATAACCGACGTGGTTCTGAGTGAGCGCGGCACGACTGACCTTCAGTTACCGTTGTTGGGTCTCAGAACTAAGCGCGAACCCCGCGGTGTGCGTCCGGCTTGTTACTCACTGTCACTTACCGTCCTTAGTCTGCGCGACGACCTGCGCCAGAAAGTTCACCACTTGCGCTTCGTCGCGCGCGACCTCGTAGTAGGCGGCGCGTAACATCTGGTCCTTGCGATTGATCAGCGTCTCGCGAATGTTCTGCTGCACGCGCGGATCGGTCAGCTCGCGCTGGCCGGCCGGCTCCTTGGAATAAATCTTGAAGATGCGGTAGCCTTCCGCGGTCTTCACCACCGCCGTTACCTGGCCACCCGGCGTGTTCTGAATCGCGGCGCGAATTTCCGTATTTGCTTTCGCCAGCGCCGATTCCGGCACGAATCCCAGGTCGCCGCCGTTGGGCGCCGTGGTGGGATCCTCGGAGAAATTCTGCGCCAGTGTCACGAAATCCTCCCCTTGCTTTAGCCGCGCCACCAACATGTCCATCTTCTTGCGCGCCTGCTCGTCGTTCTGCGCCTTGTCGTTCTTCAGATTCCGTACGTTCGGGTCCGGCATCGGCGAAACCAGTATCTGCGCCAGATGCACCTGCGGTTCCGGAAAATTGAAACTGCTCTTGTTGGCGTTGTAGAAGTCGGTGACGTCTTTGTCGGAAATCGAAATATGCGAAGTGATCTCTTTATTGAAGAGCTTGGTGATGCTGAGGTCCCGCTTGAGCTGCGCTTTCATGTCATCCACGGTCATTTTGCGCGCTTCGAGCTGCTTTTGAAACTCCTCCTGCGTGTAGGGCGCTTTTAGTTCGGCGAATCGCGATTCCACGTCCGCATCGGTGGCCATCAAGCCCAGCTTTTCGGCGCGCTGCAGCATGATTTCGTTGTCCACCAGCGTCCTCAGCACTTCCAGCTTTTGAATCTCCATCTGATCGCTGCTGGGCTTTTCGGAGGACGACATGAACTGCGCCTGGTACTGCTTATCCAGGTCCGCGTAGGTGATGATGCGTCCATTCACCGTCGCCGCGACGTTGCTGGAGACAGCGTGCTTGCACCCAGAGGCGCACAGGACCAGCAGAACGCTGCCGAGGGCGGGAACGATACGGGACATTCGGTAGATGACTTCATTCTACAGTCTCGGCGCTAGCAGGCGCATTGCTACAATCGCGCGCAGGAGGTGAATATGTGTCCCCGCATCACGCGACGCTGCCTCTTCGCCTCGGCGCTGGCGACTGCAGCGCTGGTCACCCCGGTCGGCGCCGATTCGTCGCAGAACGATTTTCGCTTCTCGATCCTCGGCGATCGCACCGGCGATGCCCAGCCGGGTGTTTACGAGCGCATCTGGAGCGAAATCGGAGCGTTGTATCAAGATGAGGCATTGCATCCGGATTTCGTCATCAACGTTGGGGACACCATCGAAGGCGGCAACGACGCAACAGCGGCGTCGGAGTGGCGCGCGCTTCGTCCGCTGTGGGACCGTTATCGCTATCCGATGTACTTTACGCCCGGCAATCACGACATCTGGTCGGCCGCCTCGCGAGCGATCTTCGAACAACAAACCGGGCACCCGCCGTTTTACGGCTTCAACTACCAAAACGCACACTTCACCGTGCTCGATAACAGCCAGACACCCGACTTCAGCGCAGGACTGAGCAGCAGCCAAATGCAATTTCTCGAGCGCGACCTGGCCCAAAACCGCGACCGCGACCCCAAGTTCGTTTTCTTCCACAAGCCCTTCTGGCTCATCCCAGTCAAATTTCAGAGCAGCCAGTTTCCTTTTCATCAATTGATCAAGAAGTTCGGCGTGCGTTACGTGGTGAGCGGTCACGGACACCAGTTCGTGCGCGCCGTCGAGGACGGTGTTACCTATCTGGAAGCGCCCAGCTCGGGAGGCAAACTGAAAGGCCAAGGCTTCGCGCAGGGATGGTTCTACGGCCAGGTGCTGGTGGAAGTGAAGGGCTCAAACGTCGGCATGACAGTGAAGGAGATCGGGGCACCTTTCGGGCAAGGCCGAGTGATCAAAGCCCAAGAATAGGGGTGTATCACGCCCGCGCGGGGGCTGTATACTGGCTTCGATTGAACTACAGAACAACACCAAGCGAGCCGCCATCGCGCGCACGAAGAGGCGCCTGATGGTAGCTCCAAGGGCAGACCGCAGCGGTTCTCCTCGCCGGCCGATCTGGGATTCGGGCGAGCGGTCGCGGGTCGCTCGATTTCTCAGGACTGCCGTCAAGGAAGTCGGAGTGACGCGCATGGCGTTTTTCCTGCTCGCTCTGGCCGTGGGCGTCTATCTCTACCGTGAGCTAACGCGCGACGTCCTGATCATTGAACCGTTCAACGTTCCTAAGGAATACGCTGACAAGGGCTTTACGGACGAGGTGATCGCCAACCACGTCAGCGACGCGCTGGCCGAAATCGAAAAAGATGCGATCACCAAGGAGAAGCGCGCCGGCTTGAGGGTCGACACATTCGTGTTGTCCGGAGATTTGCCGACTACGATCGACGTGGAGGTCCCGGGCACTAAACTCGGGCTACGGACGCTGGTGGAAATCGCGCGCGAGGTATTCAACATACATCCGAAGCGCGTCCGAGGCGACGTCGTTTTGTCGATCGCTCCGGCGGCAGCCCCTGTCTCGTTAACCGTGCGCGTCTCGGGGGCCCGCCACCCTGAGGTGGTTCGGCGTTCCATGATTCCTGACAACGACCCTGAACGGATTCCACAGCTCGCCGCCGAAGCGATTCTCCACGACGTGAATCCGTTTCTGTTGGGAGTGTACAAACAATATCAGGACGACTCGGAAACTGTCGAGGAGATCGGCCGCGAGCTGCTCGCCGGCTCGGACCGCTTGGACCGCGCGCGGGGTCATGACTTGATGGGTCTGGTCGACACAGCGAGGGGACGATTGAAGGATGCGGTGGCGGAGTACCGTCAAGCGACGGAGCTCGCGCCCGATTTATCGTTCGCCTATGCCAATTGGGGCTTCATGCTCGACAATTTGGACAAGGCTGGCGAGGCTATTACCAAATACCAGAAGGCCGTTCAGCTCGATCCATCCTACGCACGAGCGTATGTGGTCTGGGGCTACACGCTTTACAAGCAGGGAAAACCCGCTGAGGCCGAGGCGAAGTTCCAGGAAGCGGTCCGCCGAGATCCGGGAGACCCGGTCACTTACGATTTCTGGGGAGCCGCCTTGGCGGAACGGGGTAAAGAAGTTGAAGCGTTCGCCAAGTTCGAACAAGCCCTCGAATTGGATCCTAAGTACTGGAGCACCTACACAGCGTGGGGCGACACATTGACCAGGCAAGAAAAGTGGGAGGATGCGGCCGAAAAATACAGGAAAGCAATCGAGACCGGTCCGAAATCAGCGACTCCATACTATTCGTGGGGGGCGATGCTATCCCAACAAGGGAAGCTGGACGATGCAATAGCAAAATTCCGCCTGGCGAGCCAGATCGATCCTGGGAGTGCCTATGCCTACAATGCGTGGGGCGTCATCCTTTTCAAGCAAAACAAGATGGAAGAGGCGATTGCAAAGTTTCAGAAGGCCACTCAGATCGACCCGAAGAGCCTGGACGCATACAACAACTGGGGCAATGCGCTCCAGCAACTCGGCCGGGCAGCCGAAGCCGAGGAAAAGTTCGCTAAAGCCCGGGCGCTTTCCTCCGCCCCTTAGCGTTCGTGCCAGGATCTTCCTATCCTTTTGGAATGCGTTTGCCTACCGCTTCCAGCGAAGCCGCCGCGTCAGCGATCACCTGCTCGGGGACCAGCGCCGTCAACTTGCCGCCGCGTTTCAAAATTCGCCCATCGACAACCACCGTGTCGACGTCCGCTTCTTCGGCCGCCTCCACCAGCATGTGCGCCGGATCGGTGAAGACGCCCATGTTGACTCCATCGGTTCTCACCATGATGACATCGGCGCGTTTGCCCGGCGTCAGCGAACCGATCTGGTGATCGAGCCCCAGCGCCCGCGCGCCATCGATGGTGCCCATCTGGAGCGCTCGCCGCGCCGTCAGCTTAAATTCGTCAAACGCCCTGGCATTCTCGGCATTCCGCAACAGCTTGAGAATCCCGAAGAAATTGGCGCTCCCGGTGAGCGGCACGCTATCCACCGACACGGCCACCAAGATTCCCGCGTCCATGAACTCGCAGGCTTTGGTCAGTCCATAGCCGATGCGCAATTCCGAACCGGGCGAAACGCTGATTGGCGATCCCGCGGCGGCCACCAACTTCATCTCCGCGGGAGACGTGGCCAGCATGTGAATCAGCAGGACGTCCTTTCCCAGGAATCCTCCCTCCGCCAAAGCTTGCACGTCCCCCGGTGGAGTATTTTCTCGCGATGCCCAGTGCGTGGCCATCGGGATGCCCAGCCGGCGGGCGGTTTCAAATTCCTTCCGCGCCACGTCGACGTTTTCGGGTGATTTTGAGGCATCAGGGCCGACAGGGATGCCGCCCCAGGCGAAGCCCAGCGATATGAGCCCGTCATTCGAATATTTCTGCCAGTCGCGATGGAATCCCTCCAGGTCTGTGAGATCGATGTGGCGGTCCGGCGGCATCCCGCGATACGGCCCGTACGACCAGCGGCAGCGCAAACCCGTCTCCTGAAGTGCGCGGATGTCGTATACCGCGTGATCGTGACTGCGCACGTTATGGCAATTGTCGCCGACCGTGGTGAGTCCGCCATTGATCGCTTCGGCGGCGGCCAGGCGCGTGGAGCGGTACATGTCAATGGGCTCCATCGCCTTGCCATAACGCGTGGTAAACGGAAAATAGCCGTCCTCGGGTTTGTCGCCCGCCATGGACCGCAGATACGTCGTCCACAGGTGCCAGTGGGTGTCCACCAGCCCCGGTAGCACGATGGTTCGGCGCCCATCGATCACCCCAGCCCCGTTGGGACGCTTCACATCCTTGCCGACTTCGGCGATCACACCATTTCTCACCAGTACACTTCCGCCCGCGATGTCGCCTACCGAGGGATCCATCGTCATCAGGTAGGCGTCCCGAATGACAAATTCACCACGCGCGGGCAAGGGCTTCGCCGGGCTCGGGACGGCAGGACGCCGGTTGGACCGAGCGCCTTGCTGAGCGTGGAGAATGGCGATGGGCGAGGTTCCGAATGCCGCCGCGCCGATGCCGATCAACTTCTGGATGAAACCGCGCCTGCGTATCTCTTCCATCCGACCCCTCCCTTATTTGCCCACCAGGTGCTGTAGATCCTTGTTGTTCTCGTTACAGACGTATTCGAGCAGGTCGGTGTCGGGAACCAGCTTGAGCGGCAACGTTACGTTCCACGGCTTGGTGTAGGCTTTCGGATCGTCGATGGTAATCAGAATATCCATGTGTCCGAAGTCCTTCCGGCGAAAACGTTCCGTGACGTGCAGTGCATCGGTGGCAGGACGGCCCTCGTTGTCCAGCCAGCCCTGGTTGTTGAAGCCCGAGGTTTCCGCCGCGAAATCGTCACCTTCCCAATGCCCCACCGAGTAGCCCTGCCAGGTTGGATTGGGATCTTTGGGAAGCTCGCGGCCATCGGTGAAAATCTGGCGATAGCTGTGTACCGCCTCATAGAGAATCACCACCATTTTCTCGCTGTTCAAAATCTTGAAAGGATAGGGGACGGAGTCCGATCGGGGCACCCCGCCCGGAATGCAGTTCCCGGTCGGATCGTCCTTGCTTTCGGTCGCACGCCGCTGCTTGAACAGCGCCTCAGCCCAGGGCTGGAAGGGAGCGTCGCCGGGCTTCAAGTCCGATGCGATGTTCAGGATGTAAGGAGGCGAAGGCTTCCAGATGCCTGACAGGTCGGGTTTACCATGCTGGGTCTTGGGCGCGGGCGCCGACAGGTTCGCTGTCCCGTCTGGCAGCCGCGGAATCCCCGGAGTCCTGACGTTCAGCCATTGCGCTAAGGCGGGCAGGCAGACGGCGCAGAGGAGGGCGGCCGGCCTAGCCGCCGCACCTACCGCTACCATCGCCGAACGCCGGGCAGCCCTTCTGGTTTTCATGAAAGCCCTTCCAACTGTATGCCAGGATCCGTCTCACTATACCTGCGCCACCGAACGGAGGCCCTAAGAAATCTTAAAACACACGCCAGCCCCGCCCGATAAGAGATTGGAAGAATCCATCGCCCCCATGATCTCACTCCGCAAGACCGCAACCGAACTCGATCGTCTGGAGGAGCTGCATCGCACGGCCGTCAACTGCTACTCGCAAGCGCTCCACTCCACGGAACAGAATGCCATTGAGCTGGACGCCGCGCAAGCGGCTCATTTTCGCGCGCAGGTGCAGGCGCTGCGGAACCAATTGCGGGCCGACGCCGGGGCCCCCGAGTTAGACTTCGTCCAAAACTCGTTCGATGCCGAACTGAAAGACTACCGCGACAAGACCCGCCAGCAGGTCGAACGGCTTCGCCAGGAAGTGCGGGCCGCCGCCGCTGCCGTGGAAACCTTCGCCGGCTCCATTAGCGAAAGCGAAATCAATCTCGAATCCGGCCTCAAGCGAGAACTGAACAGTCTCAACCAGAGCGCCGCCAGCGATGACATCCAGAAGATTCGCGGCGCCATCCGCGCGTCCACGGCGAAAATCGCCGAAGGCATTCAGCAAATGCGATCCTCCAATCAACTCGCGATCGCACAGCTCAAGGACGAGATTCGCCTCTTGCACCAGGAAGTCCAGGCCGCCCGGCGCTCCCCGGCGAACGACGCTTCTTCGGAAAGCCGTCAGCGAATCAACGGCCGCATGGAAGAGTTCATCAAAACGAACACCCCCTTTTCGGTGCTCCTGGTCGTGGTTCGCAATTTGGACGGTCTCGAGAACTGTTATTCGGCGCAGGTCATTGAAAACAGTCTGCGTGCTTTCCAAGCTCGCTATGAGAACCTGCTTCCTTCTTCGGCCAGCGTCGCCCGTTGGGCCAAGGACCAATTCGCGGCCATTTTGAGTGCCGCGCCCGGCAACGCAATCGATATGTCGAGGGAGGTGGTCCGCAAGCTGTCTGAGCCTTTTCTCGAAGAAGGCAAGGGTGGAACGCTCGCCATCACCTTCAATCCGTGTGCGGGCGTCGTCGAATTCAGCCCCGGCTCCGATTTGGCCAAGTTTCAAGCCAAGCTCAAACAGTTGGCCGGCGCGCTCAGCGCCTGACACCCCGCGGAACCAGCACCACCCGCGCGGCGGGGCATAAATCTTACAAGAATGTTCAAAACAAAGCACCTAATGACAGAGCTCGGAACAGACGATATGTAGCTGACAGGGACCCGCCTGTTATGCCAAGGTCTGCCACACCGATTTCTGCAAGCTTGAAAAAGGTGCCTCCCTTTCCACCAGTGGCGGCAAAGCTTCTGAGCTTGCTTTCCGGCCCCGCCGTGGATGTCAACGAAGTAGCTGATCTTATCGGGAGCGACGCCACGTTCACCGCGCGCTTGCTCCAGCGCGTGAATTCGGCCCAATTCGGGTTCGTTTCCGATATCACCAATGTGCGGCGCGCGGTCGGGCTTCTCGGGTTTGACACCACACGCCAAGTCGTCCTCGCGCACGCGACCGCTGTCTACGTGCACGGCGGCCTAAAAACCGAGACGATGCGACGCTGCTGGCAGCACACGGTTGCTACCGCCGTGCTTGCCGAGGAGATTGCGGTAGCCTGTAACGCATTTGTTCCCATCGCCTTCACCGCCGGGATCATGCACGACATTGGCCGGCTGGGATTGCTGGTTGCTTATCCAGAGGAGTATGAACGGGTGATCCGCAACGCGGCCGGACGCTCGATGGACGTGCTCGAATTTGAGGCCGAGGAATTCGGCGCGCATCACGCCGAAGCGGGCCGCATGCTGGCCGAGCTATGGAGCTTGCCTTCCGAGATGGGCGTCATCGCGGGCCGCCATCACGACCCTTGCGAGGGCTCGGAAGTGGACTTGCTGCGAATCGTCCATGTGGCCTGCCGCCTGGCCGATGTTTTGGGTTATGACGTCGTCAAGCCTCTCGTGCCATCCCAAGCGAGCGACGTGATCGCGGAATTGCCCGCAACGATGCGTGCCAGCCTGGTCCGGGCTCCCGAAGAGCTTTTCGAGCGCATCGAACAGCAGATTCGCGAATTCGGCTCTGAAGCAGGCAATACGCCGCCCGAAGAGACGCTCGCGCTGCTGGCATCGGTGAATGAAACCGAAAATCCCGAGCAAGCTTTGATCCTGGATACTGAGACGGACATGGCATCGGACCGATGGGAAGCGGCCGCCTCAAAACGCGAACCCGTCCCCAACCGGACAATCATCCTGTGGATTCTGGCCGCCCTGGCCGGCTCTACCGCCGTGGTCCTCTGGGTTTTACGCTAGAAACAGGGCAGCGTAAAAAACGTCGGCCGGGCGCATTTCCGTTCGACGGAATCGACCGGCGGGCATTTTCGTGGGACCAGGCGAAATCAAGATCTATCCCGGCTCCTACTCCTCCGGCGCGAACGCCAGCAGCACATTACCCGCCATACCGCCATTGCGCGCGTAGCCTGAGTTCACAAACAGCATGCCTCCCACCAGCACCGGTCCGGCGCCATCCAGCGAGCCACCCTTGCCTCGCACCCCGTTCGCGGTTTGATATTCGCGCACCGTATCAAAGTCCCACAACACGTGGCCATCCTCGGTGGCGAAGGCGCGCAGGTGACCGTCGTCCGATCCGGAAAATACGACACCGGGAATGGCCGTCACCGCCGCGGGCTGCGCCGGACTGCACTTTGGCGTCGATCCACACGGCTGCGGCGCTGCGTACCAAGCCTTCTCGCCGTTGGAGATTCTGAGCGCGGTTAGCCCTCCGCCCTGCGTTGCATCGGGCAGCGATCCGACCTGGACGACGGCGCCCGGAGCGGCCTTCCTTACCAAATCCGAAACCGCCGCGTAAACCTTCTGCCCGTCGCTCGCCATGCCCCATTGCACACCGCCGTTGGTACCGCCCTTGCCGACGCGACTCTGCCACAGAATCGCGCCTTTGTGATCCGGGTCCAGTGCGTAGACTACGCCCGACTTTTGTCCCGCAAGCAACACGTCGCGGCCATCGGGAAGCTTTTCACTAAGCACCGACGACCCGAAGTCGTAGTCTGGCCCGGGACATTTACCGCCTGGGCAGGCGCCACCGAACACGTCACCCGGTGTTACTTGCTTGGACCATACGATTCGTCCGCTCTTCAGTTCCAGCGCCAGCACCGCATCGCTCATATCGGTGGCGGGCGTTGAGTAATTGTCACCAGTCGTAATGTAGAGCAAACCGCGCTTGGCATCCACGGTCGGCGATCCCCAGACACCCGCGCCGGACGGTCCCCAGGTTCCCACGCTGCCCGGGGCTTTTTCGATTTCCTTGGGTTTCTCGCGAATGGTGTAAGTCTTCCACACCTCGGTCCCATCCTTGGCGCGCAACGCCGTCACGCTGCCTCGGAACGTGCAACACGGATACTCCGGATTGCCCGATCGCGTTTCTTCCCAGGAAGCGGCTGGAATAAAAACCACCCCATTGTGGACAGCAGCGGAGGCGGTCAATCGTGTGGCCTCGTGAGACTCGGGCTTCTTCTTCCACAGGAGGCCTCCCGTCTCGGCGTCAACCCCGTAGGCCCACCCGTTCAGATCGCTGAACACCAGAACGTGGGTCTTGCCGTTGGGGACCGCGACAATGGCGGACCGCACTGGGCCGCTGGCCTGGTACACCCAGCGAACGCAGCCGGAATCCGTACTCAGCGCCTGCACCGTGCCTCCCGCGCTGCCGACGAACAGTGTGCGTCCCAGTACCGTGGGTGCTCCAAACGCGCTGACATCGCCTTCAAACGCATAAGCCCACTTCAATTTGAGCTTTCCTACCTGATTCAGATTGATGCCGCTCGAGGTGGTGTACCGTGTGTTCGATGGGTCGGGCCCCCAGCCAATCCACGCCGGGCTCGGCGACACACCAATGTTCACGGTGCGGTCCGCGCAATACGCCTGCGGAGGGACCGGGACATCGGGGCGCTGCACACCCAGATAATTCGCCACGGCCTCGCGCTCTTCGCGGGTCAGGACATAGGCGATGTTGATCATGACGCCAAAGTCCAGCGTTCGTAAAATGCGAGCCACGGACAACTGCTTCAGAGCGTCACGAGGCGGAATTGTTTCACTCGCAGAGTCATGGCAAGCGGCGCAGCGTCGCTGGTACACCGCTTCGCCGGAGACCGCCGCTGCGCAGGGGAGCACCGCGACAATCGCGAGCAGCGCAAGAATTCGAAGGATGGGCCGATTGAGCACGCCGTCATTTTACATGAATCTGACGCGACGCCCATCGACCCGCGGTGGCAATGCAAGCTGTGCACTCGCCGCAACTCGCCGTGCAAAGGGAACGGGCACGGTGGTGGTCCCGTCTGCCGTCCGTTTCTGCATTACCACGTGACTACCGCGCTGCCTGACTCGCTGGAAGCCTTGCTGCTCCAGTATCCGGCACGTCTCCTCACCGGAGAGCGTCCGGAGCTTACCCAACCGCGACCTCTACCTGCGTGATGAAGATCTCACGCTGTGAGCGCCGAACGATTTCGCGATGTAACCATCCCCTTCCCGTTCGATCACGGCAGTGAGGCTACGTAGCATGGACATAATGCGATTGTATCGAATCATTCCCAATCCCAATTCCCCGCCCCGTCGCTTGACGCGCAGCCCGAATCGAAATAGCATCAATAGCTAGGCGTAGGCGCCCAACTATGACCAATCTCAAACCCGTAGATGTCGCCATCATCGGCGGCGGCTGGACCGGACTCGCCATGGCGAAGGAACTCGTCAGCCGTACCTCGGTCAGCGTGCTGGCTCTGGAACGCGGGGCCCCGCGAAGTACGGCCGACTACGCCATGGACATGGACGAGCTGGACTACAACGTCCGGCTTCGCATGATGCAGAACATCGCCGAAGAAACCATCACGCACCGGCACTCTCTGCGCGATTCAGCCGTGCCCGTCCGGCAGTACGGCTCGTTCCATCCCGGAACCGGCGTGGGTGGCGCCGGCGAACACTGGACCGGCATGAGCTTCCGCTTTATGCAGGACGTCTTCACCATGCGGACGCATCTGACCGAGAAACACGGGGCGGCGCATTTGCCCGCGGATCTGGCGGTGCAGGACTGGGGCGTCACTTACGATCAACTGGAACCGCACTACTGGTATGCCGAGCAGATGATGGGAGTCAGCGGCAAGGCGGGCAACCTGGGCGGCAAGCTGATCGACGGCGGTAACACCTTCGAGTCGCCGCGCTCGCATGACTACCCGACACCGGCGCTCAAGCAGGCTTACGCATCCTATCTTTTCGACCAGGCGGCGCGGAAGCTCGGTTACCATCCCTATCCGACGCCCGCGGCCAACCTGAGCGAGAATTTCACCAACCCGGACGGCATCTCGCGGCCGGCCTGCGCCTACTGCGGATATTGCACGCGTTTCGGCTGCATGATCGGCGCCAAAGCGCAGCCCAGCAACACGCTAATGCCCGTGTTGCGCAAGCATAAGAGCTTCCAACTGCGAACCGGAAGCTGGGTGCGGCGGATCGTCCACGAGAACGGGCGCGCCACCGGGGTCCAGTTCACCGATGCCAACGGCGAGGAGTTTTTCCAGCCGGCGGAGACCGTGATCCTCTCCACGTTCACACTCAACAACGTGCGGCTAATGTATCTTTCGAAGATCGGTACGCCCTACGATCCGGCATCGGGCAAGGGAACCCTGGGCCGCAATCTGACGCACCAGGTTCAAGGCGGCGCGCGGATCTACTTTGACAAGCCGCTGAACGCTTTTATGGGCGCAGGCTGCCTGGGCATGCGGATATCCGATTACGACGGCGGCAACGGGCTGACCGGCGAGGACGGCCTGCTACGGTTTGGGATGCTGAGCTGCAACAGCCGTGGCGAGCAACCGATCGCGGCCTTCGGCGCAATTCCGCCGGGTTCTGCGAAATCCAACTGGGGCGCGGAGTGGAAGGCCGCCTCGCTTCAATGGCGCGATCGCGTGAGCGATCTGACGCTAGCCGGCGAACACATGTCGTATCGCCAGAACTACATTGACCTGGACCCCACGTACACCGACAAGTTCGGCGATCCCTTGCTGCGTTTCACGCTGGATTGGACCGAGCACGAGTACAAGCAGCATGACTTCGCCTATGATCTTGCCGCGAAGATCGGGCCGGTTATGGGAGCGAAGGTGGATCCCAGGCGCCCCTCGCACGCCAAATACAACACGATCAACTATCAGAGCACGCATATTCAAGGAGGAGCCATCATGGGGGCATCGCCCGACACGAGCGTGGTGAATCCTTATCTCCAGCATTGGGACGTGCCGAATCTGTGGGTGATTGGCGCATCGTCGTTCCCGCAAAATGCATCGGGGAATCCCACTCTCACGGCCTTGGCGGTGACCCACTGGGCCGCGGACGCAGTGATCAACAAATACTTGAAGCATCCCGGGAAGTTGGCATGAGGCACGCTATGAAAAGACGCGAATTTCTGACCATTCCCGCCGGCGCGCTCGGCGGCACGCTGCTTTACACGCTGGCTCGCGAACCGTTCCTATTGCGGGCGCAAGAGGGAAGCGCGAAAGACGGCACTGTGAAGGTCCCGCTGCGTTTCTTCACCGCCGGCGAGGCCCGCGTGATCGCGGCGGCCTCCGAGCGAATTTTTCCCAGCGATGCGAGCGGCCCAGGCGCGAAGGAAGCCGGCGTTGTGATTTACATCGACCGGCAACTGGCCGGTCCCTACGGCGCCGACAAATATCGCTACACCAAGGGAGCGTTCGTCGAATCGGTACCGGAACACGGCTATCAAGCGAAGGCGAACCCGCGCGAGACCTATCGGGACGGCATCGCCAAGTTGGGTGTTAACTTCGACGAGCTTCCCGTGGAGCAACAGATCCAGAAGCTGCAGTCGATGGAGAAGACGCATTTCTTCCAGCTGCTGCGGACCCACACCATTGAAGGCATGTTCTCGGACCCCATGCACGGCGGAAACGCGGGAATGATCGGATGGCAACTGGTGGGCTATCCCGGACCGCGCATGAGTTACAGAGAAGATATCGACAAGCACTTTGGCACGGAATTTCGTCCCAAACCGGCCAGCCTGGAGCAGATCATGAAGCGTCCGGGTAAACCGTGGGAAGACGAAAAAGTGTAGCCGCTTCTCGCGCGGACCAGTCGGTCGTCACGCACCCATTTGCGACGCCAGATCCAACATGTCTGTGGCGACGACATCGAACTCGCCAGGTTTCGCTCTGTCGGCCTTACCGCCGGGTCCCCACTCGTTCGGCCTGTAGATGAACCCAGTGCGCAGGCCGTAACTGCGCGCCGCATTAAGATCGTCTGAGTGCGCGGCCGTCATCATTACTTCATCAGGCTTCAGACTGAGAAGCTCCACCGCTGTCAAATACGACTCCCGATCCCTCTTGTAATGACGGGCTAATTCCGCCGACAAAATCAGATCCCACGGCAGGCCCGCGTTCTTCGCCATGTCGGCGAGCAGTGAGACGTTCCCGTTCGAGAGCGGCGCGATGGTGTATTTCTTCTTCAGGCGCGCGAGTCCGGCCACCGAATCGGGCCACGGCTTCAAGCGGTGCCAGACACGGTTCCAATGGTCCTTCTCCTCCTCCGTGAGCCCGTTAATACCGAATTCTTTGAGCGCTTCCTCGAGCACCATGCGATGCAGAGCGTCGAGCTTGGTCCAGGGAAGTTCGCCCTTACGAACGCGCTCCATGGCCGGCCGATAACCGTCCCGCCAACGGTCGGCGAAATGCGCCCAGTCGACGTTCAGTCCCTTGGCCTTGCCCCATACCGCGCCTTCCGCGATGATGGACCCCCGCCAGTCGACGACCGTTCCGAACGTATCGAAAATCAGGGCTTTCGTGGACCGCGCAACGGTGGCCGTGGTTGGGGAAGCTGATTGTCCGCGGATCTTCTGAGTCGCCAAAGCAGCCGCTCCTCCGCCGATCAAATATGCGAATTGCCTTCGATTGAACTCCATCGATCCGCCTATCGGGCCCAGTGCCGCCGGATTCGCATGCTCGCTCTCCTTACTTGATGCCGGATTTACTTGGTACCAGCCTTGGGCCACAACACGCGCTGATCTTTGCTGGTAACCGGCGCGATACCTTTAAACACGAATTTCTGCACTCGCTGCCCTCGATAGGTCTCGGTGGTGAAGATATTGCCTTTCGAATCGGTGGCGATGCTGTGCACTCCGTAGAATTCGCCGGGCTGGCGCCCGCCTTCGCCAAAAGTGGTCAGAACTTCGAGCGACATGCGGTCCACGATGTGCACGCGGTCATTTTCGCCATCGGCGACATACAAGTATTTCTGGTCCGGATCACGCGAGAAGGCGATGTCCCAGACCGAACCGGAACCCAGCGTCTGCTTCTCGATGAAGGCTTCTTTGACAAACGTGCCATCCGGATGGAAGACCTGGATGCGGTCGTTCACGCGATCGCAGACGTACAAGAGATCGTCATGCGCGAGCATGGCACAGTGCACTGGATTGCGAAATTGCTGCGCCGCCGGCGCGTCCGGTTTGTAAGGGCCGAGGTCCGCGTCCGAGGGTCTCTTGCCGTAAGCTCCCCAATGCCGTTTGTATTTGCCGGTGTCGGCATCGAAGACGATCACGCGGTGGTTGCCGTAGCCATCGGCGACGTACAGCTCGTTAGTCTTCGGATCGACGAAAGTCTTGGCCGCGAGACGCACGTTTTCGGTATCGTTGCTCCCTTTACTGTGGGATGGCTTGCCGATCTGCAGCAGGAATTTGCCTTCCTGGGTGAACTTGAGGATCTGATTGTCGTGGAAAGTGTTCACCTTGTCGCCGGCCTTTATTTCCTCGTCTTGACCATTGATCGCGCCCCGCCCGCTTTCCGGTCCGCGGCCGTTGCCACCCAGCCAGACGTTGCCCTTGTAGTCGATCGTGATCCCGTGCGCAGAGTCGGGCCAATCGTAACCGGGTCCAGGACCGCCCCAATGCCCAATCAGGTTGCCTTCCTGATCGAACTCCAGAACCGGCGGCGCTGCCGAGCAGCATT
>Ga0209415_10011041_pt1 | contig 15266 bp, 13 predicted proteins | sample PeaSoiSIISIP2007_FD_187696 | JGI IMG/M metagenome (GOLD analysis project Ga0209415, IMG submission 187696) | Peat soil microbial communities from Weissenstadt, Germany - SII-SIP-2007 (SPAdes) (version 2) | ecosystem: Environmental > Terrestrial > Soil > Wetlands > Peat | place: Germany... | reverse complement strand
CATCCCGTCGGTCCAATCGACGAAGTGGTACCAGTCGGGCGGACAGATCATCATCGAGTGGGACGAGGGTCTCGACAGCGATACGTCCGGGATCAACGGCGCCAGCGGTGGGCACGTCGCCACGATCGTCGTGTCCGGTGCGCTCGCTGCAAGCCCGGTCCGGGACGCGTCCCCGGTGGACACCTCCGGCATCGTGCGGTCGATCGAAGACCAATACGGCCTGCCCTACCTGGCCGATGCCGCCTATGCCGCCAATGGGAGCATCGACTCCCTCCTCGGAGCCGCGGCTTCGTCGAACCGGGCGTTCACGGGCAACTCCCAGGGGACGGCGGTGGCGGGACAAACCTTCGTGTTCTCCATCGGGACGACGGGATCGCCCACACCGAAGCTCAAGAAGCGCGGCCACCTCCCCAAGGGCCTGCGGTTCCACGACAACCACGATGGCTCGGCCACCATTTTCGGCACTCCCAATCCGAAGAAGGCGGTCGGCAACTATCAGGTGACCGTCGTCGCCACCTACGGCTCGCGAAAACACAAGCAGGTCATGGACGAGCTGATCACTCTGACCGTCCTGCCCTGATCCTCGAAAGGGCGATCTGGGCCCTATTTGACGCCCAGACTGCCCTTGGCGGCCGTCTCGAAGATGCGATGGGGGAGCAAGCGCTTGGCCAGGATGCCGACGCGCTCACCCACCTTTCCCACTGAGGCACGGCGGGGCGGACGTCGTCTGTCCAAGACCCTTTGGACCACGACCGCGACGTCATCGGGAGCCACACCGTTCGCTTCGTCGCGCTCCATCACGCCGACGGCGGTGTCGAGCGCACTCTGGTACACCGGGTCATCGGTCGACGCAACCGCCATCTTCCTGTTGGCAGTGAAGTCGGTACGCACATTGCCGGGCTCGACGAGCGTGACAGTGATCCCGAACGGCGCCACCTCGTAGGCCAGAGCCTCGCCCAACCCTTCGAGGGCGAATTTGCTGGCGCTGTAGAAGGCTTGAAAGGGAATGGCGACGATACCGCCAATGGAGCTGATGAGGACGATGCGACCACCTCGCTGGGCCCGCATCGCGGGGAGGACTCCCTGTACGACGCGCGTCGCGCCCCACAGGTTGGTTTCGACCTGAGCCTTGGCCTCGTCGATGCTCGTGTGCTCCACCGCACCGGCGACTCCCCACCCCGCCGAGGCCACCACCGCGTCGATCCGGCCATGTCGAGCGAGCACGTCGGCCACGCCGGTGCGGACCGAAGCGTCGTCATCCACGTCCATCACGAGCCCCTCCCAGGGTCCCGACGACGTCCCGCGCCTGCTCGCGCCCACGACAGTCCAACCCGCATCGTGCAACCGCTCAGCACAGGCGCGGCCGATCCCGGCCGACGCTCCGGTGATCAGGACGACCTTGGCCATGGCTCGTCGGTCAACGGGAGCGGGCGTCGCCGCGCGGCGATCGGCCGAACTGCCACCGGGAGCGCCGAGTCGGACTGGCCAGTGCGACGTCTCGAAAAGCTTTGAGCTCCGCAATCTGGGCGCGGGCTCTCTCGGCCAGCTCGTTCTCGCCCCCCTCGGACGCGATGTTGAACGCGTCGACGCACCTGCTGATCGCGACATCGAGAGAAGCGATCAGGCTCTGATGTGAGGTTTCGTCGAGCACGGAAGCTCCTCGGGTCTGGAAAGCTGTGGTCGGCCCCCCTGGGGCGCTCACCTTCCTCTGCGGTGATTGTGCCCCACCCCATCTCCGGTCACCACCCATAACGTCGGCGGGAAGGAAACGGCCACACTCGAGAGGAAGGTCGATGTCGGAGGTCGATTCACCCGTGACGGTGATGGACAACCCCGCCAAGAACCGGTACGAGGCGCGCTTCGGAGACGAACTTGCGGGATTCGTCACCTACCGGTTTCGACCGGGTGTGATGGTGCTGGTGCACACCGAGGTGGACCCCGCCTTCGGAGGCCGCGGGGTCGGAGGGCGGCTCGCGGCCGCAGCGCTCCAAGACATCGGGAACCGAGGCATGAACGTGGATCCGGTATGCCCCTTCATCGCGAGCTATCTCGAGCGCCATCCCGAGTTCGCCGGCCTGGTAGCGGAGCCAGGGTCTTCCCCGCAGAGTTGAACTGGGCCAAAACGGCCCGGAAAGCCGCTGCCAGCCCGGAAATGGCTTTGACCTGGGCGATGACCACTCAACGGGAGGCTCTCGAGGTCGGAGCTGACTCAGGCGACGTGCGTGCCGTGCCGATACCACCGAAATGGTCGGCGCGCACACCCCGCGACAGGAACGCGGCGCGGTCACCAGCCCGACCTGGCTGCGGTTCGGGTTCCTGCTCGCCCTCGGCGAGGCGGTGGTGCTGGTGCTGGTCGTTCTCCATCCCGGAGCCGCCAACGGCTCAGGGCCCACGAACCGCCACCTGTCATCCTCGGTCCGACAGACCCGTGACCCGTCACACGCAATCCGTGCACTGCCTCGGGCGCCGACCACCACGGTTCCGGTCCGCCCGACGAACTTCGCGGCACCCACCCCGGTCGCTCCGACCGCGGTGGTGCCCACCGCCGTCCCCACCACGACGACGCCCCCTGGGTCACCCGCCCGGGCCGTCGATGCGCCGCTGGTCCTCGCCGCCAATATCGCTCCGCAGCCGAACTTCCTGCAGAGCTGTTCGGGGGCCGAGTACGACGACTCGCAGGCGTGTGTCGGTGCAACCTTGGAGGCGATCGCCAACGGCCGCAGCCACGAGGGGCTGCCCCCGATGGTGCTCCCGACCAATTGGGCTCAGCTGTCACCCGATCAGCAGATCTTCGTCGTCACGAACCTGGAGCGGACGATCCGGGGGCTTCCGCCCCTCGCGGCCATGTCGACGGTCCTCGACCTCGCCGCCCAGCAAGCCGCCACTCAGAACGTTGACCCGGCTCCACCGAGTGGCTTCGCCTACACCCAGTGGGGCTCGAACTGGGCCGGCGCCGTCGGCAACCCTCTCGAAGCCATGTACTTCTGGATGTACGACGACGGGGCGAGTTCGGCCAACATCGATTGCACCTCGTCGAACCGGACAGGGTGTTGGGGCCACCGGGAGAACATCCTGATTCGGCTGCCGTGTACAACGTGCGTCATCGGAACGGGTTGGGATGCAACCGGCTACAGCAGCGATCCGAGTATGACCGAGCTGCTGGTGGAGACCTCGGGCACACCGACCGTCGATCTCACCTGGCGACAGGAGTCCGCGTACTTGCCCTGAGCTGGGCGCACCTCCGTCGCGAGCACGACGTCGCCGTGCTCGCGCCCCTCCGCACCCCCGAGTTGGCCGAATGTTGACCATCCATAGGGGGCCGGATGGGACAAGAGCGTCACGATCGCGAATGTGACCTTCCCCGGGCTCTCACGCGGAGCTCAATGGGCCCCGCGCAGAGCACACCATGTACGTCAGACTCCCAGGTCAGAAGCGCTTCTGACCTCGGGTACTGTGACGCTCGGGCATCAGACCGGCCGCGTTCGCGGTGGTTCTGAGTGGGACGTTCGGCTTTCGATGCTGAAGTCGGGAACGCCCTGATGGGAGTGGGCATGAGGTTACGCAAAGACCCCGATGGCACCGAGGGTGCGACTCCGGCCGATGAAGCCGCCGTCGCAGATGTCCCCGCTCGAACAGGGACCCCGGGCAGAGCTCGCAGCCAACTGGGTGAGCTGCTGGTGTCGTCTCAGCTGATCACCCACGACCAGCTGGCCGAAGCACTGATCCAGCAATCGTCCTCGGGCGAGCGGATCGGTACCACGCTCGTGGCCCTGGGCGCCATCGGCGAGCGTGACCTTGCCAAGGCCCTGTCCACCCAGCTGCTGGTCCCCATGGTCGACCTCTCCCAACAGGCTCCGACCCCCGAAGCCATCGAGGTGCTTCCCGAGAGCGTGGCCCGAGCCCACCTGGCCGTGCCGATCGTGGTCGACGAGGGCGGCATCACCGTCGCGGTCTCGGACCCCACCCCGGAGCTGGCCAAGGTTCTCGCCAACTCGTGTGGTCGCGTGGTCCGACTCGTCATCGCGCCGAAGTCCGACGTCCAACGGGCCATCGACACCGCCTACCGGGCCCTTGGAAACATCCGGGAGCACGTCCGCGCCTTCGAAGAGTCGAGCGACGTACCGCAGCGGCTGGGCGACTCGGCCGTGCAGACGGTCACCGCTGCCGACGCGCCCGTCGTCCAGGTCGTCAACCTGCTCATCACACAGGCGATGCGTGACCGGGCCTCTGACATCCACATCGAACCCCAGGGCCATCAGCTCCGGGTGAGGTTCCGGATCGATGGGGCCCTGCACGATGCGGTCGATCTCCCTACCAGCATGGGACCGGCGCTCGTGAGCCGCCTGAAGATCATGGCGGAGATGAACATCGTCGAGCGACGTCGGCCTCAGGATGGGCAGATCACGATGTCGGTCGACGGCCGCGAGATCGACATCCGGGTATCGACAGTGGCGACAATCTGGGGAGAGAGCTGCGTCCTGCGCGTGCTCGATAAGAGCCGATCGGTGTTCCGGATGGGCGATCTCGGCATGCCTCCCGATACCCACGAAGTGTTCACCCGCATGATCCGGGCACCGTTCGGCATGGTGCTGTGCGCCGGCCCGACCGGAAGCGGCAAGACGACCACGTTGTACGCGGCGATGACCGAGATCGATGACCCGAGTCGCAACATCATGACCATCGAGGACCCGGTCGAGTACGTGTTCTCCTCGATCAACCAGATCCAGACCAACGAGCAGGCGGGTATCACCTTCGCCAACGGGTTGCGGTCCATCCTCCGCCAGGACCCCGATGTGATCCTGGTCGGAGAGATCCGGGATGTGGAAACGGCCCGGATTGCGGTGCAATCAGCGCTCACGGGCCACCTGGTTCTGTCGTCGCTCCACGCCACCGATTCGGCCGCCGCCTTGCACCGGTTCCTGGACATGGGCATCGAATCGTTCCTCGTCGCATCGTCGGTGTTGGCCGTGGTGAGCCAGCGACTTGTCCGAAGAATCTGCAACACGTGCAAGGCTCCCTACGATCCAAAAGACGAGGAGCTGGCTTTCTACAACGAGAGCGGTGGCCTGACCAAAGTGCAGTTCTTCCAGGGCGAAGGTTGCAACTTCTGTTCCGGCACGGGCTACCGGGACCGCATCGGCGTTTTCGAGCTCATGCGGATCACGCCGGAGATAAAGCGCCTCATCGTGGGTTGGGCAACGCAGGAAGAGTTGCAACGGATGGCAGCGTCCCAAGGCATGCGAACGCTGCGCGACGAAGCCATCCGCCTCATCGCCGACGACGTCACGACGATCTCCGAGGTCGTTCGTTCGATCTACACGGCCTGAGACTGATCACGATGGCGAAATTCCGATTCACGGCGATCTCACCGGACGGCTCGACAGTTGCCGGGATCGAGGAGGCAGTCACGGCCAGCGTCGCTCGTCGTGCCCTGATCGAACGCAACCTGGCGCCTGTCCAGCTGACAGAGAAGAAGAGCATCCTCCAGTTCGAGATCACCCGCGAGAAGGTCCCGCGCCGAGAGCTCATGCATTTCTCACGGCAGCTCGCAGTCTTCATGAAGGCCGGGATCCCGGTGCTCGAGGCCCTGGAGGTCCTCTCGGGGGAGGTCGGGAGCAAGGCCTTCCAGAGGATCCTGGCCGAGATGTCGGACGCCCTGCGATCGGGAGAGACCTTCGCCAGTGCGGCCGAAGCACACCCCGAAGCATTCCCCCCGTATTACCTGGGCATCCTTCGCTCGGCCGAGCTGACAGGGAACCTCGACACAGTCCTGGAGCAGCTCTCGGACTACATCGAACGGGACACCGAGGCCCGCCGCAAGATCACCTCGGCGTTGATCTACCCGGTGATCGTGCTGGCGCTCTCGATCGTCGCCATCATCGTCATCACCGCCTTCGTCCTGCCCCGCTTCAAGGTCTTCTTTTCATCACTCCACGCCACGCTCCCCCTGCCGACACGGGCTCTCATCTCCGTCGCCAACGTCTTCGTCGACGACTGGTTCGTCTTCGTTGGCGTGGTCGCCGTCATCGCGATCATCTTGATCTTGGGCGCCTCGACGCGGCGAGGGCGGGAGATCCGCGATCACGTCCTGCTGCGAATCCCAGTGCTCGGTGACGTGATCAGAACGGCCATTCTCGAGCGCTTCTGCCGCATCCTGTGTTCGATGGTGGGAGCAGGTGTTCCCCTCCCGGAGGCACTCCAGGTGACCGGGAGCGCCACCACGAATGCGCTGTTCCGGCGCGGCATCGGCACGGCACGCGAGGCGATGCTGCGCGGGGAGGGCCTCGCCGGCCCTCTGGCGCAGACCGAGCTCTTCCCCACCGCGGCACGACGCATGTTCCTCGTGGGCGAGAGCACCGGGACCTTGGACGAGCAACTCGACACGGCCGCCAAGTACTTCGACCGCGAGCTCGACTACAAGCTCAAGCACTTCACGAGCCTGTTCGAACCGGCGGTGATCCTCTTCGTCGGCATCATCGTGGGGTTCGTCGCGATCGCCCTCGTCTCGGCGATGTACGGGATCTACCGGCAGGTGCACGTCTCATGAGAACACCGAACCTGAGCCCCGATCGATCAAGACCCGCAGGGGGAGGTTGACCCTATCGACCGTCTCCTCCAACAAACAAAACGCTCAGCCGACAACGCCAGGGTCGGGAGCCGGCGATTTCGAACTCCTGGCGAAACTTCCCAGTACACGATCTCAACGAAGGGACCGACAACATGATTGAAGAACACTCACCGAATGTGCTGCAGCGAATGGTGGCGAAGAGGGACCAGGGCGGGTTCACCCTGATCGAGCTCCTCATCGTCATCATCATCCTGGCCATCCTGGCTGCCATCGTCGTCTTCGCCGTGGGCAGCACCAATACCAACGCCATTGCGTCCTCGTGCAACGCGGATGCCAAGAGCGTGGAGACGGCCGTGGAGGCCTACAAGGCTCAGATCGGGTCGTACCCGGCCGGATCGGACTTGCTCACGACCTCGACGGTGACGACGGTCAACGGCGTCAGCGAGACGGTGGGCCCGTGGCTGAAGGAATGGCCTTCGACGAACAACTACACCATCGCCATCGACGCTTCGGGGAACGTGTCGGTCAATACGAAGCTGTACCCGGGGACCTCGAATCCCTGCAATCCCCTGTAGACGCCCGGCGTCGACCAGGAGTGTGACGTGAGCACGGTGCCGGATGTGCGCGAGAGCGTGCCTCCGGCACCGGCCGCGTCGGCCTCGGGGGTGCAGGGCCCGAGCCCGGTGAGGGATCCCCGCTCCCGGACCAAGGCTGACCTCGCGTGGCTGGTGGCTGTCATCGGCCTGGTGATCCTGACCGGCATGGCCTACAGCCTCTGGTGGCCTGCCGTCGTCAGGCACCACCCGTACTACTGGCTCGTCCCGGGGGACATCTGGGGCACCATCCGGGCCGCCCACTGGGTCGACTGGGGCGGACTGTCCTTCATCTACAGCTCGAACACCGCCCTGGTCACGCTGCCCGGCTTCCACATCCTGCTGGCACCGGTCGTCGCGTTGTCATCGCATCTCAGCCTCTCCGAGGTCGCCCCGGGCATCCCCGGGACCCCCAAGCCCACGGAATGGTTCCTTGTCGGGCCCTTGCTCCTTGCCTGCGCCGCCCTGCCGGTGTTCGCGGGGGACGCCCTGGCCCGTTCCCTCGGCACCTCGACATGGGCTCGGCGCGCCCTGGCTCTCGGAATCGGAGCAGCGGTGTGGCCCACACTTGTCATGTGGGGCCACGGCGAGGACGTGCTCGCCCTCGGATTCGCCGTGTACGCAGTGGTGGCCCTGCTGAACCGCCGTTTGGGCGCGTGCGGATGGCTCCTCGGTGCCGCGCTCGCCATGCAGCTCTACATCGTGGCCCTGATCCCGTTGTTCATCGCCGTCGTCGGCCGCCGGAAGAGTGCGGCACTACTGGCACGCGCCGCCATCCTGCCCGGTTCGTTGCTGGTGGCGGTGCTCATCCCCAACTTCCGTGCGTCGATGCACGCGCTGGCCGACCAGCCCAACTTCCCCACCGTCGATCACGCCACCCCGTGGCTGCTGCTGGCGCCGAAGCTCGGCCATCACGCGGTGGCGGCCGGTCCCGGTCGCATCATCGGCCTCCTGCTCTGCGTGGCTGTGGGAGTTCTCGGCGTGCGCCACCGGTCGGATGCTCGAGGCATCGTATGGCTGGGGGCCGTCGCGCTCGGCCTCCGATGTCTCTTCGAGTCCGTCATGGACCCGTACTACGTCATGCCTGTCATCGTGCTCGCCCTCGTGGTGGCGTCGGACCTGCCGCTGATTCGTTTCGCCGGCGTCGTGGCCGGAGGTGCGGGGCTCACCGTGCTGACCTACTTCCGCCCCGACATGTGGGTCTACTGGTCGGAGATGACCGGTGTCATGCTGGCGATGCTGGTGCTGGCCCAACCGGGGGTGCTTCGCCTCTCGACCCGGAACGACGGCAGGATCGATTCCGTCGGGTCCCGTCACCACGACCGAGCGACGGCGGTGGGCGTTCCCGTCTGAGTATCGGGGCCACGAGCTCGGGAGTCCGGTCTACTGGACGAACTCCATCCGGAGGCCCTCGCTGTCCCACTCCGGGTACTCGGGCAGATGGACCACGCCGCGGGCGACGATCCGCCGGGCCGTCCACAGACACGCGGCGGCATCGAGCACGTGTGCCGCATTCGCTCCGGGGACGCGTTCGTCGACGATCCGTTCCACGCCGGGCATATGCGCGTGAAGCAGGGCACGGCGCTCGTCCTGTCCGGCCTGGGTGTGCTTGGAGAAACGAACGGGCACGTTGTCATTCAGCTGGAAGAAGCTGAGCTCGGGGTGCACCTCGAAAATCGTTCGCTGCCAGTAGGGAGCCATCTGCTCGTGCACCTCGGCTGTCCGCTTGAGCAGACGCCATCCGATGGCGCTCAATCGACCACCGTTGGCCTCCTTGGCCTCGGCGTAGGTGCCGCACTTGATCGCGGCGCGCACCGGGGCGGAGAGCACCGCACTCGAGCGGGGCCGGCCCAATACGGCACGGGCCTGGCGATCGCAGGTCCGCCCCCGGGAATCGGGCGCGTCGAGGAGCCCCACGGGGGAGAAGAGGGCCACCACCTGGAACGCCGGCTTGTAGTCGAGCACCTCGAGGAAGGTCGGAACGACGCGGGGCTGCTCCGGAGCCAAGGTGATCCCCTGGAGCTTGGCCGACGCGATCAGCCACCCCTTGGGGCAGGGGACCACGCCGGCCAGGGTCCGGTACGGCAGGTGCGACCCCCGCTGTGACCGTGGACCCGTCATGGACATGGACGTCACGGTACCCAGCGCGGGCGCTGACGGGAACCTGGCCCGATCCGGGAGCGCGATACCGGCGGAGGTCGATCAGTTGTTGGCGTTGTGGACGAGCCAGCTCTTGATGCTCTCGGAGGTCCCGCAGGCTCCGATCGATCCCGATGCGCACGTGGGGCCGTCGACGAAGTCCACCGTCGCCCACAACGTGTAGTTCGTCGAGCCGCAGTTCGACGACGAGGTCCCGCAGGCGTAGAAGTTGATCTCGCGTGACACGCCGGTGTTGGCCGGCAGTTGGTTGTGCGGCACAGTCACGCAATCCACGTACACCGGGGGGGAGTTCGTCCCGACCTGGATCCCCGTGGCGGACGAGAAGCACGAGCTGCTCGTGGCGAAGTTCGTATTGGTGTAGCGCACCGTCTGGATGGCGATGTCCATGGCACCGCTGCTGCGGTACTCGATCGACTGCTGGTTCAACAGGTTCGAGGTATTGCGCAGATCATTCCCCGAGAGGGTCACGACTCCGATCAGAACCAGCGCGATCACGATCATGAACACGAGTGCGAGTACGAGGACCGCTCCCTCCTGTCCCCGGTCTTCACTGCGACGGGCCATGTCAGAAGTTCTTCTTCGGAGCACCGGTCTGGGTGACCGCTGTCGTGGCACAGGCTACGCCGGTCGTGTTGGTGGCAGCTCCACTCGGGGTCCACATCAAGGTGCTGTTGCCGTTCACGGTGGAGAGACTCCCACTCGACTGCGTAAGGGTGACCGTGATCACCGTCTGCCCGGCGGCATTGATGGAGGCAGCCATGGTGGCGTTGAGGTCCACGGTGCCGCCGCCGAAGCCGCCGTTGACATAGCGCGTGCCCGATGAGTCGCCCAGTGCCACGGTGCCGAGATTGATCATGTTGCACCGGAAGCCGTTGCACAGGACCGCCAGCTGCGACTGGTTGCCCTGTCGGGTGAACTCTGCGGTGACATTCTCCGCAGCCCCGTTCCATCCGTTCTGGATCGACGCCACGGACATGGCCTGGTTGTAGGTGAAGACGACCTTGTCCCCGCTGTCGGGTCGGTTGTCGGCCGGGTTGCCAACCGTCTGGATGTCGAAGCCGGCCGGGGCGAGCGCGACCACGACCGGGATGGAGCCGTTGGCGGCGGTGTACGACCCATTCCCCGAGTACGCGGCGCTCACCGTGTAGGTCCCCAACAGCGCGTTGGCGATCGAACACGTCCCGCTGCCGGTGTTGTCCAACGTCGATACCGCACACGTGGGTGCCGCCCCCGAGGGTGGCGTGACCGTCCAGGTGAGCGTCCCCGTCGGCGTGATCCCGGGGGTCCCGTTGACGGTGGCCTTCACGGTGACGGTCGCCCCCGGCTGGGGATTCTGAGGATTGATCGTGAAACTCAGCGTGGGGGTGGCCTTGTTGACGGTGACGTTCGCCGACGCGGGCGGGGCGGCGGTGTAGTTGCCGTCACCTCCATAGGTTGCCGTGACGCTGTAGGTCCCCACTGCTGCGTTGGTCACCGTGCAGGTTGCCGTGTTGGGCCCCGTGGCACCGGGCGGTGCGGACATCTGGGAGTTCGGACAGGTCGGGTTGGAGCCGGCGGGGGCGGTGATCGACCACACAACGGTGCTGGTCGGCTCGGGGTCGGTGGCGACGGGCGGATTGGCGTTGATGGTGGCCTTAAAGGTCAGTGTCGAGCCAGGCTGAGCGGGCGACGGGGACGAGCTCTCGGTCACCGTGGTCGACGAGGCGGCCTTGCCGACCGTGATCGTCCCCGTCCCGCTCCCGTTCCCGTAGTTGCCTGTCGTCCCCTGGGCGGGGTAGGCCGCGGTGACCGTGTAGGTCCCCACCGACGCCCCGCTCACCGTGCACGTCGCCGACGCCGTGTTCGTCCCGCCGATAGTTGCGAGCGAGGAGTTGGCACACGACGGGGAGGCAGGGCTCTGGGTGAAGGTCCACTGGATGCTTCCCGTCGGGGCGGGCGTCGTCTTGTTGGGGGGCACCACGGTGGCGGTGAACGTCAACGTGTCGCCCAACGTGGGTGTGCTCGATGACGACGTGGCGGTCACCAGGACGGTGGTCGTCGCCGCCCCCATGGCGACGAAGCTCAGGGACCCGGCCGAACCGTCCGGAGCGCGACCCACCACGGTGATCAGTTGCGAGCCACTGTCCGGGCAACTTCCCGAGGTGCTCACCCAGATCGCGCTCTGTGCGTCCCACTGTTGGACGGGATTGACCGAGATGGAATAGCCGACGGGCGAAGTCCCCTTGGTCGTCCCCCCCACCGTGAACGCCGTCGGCGACGCCGTCGCGGTCCCGTCGCTGACGGAGACCGGCTGCGTCCCTGTCGCGCCATTCGGCACGGTAAAGGTCACCGCCGAGTCCCCGTTGACGTCGGTGTTCGATCCATGAGTGACGGTGGCCGGTGTCGAGCCGACGGTGACGGTGAGGTTCGTGCTGCCGGCGAACCCGGTCACGAACACGGTCACCGACGAACCCGCCGGGCCCGACGCGGGCGACGGCGCGCTGATGAACCGGTACGGCGTCGGATCGCAGTTCTTGAAGAAGTTGGTCTGCTGGACCTCGTATAGGGCCGCCTGCGCGAAGTTGTTCAGCACCGAGTCGACGGTGGAGAGGCTCTGCTCCGTCGTCGAGCTCGTGATGGCCGTCACCAGCCCGCCCAGGAGGGCGGTGACGGTGAGGGCGATGATGACGATGGCGATGAGGATCTCGATCAGGGTGTCGCCGGCTTCGGATCGCTCGGCGCGCCCACGAACCCGTGCGACGAGGCCAGCCTCGCTCCGAAACCCGGCCGCGCCTCGGCGTCCCTTGGGAGGAACCCGAACGCCGTTGTGACGAGCCATCACCGAGTACCTGCCTATTGGATGGTGACGGTGAGGTTGAAACAGAAGTCGAACAGCAAGCTGTTGGCCACGATGTTCCCCGTGCTGATGCTGTTTCCGAACCCGTAGAGGCTGATCGTGGCGTTCGGCACGTAGATCTCACCGCCGTAGGTGTTCACCGACGAGGCGGCGCTGGCGAGGAACACGGAACTGGTGTCGGTGCCGTTCTGCCACAACAGGACTCCGTGATACGGATCGGACGTGGAAGAGATGGGTGCCAGCTGGATGTTGTTGGCGAAATTCACGTTCCCAAGGTTGGCGGCACCGCCTGAGACATAGAAGAACACGCCACCCGACGGGGGGCTCGAGCAGGCGCTGGTCACGGGACCACCCCCGCACAAAGCACTTCCCGAGCCCGAAACGGTCAGCCCATCGGTGAAGGTGTAGTGCCCCGTCCCGAAGTTCACGATGTCGCTGTTCCCCGTGCACAACGAGCTCCCGCACCCGTTCGTCCCGAACTGGTAGTTGCCGGCTTGAAAGTTGACGGTCCGGCTGCTGGGGATGTTCAAGCCACTGGAGTACAAGCCCGGTGTGCACGTCATGGTCGAGCCCCCCGAGCACGACCCGACGGGTGTGGTGATCGGAGCCACGGGGTTCTGCGCGGCCCACGCGGCGAGCGGGTCCGTGACCGCAGTCGCAGTCGACACGGGCGCCGGCGTGACGTTGACGCTCCCGGTGACAGTGTCGTGCGAACCGCTCGTCGGGCACGTCTGGCCGGTCGAGCCGTTGTTGAGGCAGTTGTAGACCTCCACGCCGTTGGGCTGCGGGGTGGTGCACGAGGTCGTGGTCCCCGCCGTCACGCTGTTGTTGCCCGTGAACGGACTACCGCTGATGGCCGGATTGCCGGCGTTGTAGTTGTACGCGATCAGGACCGACCCACCGGCACAGACGTTGTCCCCCGAGCTCAAGGCCGTGAACGAGACGTCGGTGGTACCGGTCCCGAGCAGGGTGAGCACACCATTGGGCTGGACGATGGGGGGCACCGGGATGCCCGAAACGGGATCGCCGGTGAGGGCGTACTGGAACGGCGAGCAGCCCGCGGTCGAACAACCCTGCGTGACATTGAGCGTGACCGTCGACACCATGTACGTGAACGTCCAGTCCGTGCCGGGACTACAGGTGACCCCCGTCGGGATGCTTGTGGGTGTGGGGGAAACGCAGTTCACCACCGGTCGGGGCGGATTCGAGGTGCTCAGATCGTCGGAGAGGACGACGTGGCTCGTCGGCGTCGTCGTACTGCCGGGGCAGTAGAAGCGCACGAGCTCGGGCGGGCCGCTCCCCGGCGTGAGTACGTAGTACGACACCACCGCCGCGGGCTGCGTGCCCTGCAGCTGCAGGCCCAGGAGGAATTGCGGCGTGCCCGACACACCCGAGGCGCTGCACTGTTGGGGCGCGCTCGCGGGGCTGGCCGCCGTGGTCACGCTGGCGGCACTCTCGATGTCGCGGACGTAATAGGCAGATGCCGTGGTGGCCGAGGCCGAATCCGTCACCTTGCCCTGGATGCCCTGCTGGTTCTTGAGCGTGGTGATCAGCACCATCGCGATGGCGCCGGTGACCAGCGGCAGGATGACGAGCACGATCAGGAGCTCGATGAGCGTGAAGCCCTCCTCCCCGGCGCGGGGTGGTCGGCGAGGTGGGCGGCGGCGGCCACGAAGGCGACCGGGAAGACCGGAACCCGCGTGGGAGCCCCGGTGCCCCCTGCGCCGCCCCCTTCCGGTAACCCCCTTCATACCCGTCCCCATCCTCCTGTCACCATTCTCCGTGGTTTTGCCCCCACAAACAATGGGCACGCCCTGTCCAACCGGGAAGCCACAGTTGGATGGGAGAGGCGAGGGCAGGCCGTCGCTGTGGTCAGAACGATGTCACCCGCGGGCTCACCCGGCTCGTCGCCACCGCCTGTGGGCCCAGTTCGGTGAAGTCGCCCGGCGAGGCATAGCGCGGAGGCTGCTCCACCTCCTTCGGGTACAGGCTGACCCGCATGGCCGTCTCGAAGTCGATGAGGTCCTCGGCCATGAGGGAATTCAGCCCCATCTCGAGGGTCTGCATCCCTTCGGACTGGTGGGTCGAAACCACGTTCCGGAGCTGCCGGGTCTTGCCCTCCCGGACCAGGTTCCGCACTGCGTGGTTGGCGATGAGCACTTCGTACGCGGCCACCAGGCCACCTCCGATGCGCGGCACGAGGCGTTGGTAGATGACACCCTCGAGCGTCGACGCCAGCTGCACCTGGATCTGCTCTCGTCGGTCCGAGGGAAAGATGTCGACGATGCGGTCGATGGCCTGCGCGCTGTCGTTGGTGTGCAGGGTCGCGAACACGAGGTGGCCTGTCTCGGCGATGGTGAGTGTCGTGGCGATGCTCTCCTGGTCGCGCATCTCCCCCACGAGCAGCACGTCGGGGTCCTCGCGTAGCACCGAGCGCAGAGCACGCGAGAACGACTCGGTATCGGTGCCGACCTCGCGCTGGCTCACGGCCGAGCGGTGGTTGGCGTGGACGTACTCGATGGGGTCCTCGATGGTGACGATGTGACACCGCCGGTAGCGGTTGATGTAGTCGATCATGGCTGCCAGGGTGGTCGACTTCCCCGAACCTGTCGGCCCGGTCACGATCACGAGGCCCATGGGCAGCTCGACCAGGGACTCGACGACGGGGGGGAGGCCCAACTGGGCGAACCCCGGGATCTCGAAGGGAATGATACGGAGGGCCAAAGAGCACGTATCTCTTTGGTGAAAAGCGTTGCAGCGCAGCCGGGCGCGCTGCTTCCAGCTGAATGCGAAGTCGATCTCGCGCTCGGACTCGTAGAGCGCAACGAGGTCGGGGCCGACAACTTCCTTCACGATTCGTTCGACCGAGATGGGGCTCAACATCTCACCCCCGGTGACAGGGCGCATTTCCCCATCGACGCGGATAAGCGGCGGGGCACCGGCGGTCAGGAGGAGGTCGGTGCCGCGCACGTCCCAGAGCTCGTCGAGCCAGGAGTCGATGTCCGCGGTACTGCGGCTGAACGGCATGAGCGGAGCTTGCGATTACGCGAGGGTGCTACTGGGCATGGCAGACGTCCTCCTCGGGACGATGCGCTCGAGCGCCCGCGGC
>Ga0209415_10011039_pt1 | contig 15267 bp, 15 predicted proteins | sample PeaSoiSIISIP2007_FD_187696 | JGI IMG/M metagenome (GOLD analysis project Ga0209415, IMG submission 187696) | Peat soil microbial communities from Weissenstadt, Germany - SII-SIP-2007 (SPAdes) (version 2) | ecosystem: Environmental > Terrestrial > Soil > Wetlands > Peat | place: Germany... | reverse complement strand
AACACGAAGCAGAAGGCGTACATCGCGTCGATGAAGTCCGATCTGCGGAACCTCGTGACGGCGGAAGAGGCGTACTTTGCGGACTCCGTGAAGTACAGCTCGACCATCTCCTGCGCGAACCCGCCGGTAGCGGGCACGGTCCAGTGGTGCCCGACCGTTGGCAACACGCTCGGGGCGGTGACGATCGGGACCGGCACGCAGGCGGGGTGGACGACGAACATCACGAATCTGAACACGGTGACGAGCTGTGGGATTTACATCGGGTCGATCACGCCGACGGCTCCGGCTACGGCGAGTTCGTCCGAGGGCGCACCGGTTTGCCAGTAAGGTAGGCTGAAAGGAATGACGTTCGGCGGGGGGGGAAATCTTCCCCCCCCGCTCTTTCAGTTTGAGCGAGGCCGTCTCGCGACGCGGAATGCTTGGGTGGCCTGGGTGGGGCAGATGCGGTACATCCGCCGCGGCACGGGGCTTGGTGAAACGGCGCGCAGGCCGAGGGCCTCGAGGGCTCGCGCCAGTGCAAGTCCCTGGTTCAGAACCGATTGGGGGAGCGAGCTAGGGCCGCTTCCTGACGCAGCGAAAGCCGTCACTCGTAGGCAGTAGCCGTCAACGTCGAGGAGGACAGATGAACCGCAAGGGCTTTACGCTCATCGAGCTCTTGATCGTGGTTGTCATCATCGGCATTCTCGCCGCAATCGCGATTCCCAAGTTCGCAAACACGAAACAGAAGGCGTACATCGCATCGATGAAGTCCGATCTGCGCAACCTGGTGACAGCGGAGGAGGCCTACTTCGCCGACTCCGTGAAGTACAGCACCACCATCTCGTGCGCGAACCCGCCGGTGGCGGGCACGGTCCAGTGGTGCCCGACCGTTGGCAACACGCTCGGGACGGTGACGATCGGGACCGGCACGCAGGCCGGGTGGACGTCGCACATCACGAACCTGAACACCACGGTGAGCTGCGGGATCTACATCGGGTCGATCACGCCGGCCGCACCGGCGACGGCGAGCTCCTCAGAGGGAGCCCCGGTTTGCCAATAACGGCGGCATAGTCTGGGCTGTCGAAGCGGCGGGGTCTTCCCCGCCGCTTTCTTTTGGTTAGGAATGGAGGGGCATGGCCAGAAAACCCTCGCTCCGGACGGAGCTCCTCGTCAATCTCGCGTTCCTGGCGGCGGCGGCCTTGACGCTCGGCGTCGTCACCGTCTCCGTGGTGTCGACCGTCGCCCCCGAACGGGCGCTGGTCATGACGCTCACCGTTGTGCCGCTCGACGTCGTAGTATTCGTGCTGTTCGGACGCTACCTCGTGAACCGGCACATCCTACGGCCGGTCGAGCGGCTCGTCGCCGTTGCCGACGCCGTGGCGAGCGGCGACTTCGCGGCCCGGGCGCCCGATGCGGAGACGCAGGACTTCCAGATGCTCGCGACGCGACTGAATCGCATGACCGATCACTTGCTGGACGCGCAAAGCCAGGTCGTGCGCTCGGAGAAGCTCGCAAGCCTCGGGCTCTTAGCGGCCGGCGTTGCGCATGAGATCGGTAACCCCCTCGGCGCGATCGGCACCTACACCGACGTCCTCCGTCGACGAGGTGTCGACGGGGAGGTGCTGGCCGGCCTCCGTCGCGAGATCGATCGCATCGACCGCATCGTGCGAAGCCTCCTCGACTACGCCCGGCCGCGGGAGGAGACGCTCGCCCCCGTCGACCCAGGCGCGGTCCTTCGGGCTGCGCAAGCGCTCCTTGAATCTCAAGGGGTCCTACGGCATGTAGAGACCCGGGTCGACCTCGCTCCGGATCTGCCGGCGATCCGCGGCCGCTCGCATCTCCTCGAGCAGGTGGTCGTTAACCTCGTGCTGAACGCCGTGGACGCTGTCTCCTCGGGCGGCGTCATCGTGCTCGGGGGACGGCCGTGGGCCTACGAGCCCGGGCGGTGGGCGCTGCGCCGCGAGAGCGACGCGATGGACGCGGCGTTTCCGCGCATCGCACGCCGGCGTCCCGGTCGCGTCGACTTCGCCCCTGGGGCACCGGGCGCGCTCCTCTTCGTCGCCGACTCTGGGCCGGGCGTCGCGCCGGAGGAGCGCGAGCGGATCTTCGAGCCCTTCGTGACGAGCAAGGTCGGGAAGGGCACCGGACTCGGCCTCGCGATCGTCGCTCGCATCGTGGACGACATGGGCGGTGTGGTGTGGGTGGACGAAGCTCGGGAAGGGGGCGCGGCGTTCAAGATGTTCTTCCCCAGGGCGGACGCGGTCCCGCGTCGCCCGTGAAGCGCGTGCTCGTCGTCGACGACGACCCGGGTCTGCGCCAAGCGCTCGGGCTGCTCCTCGCGGACGCGGGCTACGAGGTCACGGGGGAGCTCGATGGAGCGGCCGCGCTCAAGCGCGCCTTGGGGGACTCCTTCGACCTGATTCTGTGCGACGTTCGCATGACCGGCATGGACGGCCTGGCGTTTCTGCGAGCCTACAAGGCGCAGGGCGGGACCGCCCTCGTCGTCATGATGAGCGCCTACGGGGGTGAGGAGGCGGCGCTCGCCGCGATCAAGGAAGGCGCCTACGACTACATCGCCAAACCGTTCCGCCCCGACGAAGTGCTCTTCACCCTGCGCAAAGCGGAAGAACGCGAGCGCCTGCGGCTCGTTGTGGCAACGCTCCGCGCCCAGCTCGACGCCACGCCCGCCGCCCGAGCGCTCGTGGCCGAGAGCTCCGCCATGAAGGACGCCCTCGCGTTGGTCGCCCGCGTCGCCGCACATCCGACGACGGTCCTTGTGACCGGCGCCCGCGGTACCGGCAAGGAGATGATCGCCCAAGCCATACACCGAGCGAGCCCCCGATCCGACGGCCCGTTTGTCGCGGTGAATTGCGCCGCGATTCCCGAAACCCTGCTTGAGTCCGAGCTCTTCGGCCACACGCGAGGGGCGTTTACCGGGGCCACGAGCGACCGGCCCGGGCTGTTCGAGCAGGCGGCCGGTGGCACCCTCTTGCTCGACGAAATCGGTGAACTGCCGCTCCCCCTTCAGGCCAAGCTTCTCCGCGTGCTCCAGGAGCACGAACTCCGGCGGGTCGGTGACAGCCGCACGCGTCCCGTCGACGTCCGTCTCATTACCGCGACGGCGCGAGACTTGGCGAGCGAGGTGGCCGCTGGCCGGTTTCGGAGCGATCTCTACGACCGCCTGAACGTCGTGACCTTCCACCTGCCTCCCCTCTCCGAGCGCCGCGCCGACATCGCGCCGCTGGCGCGCCACTTCGCCGCCCGCCTGTCGAAGCGCCTCGGGCGGCCGCTGACGCTCACGGACGGCGCACTCGAATGGCTCGAGCGGGCGGACTGGCCGGGCAACGTCCGCGAACTCGAGCACGCCGTGGAGCGGGCCGCGGTCTTGTCGGACGCGACGGTGCTTGCGCCCGAGCACTTTCAGGTGCGGACCGTTGGTACAACGGGCTCGGATTCAGGAGGAAGGAGCGAAACGCTCGCCCAAGCCGTGGAAGCGGCCGAGCGCCGGGCGATCGCTCAGGGCATCGCCGCCGCCCGTGGCAACCGGCGGGAGGCCGCGCAACTGCTGGGCATCAGCCTCCGGACGCTGTTCTACAAGTTGAAGCAGTTCGGCATAGAGTGAGTGCAAACACTTGCGCGCGTGCACGGATTTGCGCGGTCTGGAGCCGAGCTTCTCGAAGGTAATCTCAATATCCACAACGTGTTAGCTGTCGGCATGGGGTATGCCTATGTGGGATCTCGGAAAAGGGAGGTTGAAATGCGGGTTCTCCAACGCGGTGTGACGCTGGTCGAGATGATGGTCGTACTCGTCATCGCGGGACTCGTCTTGGCCATCGCGGCGCCGACCATCGACTGGGAGCACTACCAGATCGAGAGCTCCATGGAGGGCGTGGGGCTCACGCTGCTCGCGGTTGAGCGGCAGGCGATCACCCAGCAGCACGATGTCATCGTGATGTGCGATCAGGCGCGCAACGAGCTCTGGATCCACGACGATGCCAACAACAACGGCGTCGTCGATGCGGGGGAGCGGTTGCGCGCGATGCCGCTGGGCGAGCACATCGTGTTCGGGCGCGGGTCCGCCCCGGCGATGGCGTCCATCGGGTCGGGGCCGATCGGCTTCACCGTGACCGAAGAGGGCTACCCCGCGATGGTCTTCCATCGCGACGGCAGCGCGAGCGAGTCGCAAGGGTTCTATCTCACCTCGACCCGCGCCACCACGTCCAGCGTCTACACGCAGGATGCGCGCGCCATCTATGTGGACGTGGCCACGGGGCGCGCGTCCTGGTACCGCTACAGCACCACGAGCGGCTGGCAGAGGGCCTTCTGACATGACTACGCGCCGGGGATTCACCCTCATCGAAGTCATGGTCGCCTTGGTCATCCTCATGGCCGTCATGGTGCAGTTCGTCGTGATGACCGGGAAGGCCACGAACACGACCGCGACGAGTCAGCGGTCGGAGGCCGCAATCGAGCTCGCGATGGACCGGATCGATCAGATCCGCAGCGACCCGAACTACGGGCATCTCGACAGCCTCTACGTGGGCACGGAATCGAGCTTCCCCAGTCTGCCGGGGGTGCAGCGCAAGACGACTGCGGTCCACGATTCGACTGCGACTACCAACTATAAGATCTTCACCGTGCAGGTGACCGGGCCGGGGATTTCGACCACGGTCTCGCGCACGACCATCGTGGCGGCCCCATGACGATTCCCGTTCGCCGGACCGAGCGCGGCATGACGCTGATCGAGCTCCTGCTCGCGCTGTTCGTGTTCTCCTTCGTGATGGCGGGCGCGCTCGCGTTCCTGCGCGCCCAGAGCCAGAGCTTTACCCTGGGCAAACAGCGGGTCGGGATGTACCAGAACTTCCGTTACGCGCTGAACGTGTTGGAGAAGGACCTCCGCACGGCCGGCGCGGGCACGACGGCGCAGCAGCCCCAGATCATTTACGCGGGGACGAACGTCGTGGCGTTCAACGCGAATTACTGGACCAACACTCCGGGCGACGTCGTCGCCGTCTACTACAACCCGGACGCGCCTGATAGCGCGGTCCAGGGGATGCTCACGAGCGGCAGGATCACGATCCCCCTGACGGCCTATCAGTACCCGGAGACGTCCTACATCACGGGTGGCGTCGACAGTCCGGCGGAGACGATCATCTTCTACTTCGAGCCCGATTCGAGCAACGCCGGCGACTACGTGTTGATGCGCAAGGTGAATAACACGACGGCCGAGGTCGTGTCGCGCTACCTGCAGCCAACGGCGGGCGTCAACTTCTTCCAGTATTACGAGATGAACCAGCCTCCGAATGTGACGCCGTCGCTAACGCTCGTACCCACGGCGCAGCTGCCCCTCATTCACTCGGTCGCGCTGCACCTGTCGCCGGCCGACACGGGGACCGCAGCCCGCATCGACAGCATCACGTCGATCCGCGTGAACTTCACCGTGACCAACGGCGAGACGGGCGGCCAGCAGCGCACGCAGCAAATCAGCCGGATCATCCGGCTCCCGAATGTCGGGCTTGTGAACCAGGCGTTCTGCGGTAACCCCCCGGTGCTCGGGGTCACCCCCGCCGCTCTGGCCACGACGCAGGCAGGCCAGCCGGCCGTCCAGGTCACCTGGGCGCCGGCCACCGACGACGCGGGTGGGCAAAAGACCGTGGAGCAGTACGTGGTGTGGCGGCGGACGACCACGGACACGAGCTGGGGCGACCCGTATGTGAACGTCCCCGCCGGGCAGGCGAGCTACACCTACATGGACCTGAACGTCGCGCACGGCACGTCGTACTACTACAACCTGGCGGCTGAGGATTGCACTCCGTCGTTGTCCACGACGGCCACGAGCAATCTGGTCGCCGTTCCTTAGTAAGGAGATGTCGTCATGATGCACCGTCCTGATTCGCGACCGACCGAACGCGGCATTGCGCTGGTGGTGGTGCTGCTGGTCGTGCTGGCCATCGCCGCGATCGCGGCGGGCGCCGCCCTGCTCACGTCGGGCTCCACGCTCGTCAACAAGTACCACGCGCGGCAAAGCACTCTCGAGACCGTGGCGGACGCGGGCATCGAGCAGGTGCGCTCGTCGCTGAACGGGAACAGTGCCATCTATCCCGACAGCAACTACAGCGTGATCGAAAACGGGGTTACCGTATACGCCGCCGACGGCAGCGTGATCCCGAACGTCAAGCGCTGGACCTACCTTGGGCCGACGGGTGTGACGACCGGCCAGTTCGGCGTGTTCGGAAGCGCCATCGTCGTCGTGCAGGACGGGCAAGGGGACCAGGTGATCCGGCGGGGCGAGATGTATCAGGCGAGCTTCGCGAAGTACGCCTACTTCACGAACATCGAGGGCGCGATCGTGTTCGCGAACGGCGACCAGATTCACGGACCGCTCTTCAGCAACGACGCGATCACCATCAACAGCAGCGGTGCCACCTTCTGGGGTCCCGTGACCAGCGCGAAGACGATCAGCGGGACCTCCTACGGCACCTTCAAGGCCGGCTACACCCAGAACGCGGCCCCGATCGCGTTTCCCACGCTCGCCTCGCTCACGAAGCTTCAGACGCAAGGGACGGCGGGCCAGACCAGCATCACGGGCACCACGTCTGGCGCAGCTCCCGATCAGGCCACGACGCGAATCGAGTTCGTCTCGGTCGATCTGAACGGCGACGGCAACACGACCGACCCGAACGAAGGGTTCATGCGGGTCTATCAGGTGAACTCCACGTCCAACGCGTGGTGGGTCACGGGCGATACCACGAGCTACAGCGCGAATGGTGGTCTGAACAAGGAGTGGAACTGCGGGCACGTGCTCGCCGGGACGCACACCTACTTCAAGATCTTCCGGCACCACCCCACGAGCGGGGGTGACCAGCAGAGCTCGGCCATCACGTCGGGGACGAACCGGCAGTGCTACCTCGGCGGCAACCCGATCCTGAACGACTGGACGACGACGATCAACCCGAACGACACCCTCACGGGGCATGGGGCGTTCCTCGCGAGCGACTCGCTCGGCCACTGGCTCCCCTGGCCCGGGACGGTGAGCCCGCTCGTCACCGCGGCGCGCGGCACGTCGCCGAGCAAGACCCAGGTCGGCGATGCGAATTACCTGTGGCCGATCAACCCCGTCTTGAACACGGCGTTCCGCGGGGTGGTCTACGTGACGGGGCGCGTGGCGGTGAGCGGCGTGTTCCATGGGCAGGTCACGGTCGCGGCGACCGACAACATCATCGTTGCGTCGGACATCACGGACGTGACGACGCCCGGCGCGGTGTCGTGCGCGTCGGCCGCCAACGACATGCTCGGGCTCTTCAGCGCGAAGAACGTGATCGTGGCCGACAACCTCCTCAAGGACCCGATCACGGCGGCAAGCGGCTCCGGGTCTCCCGTGCTTTGGGGCCCCGCGTCGGGGATCCAGATTCAGGCCGTCGTGCTCGCCGAGTCGAGCTTCACGGTGCAGAACTACGGCCAAGGCCCCACGGCCAGCGAGACGTGCGGGGCGTCGACCTCAGGGCGGGGGTGTCTGTACCTGAACGGCGGCGTGATCCAGTACCAGCGCGGTGCGGTCGGGACGACCGGGGGCACAGGCTACGTCAAGCAGTACTCCTACAACGCCTGCGCCGCGACGTCGCCGCCGCCGTACTTCCCGACGACGGGACACTTCGCGCGGGGGCATTACTACGAGATTGATCCGACGGGCTTTAACGTCGCCACGTACTGGCAGCAGCTCGTGCCGCGGTGATGCGCAGAGGTGTTGCTCGTCGGAACAGGCAGCCGGGATGTGGCGAAGACGCACCAAGGCGGCGTGGGCAAGCAGCTGTAACCACCGTCGCGGCAACGGGAACGCTAGGGTTTGATGGGTATAAATCTTGCGACGCGAGTGCTTGCGTTGTTCACCCTAGTCGGACCAGGAGGTGCAGATGAGCGAAGTTGCCAAGAGACCATTCAGCGAACCGAGCCTCGTGGAGGAAGCATCACTCGCCGACGTGACTCTGACGTCGGGCGGCGGCGGCGGCGGAGCTACCTAGACGTAAGGGTGGCTGAGGTGGGGCGCGGTAGGCCCCTTCCTCTCACTTTTGCGGGCGACGCGCCAGGACGGTTGGACCGTTCTGGCGCGCCGGATTTATGATCCTGTGGTGACGACCCCGAACCAATCGAATCTCGGCATCCGCTGCGACGACCCGGCGGTCGAAACGCAGCTCGCCGCGTGGGTGGCCGGTGGGCGGCTGCACCCCCCCCGCGCAGTAACGCTCGACGTGCGCGTCGTCGAACGTCCCGCCCTCCACTCGCGCGAGGGTCAACTCTTCGAGCAGCCCGGCGTGGAAATCCGCTCGGGCGGCCGGCAGGGCGGTGTGCAGATCTCCTGGCGGCAGGCGCCGGCTGTGGCCGAGCTCTCTCTGGGATCGTCCTGTGCGACCGTACTCCTCTCGCCCGCCGCGGTGGCCCGCCTCGAGGAATGCCAGAACACGTTTCTCACGACGGTCCTGATCTTCCTGCTCCGTCGGGCAGGCTGGCACCACGTGCACGCGGCGACGGCGATCGACCCTCGCGGCCGCGGGTGGCTTCTCGCGGGGAACGCGCGGGCCGGCAAGTCGACGACCACCGCTTGGCTCGCCTCCCGCGGATGGAGCGTGGGAACGGACGACATGGCGTTTCTCGCCCCGGGCCAGCGGGTGGCGGTCCAGGCGTATCGGGGCCCCATCGCCCTGCGGCCGGAGGGCCAAGCGCTGCTCCAGTGCACGGGCGGCGCGTTCCTCGAGCGACGGGGCAAGATGGGGTTCTGGCCCGAGGAGCTCGGCGCCCGGTGGGCTCAACGTGTCGAGCCGGATCTCATCTTGTTCCCCTCGATTGGCGGGGAGCGGACCGAGGTCGAGCGGTTGGGTGCCGGGGACGCGCTGACACGGCTGGTGCGGTGGTCGGCGTGGGTGCTGCTTGAGCCTGAGCTCGCCCAGGAGCATCTCGATCTGTTGACTCGGCTGGCGGCCCAAGCGCCGGCGTATCGGGTGACCTTGGGCTCGGATCTCTTTGCGCACCCGGAGCGCCTCGAGGCCCCGCTCGGATGAGCGCGCGCTACCGGCGTGGCGATAGCGTGCGCGTCGCGGCGCTCGAGAACGAAGGGGTGCTGCTCCACCTCGGCACGCGCCGCTACTACACGGTGAGTGAGAGTGCGCTCGCGCTCCTTGAGTATCTCGCGGCGCCCCGCACGGCGCAGGAGCTCGAGGCGTTCCTCCTCGAGCGTTATGAGCTGACTGAGGAACACGCGGTGACGACCGTCCAGACCTTTCTCGAGCGCTGCCGCAAGGCCGACGTGGTGTTTGAGGAAGGCGCGTGAGTGGCGCGGGAGTGCCGCTTGCCTGGCGAGTGCGGACGGCGGCGTGTGCCGCGGTCATTCCCCCGCTCTTGAATCTTGTTTCGTTTCGCTGGCTCGCGAGCCATTTGGGGACCTTGCCCGCGGGCTCGGCGACAAACCCCGTAGATGACGCAGCGCTCGCCGCCCTGGTCGATCGCATCCTCCGAGGGCTCCCCGGGCCCTGGCGCCATACGTGTCTGCGGCGCTCGGCCGTGCTGTTTCACCTGCTGCGGCGCGCCGGCCGGCCGGTCGAACTCTGGGTCGGTGTCCGGCGCGACGGGGTTGGGGCGCTCGCGGCGCACGCGTGGCTCGTCCGCGAGGGCGAGCCCTACCTCGAACCACAGCCGCATCCCGCCGCCCAACACACGGTGATCGCGCGATTCCCCGAGCCGCGGCCCTGACGTGAACACGGCTGCGCTCCTGCTCGAGACGCTGCAACTGGGAGCGGATCCTGATCCCGAGCGGCTGCGAGCCGCCTGGCCAGGCACGGCGCTCGGCGGCCTGCTCGAACTCGCGGCGTTCGAGGGGTGCACGTTGTGGCTCTACCAGCGGCTGCGGGGGCCCGGTGTGCTCGACGCATTGCCGCGCGCTTTCGCGCGGTCGCTCGAGCGGGCGGCCAGACGCGAGGCCGCGCAGAACCTGCGCGTCGATGCCGAAGCCGAAACGATCCTCCGGCGGCTCGAAAGTGCCGGCGTCCCGACCATCCTGATCAAAGGAGTGGCGCGCCGCGCCGCGTCGACCCTCTACCCCTACAGTGACGCCCGCGCGACGAGCGATGTGGATCTTCTCGTGCCTGCCGCCGATGCGCCGGGGGTTTGGCAGAGTCTCGCCCAGGCGGGCTATCACGCGGTGTCGTCACAGCCGTCGCCAGAGGCCGCTGGACAACCGCACCACCTGCCCCCCCTGCTCGGGCCGGCCCGCGTCGCCGTCGAGATCCATACGTCGACGTCCCGCCTTGTCAGGCCGGAGGAAGCCTGGCGCCGCTCGAGCGGGGATGCGCGGGTGCTGCGGTGGAGCGGCCTCGACGTCCGAGTCCCCGCACCCACGGAGCTCCTGTGGCATAGCGTGACGCACGCCGCGCGCGAACACGAGCTCTACGAAATGGGCTTCCGGCTCCGCTATTTCCAGGACGCGGCCGTGATTCTCGCGGCGAGCGACGGCATCGACTGGGCGGAGATTGGGCGACGGCTCGAGTCGTCCGAAATAGACGATCGCGACACGATGCTCGGCTGGCTCGCGGCAGCGGCGACGCTCGGGGGCAGGACCATTCCCAATGCGCTCGGACGCGCGCGGTCGTTCAACCTGGAGGGGAGCCTGCGGTGGCGCCTCGGCGTCTTTCGCTGGGGGGGACGGTGGCCCCGTTTGGCGGGCCACCTCTTGACCGAAGAGATCCGTACCGAGCTGGGGCAACCGCCTGCCCGGGCCGCGGCGGGTGCGTCACGGCTCGTGCGCTGCCGCCACGGCTGCGCCGCAGCGTCTGCGCGGACTGGCTACCGACTCTGGCGGGCCCTCCAGCGCGGTCCCGCGTCGGCCGGGTCTATTTACCGCCCGGCGCCGGCGTGAGGACGAGCTCGAGCCCGGAGGCCCCGCCGCCGTTCGCGGCGGTCGACGCGGTGAAGTGGAGCGGCGCGGCGGCCATGTGGAGTCCCTTGAGCGCGCGGTCGTCGACTCGTAGCTCGTAATCACCAGGCACGACCCCGAGGACGTAGAACGCACCGTCGCTGAAGGTCCCGAGGCGGCGCTGCGAGCCCGTGCGGCGGTTGACGAGGATAAGCGGTAGGCTCGGCACGCCGACGGGCCCGCTCGGCGTCTCCTCCAAGACCTGTCCCTCCACCACCCCGGCCCGCTCGAGCGGAACGTCGACCGTCCGGAACCGGTTGGGCCCGAGCACGAGCGTCACCGCGGTGAAGGCCGGCACGAGCAGCGGAGAGTCGAGCGAGAGCGAGTCGACCATTACGGTCACCGTGTCGAACGGGGTCAGGTCCCACACGCGGTAGGCGCCCGTCGAGTCGGAGATCGCGCTGCTGTTGCTCACGAGGACGCGCACGCCCCCGACCACTGGCTCACCCGGGTCCCAGCGGCCGTTGCCGTTCTCGTCGATGAACACGCGCCCGGTGAGGCCAGACCGCTCGAGCGAGGGCCCAGGCGCGTAGCGCACGGAGCCGTTGGTGCGGTCCCACAGCACCGAGCCCTGGATGTACTGGGAGGCCGTCGCGGGCCCCACGGCAGGTCTCGTGACGGACGTGATCGCGCGCGCCGACGGCAGATTGCTCGTGAGTGCCGCGGTGAGGGTCATGCCCGGCGTGCCAATCTGCTGACCGATCCCGAGTTCCACGCGCAGGCCGGCTGACAGCGGGCGGTCGAGGTACAGCTGGAACGCCTGGAATGCGCCGGCGAGCTGTTGCTCGAGATGGAGCCGCAGCCACACGGCGCCGAGGATCTGTCCAAACTGCGGGTGCGGGAGGACGAACGCGTCGAGGCCGACGTAGGACCCCGTGGCGGTCGGGCTCGCGGGTGCAGCGTTCTCCTGGAACCGCACATAGGGCTCCAGGCGGACTTCATGCGCCTGCACGGAGCCTTGCAGTATTTCGTTCGTGATGGTCCCGCTCGTCGTCGTCGTTCCGGTCGCCTGTGCGTTGAAGAAGAAGAACCCGGCCGAAGGAATCGGACGGAGGAACACGCTCGCGGCCCACATCGACCGCAATCCGGCGACCGGCAACGCAGGAGCGCTGTCGGTGGTGTACGCGGTATAACTCGCCGTGGCCTGGAGGTTGAGCGACGGCTCGAATTGCACGCTCGCCGTGGCGGCCGAGTTGCCGATGCCGGCGAGATCGAGTGCCACGGCGTTGATGGGTGCGTACAGCACCGTGACATACGGGTATGTCCGGTCCGACAGGCTGTCCCGCCAGAACTGGTCGAGCCCCGCGCGAAGGGTGAGCCGTTCGGTCGCCCCGTAGTGCAGGTCGAGGTTGCTGGTGGCCCGACAGTTGAGGGCGGGCGCCGGGCATTGCCCCAGCGTGAGGCCGTACTCGAAATCGTGCAGCGGCAGCTGGTCGTTCAGCGTCCGGTAGGTCTGATTGAACTGCATGATCTGGCCGCCCGGCCCGTAGGCGAGGAAATCGACCGGATTCTCGCCGTAGCTCACCGGCAGGTTGATGGCAAACGCGCCGCGTGGATCGGTGGAGTCGATGGCCACGAGCCGGCCCGCGCTGTAGGCCTCGACCGTCCAACCTGAGTCCAAGCGGCCGGCGTACGCTGCCGCGCCGAGGAGGGACGGCCGGAGGTAGGGTGCGTTGGTCAACATGACGCCGCGCTCCGGCCGCGTTTCGGGTCCGGTCGCGTAGCCGTCGCCCAGCCGCACTTCCTTGAGCCAGCGCTGGTCCTCCCACACGCCAGTCCACGACCCCGTGCCCTCGGCCTGGCCTGCCCCCGTCGGCCCTACGCTCTGCGCGCCCACGGCGAGCGAGCCGCCGAGCACATTCGCGCCGACCCCCAGCGTGTAGCCCCCGCCGGCGAGTGGCTGCTGTCCGGCGGCGAGCACTGAGTAGTCGACCACGAGCCCGTCCCAGGTCGGGTGCTCGGCCCCGAGTGCGAGCGGCCGTTCGAGTTCCGCCGCCCGACGACGGTTGAAGGCCTCCTGCGCGGTCTCACGCTCGAGTCTGAGGCCGATGGGCAGCTTGTCGGCGTCCATGAAGGTCACCGTGAGGTCCTGCCAGTTGACCAGGATTTTGGTATCGAAGAGCGTCGCGACGGACGAGGCGGGGACATAGGTCTCGCTGTCGGTGACGACCCGGTCGGCGGCGGGCAGCGCGACGCCACGCAGGCCGAGGCGCATTGTGTCGCGCGCGGGGTCGATGACGAGCGGGATTCGGCCGACCCCCATCGTGGCTTCGATCCGGCCCCCCGGATCGCGGCGGAACCCTTGCTCCCCGAGGTCGAGCAGTGCGGTCACCGGGATCAGGGCGTCAGCGCCGCGACGATACGCGATGACGGTCCGACTGGTGGCGTGGTCGATTTGAAGCTCGACGAGCACCTGTTCGGCGGAGTCAGCGCCCGCCCAGGCGCTGAACGTGCCGGGACCTGCGTCCGGGACGGACGGTGTCAGGACAACCGGTTCAGCTCGAGCGGGCGCTGGGGTTGGCGCCGGAGCTTGCGACTCGCGTGAGAGCGGACCTGGTGTGGCTGCCAGGCTCGGCGTCGAGGCAGTTGATGCGGTTGCGGGCGGTGCCACGATTGCAGGCTCCGCCGGACCAGCAGGCGCTGCCGCGGCCGCGGGTGTCGGAGGCGGCGCCGGGTGTCCCGGGGTTTCTACCGTGTGCCCCCGCTGTGCGTGGCCACGAGCGGCCACGACACGCGGGATCGTCCGATGAGCCGTTGTGGAAGCGGGACCTGAGTCCGCAGCGTGCACTGCGCGGGACACCATGAACGCGAGTCCTGCGACCGCGCCCTCTGCCTTATGGCACCCCGTCAGGGCCAGCCCCACGATCAGAGGCGCGGCCCAGCCGAAGCTTCGACGAAGCGCTGCGGTCCCGGCGTGCGCGTTCATGGGACATGAACGTCCAGCGAGTCACGCACCGGGGGGGCGCGCAACACGACCGAGGGGTCCAGGTCGTCCCGCTGCGTCAGGAACTCGTAGCGGATCCGATAGCGGCCGGGCGGGAGCCCCGCAGTGGACAGGGCGTAGCAGGGGTCCATCGTCACGTACACCGCGATCGGTGCGGAGACCACGCGTTTGATCTGGCCGGCCGAATCCACGAGAGCGACATGGGCGGTCCCGACGTAGGCGGCGGTGCCCTGGCGCTCCAAGTGGCTCCAGACCTGGAGCGAATCGCCCGCGGTCCGCGTCCTCAGCTGAGAGACCGCGAGGCCCGTCGTCATCGGGCCCTTCCGGTATGAGATCCCGATGTTCGTGTTGACGACGAGATCGAGCTGCACCCGCACGGTCGCCGTGTCGCCAGTCGAAGCGACGGGCAACTTGCCACCGCGGGCCGTGATGATCAGGCGGGCCCAGTACTCCCCGTCGGGCAGCCCCGATGGCGGGGTCGCCAAGAGCCGGACCGTTTGCCGTTCAAGGGGCGCGATGAGGAGCCGTCGTGGGTAGGCCTGGATCCACGTGGCGGCGGACGGGTGCGCTGAATCCGGCTGATCCGGAGTCCTGAGCGCAAAGTGCCCGAGCGAGTCGGTGACCGGGTATCCGAAGGCCGTCGAGATGCTCACCTCGGCCGGGTCCGGGTTCGGATTGTAGAGCGTGAGCACCCCGGTCCGCCGCGCGTGATCGATATAAACCGCGTGCGGTGCGACGAGCACGCCTTGGCCCGCGAGTGGGGTCGCAACCAGTGCCACCAAGAGCAGCCGCGCGATCTTGCGCATTAAAAGAAGGTTGCGGAGAGGGTGAGCGTCGCCGAATAGCTGCCGGCGACCTGGTTCGCAGCCGGGGACGCCGTCCCGCCGACAAAGACCGAACCCCGACCCGTGCCGGACAGCTGAACGAACTGGTACGTCCTCGGGTCGAAGGCCGTCTCGGAAGACGTGGACTGGGTAGCCGAGTAACCGCCTGAACTTGCGCCGAAGCTGAGCGGCAACGAGGCCCCGCCGGGTCCAGTCATCGCCGTCGGCAACGAGAGCGTGAAGAACACGTAGCTGCTCTTCGTCCCGGTGAGGTTCAGTTGGCCGCTGTTGCTGGGATTGGTTGGTGCGATTGTGCTCGCGAAGCCGGGCAGCACGGCGCCGAAGGCCAACGGCCGGATCCCCGTCACGCCCGTCTGACCCGAGGCCAGCGTGGCGCACAACAACAAGGGAACAATCGACAATTGGACTCGCATAATGCCCTCCTTGCTCTCCTCACGCTACTCGTCGCGCCTTTTCCGCTTGCGCGACACCGGCAGAGGTCTCGTGACCCCTGCCGGTACGTCGGAACCCGGTGTCCGTGCAGAGGTCAGTAAGTAACC
>Ga0209415_10011038_pt1 | contig 15268 bp, 12 predicted proteins | sample PeaSoiSIISIP2007_FD_187696 | JGI IMG/M metagenome (GOLD analysis project Ga0209415, IMG submission 187696) | Peat soil microbial communities from Weissenstadt, Germany - SII-SIP-2007 (SPAdes) (version 2) | ecosystem: Environmental > Terrestrial > Soil > Wetlands > Peat | place: Germany... | reverse complement strand
GTGACTCCGTCGTCGGTGGCCGTCTGCCCGAGCGCCTTGAGCAAAACGAAACGCACCTTGCCTGCCCGCGTCTGTTTTTTATCCAGGAGAACGGCGTCGAGGATCTTGCGATCGTCGAGCGTCGCCGGAAGGCGCGGGACGGGAACGGCGGCGAGGGCACGGTCGATTTCCTCGAACGCGGTCTGCGGCAGGTGCCCTTTTCGATGCGAGAGGTATGTCGCGGCCCGCATCCCGTGCAGGATCGCCTCGCCGTGACGGAACCGTTTGTAACCGGTCGCGGCTTCGATGGCGTGACCAAGGGTGTGGCCGAAGTTGAGCGTCTCGCGCGGGCCGCGCGTGTCGCGCTCGTCGACTTCGACGAGTCGTGCTTTGAGCGCGCTGCACTTCGCGACGGCGTCGGTGAGCAGCTTCGGCTCGAGCTCGAGAAATTGCTTCCAGTCGCGCGCGAGCCGGCGGAAGAACGCCGGATCAGCGATGATCCCATACTTGATCGTCTCGCCGAAGCCCGAGACCCGGTCGCGCCTATCGAGCGTATCGAGGAACGCGAGCTCGCTCACGACGAGTGAGGGTTGGTAGAACGCGCCGATCAAGTTCTTGCCGCTGGGATGATTGACGGCGGTCTTGCCGCCGATCGCGCTGTCGACTTGCGCGAGCAGCGTGGTCGGGATGCCGATCCAGGGGAGGCCGCGCAGGTACGTCGCCGCCACGAAACCGACCGCGTCGCCGATGACCCCGCCGCCCAACGCGAAGATCGTCGCGTGGCGGTTTGCCTTGGCCGCGATGAGCTCCCCATAAATCGGATAGATCGAGGTCAAATCTTTCAAAGCTTCGCTCGCGCGCAGCGGGATCGTCGTAGTTTTCCAGCCGGCCTTCGTGAGGGCACGCGCGAGCGAGCGCGTCTGTGCGTCGAGCGCACGATCGGCGAGGATGAAGCCGCGCTTCGCGCCGTTGCGCGGAAGCCATGCGCCGATCCGCTCGACGATGTTCCTGCCGACGCGAATATCGTAGCTGCGCGGGCCGAGGTCGACGTGGATCGTCTTCACTCGATTTTGGCCAGGATCTTTTCGGCGACATCGCCGGCGTTGAGGTCGCCGGTTTCGATCGTCAACTGCGCCTCCTCATAAAGCGCCTCGCGCTCTTGCAGCAGCTCTCCCAATCGCTTGGTGACGTCGTTGTCCCGCGCGTGCAGGAGCGGGCGCGACTCGCTGGTGTTCTCCAGGCGCTCGGCTAACACGCGCGGCGAAGCCTTGAGATAGACGACGATGCCGCTCTCCCGGAGGCGGCTGCGATTCTCGCCGTTGACGATCGCCCCGCCGCCGAGGGAGACGACGAGCTCACGGCACATCGTGGTGACGTGCTCGATCATATTGGCCTCGTGTTGCCGGAACGCAGGCTCGCCGAAGGTGCTAAAGATGTCGGTGACGGCCATTCCCGTCGTTTCTTCGATCAAGCGATCGGTGTCGACGAAGCTCCAGCCCAGGCGCTGCGCCAAGACCGGTCCGACGGTCGACTTCCCCGATCCTGAGAGACCCGTCAGATAGATGTTACCGGTGTTGCGCAACCGCGGCCCAGTCTTTTACGCGTTGCCGGATCTCATCGAGCGCGTCGCCGCCGAACTTCTCGAGCATCGCGTCGGCCAAGACCAGCGCCAGCAACGACTCGCCGATGACGGCCGCAGCCGGGACCGCGCAAGTATCAGAACGCTCGATATGTGCTTTGGTCGCTTCGCCCGTCGCGAGGTTCACGGAGTCGAGCGGCTTCATGAGCGTCGAGATCGGTTTCATGGCCGCGCGCACGATGATCTCTTGCCCGGTGCTCATCCCGCCGTCGATCCCGCCCGAACGGTTGGTGTGGTACTCGGTCAACGAGCCGTTCGTCCCCGGATAGAATTGATCGTGGACCTGGGAGCCTCGCAGCGTCCCGGCTTCGAAGCCGATCCCCATCTCGACGCCGCGAATCGCGTTGAGCGAGAGAAACGCCTTGCCGATCCCGGCTTCGAGCCGGCGATCCCACTGCGCGTACGTCCCGACCCCGGGCGGCAAGCCTGAGGCATAGACTTCGAAATGCCCACCGAGCGTGTCGCCGTCGGCCTTCGCGCGCTCGACCTCGGCGACCATCGCGGCTTCGGCCGCTTTCCCGATCACGCGCAGCGGAGAGGCGTCGACCGCATCATTGAGGGCCTGGACTGCAACGATCCGCTCGGCGTCGTCGACGATCGACCCGATCCGTACCACTCGGCTCGCGATGTGGATGCCGAGCTCTTCGAGGAAACGGCGCGCGCAGCTCCCGAGCGCGACGCGCATGGTCGTCTCGCGCGCGCTGCTGCGCTCGAGGACGTTCCGCATGTCGTCATGCCCGTATTTGATCCGTCCCGTGCGATCCGCGTGTCCGGGGCGCGGGACGTCGACCTTGCGCTTGACGTCGCCCTCGAACGGTTCGGCCTGCATGATGTCGGCCCACTTTTCGAAGTCTTTGTTCCAGACCAGCAGGCCGACGGGACTGCCGATCGTCTTGCCGTGGCGCACGCCGGTGATGATCTCGACCGCGTCCGTCTCGATATTCATGCGGTTGCCCCGCCCATAGCCGAGCTTACGTCGCAGCTGGTGCGCGTGCAAATACTCCGCCGTCAGCGGTATGTGGGCCGGGAGGCCTTCGATGATGCCGAGCAAACCACGGCCGTGCGATTCTCCGGCGGTGAGATAGCGAAGACTCATAGGGTTGCGGAACGCGCGTCGCAGGCGCGCGACGGTGACCGGCTAGGTTCGCGTTGCCGGAACGCTTTTACGGATGCCGTCATAAACGTGAGCGGAGGTAGCTGCGGATCGAAGAGAAGAGGGCCTCGCGCCGCGCGCGAGTGAGCGAGCGGGGAAACCAGAGATCGTACGTCCCGAAGGCTTGCCCGATCAACATGTCGAGTCCGCCGACGGGTCGCAATCCGCTCTTGCGCGCCGCTCGTAAGAAGGCCGTCTGCTCGGGCCGGTACACCACGTCGAATGCCCACGCTCCCCGTCGCGCATTGCGCGGCAAGAGACTCTTCTGCGGGAAGCCCTGCATCCCCAGGGGCGTCGTGTTGACGTAGAGCGCGGCGTCGGCCGAGCCGCGCCCATGCAGATTGGGGACGAACCGCGTACGCGGAAAGGCCTTCGCGAGGCGGCGCGCGACCCGGCGTGCGTGCGCGGCGGTCCGGTTGACGATCGCGACCTCGGCTGCGCGCCGCTGGCCCAACACGTAGCCGACGGCCATCGCTGCGCCGCCTGCCCCATAGACGATGGCACGCTGTCCGCGAACGTCGATCTCGTTGCGGTCGAAGGTCGTCTCGACGCCGATGACGTCCGTGTTGTCGCCGAGCAAACGTCCATCGGAGAAACGTACGACGTTGACCGCGCCGAGGAGCTCCGCCGCGTGCGAGCGTTCGTCGACCAGCTTTGCGATCGCTTCCTTGTGCGGAATCGTGACGTTCCACCCGATGAAGAGCGGCTGCTCGCGAAAGACACGGACGGTGTCGCGCAGCCGGCCGGGCGCGATATCGAGACGCCGGTAGTCGAGCGCGCGTTTGGCCTCGTGCCCGAAGAACGCGAAGATCTGCGGCGAGAGCGAATGCGCGACCGGATGGCCGATGACGGCGGCCATCGAGCTAACGGGTGAGTTCGGCGAGCGTTTCATAGAACTTCGGATAGGAGACTGAGGCGCATTCGGCGCCCTCGATCTGCGTCGTCCCGCCGGCTCCGAGCGCGGCAATCGAAAATGCCATCGCGACGCGGTGATCGCCGTGCGTATCGATGCGCGCGCCGTGCAGCAGTTGGGGGCCTTCGATGACGAAACCGTCGGGAAGCGTCTCGACTTGTGCGCCCATCGCGCGCAAGTTCTGGGCGACCGTTTCGATGCGATCGCTCTCTTTGACGCGCAGCTCTTCCGCGCCGCGAATGGCGGTCGTGCCGTGTGCAAAGGTCGCCAGGACGGCGACCAACGGAACTTCGTCGATCATCGCCGGGATCTCGTCGCCCGTGATCGTCGTCGCGCGCAGTTGGGCGCTGCGCACGCGCAACGTCCCGACAGGCTCCGGTTCGGTACGTTCGACGTGCGCCTCGATGCTTGCGCCCATCCGTCGCAGGACGTCGATGAAGCCGATCCGCGTCGGATTGAGCAAGATGTTCTGCAATTCGACCTCGGAATCAGGGACGATCGTGGCGGCCGCGATCCAGAAGGCGGCCGTCGAGGGATCGCCCGGAACGACGACCCTTGCGCCGTGCCACGGCTGACCGCCCTCGATGACGATTTCGTCTCGGCGCGCGTCAAGGTGGACGCCGAAGTGGGGGAGCATGCGCTCGGTGTGGTCGCGGCTATGGATCAAGCCGCGCAGAACCGTCGTCCCTTCGGCGAGCGCGCCGGCAAGCAAAAGCGAACTCTTGACCTGAGCGCTGGCGACGGGGAGCGCATAGTCGATCCCATGCAAGGGCGCGCCATCGTCGATGCGGACCGGCGCGACGTCGCCGTCGGCAAGCGTGATGTGCGCGCCCATTTGCCGCAGAGGGCCGGCGACGCGGCGCATCGGACGCCGCCGCAGCGATGCATCGCCGTCGAGCGTCGCGTTCACGCGCGCTCCCGCCAGGACGCCCATCAGGAGCCGCATCGTCGTCCCGGAGTTCATGCAGTCGAGCGTCCTCCCCGGGTTGCGCAAACGCCCGGCGCCCTCGACGACGAGGCGTGCCTCGTCCGCGTGGACGCTCGCGCCCATCGCTTCGAGGCAGCCACGCGTGGCGCGAACGTCTTCGCTTTCCAATAACCCCGTGATCTCCGTCCGTCCCGCGGCGAGCGCGCCGAATAACAACGCGCGGTGCGAGATCGACTTGTCACCCGGGACGTGCGGCGCGCCGCGCACGCGGCGCGCCTGTTCGATGCGGACGTCGATCAGCCTACTCCGCGATGGCGGGGACGCGCTCGAGCTCATCGCCCGTCGGAATCATCGAGAGATCGCGCATGATCGTGCGGAAGTCGGCAAACGTCAGCGACTGGTCGCCGTCGCACTTTGCCTCGGCAGGATTCGGATGGACCTCGATGAGCAAGCCGTGCGCGCCGAGCGCTTTCGCCGCGCGGCAGAGCGGCCGGACCCAGCGCCGCACGCCGACCCCGTGACTGGGGTCGACCATGATTGGCAGATGCGTCCGCTCGCGAATGACCGGGATAGCCGAGAGGTCGAGCGTGTTGCGCGTCGAGGTCTCGAACGTCCGGATCCCGCGCTCGCACAAGATCACATTGGGATTGCCCTCCGCAAGGATATACTCGGCTGCGGCGATCCACTCTTCGATGCTCGCCGACATGCCGCGCTTGAGCAGGATGGGGTTATTGACTTTCCCGACGGCTTTGAGCAAGTCGAAGTTCTGCATGTTACGCGCGCCGATTTGGAGCACGTCGATGTAGCGCGACATCCCCTCGACTTGGTCGATGCTCATCACTTCGCTTACGGTCGGCAGACCGGCCGCGCGGCCGGCTTCGGCGAGCAGCTCGGCGCCTTCCCAACCCATGCCTTGGAAGGAGTACGGGTTGCTGCGCGGCTTGAAGACGCCGCCGCGCAGCATAACCGCGCCTGCGGCCTTAACGGCCTTCGCAGTCTCGATGACCTGGTCGCGCGATTCGACCGCGCAGGGGCCGCCGACGATGACGAATTCACCGTCGCCGACCGTGACGGGGCCGACTTTGATCCGAGTACCCGAAGGATGCGCCGTGCGTGCCGCCTTCGGCCAATGTTTCGCCGAAGCCGGCATGAGCTCGGGTTTCCAGCCGTTACTGCTGGTGCGATCGATGTTGATCGCAGGAAGAGCGTCGCCGCGAATTCCTCGCTGTGTCGCGTTGTGCGTATCGTAGCTGCCGATCACGTGGAGGTACTGCGTATACTCTTCGAGCTTCGCGATCGCCTGAGCGACGCGCGGCTCGCGGACGTCGCCTTCGAAATCCAAGTAGAAGAGGTACTCCCACGCTTTGCCCAGTTTGGGCTTGGACTCGAGCTTCGAGAGATTGATCTTCGCCTCGGCGAGGATGTCGATGCAGCGCGCGAGGGAGCCGGCTTCGTGCAGCGTGCTCAGCAGCACCGAGGTCTTGCGGTGCTCGGGGGTCGCACCGCCCAGTTGCAACACTTCCTCGCGTGCGTTGGGGGCCGCGAAAATCAGGAAACGCGTGTAGTTCTCCGGATGGTCCGCGATGTTTGCGGCCAACTCGGCCAGGCCGTAGATTTTCCCCGCCTCAGGCGGACCGATCGCGGCGCGCGTTTTGTCCTTGGACTCGGCGACTTCCCTGGCGGCGACGCCGGTGTCCTCGACCGGGATCACGCGCACGCCGGCAAGCGTCCCCAAGAAGTGGCCGCACTCCTCGAGGATGAGCGGATGCCCCTCGACTTCGCGGATGTCCTCGACCAGCGCACCGGGGATGCCGAGCAGACGCTGATCCATCCGCCAGTCGACCTCCGCAATCGGGACGAGCTCGTACTCGGCGAGCAGGTCATAGCCTTCGCGGACGGTCCCGGCGATCGCGTTGTCGATCGGCAGGACGCCGACGTCCGCCTTCCCGTTGAGGACGTTGATCGCGACCTGGCGGAACGTGGGCGCCCCACTCGATTGCGCTTCCACGCCCTTCGTCTGAAAGAACGAGTCTAGGACCAGCTTGGAATGGGCGCCGTCGATCCCTTGGTAGACGCCGGTGAATGCCATGATTATCTCCATCAAAAAAGCCACCCGGTGAGGGTGGCCGCGTAGTCGATCTTGTCCTGATCTACGAGGGCAGCACGAACCTCACCGACACCTTGCGATGCGGAAAAAGTAGAAGAAGTAAAAGCCGAACGAGCGGTTCATGCCCGGCGATCATAGCATTGGCCCCCCGGGCGGGTCAAGCTAGGCCAAGGCAAGCGCCGCTCCCAAATTTCTCGGAAACGAGCAGCCCTTCGAGTGGGCGAACTCCTCGGCCGTCGAGATTGCCTCTTCGTCGAACCCCCAGAGCTCAAGCCCGATGACATCGCCGTTGGCATCAAGGTCAGCGGCGACTTCAAGCCCCAGGCGTGCGGTTTCCACGAGCTTCGCCGAGTCGGGCTCTTGATAGTAGATGTACGCTGCGGGGGCTTCGAAGTCGATCTCAACGGTTAAGGGACATTTCATGAATCGACGGCCTCTCGGTCAAGGATAGTTACTACGGCGCCGGTCTTCTCATTCAGCACCACGATGAGGGCCTTGCCGCTGCTCGTGCGGCCATAATACTCGATGGTTTTCTTCGCTGGCGCTCGATAAACCGCCCGAGGGTAGGCAACCGTCGCTTCAACCTCCGCTTCTGAAATGCCACGCCGAAGCATGCGTTTTCGAGCATGCGCAGTATAGTCCACGCAGTACTACTGCGCGGTGAACGCCTGACATCAAGGGGAGAGAATTGGTCTATCGGGTTTTACTGGTGCTTGCACTGGTTGTCGTTCTTACGCCCCGGGCATTCGCGGCCGATGTCCGGGTCGCGATCGTCACCGATCGCGGGGAGATCGAGGTTGTGCTCGATCCGGTCCGCGCGCCGATCACCGTTAAGAATTTTCTGTCCTTCGTCGATGCGAAGTTCTACGACGGCGGGACGTTTTTCCGAGCGATCCCCGGCTTCGTCATTCAGGGTGGGAACAAACCGCACGAATCGAACGCGGATAAGCCGATCGTGCTCGAGCCACCGATCAAAACCGGGATTCGTAACACGGACGGTGCGATCTCGATGGCGCGCACGAACGATCCGGACTCCGCGGTCTCGGAATTCTTCATATGCGACGGCGATCAGGCGCGGCTCGACGGCGGGATGAACGAGCCGGGCTACGCCGCGTTCGGTCACGTCCTCAAGGGGATGGAGATCGTCCGTCTGATCGCTCGCTTGCCGGCGCAAAGCCAGATGTTGGTCGCGCCGGTGAAGATCGTCAGAATCTATCGCGAGCCCTAACGCGCGGGCACGACACTCTTGTGCAAGAAGAAGGAAATGCCGTCGACGTAGCCGTCGTTCGACTCGCCTTCGAATCGCATCATCACGATCGTGATGCGCGCGATGCGCGAACCGGCGGGGACGAGCCGACCGACTTCGCGGTACTGGAATGACGTCACCCCACCCCGATCTGCATTGGTAACCGGCCCGACATATGCGCCGCCGAGATTCTTCCCGTCGGGATCAAGGAACGTGACGCTCACCGTCGAGTGATCGGCCAGTTTTTCGCGGCCGCCGAGCCACGCCGAGAGTTTGAATTGCACTTGGCGCGCATCGATGTCCGATGCAATCGCGGAGATTTCGATGTCTTGGTATGCGCTTGCGCGCGGCGTATAACCACCCCAGAAGAAGTTCAGTCCATGGTACGATGCGCCGGGCGAGTCCGGCCGCGGAAAGCCGCCTTTCGTGCCATAGCGCAAGGTGAGGACCGGGGCAAACCCTGCGACGGGGTGCCAATCGACCGCAGGCCTTGCGGCTTTTGGATCCGTTGTCCCGGCATCGGTCTCGGCAGCGCCGTTGCGAACGAGCTCGCGATCGTAGAGAGATGGGGCGGCGAGTGCGGCGCTTTCGACGGCGAGGAAGAGTGCCAAGAGGAACGCGGCTGAGAGACGGAACCACCCCATGAGGCTCTAGGGCTTCGCCGGACGTGGTTTTGAAACCGGCCCATAAATAGTAGGAAATCCGGAGCCCAGGCCCAATATCTAGGGGGTGGCCCCAGAATGAAGCACGAGACGATCGTCGGTCTCGACATCGGGACGACGAAGACGTGCGCGGTCGTCGCGGCCAATGGGCCCGAAGGCCTTGAGATTATCGGAGTCGGCGAAGCGCCTTCCACGGGGATGCGCAAGGGCGTCGTCACCGATCTCGAGGAGACCGTCAAAGCGATCGAGGCTGCGACCGAGCGCGCCGAGCGGATGGCGGGCGTTCATATCTCGCACGTTTACGTCGGCGTGACCGGCGAGCACGTGCAGAGCGTGAACAATCGCGGCGTCGTCGCGGTCTCGGGTGACGATCGCGAGGTCATTCCGCCCGACGTCCGCCGCGTCGTCGAGGCGTCGAAGATCATCAACATCGCCTCCGATCGGCAGATCATTCATGCGCTCCCGCGGCACTACACGGTCGACGGCCAAGACGGCGTGAGCGATCCGGTCGGCATGGCCGGCCATCGCCTCGAAGTCGACACGCACATCGTCACCGGCGGGACCACGTTTCTGACCAACGTCCTCAAGTGCGTCCACCGCGCGGGCTTGGAGACGGCGGGGATCGTCTTCGAGCCGCTGGCCAGCTCGGCCGCGACGTTGCTCTCCGAGGAACGGCACGTCGGCGTGATCTTGCTCGACATCGGCGGCGGGACGACTGACATCGCCGTCTTCAGTGGCGGCGGTGCAGTCCACACCGCGACGATCCCGGTCGGCGGGAACATCCTCACCAATGACATCGCGCTCGGCCTCAAGACGACGTTCGCCGAAGCCGAGCACATCAAGCGTACCTATGCAAGCGGCGCGATCAAGGACGGTGAGAAAGACGACCACACGTTCAGCGTTAAAACGCTCGACGGCCGCAGCTCGCGCACGGTCAGCATCGCGCAGCTGCGCCAGATCGTCCTCCCGCGGGTCCTCGAAACCTTTCGGCTGGTCAAATCGAACATCGTCGAGCACATCCCGCGCGACTTGATCCTGGCCGAGGTCGTCCTGACGGGCGGCGGTGCTCATCTGCGCGGGATCGACGCAACGGCATGCGAATTCTTCGGCCTGCCGGCACGGATCGGCGTCCCGGAGTTCGTCGGGGGCCTGACGGACACGGTCAAGCAGCCGGAATATGCAACGGTCGTCGGACTCTTGCTCTTCGGCCCGAAGGGCGATACTTCACCGATCACCGCCGCGCGCCGTGGCCCGTTGTCCAAAGTAGCCTCGTGGCTTGGCGATCTATGGAATTAACACCCCAACCTCAGCTCTTCCCGGAGGAAGTGATGGCAGACGCAAAACGGTATGTCCCCGAACACGCGGCGACGATCAAGGTCGTCGGATTAGGCGGCGGCGGTTGCAACGCCGTGAACCGGATGATCGATGCCGGACTCTCCGGGGTCGACTTCTACGCGATCAACACCGACGTGCAGGCGTTACGCAACGCGCGAACCGACAATACGGTGCAAATCGGGTCGGGCTTGACGCGCGGACTGGGTGCCGGTGCGAACCCGAACATCGGACGCGAGGCGGCCGACGAATCGCGCGAGGATCTCGCGATGATCCTCGACGGCTCGGACTTGGTGTTCATTACCGCCGGGATGGGCGGCGGGACCGGGACCGGCGCCGCCACGGTCGTCGCGGAGCTCGCCCGCGAATCAGGCGCGCTCACGATCGCGGTCGTGACCAAACCGTTCGCCTTCGAAGGGCGCAAGCGGATGCAGGTCGCCGAGCGCGGGATCGCCGAGCTCGAGACGAAGGTCGATACGCTCATCACGATCCCCAACGAGCGGATCCTGCAGATCATCGAAAAGCGCACGCCGCTGCAAGAGGCCTTCGGGCACGCCGATGACGTCCTGCGCCAAGGGATTCAAGGGATCTCGGATTTGATCACGCAGCCGGGGCTCATCAACCTCGATTTCGCCGACATCAAGACGATCATGACCGATGCGGGCAGCGCGATGATGGGGATCGGCGAAGGGACGGGCGAGCACCGTGCCGCCGACGCGGCGCAAAAAGCGATCGCCTCGCCGCTGCTCGAGACGACGATCGAAGGCGCTCGCGGCGTGATCTTCAACGTCACCGGCGGCCCCGATCTCTCGATGTACGAAGTCAACGAAGCTGCCGAGATGATCAGCCGCGCGGTCGACTCCGACGCGGACATCATCTTCGGCGCATCGATCCATCCGTCGATGGAAGGCAAAGTGCGCGTGACGGTCCTCGCGGCCGGGTTCGGTCACAGAGGTAGCATTTCGGGCCGCTCGCTCGGCGCAGCGGACTTCGATAAAGTGTCACCCGTCAACATGGACGACATCGAGGTTCCCGCGTTCTTGCGATACCGATGACTTAGGCTACCCTCTTCCGCGGCCGGCCGCCCTTGACACCATTGGCGCGGGACGCCGCAGCTCGCGCTGGTGACTTTTTTGAGGCATTGATGCGAGCACCGATCGATCCAAGTGTTGCCTCTCCGGCAGCCAAGATCAGGAGTTGCTCCAGGAGCGCCCCGTCGTCAGCGGCCTCCGACCATAGCCCCTCTCCTCCGGGCGTGATCGCCACGTCGACGAGGTGCTCCGTCGATGCCTTTGCAAATCCGGGAACAGCTCGCCTTGGCACCGTGAGCGTTGCTCCAGTGGAAAGATCGGCGACGATTTTGTCCCCGCCTTTATCGTAGCGTACGGCACGGATCTTGGTCGCCGTCCGCTCACGCTGACGCGCGTCCTTTACGGCTTTGCGCATTTCGGCAGCCGTCGTTAGAATGCGACCGCGCTTCTTGCTCGTCGCCTTTATCAAGGTTGACTCGCTTTCCAAAGATTCATCAGGTCAGAATAAGCGTTTCGTGCGGCTTCGAAAACGATGCGCAGATCTCGCGCCGTCACCGTTCCCCGGATCGGATCGCCGTGCGCTGTCGAGAGGCGTACGGCACCGGCAGGCAAGAGTTCGATGATAACTTCTCCGCTGCCGATGTCGGCGTGAAGGTGGGGAACGGTAGCACGCGCGTGGTCGCCCGAGATGGCTCTGAATCGGACCTGCCCAATGCGCCTGCTCCCCACTTTAGAGTATGAAACCTAAGCCTAGGTTTGTCAATGCCCGAAAAATTCCCCGTGCCCTTTGGGCCTGCGATCGGGCATGTTGTTCGGGCTCTTGCGGAATCGAGAGCGCCTTCTTACTGATCCGTAAACGTTAGCGAGACGTTGAACGTGCTATTCCCTCCGCCGGCGCATTGCTGGCAGCCGGAAAACCCGGCGATGCTGTAGAGGTCGGCAATTGCGGCAACGTAGTACGTCCCCGGTGATCCCAGCGCGATCGTTCCGTTGAGCGAGCAGGGGCCGCCACACATGCCGGCTTGATTTCCGGGCGGACGGTCTATCGGGAAGATGTCGATGTTTATGCTGACGTCACCATTTCCCGACCCGGTGAAGGAATTCACGACTGCGTTCACTGTCCCAGTATTAGTTGTGAACTGTCCGATGATGACATAGCCGAGGCCCGGGCCATTCGAGCTGTCGCCCGGATCGGCGAAGCCGGCGTCGCCGTTGCCGGCCGTGCCTCCATCACTCGCGATTACCGAGCCGCTTGAAGCGCTTATGCTGGCGCTCCAAGTGGCGAAGCTGTTGAATGGATCGATGTTCCCGCTATAGCTGTCGGTAGTTGAAACCGATGCTGCGACGTTCGTGCCCTGCGGGGGTGGTGGTGGAGGCGCTGAAGGAGGGGGAGGCGGTGGCGTCGCTTGCGGACACGGCGATCCGAAGTACGGTGCGCCCCAATTTGGAGGCGAATAGATAGCGCACCACGGCGGCCAGCCCGGTGGCGGGTCCGATGGCACGGTGCAGCTGCCGATGGTTAGCGGATCACAATTCGCGTATGGTTGCGGCGGTTGCCCGTTCACGCGATCGCCGGCGCACGTGTTGGCATTAGGGTCACACTGGTATTGCCAGTCGTACCAGGGCGGCGGCGTCAGCGTCTGATCGTCCGGCGTCGGTGCGTTATTCGGCGCCGGGGCTGAATTCCAGGGACTTCCGGGCGGATATGGGTTGACACTGGAGCGACAATACTGCAGGAGCGTCTCCGGATAGAAATCGGATGTGAGGGCCCAATTTCTGGTGCCATTCGCGAATGGGTACGGAACCAGGGCCATTGGATCGGAGTCGGGCGCACCCGCATACACCGGGATGTCATCTTGGTTAAATTTCGGAGAAGAGCCGTACACCTCGCCGTTTTGCCAATTGCACCAGCGCACGCTCGTTTGCCAGTTGTCATAGGATGCCTCGATCTCGACCCAGATTTGCAGCCAGCTGACTTGACCTAAGCCGAACAGAAAGCGTCGCGTGTGGTCTTGGCGATAAACAATGGCGTGCCACTGCGCACCGATGAGGGTGAAACCGGTTGGCACCGCCCCGGCAAAAAGATGCAGCTCGCGTGCAACGCTCGTCTGCGTACTCGCGAGCCGGACGATCATGACGCGGTTTCCACCCGTCTGTCCTGCGGCGCCAAGGTTTACCGGATAGTCGTGAACCGTGATGTCCGGAAGGTTTGGCGCAAGATTCTCTTTTTGGACAAGTTCTGTGGCACCGACGCAATACGCGGAAAGCGAGACGCCGGAATAGGAAGTCGCACTTCCGCCTGCATTGCGCGTGACCACGCTTGTTCCGTCGTATTGGTACGCGATCGACTGCACAGCCCCGCCCGCGTCTTTATAAGCAAGGGTGAGATCCGCAGCGCTCGAGCCGCTGCACGAATCGTCGGCCGGATTGTATACGGCGAGCGCAGTCGAAGAATCACTCTCGAGGGCGCTGGCCAGCTGTTCGATCATCGCAGAATTCTGCTGGTTGCTTGCCGCGTGCGCGGCGTTGTCGATGAGTTGGCGCATCGCGCTGAACACGCCAAAGGTGCTCGTCGTAAAGATCAACGCGGCGATCAGTACTTCGATGACGGTGAAACCGCGCTCAGCCTCCTTTGTGCTCACCTGGTCCAACTCGTCGAATTGGTGTTGGCGTTCCCCCACTGCGTCGTTGAGAATGCATTTCCGTCGCCGATGGTCGGTGGGGCGCTGCTCGTCGTCCACGGCGGTGGGGTCGGATTGCACTGCTCATCGATGGCAGGGGAGTTCTGAACGCCCCAGGTCTTTTGGTCGGTTCCGGGATCGGGCGGAGCGTTATCGGGGCCCGCGCAGCGGTAACGGACCTTGAGCGCTGTGTCATGGTACCGGTCCGGCTGCGCCGGGTCGGGCGTCGCGGGATCGTCAGGTTGAGCCAAGACGCCCGCCGGATCGCCTTCGGCGCTCGCGTCGTCTGCTGCAGTGGCAACGTCGCGCGAACCGTCGATGATCGCAAACGGCGGGACTCCAAAGATTCGAATCGTGACGAGGCGGGAACGTTTTGCGAGAATCGCGGAAACGGGCGGAGCGCTCTGGATTTGCGCGGTTACGACGGCCGAGAGCCGCTGTTCTTGAGCGAAGTTGCTGGTTTGCAGATTCTGGGCGGTGTCTGTCGTTGTCGATCCATTACTGGACGTGTTCCCATTGATCTGCTCGTAAGCCGCGTAATATAAATTTGTACCGGGTAGTCGCGTGAATGCTGCTTGTTGGTTGTATGTCCCATCGATGTTTGCGCCAACCGGTCTCTCCGCATTGACGTTCGCGGCGATGGTGTCTTGAAGCGCGGAGAGAAGCTGGCTTTCGCCGAGGGAGATCGCCAGGTCGGCCGCGTGCGCCACTTTGTCGTTGAGTGCGGCTTTTGCGTGGGCGAGCTGCCCTGCGAGCATGCTTGTACCCACTGTGGCGAGGGCAATCAGCATAAACAGAACCGGAACGATCACGGAGCGGGGGGTGATGGATTGTAAAGCACCGTCGAACCAGGCGCGGGCGCTTGTTGACCGACGAAGGCTTGAGCGCGCGCGCTATGCCCAGCCGAATCGTTGCAGACCACCGTCAGTGTGCCGTCGGCAATTGAAGGCAAACAGGTGATCGACAGCGGGGTTCCCGTAGCCATCGGCTGAGGCATCGCGACCGCAGTCCCGGTCGCGAGATTGAAGCGGCTCGCCTGTGCCGCCGATTCGTACGCGGTCGCAGCCCTCAAGTCCGCGACTAAGTTACGGGCCGATGCCTGGAGCAGCGCATCGACAGCCGGCGCGGCCTGCTGACGGGACACCGCAGCGAGGGCGCCGAGCACTCCGCTCACGCCAAGCGAAACAACTGCGACCACGACTGACGCTTCGATCAACGTGTAGCCGCGCTCGCCGTGTTCGGAGATTAAGAAGTGCGACATAGTTGTTAACGTTGCGGAAACATTGCGTGTCCCTACGAGTGCCCTTGAAAAACGCCGACAGAAGTGTTTGAATTGTGAAAGAAAGGCGAAGACGGGTGAATTCGCGAGCGTTTCTTTGGTGCGCAGCGTTTTTGTCTGCAACTGCCGCGCTGCCAGCGTGCGGAGGTGGAGGCGGCGGGTCAGCGCTGCCGGCGTCAAACGGCGTCAGCGGAAACGGGACGTCGGCGAATACGTCGCCGACACCAGCGAGCACGCCGACCCCTCAGGTGCAGGCGTTTCCGATGTCGCTACCAACCACATCGCCCGTTTCGATCACGAGCGGCGGGGATGGGAATC
>Ga0209415_10011037_pt1 | contig 15269 bp, 20 predicted proteins | sample PeaSoiSIISIP2007_FD_187696 | JGI IMG/M metagenome (GOLD analysis project Ga0209415, IMG submission 187696) | Peat soil microbial communities from Weissenstadt, Germany - SII-SIP-2007 (SPAdes) (version 2) | ecosystem: Environmental > Terrestrial > Soil > Wetlands > Peat | place: Germany... | reverse complement strand
GCCTGGTGCAGCCCGGCGATGAACCGGCTGTAGCTGAGCCCGTTGGCCCGGGCCGCCGCGTTGATCCGCTGGATCCAGAGCTTCCGAAAATCGCCCTTCCGGGCCCGGCGGTCGCGGTACGCGTACTGCATCGAGTGGAGCAGCTGCTCGTTGGCGGCCCGGTAGCTCCGACTCTTGTTCCCGTAGTAACCCTTCGCTTGCTCTAGGACGGCGCGGTGGTGCTTGCGGCCGTGGACCGATCGCTTCACTCTGGCCATCGAAGTCCTCCTTCTGTCCTGTCGTATCGAGGTGATCGGCGTGCGGTCGTGCTCGGCGTCGGGTCCAGAGCACGGGCCTGCGCACGCCGTCGAACTTCACCGCAGTCGCCTTGGGGACGACCTTGCCGTGCGGCCGGCGGTGTCCCTAGAGCCGCGGTGTCCCTAGAGACCCAGCATCCGACGGACGTGGCGCTCGTCGGACTTGGCGATGTTCGTCTCACGGCCGAGTCGCCGCGTCCGCGTGCTCGTCTTCTTCTCCAAGAGGTGCGAGCGGAACGCCTTGCGGCGGCGGAGCCGCCCCGTCCCGGTGACCTTGATCCTCTTGGCGGCACCGCGGTCTGTCTTCATCTTTGGCATGGTCACTCTTTCCCTGGTGCCGCTGTCGTGTTGCCACCTTCGGCTGGTTGCTGGTCCGGCACCTGCTGGTCGGGCGCCTGGGCTGCCACCGGCTCCTCGGCCACCGGCTCCCCACTGCGTTGGCGGGTTGCCTTGGCCGCCGCCGACTGACGGGCCCTCTTGTCCGGGGCCAGCACCATCACCATGTTGCGGCCGTCGAGGCGGGGCTCGAACTCGATCTTGGCGGCGTCGCCGAGCTGTTCGGCCACCCGATCCAGGATCCGCTTGCCCAGCTCGGGGTGGAACACCTCGCGGCCTCGGAACATGATCGTGAGCTTCACCTTGTGGCCGTCGTCCAAGAACTTGGCCACCTGGCGGGTCTTGGTCTCGAAGTCACCCGGACCGATCTTGGGCCGGTACTTCATCTCCTTGATCCCGACGTGAACCGCCTTGCGCCTCGACTCCTTGGCCCGTTGGGCCTCGTCGAACTTGAACTTTCCGAAGTCCATGATCCGACACACCGGCGGGTTGGCCATCGGGGCCACCTCAACCAGATCGAGGTCGAGGTCGCGGGCGATCGCGAGCGCCTCTGGAAGCGGCTTGATGCCGAGTTGCTGACCGTCTGGGTCGACGAGTCGAACCTCACGAGCGCGAATGCGATCGTTGATCCGATGCTCGTTGGTGGCTTCAGTGACTATGCGGCATCACTCCTCTCGGTCGGGCACGCGGTCGTCCGCGTGCCTTGGTGATGGAGAGCGGAGTGCAACCGGCGAGGCCGGAGGTCTTCCCGTGTCAACCTGGCGCACCTTGGGTCCTCTCGTAGAGAGGCGGTGGCCAGGTGGAGGCGGCTCGAAGGCAGCCCCGCTTTCCGTTTTGCTCGACTGTGTAGGGTACCAGCATGAGCAGCCTGTGGACACCCTCGGGCGAGCATCCGGTCGACGACGAGCCCGACGCTGCCCAGGTCGCAGCGCATGATCGCGCCGACACCGGCGCTCTCAAGGACGAGTCGCTCGACGCCGAGGCCCAAGTCGAGGCGCTGCGCGAACGGCTCGCCGAGACCCCCGCCGAGACGGTGTTGGCCAACCACTGCTACGGGCTCTTCGAGCTCGGGGCGATCTACCTGTCGGCCAATCCCCCGCTGCTGGCCGAGGCCCGCCTGGCCATCGACGCCTTCGGCCTGTTGGTGGAGGGACTCGGTGAGCGCCTCGCCGAAGCGGCCGGACCCCTGCGCGACGCGCTGGCCCAGATCCGGCTCGGCTTCGTCCAGGTGGAGGCGGCGCAACGGGCCGCCGAGGGAGCCGGGTCGCCGGACGGAAGCTCGGGCGGGTAGCGCCGGTCTCAGCGCTTCACCACCCGGCGCGCCTCGAGCCGGCCCCGGTGGCCGGGGGCCACGATGAACAGCACCGGCCGACCCACCTCGACGGCGCGGCTGCCGTCGGTGATGGCGGTGCAATGGAAGTCGAACGTGGCACCGTCCTCGTCGGCCACGGTGCCGAGCCCCCGGTCGTCCTCGAACGAGGTGACGGTTCCGATGCGCGCGTCGCGCCGGGTTGGCCAACCGTCGGGCATCAATGCACGATCTTGGCCAGGGCCAGCTCCAAGATGTCGCTCGCGCCCAGCTCCTTCAGTTCGGGGATCAAGGTGTTGATCTCGTCCTTCAGCACCACCGTCTCGATGGCGTAGCCGCCGTCACCGGCCAGCTCCGAGACGGTCGGCGCGCGCAGCGACGGCAGCCGCTCGATCACCGCGGCGCACCGTTCGGCCGAGACGTTCAGCTTCACCAGCACCTTCTCTCTCGCCTCGAGCGTGCCCATCAGCAGCGTGTAGATCTGCTCCATCGCCCGCCGCTTCTCGGGGTCGGCCGCCGAGGTCGGGTTGGCGATGAGCTCGGTGTGCGAGACGAGCAGCGTGTGGATGCTCCGCAGCCCGGCCGCCCGCAACGCCCGACCGGTCTCGGTGAGCTCGACGACGCAGTCCGCGATGTCGGGCACCTTGGCCTCGGTGGCGCCGTAGGAGAGGGCGATCTCGGCGTCCACCCCGACCGCTTCGAGGGCCCGCCTCGTGATCTCGGGGTACTCGGTCGACACCCGCAACGGCCGGTCGCCCCCGGTCAGGTCGTCGAGCGACTTGCAGGGCGACTCCTCGGCCACCGCGAGCACGATGCGAACCGGTTCCCCGCTCGCCTTGGAATAGGGCAGCTCGCCGAGCGAGACGACCTCGGCCGAGCGCTCCTCGACCCAGTCGCGCCCGGTGATGCCGAGATCGAAGAGGCCCTGGGCGACGTAGAGGGGGATCTCCTGGGGCCGCAGGATCCGCACCTCGGCGATCCGGTCGTCGCGGATGCTGGCCCGGTAGTCGACCACCGACGACCGGTTGACCTTCAGGTCCGCGTCCTCGAACAGCTCGAGCGTCGCCTCCTCGAGCGACCCCTTCGGCAGGACGAGGCGGAGCACCTCAGGCCCCCATCGATCGCACGACCCGGGCGCCGCCCGGGCGGCCGAGCTCGCGGAGCATGGCCGCCATCTGCACCGCCGACAGCGCGGCCTCGCGGCCCTTGTTGGTCTCGTCGGGCCGGGCCCGCTCGAGCGCCTGGTCGACGTTGTCGGTGGTGAGCACGCCGAAGACCACCGGGACCCCGGTGTCGAGGGCGACCCGGGCCAGACCCGACGCGCACGACCCGGCCACGAAGTCGAAGTGCGCGGTGTCGCCGCGGATCACCGCACCGAGGCAGGCCACCGCGTCGACGCCCCCCGCGGTGGCCAACCGCTGGGCCGCCAGCGGCAGCTCGAACGCGCCCGGCACCCAGGCCACGGTGGTGTCGGCCCGGTCGACCGCGGCCGCGGCCAGGCCTTCGAGCGCGCCGTCCAACAGGCGCGACGTGATGGACCCGTTGAACAGCGCGCAGGCGAGCCCGATCCGAAGGCCGCGGCCGTCGGCGTCCTCGAGCAGGCCCCGGCCGATCTGGCGACCAACCCTGGGGGCGACCGAGTCGAAGACGTCCGGGCGGGGCTGGGTCTCCTCGGTGCCGGTCACGGCGTCGGGGGTTCCCGGTCCTCGATGACGGCGTCCAGGTTCTCGAACAGGTGGCCCATGCGCTCGCGCTTGGTCCGCAGGTAGCCGATGTTCTCGGGGTTGGGCGCCGACTCGAGCGGCACCCTCTCGACGATGTCGAGCCCGAAGCCCTCCAGCCCGCCCCGCTTGGTCGGGTTGTTGGTCATGAGCCGCATGGTGGTCACGCCCAGGTCGACCAGCATCTGGGCGCCGATGCCGTACTCCCGACTGTCGGCCGGGTGGCCGAGCGCGAGGTTGGCGTCGACGGTGTCCTGGCCCTCCTCTTGGAGCCGGTAGGCCTGGATCTTGCTGGCCAGGCCGATGCCCCGGCCCTCGTGGCCGCGCAGGTAGATCAGGACCCCGCGGCCCTCCCGCTCGATGAGTTCGAGCGCCGCCCGCAGCTGGGGTCCGCAGTCACAGCGCAGCGACCCGAAGACGTCCCCGGTCAGGCACTCCGAGTGCACCCGCACCAACACGTTGGGCTCCCCGTCGACCTCGCCGAGCACGAGCGCCAGGTGCTGCTCGCCGTCGAGGATCGACTCGTACACGTACGCCGTGTGATCGCCGGCGGCCGTCGGGATGCGGGCCTCGGAGACCCGACGGACCAGCTTCTCGTTCTGGCGCCGGTACCTGATGAGATCCGCGATCGAGATCAGGGTGAGCCGGTGCTCGCCGGCGAACTTCTCGAGCTCGGGCAGCCGGGCCATCGACGCCTTGTCCTTGGACACGATCTCGCACAGCACCCCGGCCGGGGTGAGGCCGGCCGCCCGGGTGAGGTCGATGGTGGCCTCGGTGTGACCGGCCCGCCACAGCACCCCGCCGGTGCGGTAGCGCAACGGGAAGATGTGACCGGGCCGGCGCAGGTCGGCGGCCCGGGTCTTCGGGTCGATGAGCGCGGCGATCGTCGCGGCGCGGTCGGCCGCCGAGATCCCCGTCGAGGTGCCCCGGCTGGCGTCGACCGAAACCGTGAACGCGGTGCGTTGGGACTCGGTGTTGTTGGTCACCATGAGCGGCAGATCGAGCTCGTCGGCCCGCTCCGGCGTGATCGGCGCGCAGATCACACCCGAGGTGTGGGCGAGGAAGAACGCGATCTTCTCGGGGGTGGCCGCGTCGGCCGCCATCACCAGGTCGCCCTCGTTCTCCCGGTCAGCGTCGTCGACGACGACGACCATCTCGCCTCGTGCGATCGCAGCGATCGCGTCGGACACGGGTGCAAAGGGCATCAGGCCGCCACCTCCACTCTCAGGTCCTCCCCCAATCGCTCGACCGACACCAACCGGCCGCGCCAGAACTCTTCGATCTTCGGCGCGCCGGGACCCGCAAAGACCGGCCGGCCGTCGTCGCCGCCGCTCAGCGCAGGAGCCAGGTAGAACACGTAGCGATCGATCAGGCCGGCCGCGTGGAAGTCGTGGGCCACCCGGGCCCCGCCCTCGACCAGCACCTGCAGCGCGCCGCGCGATCCCAGCTCGTCGAGCACCGCCCCGAGGTCGCCGCTCAGCTCGAACGCCGGCTGTACCCGGGCGTCTTTGGCCGCGGAGCCCAAGACCACCCGGAGCGGCTGGCGCGGCGGTTCGGTGGCGCCTGGCTCCTCGAGGCGCACCGTCAGTGCCGGGTCGTCCGTGCGCACCGTCCCCGCGCCGACCAGCACGGCGTCGGAACACGCGCGCAACCGGTGCGCGTCGGCACGGGCGGCCTCGCCGGTGATCCAGCGACTCGAGCCGTCCGGTGCCGCGATCCGCCCGTCCAGGGTCAGCGCCATCTTGAGAACGACCCACGGCCGTCCGGTCCGGCGGTGCTTCACGTAGGGGGCGAGCTGCTCGGCCACCTCGTCGGCGCACACCCCCGTGCGCACGGTGATGCCGGCGGCCTCCAGCGCCGCGATGCCGCGCCCGCCGACCTGGTCGTCGGGATCGACCATGCCGACGACGACCCGGGCGATCCCGGCGCGCACGATGGCGTCCACGCACGGCGGGGTGCGCCCGTGGTGCGAGCAGGGTTCGAGGGTCGAGTACAAGGTGGCCCCCCGGGCCGCCCCCGCGGCGACGGCCCGGGCCAACGCGCTGATCTCGGCGTGGTCCCCGCCCGGGGGGGCGGTCATCCCCTCGAAGGTGGCCCCGGTCTCCCCGGCCGGCACCACGACCGCCCCGACCCACGGGTTCGGCGCGGTGATGGGGCGGGCCAGCGCGGCCAGTTGGAGGGCCCGGGCCATGTGCACCGGGTCGCGATCCGCCTCGGTGTCGGCGGAGAGTGGCTGCTCAGAGGGGTTCATTGCCGATCGATCCTACCGGGCGGCCCCCCCGGCCCGGGACAAGAGACCCTCACGCCAACGCGCCGTCGGTCGCCCCCCGCCGGATCGCGTCGACCGCCTCCCAGGGCGAGTCGCTGCCGAAGACGGCGCTGCCGGCGACGAAGACGTTCGCCCCCGCCGCCGCGGCTCGCTTGGCGGTCTGCTCGTCGATCCCCCCGTCCACCTCGAGGTCGACGGCCAGCTCCCGGGCGTCGATGGCGGCCCGAACCGCGATCACCTTGTCCATCACCTCGCCCATGAACTCCTGGCCCCCGAACCCCGGGAAGACGGTCATGCACAGGATCAGGTCCACCTGGTCGAGATACGGGTCTAGGGCCTCGAAGGGTGTGTCGGGGTTGGCCGCCAGGCCGGCCCGCATCCCGAGCCGCCGGACGCGGCCGAGCAGCGACTCGGTGTCGCCGACCTCCACGTGCACGGTCAGCGAGTCCGCCCCGGCATCACCGAACGCCTCGAGGTAATCACCCGGGTCGGTCATCATCAGGTGGCAGTCGAAGAACAGGCCCGAGTGCTTGCGCAACGAGGCGACCACCGGCGGGCCGATCGTCAGGTTCGGGACGAAGTGGCCGTCCATCACGTCGACGTGCAGCCAGTCGGCGTTGCTCGCGACCTCGCCGATCGCCTCGGCCAGGTTCCCGAAGTCGGCCGACAACACCGACGGGGCGATCTTCAGCGCGCCCGGCCGGCCCGGGTCGCGGCTCGCCGACGTCACGGCAGCGAGCTTACGGTCCGCCGGCCGGCCGGCCTCACGGGAACCGGGCCCAGCACAGGATGCGGCTGAACGCGTAGAAGTACGGCCGCTGCTGACCCAGCTCTTGGAGGAGCCGTTCGCGGTAGCGGTCCACGTACGCGTCGAATCCCGCCTCGTCGAGGCGGGCCCGCACCGGCGTGAGCACGGTGCCGCGCACCCACTCGACCACCGCCTCGACCGAAGCCAGCTCGTGGCCGTACACCTGCAGGCGGGTGTGCTGCTGCACCGCACCGAGCGCGTGGAGGATCTCCGCGTAGCGCGACGGGGCGAGCACCGAGTCCCCCGGGCGCGCCACGTCGTTGCCGTCGGCGGGCGCGAAGCGGGGTTCCCCGGCCACCTCGGCGGCCAGGACGTGAGAAGGGTGGTCGAAGGTCGCCGGCACCTGGAAGGCCAGCTGCCCGCCCGGCCCGAGCGACGAACGGAGCCGGGCCAGCAGACCGCCGTGGTCGGGCACCCAGTGCAGCGACGCGTTGGCGAACACCAGGTCGACGCCCGACCCGCGCCATTCGGACAGGTCGGCCAGCTCGAAGCGGAGGCCCGGCACCTCGGTGGCCCATCGGGACGCCTCGGCCAGCATCGCCTCGGAGGTGTCGATCCCGAGCGTGTCGGCCGCGCGTAGGTCCCGGTGCAGCTCGGCGGTCAGCTCGCCGGTACCGCACCCGAGGTCCACGATCGTCCCTTCGGCCACCGGCATGCACAGCGCCTTCAGGTCGTCGAAGGGCTGGCGCCGCTCGGCCGCGAAGCGCCGGTACTGCTCGGGATCCCAGGGGTCGGTCACCGCGTGGCGGCGCCCAGCCGCACCCGATCGGGCAGGTGGCCGCCCCTCAGCCAGTCGCGAGCCGCCATCGGCCGGCGTCCCTCGGGTTGGACGATCTCGAGGCGGACCGCTCCGTCGCCGGTGCTCACCGCGTCCACCGAGAGGGTACCGGGGGGTAACCCAGCGACGAGGGGATCGGCGAGGGGAACGGCCGACGCCTCGAGCACCCGGAGGCGGCGTCCCTCGACGGTCGTGTGGGCCCGGTCGAGGCGCACCACCGCCAGGACCTCTCGGGTCGGTCGCGCCCAATCCAGCTCGAGCTCTCCGGGGGTGAGCTTGCTCGCGTAGGTCGCCTCGCCCTCCTGGGGCACCGGCTCGGGCATTCCGGCCACGCCACCGCCGAGCACCGCCACCAGCAGCTCGCTCCCGGCCGCGACCAGCCGGTCCCGCAGCGAGCCCAGGTGCTCGGTCGGGCCGATCTCGAGCTCGGCCCGGTCATAGACCGCACCGGTGTCGAGCCCCTCCTCGATCGCCATGACGCACACGCCGGTGGTCGGGTCGCCGGCCAGGATGGCCCGCTCCACCGGGGCCGCGCCCCGCCAGCGGGGCAGGAGCGAGAAGTGCAGGTTGATCATCGGCACCACGTCGAAGATCGCCGGTCGGATCAACCGCCCGAACGCGACGACCACGCCGAGCTCGGGGGGGGCGCCCCGGTCGAGCGCGACGACGTCGGCCGGATCCGAGGACGTGGTGAGCCCGAGCTCGAGGGCGGCCGCCTTGAGCGGGCTCGGCGAGGTCTTCGACCCGCGACCGCGACGGCGGTCCGGGCCGCTCACCACCAGCTCGACGTCGTGCCCGGCATCCAACAGCGCGCGCAGCGGAGGCACCGACAGCTCGGGGGTGCCGAGATAGGCGAGGCGGGCCACGCCACCACGGTAGGGGCGAACGGGCGTCGCGCCAGGTGACCACCCGGCGCGCGCCGGTCGGTCTAGAGCGCCGGCGTGCTCGGGCCCTCGGGGTCCGGACCCGGCAACTGGAGGGCCCGGGCGCGCAGGACGGCCTTGGCCTCGCGCCGCTGGTCGGCGTCGAGTCGCTCGATCAAGAGAACCCCGTCGAGGTGGTCCATCTCGTGCTGGAACACCCGACCCTCCAGCTCGTCGGCCTCGATCGAGATCCGCTTGCCGTCGAGGTCGTAGCCGACCAGGTGGATCGACCCGGGACGGACGATCGGCCAGCTGAGCCCGGGCACCGAGAGGCACCCCTCCTGGTAGGTCCACTCCCCGCTCGACTCGACGATGGCCGGGTTGACGACGACCACCGGACCCTCCCCGATGTCGTAGACGAACAGGCGCCGCTGCACGCCGACCTGGTTGGCCGCCAGCCCGACACCGGGTGCGGCGTGCATCGTCTCGATCATGTCCTCGGCCAGCTTGGCCACCGCACCGTCGATCTGGTCAATCTCCTTGGCCGGCTGTCGCAGCACCGGGTCCCCGTACTGGCGGATCGCGAAGGTGGTCATCGTCGGGCCATCGTAGTGGGGGCGCCTCGAACGGTCGCCGGTGGACCGGCCGGCCGAGCGGCCGGTCAGGTGCCACAGACGGCGGCGGGCCCGGGCTCGGGCAAGGCGTTCACCGCGGCCAGGTTGCGGACCGTGCACGCATGCAGCGCGCGGGTCTGGTGGTCCGAGAGCCGATCACACACCCAGTCCCAGTGAAGCGAGACCCTGTCCCCCTGGGCTAGGTCGCCGACGAAGAAAAGCCCGTCGGTGCCGGCGCGCACCTCCTCGAGCACCTCGGGGCCGAGGACGAGGCGCGACCCGTGGAAGGCCAGCGGACGGGAGCGCACCACCACCAGGTCACCGCTGACCGCCTCGACGACGCCCGGACGAATGCGGCACCGGTCGAGCACGGTGAGCGGTGCGCCCTCCATCCCCGCCCGAAGCAGCCCGAGCCAGGGGTAGACGGCGAACACGTGGAAGCTGTGGTGCGGCACGCCGCCGGCCGGCACCGCGCCCACCAGGGCCCCGAATCGAGCCCCGGCGCGGCGTTCGAAGCGATCCCGCAGCGAGGCCGCCAGGGTCTCGCTGGGCACCCGGTCGAGCAGGGCGTTGCCGACCCAGTAGGCCTCGACGACCCGGGGGTCGAGTGGATCCTCGAGGTGGTTGCACCACGCGATCAGCTCGAGGTAGGGCCACGCCCCCTCAAAGTCACCGGCCCGGTGCCGAAGCTCGGCCAGGTCGGGGCCTCCTCCGGCGGCCGCCGCCAGCAGCGCGTCGGAGTCGGCGCCCCCGCAGTAGCCGAGGGCGTTGGGTGGGTAGGCATAGCGCGCGAAGAGCAGTGGACCCGGCGTCAGCGTCGTCGGCACCCCGGGGTCCCTCATCGGAGGCTCCCGACCGAGACCCGCCCCCGGCGCGCCGCCCACGCCACCAGCACCGTCCCGCCCGCCACGAGCGCCAACCCGAGCCCCTGGGGAGCCAGCGCCCTGGTGCCCGCAGCCGCTTGGAGGAGCCCCGTCACCACCACGCTGAAGACGAGCACGGAGGTGACATCGAGCGCTCGGGCCCGGGCCAGGGCGGTCATCCACGTGGCGACGTAGCCGGCCAGGAGGACCCCGGTGAGAAGGACCCAGCCCCACTGCACCGCTCCCAGCCCCACCAGTGGGCCGAGTCCGACCGTCGCGCCCACGTAGCCGACCAGGACCACGGACCCCACACCCATCCGGACGAGGGCGACCGCGGCCGGTGAGAACGTCTCGAGCAGGCGCTTGATGGCCACCGTCTCGATCGCCCACAGCATGGTGGCCCCGAGGACCAAGAGGGTGCCCGGCGAGGAGCCGAGATGACCGATGCCACCGACAATGGCCACCTCGCCGCCGACCAGCAGGCCGATGGCCGCGACGTTCCAACTCGTCGGGCGCTCCCCGAGCACCGGAAGCGCCAGGAGGCCGACCCACACGACCAAGGAGTCGTGCAGGAAGGCGGCCGGCGTCGCCGCCAGTTTGGCCAGGCCGTTGAAGAACAAGGCGAACGCCACCCCTCCCCCGACGATCCCGACGAAGGCGAGGGCCGCCCAGGTTCGGGCGGTGACGGACCGGGCGCCAACCCCCGTTGGGCGCTGGACCCGGGTCCACCGCCTCGCCACCGCCGACTTGGAGAGCGCCACGCTGAGAACGGTGAGCACGCCCAGGACCAGCGCGGTCGTGAGGTTCTTGGCCGCCGTGTACACCGACGGGCTCGGCAGGGCTCGCACCCCGAAGGCATTGACGAACACCGCCACGCCGCTCACCAGCGCGGTCAGCCCGGCGACCGCCACCCCGGGTACGGCCCGGCGTTCGCGAGTGGGATCGGGACCGGTCATGTCGGGGTCCCCGAGATCCGCTCGGGGGGCGCCTGCTCGGTGCTCGAGCCGAGCTCGGCCAGGACGGCCTCGGCCTCGGCGGCGTCGGCCGGTCCGAGGGCGTACCCGCTGTGGACGACCACCCAATCGCCCGGCGTCGGCGGGGGGCCGTCGTAGGCCAGCAGCGACACCCGGTGGCGACCGCCGTCGACATCGTCGACCTCGATCCAGCCCGAAACGGGCGCGGCCACCACTCGGTGCAGGCGGCTGACGCACATCAGGGCTGCGCCTCCACCAGGCCCACCACGATGTCGACCGCGCCGGGCAGCGCCGTGGCGACCGCCGGCGAGAGTCCGACCCCCTGGGCGAAGTCCTCCCCTTCGATCCCCACCACGACCACCCGCCGAGGCGCCGCGCCCACCGCCCGAGCCAACCGGAGCACGCCGGCCAGGCCGATGCCGTGGGTGCTGGCGGCGCCGTGGGCCCCGGTCGCTCCCAGGCGAGCGGTCGAGGTCGGTTCGGCGGGCTCCAGCTCCAAGGTCGAGACGGTACCGGGGGCCCGGCCGGAGCGCACGGCGTCGATGATCACCGCCAGGTCAGCACCGTCCCAGCGTCCGAGGAGGTCCAGGGGGTCGGGGACCGGTCCGATGTCGATCGCCGCGGGCTTGAGCTTCGCCACGCGCTCGGCCACCAGTTGACCCGCCGCGTCGTCGCGCCGATAGGGACTGCCCAGGCCGGCCAGCACGACCCGGGGAGACCGCAGGGCCCGAGAGGGAGGTGAACGATCGGGGGTGGTCATCGACGCTCGACCGTGACGTCCAAGAAGTGCGCCGCGCACGAGATGCACGGGTCGTGGTTGCGGATCGCCTGCTCGCAACGCGCCGTCAGCTCGGCGTCGGGCTCGGCGAGGGCGGCCGACGCCGTTCGCCGAAGGTCGTCCTCGATGCTCAACTGGTTCTGAGAGGTCGGCGGGACGATCCGGGCGCGAGAGATCAACCCGTCGTCGCCGACCTCGTAGCGCTGCAGCAAGAGGCCCCGGGGTGCCTCGGTGACGCCGACCCCGACCGACGCCGTCGCCCCGACCTCGATCGCGGGAGGCCGGGGCGGCTCGTACTCGGCCACCAGGCGCAACGCCTCGTCGCAGGCGGCGACCAGCTCGACGCTGCGCACCACGATGCTGCGGAACGGGTTGGCGCAGACCGCTCGGAGACCGGCCGCCGAGGCCGCCTCGCGAGCGATGGCCGGAAGCTGGGCTCCGTTGAGCGCGTAGCGGGCCAGGGGCCCGGTCAGGTAGTGCCCCCGGCCGCGCAAGCGCGCCTGGAGCGCCGTTGAGCGCATCACATGCTCCTCGTCGACGAGCTCCTCGAAGCGCGCCGGGGAGACGTCGAGCCCATCTGAGGAAAGAATCGTCGAGCCCCCTTCGATCGCGTAGGCCCCCGGATCGTGCAGGGCCACGAATCGGTAGTCCCCCTCGAGGTCGGGGAAGTCGAACCCGCTCACCCAAACGACGGTGGCCAGCGCCGCCTCTCGGGCCCTGCTCAGCGGTTCGGTCAGGGCCGCCACGGCCTCGTAGGAGGGGGCCCTGTAGAAGCCGCCCAGGCGGACGTTCACCGGGTGAACGGCCCGCCCGCCGACGGTCTCCATGAGCAGGTTGCCGGTTCGCTTCAGCTTCAGCCCCCGCTCGACCGCACCCCGGTCGTGCTCGGCCAGTTCGACCGCGTCGTGGTACCCGAAAAAGTCGGGCGCATGGAGGAGATAGACGTGCAGGGAGTGGCTCTGGATCCACTCGCCGCAGTAGAGCAGTCGGCGCAGGGCGCGGATCGAGGGTCCGACCTCGACGCCCGCCGCGTCCTCCAACGCCGCGCACGCGCTCATCTGGTAGGCGACCGGACAGATGCCGCAGATGCGCGCGGTGATTTCGGGGGCCTCTGAGTGCCGGCGGCCGCGCAGGAGCGCCTCGAAGTAGCGTGGTGGTTCGAAGATCTCCAGCGCCACGTCCTCGACCCGGCCGTCGTGCACCTCGACCCGCAGGGATCCCTCGCCCTCGACCCGCGACAGGCCCTGGACCGAGATGGTCCTTTCCCCACGCCCGTGGCTCACCGCTCTTCCTCGCGTCCAAGGGACTCCGCCGCAGCTTCGAAGGCGACGGCCCCGGCGTAGAAGGTCCGAAAGAACCGCTCGGTGTCGGCTCTTGTGGCTCCGAGTTCGAGGAGCCGACCCGACAGCGACCCCGTGTTGTGCGTGTCGGCCGGTCCGAAGCAGCCGAAACAGCCGCGGTCGACCGACGGGCAGAGAGCGCCGCAGCCGGCCCGGGTCACCGGCCCGAGGCATGGCGTTCCCCGGGCCACCAGAACGCACACCGTGGATCGCTGCTTGCACTCGATGCAAACGCTGTGACCGGCGATCACCGGTCGGCGACCGGCCAGCTCGGCCGCGAGCACCTCGAGCAGTTGGCGGCGGTCGATGGGGCAACCCTGCAGCTCATAGTCGACCGCGACGTGGGCGGCGATGGGGGTCGAGGTCTCAAGCGAGTCCACGTACTCGGGGTGCGCGTAGACGACCGGCGGGTAGTCGTCGACGGCGTAGTTGCGGAGGGCCTGGATGCCGCCGGCGGTGGCGCACGCCCCGATCGTGACGAGGCGGCGGGACTTGGCGCGCACCTGGTGAATGCGGGCCAGATCGGCGGCCGTGGTGATCGAGCCCTCGACCAGGGACAGGTCGTAGGGGCCGTCGACGCTCGCGCTCGACATCTCGGGGAAATGGGAGATCTGCACGGCACCGGCGAGGGCGAGCAACTCGTCCTCGCAGTCGAGGAGGCTGAGCTGACAGCCGTCGCACGAGGCGAACTTCCACACGGCCAGCGTCGGCCTGACGCTCACCGTTCACGCTCCCCGAGCAAGGTGGCCGCCCCCGACGCCCAGGTCACGATGGGGCCGTCGCGGCACAAGAGCCATGGCCCGAGTTGACAGTGGCCACAGCTCCCGACGCCGCACTGCATGTTCCGCTCGAGCGCCAGGCGCATCCGCTCGGGGGCCAACCCCCGCTCGAGCAGGGCCCGCGCGGCGAAGCGCATCATCACCTCAGGCCCGCAGACCAAGGCGACCGCTCTCGAGGCGTCGAAGGGCGCGTCGGCCAGCAAGGAGGTCACGACACCGACCGGGCCGGCCCAGGGTTCCGTGGCCAGGTCGACACTGACCGCCACGTGGGCCCCCGCCTCCCTCCAGTCCTCCAGGTCGGCGGCGAAGAGGATCTGGTCGGGGGAACGGGCACCGACCAGGACGACGACGCGCCCGGCGCCGCGAGCACCCTGGACCAGGTGCACGATCGCGCCCCGCAGCGGAGCGAGCCCGATCCCTCCGGCCACCACCACGACGTCGGCGCCTTGGCCGTCGTCTCCAGTGGGGGTCCCGATCCCCCAGCCGTTGCCGAATGGCCCTCGGACCCCCACGACACCACCGGGCTCGGTCTCGCACAGGGCATGGGTGACCGGGCCGACGTCGCGGACCGTGTGCTGCAGGGGACCTCGGCCGGGGCCGCTGCTGATCGAGATGGCCGCCTCGCCGACCGCGAAGGCGCTCAGCATGTTGAACTGCCCGGGCACGAACGCCCCGGCCGTGCCCCCCATGGGCTCGAGAGAGAGGGTCACCACATCGGCGGTCTCGGGACGACGCCCCACCACCTGGTAGGGAAACGGGGTGAGCGGGTGGCGAGGCGTCGTCGAGACGCCCGGCTCAGCGAGGCCCATGGTCTCGGGCCCCCGGGGGCGCGTAGAGGTCAAGGAGCCTGATGCGGGTGGCCTGGAGCCGCTCGAGCAGCAAGGTCGAGAGGCGCTGGAGCAGCGCGTACCCGAATGCGGGGTCGGTCTCCGCCTTGGCCCGGAGGCACGCGGTGTCCACGGCGATGGCCGCCACCGGCCCGGCGGCCCGCGCGTCGAACCCCCATGGCAACGGCGGGAGCAGCCAGCTCCATCCGACCACCTTGCCCGGACCGACCGTCTCGATGACGAGCGGAGAACGGCCCGGCGTGTGGACCTCGATCCGCACCGTGCCCTGGCGCACCAGGTAGAACGTGTCGGCTTCCTCACCCTCTCTCAAGAGGAGCTGACCCGGCTCGAACCGCTCGAGGCGGGCACAACCGGCGACCAGCGGCGCCGCGTCCACGGGGAGTCCGCTCAAGAGCGGGTGTTCGGCGACCAGCTCTTCGACCGAACGGATCACGGTGGCCCCGCTCGAGACGCCCGGTCGCCTGGGCGGATGGCCGCCGCCTCCTCGGTCAGGTCGATGCCGACCGGGCACCAGGCGATGCACCGCCCACAACCGACACACCCCGAGGTGCCGAACTGGTCCCACCACGTGCCGAGCTTGTGGGTGAGCCATTGGCGATAGCGGGATCTGATGGCGGGGCGCACCGCAGCACCGTGGAGATAGGAATGGTCGAGGTTGAAGCACGACGACCACTCGGCGCGCCGTTCGAGACC
>Ga0209415_10011036_pt1 | contig 15270 bp, 16 predicted proteins | sample PeaSoiSIISIP2007_FD_187696 | JGI IMG/M metagenome (GOLD analysis project Ga0209415, IMG submission 187696) | Peat soil microbial communities from Weissenstadt, Germany - SII-SIP-2007 (SPAdes) (version 2) | ecosystem: Environmental > Terrestrial > Soil > Wetlands > Peat | place: Germany... | reverse complement strand
GCCGGCGGCAGCCTTGGGCCGACCGGGCCGCTTCTCCGACCCGCCGGACGGACCCGCCGACCGACCCGCCGACCAACCCGCCGGACCGTCTGGACCAATTAGCTGCAGAAAGCGTAGGAACCTGGTCCCGGCGGCAGGCCAGCGCAGGAAAGTGGACCAGACGACCCCTTGAGGACGCCAAGGGGCTTGTACCCGGTTAGGCGCGGTCGGCTGGCTAGAAGGCACCCTCGATGATCTCCACCTCGCCGTCCAGCACGCTTGCCACATCGAAGCGCACGGGCCCACCCCCTTGGGCCGCCCGACCCCCTTCGGCGGCCCGACCTGCGCGGGCCACCCTCGCCGCCCCGGCCGCGCGAGCCGGCGAGGGAGCGGGCCGTGAGAGCTCTGCGAACCACAGCGCGGCAAGCCGCCGTACCCGCGCCTGCTTGAGCGGCCGGACGGCTTCCGCCGGCAGCCCGAACGCACCCGAAGAACGGGCCTTCACCTCACAGAACACGTGCAGCCGGCCACGCGTTAGGACGATGTCCAGCTCTCCATCCCGGCAGCACCAGTTGCGGGCCAGTACTTCGTACCCACGGGCCTCGTACCAAGCCACCGCCAAGTCCTCGCCCGCCTTGCCGAGGGCCTTTCGCGCGGAGCCGCCAACTTCACCCGGACCCGAACCTGTCACGCTGCCGATGATCGCAGGCGCCGGTGACGGCAAGGGCTCAGACCTCTTTGTCCGGGAGCTCCTCGACGTTAACGTCCTTGAACGTGACCACCCTCACGCTCGAAACAAAGCGCGCCGGGCGGTACATGTCCCAGACCCAGGCGTCTGCGAGCTTTACCTCGAAGTACGTGCGGGGAGCCTCGCCGTGAGCTTCCATCTGGACGTCGTTCGCCAAGTAGAAGCGCCGCTCGGTCTCTACGACGTAGCGGAACATCGGCAGGACGGCACGGTACTCCTGGAAGAGCGCCAGCTCGATCTCGGTCTCGTAACGCTCGAGGTCCTCAGCGCTCATGCAACTCCTCCCTGAAGCTCGCCCAAAACACCCTCATATCAGCATGGTACGGCCTGTTTGGCCCTCAGTTGAGCCACCTGGGGCTCACGCCGACCGGGCCCGGCCAAGACAGCTCAGTGAGCGACGCGCTTCTCTTTGATCTTTGCCGCTTTGCCGATCCGCTCGCGCAGGTAGTAGAGCTTGGCCCGCCGGACGTCGCCGAGGGTGACAACTTCGACCCGGGCGATCGAAGGCGAGTGGACCGGCCAGGTCCGCTCGACGCCCACACCTGAGCTCACCTTGCGCACGGTAAAGGTCTCCCGGACCCCTGAGCCCTTGCGGGCGATCACGGCACCCTGGAACGCCTGAACGCGCTCCCGGTTACCCTCCACAACCCTCACGTGCACCCTTATCGTGTCCCCGGGGGAAAAGTCGGGGACATCGTCGCGCAAACTTTCACGGTCGATGAGATCGGTCGGGACCATAACTAGGAGAGATTAGAGCATCGAACCCCCACTGCGCGAGCAATGCCTCCTCTTCAGGAGAAATTCCGCCCCGCGCGGCTATCAAATCGGGCCGGCGCTGCAGCGTGCGGGCGAGTGCAGAGGCCTTCCTCCACTCGGCCACACGCGAGTGGTGACCTGACAAGAGCACTTCGGGGACGGCCCAGCCCCGGAACTCAGCGGGCCTAGTGTACTGCGGGTACTCGAGTAGGCCCTCACTGAAGCTCTCCTCGTCGGTCGACGCCACATTGCCCATGACCCCCGGCACCAAACGCGCCACCGCCTCGACCACCACAGCCGCCGCCGCCTCCCCGCCAGCGAGCACGAAGTCGCCTATGGACAGCTCGCCATCCACAAGATGTTCCGCGACTCGCTCGTCGACACCTTCGTAACGGCCGCACAGCAGCGAGAACCCCGGGCCGGCCGCGAGCTCATGGGCCATCGCCTGGTCGAAGCGCAGACCACCGGGGCTGAGCAGGTAGAGCGGTCTCACGGGTCGCGCTGCCTCCACGGCCGCGAACACCGGCTCGGGGGCCAGGACCATACCCGCCCCTCCGCCGAACGGGCTGTCATCGACGCTCCGGCGCGGGTCGTTGGCGCCGGAGCGCAGGTCATGGACCACGATGTCGATCGCCCCGCTCCGCCAAGCCTTCCCGATCAGGCTCGCCCCTGCCCAGGTCGACACGACCTCGGGGAAGATCGTGAAAATCTCGGCCCTCATATTCCGCACCTCATATTTCGAACAAGCCATCCGGGACGTCTACCGTCAGCTTGCCGGGCTCAGCCGCAACGACGAAGCGCAACGGTACCAGCGCCCCGCTGTCCAGGACGAGCAGGTCGCTCGCCGGGTTCGCCTCGACGGCGGTAACGGTGCCGTGGCCCTCACCGGCAGTACCGACGACCTCAGAACCGATTAGTTCGTGGACCCAAAGGCCCTCGGCGTCGGCCCCCGCCAAAGGCTCCGCCCGCAACGTCGCCCCGGCGAGGGCTTCTGCAGCCTCGCGCGTCTCGACACCTTCAAAGCACACCAACCATTGGCCCCCCCGGGGCCCCGCCTTACCGGGCAAGGCCTGTGACCTCTCGACCACGAGCTCGCGGCCCTGGCACTCGAACGCGCTACCCGGTGCCAGCCGACCCTCTACCGAGGTGACCAGGCCTACTACGACCTCACCCCTGAGCCCGTGGGGTCGCGCGATATGGCCTATTTCGAGCAACACTGAAGCGGGCTCAGTCCACTATGTCTACGAAGACCTCTTCACCATCCCTGGCTGCCGCGGCTCGCGTGACAGCGCGCATTGCCTGCGCCGTGCGCCCCCGCCGCCCGATCACCCTGCCGACGTCACCCGGGCTGACCTGCAAGCTGAGCCGCACCGGTTGGCCATCGGAGCCACCGCTCGTTTCGACCTCAACAGCGTCCGGCTCGTCGACAAGATGGCGCGCCAGGTACTCGAGCACGGCCCGCGCCGTGCCTCCGGGCACACGGTTGTAGGGATCGCTCACTTGGCCTTTTTGGCCGGCGCCTCGACGGCGCCCGCCGCCGCTTCTCGTACCGGAGCGCCCTCGATTAGCCCGGCACCCACCAGCAGCCGCCGGACCCTGTCCGTAGGCTGTGCACCCTCGCCGAGCCAGTGAGCCACCCGCTCGGCCTTCAGGACCACCTTGTTCGCCTCTTGACGGGGCGCGTAGCTACCGACAACCTCGATGAAACGCCCGTCGCGCGGCGAGCGGCTGTCTGCCGCGACCACCCGATAGGTCGGTTGCTTCGTCTTGCCCATCCGCATCAGGCGGAGCTTGACCATATCGTCTGCTTTCGTTCCTTGTTTGGACCTGGTAAGTGTAGGCGCGATGGACCAGCCTTAGGGGCCGAGGGCTCGCCACGTGGAGCTCAACGGCGCTTTTTCTTCTTGGCGGCCGCCTTTTTCCCGGCGCTCCGCCGCTGCATCGCCGCGAGTGCGGGTACCTGGCGCATGTAGGCCTGGACCTGCTTGAAACGCTCGAGGAGCTCGTTAACCTCCTGCACGCTCGTGCCCGACCCGTTGGCGATACGGGTACGCCTGGAGCCGTTGATCAGAGAAGGCTCCGCCCTTTCGGCCGCGGTCATCGAGTGGATGATGGCCTCCACGGGTTTCAGCATCGCGTCGTCGAGCTCCATATTGCGGACTTCCTTGGGGACCGGGAGCATCCCCATCAGGCCCGATAGAGGCCCCATCTTCTTGACCGCCTGCAGCTGCTCCAGGAAATCGTCGAGGGTGAAACGTCCAGCGGCGATCTTTGCGACCGCCTTTTCGGCGTCCTCACGGTTCAACGCCTGCTCGGCGCGGTCTATCAACGTGAGCACATCGCCCATGCCGAGGATCCGGCCGGCCATACGGTCAGGGTGGAAAAGTTCGAAATCTTCTAGCTTTTCGCCGGTGGACGCAAACGCGATGGGCTTGCCAACGACCTCTTTTACCGATAACGCCGCGCCGCCCCGAGCATCGCCGTCGACCTTGGTCAATATGACCCCGTCGAGCTCCAGCGCTTTATGGAACGCCTCCGCCGTAGTTACCGCGTCCTGGCCCGTCATAGCGTCGATGACCAGGAACGTGTAACGCGGTTGGACGGTCGCCGAAATCTGGCGGACCTGCTCCATCATTTCTGTGTCAATGGACAACCGGCCAGCAGTGTCGACGATCAGCACATCACGTCCGACCCGAATGGCTTCGGCCAGGCCCTTTTTGGCGACGGTTACAGGGTCCGACGGTTCTGAGAACACCGGGACGTTGACCTGCCGGCCGAGGACCCGCAGCTGCTCGACCGCAGCGGGGCGCTGGAGGTCGGCCCCGACCATAAGCGGGTTGCGCCCTTGTTGCTTGAACCAGCGTGCCAGCTTGGCAGCGTTGGTCGTCTTGCCCGAACCCTGCAGGCCCGCTAGGAGCACGACCGTCGGGGGCCTTGGCGCGTAGGTGATCTTCAGCGCGGTGCCGCCGAGGATCCTTACCAGCTCGTTGTTGACCGCCTTGATCACCTGCTGGCCCGGGGACAGGCTGCGCGAGAGCTCCGCTCCTACCAGTTCCTCACGCAGGCGCCCGACTACGTCCCGCACTACCAGCAGGTTTACGTCCGCCTGGAGCAGCGCCATGCGGATCTCCCGGAGCGCCTCGTCAGCGTCCTCCTGGTTCAGCCGGCCCCGGCCACGCAGGCGCGTGAAAATGCTGTCGAACCGGTCGGAAAGCGCCTCGAACATTTGGCGGGCCATGCTACCGTGCCTGCCGGACGAGACCTTGTGTGATGGCACCGGTTGTGATGTAGTTCCGTAGTACGGCGTCGTGATCCTGGCCTTGTTACTGGCCTATGGCCGTGAGCCGGTCGAGGTCTAGTGTGCAGGCACCGGGGAGGGCTGGCTATGAGTGACGAACTTCGTAATTCAGGACCGGCAGGCGCCGCGGCGGCGATGGTGTCAGGCCGACGGAGCCAGGCGTGGTTCGGCCTCGAAGGTATGCACGGCTTTATCCACCGTTCCTGGGTGCGAGCCGAGGGTTTCACCCCTGAGGTCTTCGACGGCCGCCCAGTGATCGGGATCGCCAACTCCTATTCGGAACTGACGCCGTGCAACTCCCACTTACGTCGAGTCGCGGAAGCCGTGAAGAGGGGGGTGTGGCAGGCGGGGGGCTTCCCGCTGGAGTTCCCCACTATGAGCCTGGGCGAGCCGCTTCTTCGGCCGACGGCAATGCTTTTTCGGAACTTGATGGCGATGGAAGTCGAAGAGTCGGTTCGCGCCAACCCTTTGGACGGGGTCGTACTGTTGTCGGGTTGTGACAAGACCACGCCGGCCATGCTCATGGGGGCGGCCAGCGTGGACCTGCCCGCCATTATGGTGACAGGTGGCCCGATGCTGTCCGGGCGCTTCCATGGCCAGTCCATTGGGTCGGGTACCGATGTTTGGCGTTTTTCCGAGGACCTCCGGGCTGGGCGGATGAGCGCCGAGGACTTCCTCGAGGCTGAGAGCTGCATGAACCGTTCCAACGGGCACTGCATGACTATGGGCACAGCTTCGACCATGGCTTGTATGGCTGAGGCGCTCGGCATGAGCTTGCCAGGGTCGGCCGCTATCCCGGCCGCCGACGCGGCGCGCCTGCGGGTGGCGCAAGCCTCAGGCCAACGGGTCGTGGCCATGGTGGCCGAAGGTTTGCGCCCTTCGATGGTCCTCACCCGGTCCGCGTTCGAGAACGCCATCCGGGCCAACGCGGCCATCGGAGGCTCCACCAATGCTGTCATCCACCTCCTGGCTATTGCGGGGCGGGTAGGGGTCCCGCTCGAGCTCGAAGATTTCGACCACCTCGGCGCCGAGGTGCCTCTCCTGGTCAACCTCAGACCCTCGGGCGAGTACCTGATGGAGGACTTTGCCGACGGCGGAGGGCTACCGGTGGTGATGCGGGCCCTTGTCGAAGCGGGCCTGCTCCACCCGGAAGCGCTGACGGTGACGGGCCGCACGATGGGCGAAGGGGTGGCCGCGGCGCGATCCTGGCGGCCGGAGGTGGTGCGGACGGTCGCCGACCCGGTCCAGCCTGCAGGCGCCGGGACAGCGGTGCTCCGGGGCAACCTCTGCACGGGAGGTGCCGTGATCAAGATCTCAGCGGCTAGTCCCGCCCTGCTTAGCCACCGCGGCCGAGCCGTGGTGTTCGACTCGGTCGAGGAGTACCTGGCCGTTGTTGACCGTGAGGACCTCGACGTCGAGCCCGAAGACATCCTCGTGCTGCGTTATTCCGGCCCAAAGGGCTACCCGGGGATGCCCGAGGTCGGGAACCTCCCTCTGCCCGCCAAGATCCTGGCGCAGGGCATCTCCGACATGGTCCGCATCTCCGACGCCAGGATGTCGGGGACGGCCTACGGCACGGTGGTCTTGCACGTCGCCCCCGAGGCAGCGGACGGAGGGACGCTCGCCTTGGTGCGCACCGGGGACACGGTCCTGCTCGACGCCCCGGCACGGCGCCTGCAGCTTGAAGTGCCCGACGATGAGCTAAGCAGGCGTCGCGCCGCTTGGCAAGCGCCCCCGCCCCGGGCTGACCGGGGCTGGGTGGGGCTATACGTTCGGCACGTCCTGCAAGCTGATCGCGGGTGTGACCTCGACTTTCTGGTCGGCAAGAGCGGCGACGGCGTGCCCAGGGAAAACCACTGATGGCCGTCGCCCGCGCTGAGGCCACGCGATGAGCCCACCCACCCTGGAGGTTGAGGTGGCTTACCCGGCCCGGGCGGAGCTGGGCGAGGGCCCGACGTGGGACGACCGGTCCCAGAGCCTCTTATGGGTGGACATAGTGGCCGGGCAACTGCACCGGTACCGCCCCGACCTGGGGACCGACGTTGTGGCTGAGGTCGGTACCACGCTGGGGGCAGTGGGGCTAAGGGAGGGAGGCGGCCTGGTGCTCGCCCTGGCCGAAGGCCTTGGCCTGGCCAGTGCCGAGCAGGTGCGCCTGGCGCTGCCAGAAGACGCTCGCCAGGAAGCCCCCGGCCGGCGCCACGGCGGGGCCCGGCTTGGTTACCAACGAGTACCCGGGTTCGCGATCGATGGCCGAGCCCGCTTCAACGAGGGCAAAGTAGACCCCGAGGGACGGTTCGTGGCGGGCACCATGGACTGGAATGAACACGAGGCTCTCGGCGCGCTCTACCAGCTAGGGCCCGACAACTCCGTGACCACGCTGCTCGGAGGGGTCGCGGTGTCCAACGGCCTGGACGTTAGCGATGACCGGCGGACCCTGTACTACATCGACAGCCCCGTCGGCGGGGTGGACGCGTTTGACCGCGTCCCCGAAACTGGTCAGCTCTCGCGCCGGCGCCGTGTCGCAGATGTCCCACCTACTGAAGGGGCGCCCGACGGGATGACGCTCGATGCCGAAGGCTGCATCTGGGTGGCGGTATGGGGGGCTGGCCAGGTGCGGCGATTTGACATGAACGGTCGCTTGATCGCAGTAGTGGAGGTGCCCGCCCGTCGCGTCTCCAGTGTGGCGTTCGGTGGTGCTCAGCTCGACGAGCTCTTCATCACTACGGCGCGAATTGGCCAGGATCAGGCCACGCTGGCCCGCCAGCCCAGGGCAGGGGATCTGTTCTGGTGCCGACCGGGGGTCTCGGGCCGCCCCTGGCCCCGTTTCGCGGGCTAGGGCCGGCGCGGCCCCGGCTTGGCCGGAAGGTGCCCGGCTGACCTAACCTGCCCGCATGAGCCCGGCCGTGGGGGGACAGTCGCGGGCGGAGGGAGCCTCGGTGCCCACAGCGACGCAACTGCCCACCGGCCCTGAAAAGGTCGAGGCCGTCCGCCGGATGTTCGATACCATCGCCGGCCGCTACGAGCTGGTCAACGGCATCGTCTCGCTCGGGATGGACCGGGGCTGGCGGCACCGCTGCATCGATGCTCTCGAGCTGCCGGTTGGTTCGCTTGTCCTCGACGTCGCTTGCGGCACTGGGGACCTCTGTCGTGAGCTCGACCGCCGTCTCCTGCGCCCAGTCGGCGTGGACCTTTCCTCTGGCATGCTCGCACACGCCCGCTCGCCCGGCCCCCTGGTCCTCGCCGACGCTGTTTTCAGCCCCTTCCGGACGGCGACCTTCGACGGCGCTGTGAGCGGCTTCGCGCTGCGCAACGTCACCGACCTCGGCGTCCTGTTCGTCGAACTGGCCCGGGTCACTCGTCCGGGCGGTCGCATGTCGCTCCTGGACCTCGCTGAGCCCGAGGCTCAGCTCTTGCGGCTGGGCCACCGCCTCTGGACGAACTACGCGGTGCCGCTTGTCGGATCTGCGCTCTCAGACGCCGCTGCCTACCGCTACCTGCCCCGCAGTTTTGCCTACCTGCCTCCCGCCCACCGGGTCGTCGAGCTGCTAGAGCACGCGGGGTTCGTCGCTGTCGAACACGAGCTTCTGTCCGGTGGCATCAGCCAGCTCTACACTGCGACCCGAAAGCACGAGGCAGGCGGACCATGACCGGCACGGCCCGCGACGAAGGCGGCGGCTCGGCGCCGCACAGGGGTGATCCCCAGCCCAGACTTGCTCTACAGGCAGCGAGACGGCTCGTGTCGACGACGATCGAGATCGACGCCAAGAACCTGCCCCCGGCCGTCCGGGCGGCAGGCTACGGGGGGCGGCGCCTGTGGAGCCGCGCCGATGCCAGTCTGCTCGCGTTGGGAGAGGCTCTCCGGCTACCTCTGCCGGCCAGCTGGGCTGCGCCATCGCGCACATCGCTTGTCCATGAGGTCCTCTCCGCTATCACGGCTTACGACGACCCGGGGCTTCCCGGCTGCGGGCCTGTCGCCATAGGGGCCCTCCCGTACGACCCCGCCGCCGGCGGGCACCTGGTAATCCCCCGCCTCGTGCTTGCCCGCCACGGGGCGAGGAGCTGGGCCACGCTCATCGAGGAGCATGGCGGCACGGCTTCTGACGTGCGTCGCGCCATTGAGGACGAACTTGGCGAGCTGCGCCATGACCCTCCTCTTGAGACCCTCCCCGACCGCTTCGAGCTCGCCGCCTGCATCCCCCACGACGAGTGGAAGCAGCTCGTCGCCAAGGCCGTTGGGGAAATGGAAGGCGGCTCACTGGCCAAGGTCGTCCTGGCCCGACAAGTCGAAGTGGTTGCGAACCGTCCGTTCGTCCTGCCCGAGACGCTTGCCAGGTTGGCCTCGCTGTACCCCTCGTGCACGGTCTTCCACGTCGAAGGCTTCATCGGCGCCAGCCCGGAAATACTGCTGCGGCGCACTGGCGCGGAGATCCTCAGCCACCCGCTTGCAGGCACAGTGGCGAGGAGCGGCGACCCGGCGACAGACGAGGCTCTGCTTGCTGGCCTCATGGGCTCGCGCAAGGACCGGCACGAACACCAACTGGTCGTAGATGCCATAGCCGCAAAACTGCGGCCCTTGTGCCTTTCCCTGGATGTCCCGAAGGCCCCCACGGTCATGCCGCTGCGCAACGTCTCACACCTCGGGACCGAGATCCGCGGGGTATTGTCCCCCCGCAACGAACCATTGCCCACCAGTCTCGAGCTCGCCGCTCTCCTCCAGCCAACGCCAGCCGTCGGCGGCTTGCCGGTAGATGCTGCGCTGCGCTGGCAACGGGACAACGAGGGCTTCGACAGACGCTGTTATGCAGGCCCAGTTGGTTGGACCGACAGCCGCGGGGACGGCGAGTGGGCCCTCGGGTTGCGCAGCGCGAGCGTCTCGGGCCGCCGAGCTGTTCTTTACGCAGGCAACGGCATCGTCGCCGGCTCCGACCCAGACGCCGAGCTGGCAGAGACCCAGCTCAAGCTACAAGCGCTCCTGGCAGCCCTCGTCCGGCCCTGACCCTACGACACTGCCAACGACGCTAGGCCAACGACACTAGGTCGGACCGCCGAGGCCCATCACGGCCGCCTCGACAGCAGCGTGGAGCCGCTTGTGGACGGCCACGTTGGCGAAGCGGTCCGTCTTTGCAACAAACAAGCGAAAGCCTTTGCCCCGACCACCCGCGGCAACCGCGCCGGCGAGGCGCGCCAGGTCCGGGACCTCCTCGACCGCAACGCCGTACCCTCTCGCTACGGCAACAAGGTCAGCCCCGTGCGGCGTCCCCCAGAGGCGCTCGAAGCGTTGCGGCGGTTGGGCACCCGCCTGAGGTAAGAAATTGAAGATTCCTCCTCCGTCGTTGTCGACGACCACCACGTCGAGGTCGACGCCCGCGCGGGGAGCCCCCAGAAGTGCCCCAACGTCGTACAGGAAAGCGAGGTCCCCGAGCAGCGCCGTGACGGGCCCGGCGTTCCCGGACGTCGCAAAACCAAGAGCAGTTGACAGCACTCCGTCAATGCCATTGACACCCCGGTTCGCCACCACAGCAAGCCCGCCGCGCGGACGGCCCCACCACTCCACATCTCGGATAGGCATTGACGACGAGACCACCAAAGTCCCCCCCGCCGGCACCGCCTCGAGCAAGGTCCGGGCGATACCCGGCTCCGTGAGGTCGACCTCCCGGGCGAGCGTCGCGTCTATGGCGTCCTGGGCAGCCGATTCCGCCAGGGACCACCGGCGAGCCCATTCGCCGCTCGAGCCCTCGTCCCCACCACCCGGCGACGAACGGCTGGTTGCGGCCCCCCCGGCCTCATTGACCGCCTTGGCGACTGCCTCGCACAAGGCCACGGGGCTCGTAACAACGACTTCGCCCGGGACGTGGTCGGGAGCGGCCCAGACGCCCCAGGGGTCGACGAGGACCTGCAGGCAGGAAAGCCCTGCCAACCACTCATTGACCGTGCGAGAGGCCCAGGGCGCGCCGAGGCGCACGACGACATCGGGGTGCCACCCTTGGACGACCGGCGACCGCAGCAAAGCGTCGGCGGCCCCGATCGCACCCGGCAGGCGGCAACCGCTGAGCGGAGAGGCGATGACCGGCCAACCGGTCGCTGCCGACAGCTGCAATACCGCCTCCGGGCCGATCGCGCCCCGTCCCGCGCTGTCGCCTCCGCCGGCTACGACCAGGCCGTGCTCCCCTGCCCCGGCCAGCAGCCGGACGATGTCGGCCGGCGCGACCTCCTCCTCCCGGGCGAACACACGGTGCCACGGAGCACCACCGGGCCGGCCGTTGCGGACGAGGGCGAGGGCCTGCCGATGAGGCTCCGGCGTGGCTGTCCCCGTGCCGAGCGCGCTCGACATAGCAAGCTCGGTTTCGCGCTCTCCAGTTTCGTCGGGCCCAGGGCCGAGCACCCGGTCTGCCGACCCGAGCAACGGCTCCCGGAAGGCCAGGTTCAAGTGCACTGGCCCGGCTCGGCCCGCTCCCCCACGGGACTCGAGCACCGAACGCGAGGCGAGCGACCTCCACGACTGAGCGGCCGCCATCTCGGGGACACCTGGACTGGCTTCCCAGCGGACTGCAACCCCGTACAGGCCGACCTGGTGAACAGTCTGGGGAGCGCCCGAGTCCTGCAGCTCCTGTGGGCGGTCAGCAGTCACAGCAAGCATGGGCACCCCTGAATGATGCGCTTCGAGCACCGCGGGGTGCAGTTCGGCCGCAGCGGTGCCGCTCGTTGTGACGACCACCGCCGGCAAGCCCGCAGGCGACGCCAACCCGAGGCCCAGCGCGAAGAACCCGGCCGAGCGCTCGTCGAGCAGCACGTGCAAGCGGAGCGCACCCCTCTCGGCCGCTTCAGCCAGGGCAACGAGCACGGGAGTCGACCTCGAGCCCGGGCACGCTACGGCGTCAGTGACGCCGGCACGGACCCACTCGTCCACCAGGACACGGGCAAAGGCGGACTGCACGTCGTTGGCCGCGATGGACGTCATTGGGGCAAGATCACCAAGTGGCCCAAGATCACCGAGTGAGACCCTACACCGCGCTCTCGGCATGCTTTGCCGGCCCGGCCGCGGGCCCGGCGACCCGGCCCCTCGTACTGCTTCATGGCTTCACCCAGACAGGGGCATCGTGGGCCCCCATTGTCGCCGAGCTGCCGCGCGGTCTCCCCATAATCCTGCCCGACGCGCCTGGCCACGGGGGATCCTCTCACGTGAGAGCGGATCTATGGCGTGCTGCTGACCTCCTGGTCGACAGCGTGGGCATGCCAGCGTTGTGGGTGGGTTATTCGATGGGCGGTCGCACGGCTCTGCACGTTGCTCTTGCCCACCCCGACCAGGTCGAGGGCCTCGTGCTTATCAGCACCACACCGGGTATCGGTACCGCCGAAGAACGGGAGGGCCGCCGCGCAGCCGACGATGCTCTTGCCGCACGCATCCAAACCGAAGGTACCGAGGCCTTCCTCGACTGGTGGCTGGCGCAACCTCTCTTCAGCACTCTCCCACCCGAGGGCGCTGGCCGCCCGGCTCGCCTGGCGAACAAACCAGATGGCCTGGCATCGAGCCTGCGCCTCGCTGGCACCGGGTCCCAGGAACCCCTTTGGGACCGGCTCGCCCAGCTCCGTGAGCGCTCACTGCCGGTCCTGCTGGTCGCCGGGGAACTGGACGAGAAGTACAGCGACGAGGCCGGCCGGATGGCCTCGGCGATCGGCCCAAGCGCCCGCGTCCTGATCGTGCCGGGCGCCGGCCACGCTTGCCACCTCGAACACCCCCAGGTCGTGTCGGCTGCGATCACGGCCATCCTGGACGAGATAGGCATGCTGGACGAGATCGGCATGCTGGACGAGATCGGGCCGCCCACGGCCGGGCGCGCCGCCAGCTCAGAGGGCAAGCCCAACAGCGAGTAGCAGCCCGAGCGCGAGCTGGGCGCGTCCGGTTGCGCCCAGTACGGGAATGAGCGCCGGCCCCTCCGCCCCTCGCGCGACGGCTTGGACCGGCAAGGCGGCCAACGGAAGTGCCGCCACGCCCAGCAGGGCCCATGGCCTACTGAAAGCGATCGGAGCGATCGCTACGACAGCTCCCAGGACGCAGCCCTCGTAGAACCACCGCGTCGCCGTCGGGCCCAACCGCACAGCCAGCGTCCGCTTGCCTGCGGCTGTATCACCCGGGATGTCCCGCAGGTTATTAACGACCAGCAATGAGACAGCGAGCAAGCCGACCGGCAAAGCGGCGAGCAACTCCAGACCCGTTAGTTCCTCGGTCTGGACGTAGGCCGTCCCCACCGTCGCCACGACGCCAAAAAAGGCGAACACCGAAACCTCGCCCAGCCCAACGTAGCCGTACGGGCGCGGGCCCCCGGTGTAGAGCCAGGCAGCAGCCATACAAGCAGCACCGACAGCCACGAGCCACCAGCCGGCCACGGCCGCCAATGCCAAGCCGGCGGTCCCCGATACGGCGAACGCGATGAGAGCTGCCCGCTTGACCGCCCCCGGTGAAGCCGTCCCGGACGCGACGAGCCTGAGCGGGCCTACGCGCACGGCGTCAGTTCCCCGGACCCCGTCGCTGTAATCGTTTGCGTAGTTGACCCCCACCTGGAGCGATACGGCGACGAGAGCCGCCAGGAGCGCGCGCCACCAGATGGCATGCCCGTACGCCGCCGCAGCGCCGGTACCCACGAGGACCGGGACTGCCGAGGCCGGCAGCGTCCGCGGGCGCGCGCCGAGGAACCAGGGGTGCCGGACAGAGCTCTTTTCGACCATCCTCGCGGGCCTTCCTTGTCAGCCTCTCAGCGGCAGCTCGCTCTCACCAGAGCGCTGGCGGCAAACTAGCCAATGTGGCCGACCTCGTCGCAATAGACCTGCCCGGCGGCCCGCAGTTCGTCCAGCAGCTGCGCACCGCGTGGGACGAGGGCAATGCCGTCGCACCGGTCGACCAGCGCCTCGCCCCGCCAGCCAGGGAGCGCCTCCTCGGCATGCTGCGCCCTGCCTGGGTAGTAACTAGCGACGGCCGGGTGCCACGCCCCGCTGCGCTCCCGGTGGACGCGGGCGACGCTCTTGTTGTGCCGACTGGCGGTAGTACTGGCGAAGCGAAGGCGGCGGTCCTAACCCACGACGCTGTCACCGCGTCAGCAATGGCCACGTCCGAACGGCTCGAAGTCGACCCTTCTAAGCACCGCTGGCTAGCCTGCCTGCCTCTCAGCCACATCGGCGGCCTGTCAGTGGTAACACGTTCGCTTCTGGCCGGGGCCCCGCTCACTGTGCTCGACGGTTTCGACGCCGCGGCGGTCGCTGCGGCTGCCGGCCCGGAGGTCCTGGTGTCGCTCGTACCGACGGCACTTGCTCGAATAGACCCAGGCCTTTTTTACAGGATCCTCCTCGGGGGCTCCGAGCCGCCCCCATCGCTGCCGCCCAACGTCGTGACGACCTACGGGATGACCGAGACTGGCAGCGGCGTCGTCTACGACGGGCTCCCGCTGCGCGGGGTCGAAGTATCGATATCGCCCTCGGGCGAAGTCCTGCTCCGTTGCCCGATGCTCCTGCGTGCCTACAGGGACGGGACGGTCCCGGTCGACAGGGAGGGCTGGTTCCCCACCGGCGACGTCGGGGAACTTGACGGGGAATGCCGGCTGCAAATCAAGGGGCGGCTTTCGGACATGATAATTACAGGTGGGGAAAATGTGTGGCCCATTGCAGTAGAACGCATCCTCCGCCAGCACCCAGGCGTCGACGAGGTAGCCGTGTCCGGCCGCCCCGACCCGGAATGGGGTGAGCAAGTCGTCGCTTTCGTTGTGCCGGCTGATGCTGCAGCCCCGCCCGCCCTCGAAGAACTGCGAGCGCTTGTCCGCGCGGAGCTTGCCGCTTACGCCGCGCCGAAGGAGCTTGTCCTGCTCTCTTGCCTGCCAAAGACTCCGACCGGGAAACTTCGACGCGGCGCTCTTCGGGAGCAATAGCCCTGAACGCCTGGGTGTTAGCTGAACGCAGTGGGTGTTATTGGTTCGCGGGGGGCCCCTCGGCCGGCCCTGGGCCAACGCTGGCGGCAAGGCTGGCAGCGAACACGTCAGCCGCCTTCCCATTGCCCCTCCGCACGATCTCAAGGATCGAGTTCGCCTGCGCGGCGAGGCCGGCCACGAGGTCACCCAAGCCCTGAGCGCCGTTCAGGATCGTCACGTTCGCCTGGCGGAGCTCGCCCGCCGCAGCGCCGAGGATCTCCGGCATTTTCTCCACGAGCATGCGCTCGAGCACTACGCCACCCGAAGAAGCGGTCGCATCGGCCTGTAGACGGATCGCGTCGGCATTGGCCTTTGCGAGGGTCCGCACCTTTTCTGCCTCGGCCTCAGCGGGCCGGACTACCTCGGCGACGAGCTGCTGGCGGCGCAGTTCAGCCTGCGCCTGGGCAACCTTGGCCTGCTCAGCGAGGACATCCTGCTGGGCTTTTGCCTGGGCCAGCGGGCCAGCTTGGGCCGCAGTCTGCTGGGCCCGGTCGATCTGGGCCTGGTACTCCGCCTTGGCGACCGCTGTCTGCTGC
>Ga0209415_10011034_pt1 | contig 15270 bp, 12 predicted proteins | sample PeaSoiSIISIP2007_FD_187696 | JGI IMG/M metagenome (GOLD analysis project Ga0209415, IMG submission 187696) | Peat soil microbial communities from Weissenstadt, Germany - SII-SIP-2007 (SPAdes) (version 2) | ecosystem: Environmental > Terrestrial > Soil > Wetlands > Peat | place: Germany... | reverse complement strand
CGGCACTGTTCCCCCGCCCCTCGGGGCCAACGCGAGCGACTACGACCCGGGCGCGTGGAACGGCGCCGAGTCTCTCGCCGGGTATTCGGGAAGCGGTCCCTTGCCCGATGGGGGCACGCTCGGCGACTACCTGTCCGACGCGGGTTACGGCAAGATCGGCGCGATGAACGACTTCGGCGGCTACGGTTGGTGGTACGCGACGTACCAGCATCCGTAACGGGTCGTCCCGACTAATTGAGCCTGGCCACCGCGAGCGCGGTCTCGCCCACACGGACGTTGACGACGACGGACTTGGTCGAGCCGCGGTCCGGATGTCGAAACTTCACGGTGTGCGACCCGGGGTTCACCGAGACGCGCAGGCGCGGCGTGCTGCCAAGCGACTTGCCGTCGAGGAAGCACGTCGAAGCTGGAATCGAGTTGATATTCAGGTAACTATCGCGGCGCTCTCCCCCGCCCCACGGCGGTGAGGCCTTCGGCGCAGGTGACGCGGGCGCGGGGTAGGCCGGAAGGCCGGGTGTCGCGCTCGGGTCGTGCGTGGGCACGGCCGATACCGGCGTTGCGGTCGACTTTGGCTCGAGCGTGACCGTGTACGTCTTGGCAGCCATGCCGTCGTCGAAGCCGATCGGCTGGCTATAGTCTTGGTAGCCGGCCTTGGTCGCCTCGAGCGACCAGGTGCTCGAAGTGTCGATGTCGAACGAGATCGGCAGCAACAGCAGCTCCCGACGATCCGCCCCGCTCACGATGAAGACGCGCGCGCCCGGGGTGCCGAGCCTGACGGCGACATTGCCCTTGATGACCTTGAGGGCGATCGTGCCGAGGTCTTCGACCTTATCGCGCTCCACGGTCACGTGCCGCAGAATGGGCTCGTATCGCTCCGAGCCGGCCAGGCGGATCGTGTGGTCCCCGGGTACCAGGTCGTGCAGAACCTGGGGCAAGGGCCCTGTCTCCCTACCGTCCACGGCGAGCGTCACCCCATCCTGCAAGGCGCTGACCTTGATGCCGGACTCGCTCGGCGAGCCCACGATGAAATCAACTGCCGTCGAGTGCCTTGACGCGACCGCCACTGCCTGCGCGGCGGGAACCTCGAAGCCGTCGGCGATGACCTTGACTTCGTGCAAACCCTTCCCGCACGGCACGTAACAGGGCGCGGTCGTACAGGGAGTCCTTTCGCCGTCCACGAAGACCTCGAGGTGGTTGACGGGACCGCCACGCGAGTCGCTCGCGTTGACGACGATCTTCCCCTGGCCCGGCGTGCGCTCGAACGCGATCAACGCCAGCACGGCGGCAGCCGCCAGCGTTGCCGCCGCGCGCCAGGGTCGGACCCCGAGACGCGGCGGAAGCGTCCGAGCTTCCTTCGCGCGACCGAGCGACGCCGGGTAGTCGGGCGGCGGGAGCGACGCCGCAGGCAAGAACGCCCAGGGCACGTCGAGGCCGTAAGGCGGCAAGGACACCGGGCCGGGGAACCCTCCCGGCGCTGCTCCAGCAAGCGGAGATGGCAACGCGGACCCGCGTCGGACGGCGTGCCCAGGGAGCTTCCCGGTCGTCGCGTCATCAGGGATCGCGACTCTCCTGAAGATCAGCGTGGACTTGTCGGCGACGTCCGTTACGTCGTCCTCGTTCTCGTCTTCCCAGTCTGCCTCGACGCTCGGATTCGGACGCGCGGGCAGCGGAGGGGGGGATCGGCGTGCGCCCGGTGAGATGGCATCGACCCCGATGAGTGTGCGCCTGGGCTGGCTCAGCAGCGGCGGCGCCGTCGACAAGCTCAGTTGCATCCCCGAAGACGCGCGCGAACGCCAAGGAGCCACCCTTTGCCGGAGTTCCCCCGCTTCGCTGTCTGGGTTCTGAGCCATCGGCCACCTCCACGGCGCAGCATAGCCTCCACCCGCACAACGTCACCCACAACCTCCGGCCGGCACGCAGAACACCCGCCTCGCCTCCACTGCACACCTGCTCATGTGACGGGCTGTTGCGCATCTATAGTGCGCGATGTTCTGGGCGGGAGGAAACGCGAGGTGAACGATGCCGCTCGCTCATGGCTTGGCAAATAGAAGGGCGAAACGGTCGCTCCTGCCCCTTCGGTCCCCTGCGGCCATCGGCATCGCGTCCACCGTGGGCCGTCGACACGGCCGTGTAGAGAGTTCGCGTGTCGACTCCTTAGCCGCAGTCGCCGTCGCCGGAAAGGTCCACGAGCTCGCGGACGTCGCTGCACTCGAGGCCGGTTGTTTGATGGAGCACCCGAGCGGCGGACGCGAGCCTCGTGTTGCGGTGTTCCGGGAGCCCTTCGTACGCGGTTCGGATCGCGTCGCGCGCTTCGGCGGGGACTTGTTCGCTATGCATCAGGAGCGACGCCATCGACAAGCTCATGTTCCTGGCCTCCTTCCCATCGGATGCGTGGGGGCGAGGTGTCGTTGCAGACCTGGGTCACCGACCGGGCGGGCCCGGCGGGGGGTTCCATCGGCCGCGCCAGCGCGAACACGAGTCGAGAACGGTGTCCCAAGGCCCGCCTGCCCAAACTATGGACTGACGCGCGCTCTGCACGTTGCTGCAAGTCCTGCGTCGATCGTCAGGGGCAACCCGCATAGTTCCTGCACCTTCCGAGGGGCACGCCAAGTGCAGCCGGGGTCACCGCCAGCCCCGTGGCAATTCGCGGACGGGCGTAGAGGTGCGGCGTGCGTCAAGGGATCGCCATTCTCGTGGGGGGTCTATTGGGCGCTTCTGTCGGCCCGATGGCGCGCGCGCAGCAATCGGAGGACCTGACTTCGCAGGCTTCGCAGGCTTCGCAGTCCTCGCTCAAGCCACTGGAGGTCGAAGTCGGCGCCGGCTACTTCCTGGGATTCGGGACCATGGCCCCGCGCCAGTCGTACGACGGTGTGCCTGGGTCCGGGAGTGGCGTGGCCGCCGGGCTCGACTACCGGCTGAGTTGGCGCTGGGCGCTGGGGATCCAGGGTCAGTATTACGACTTCTCCAGCGATTCGAGTTCACCAGCGCGTGGTTTGGCCGCCAACCTGGGCGCAACCTGGCACTTCAACCGAGCGCGCCGTGCCGCCCCGTGGTTGCGTCTCGGCACCGGGTACCGCGCACTCTGGGTGGGCGACCCCTCTTCAGCCACGGGTGACGTGGTCTTACGGAGCGGGTTCGAGTTGGCAACGGTGACCGCCGGCTACGACGCTGCACTCTCGACAAGCATCGCTGTCGCGCCGGTCCTTGGAGCAGGTCTCGATGTATTCGTCTGGCGGGACGCTACGGGTGGCATCGGTCAATCGTCCTCGACTCGGGCCGGGAGCTTCATTTACACCGGGTTGCAGGGTCGGTTCGCCCTGGGCGACTAGGGGCGAGTGAGCGGCCAATAGATGCGCAGGAGCGAACGAGGCGATCCGACAAGTGAACGACCAAGGCCATGGTGCGGGAGTGTCGCAAGGGGTTCCAACCTCGGCGCGGCCATTAGTCATTCGCAGAACGGCTCCTCGATGGGCCCACCCGCCGCGCTGCCCACGCTGTTGCAGGAAGTCCCCACGGGGCAGTCCGTCGGGAACGTACAATCGCGATGGCAGCCCGAAACATGACCGTCGCGCCGGACGAAGAAGTGCTCGCCAGGGCGGCACGGCACCGGCACGCCGGGAGGCAGAGTCCGTGCGTCGCCGCCGGCATGGGTGCAGCCGACGGAGGCGACCAGCTCGGCTCGAAACACCATGGCGCGCTCGCAAGCCTCGGCCGCCTCGGGGCGCGTCTCGAACGAAGCGCGCGCATTGCCTACCGCACGGGCGACGGCCTCCGTCTCGTTCCCGGCGGAGCGCAGCCAGCACTGCAGCTGTCCGAGCAGCTCGACGCACGGCGGAGCCAACGCGCCCGGGGGTGCGGCGGTATTGGCCGCTCCATCTTCCGCTGCACCGACGCCGACTCCCGGGGGCGAACCACCACCCCCGGCATGACATGAAGCTCCGACAAACACGCCGAAAAGAATGTGGAAGGCCGGAGCGCGCGCGATCATCACCAGGTTGGATGCGGGCGCGGGGGCAAGCGTTACACGCCCGGAAGCTCTCAGAACGATCCCGCCACCGACAGGGTTCCCCCTCCGAGCGCAGGCGAGACACCCACCCAGACTGGCGGAGGCTCCTGCTTGTGCCGATGCAGGTGCGGGACCAGGACCCCGATGGCGGCGCCCGCCATCGAACCCGCGATGACGTCGGTAGGGAAGTGCTGGCCGGCCCGGACGCGCTCGTAGCTGACGAACGCCGTGAGGGCGGTGGCGACGCCGAGCGTGATCCAGGGGCGTGGCGTGTGCGGTGACCGGACGAAGGCGAGGTAGGTGGCCGTGGCGCCGATGGCCGCGACTCCGGCCGCATGCCCGGAGAAGAAGGAGAGGCCCAGGTCGGTGGAGGCGCAGCCGGGGCCCGGGTTGGGCATGGTTCCGGTTCGGGTCGAGTTCTCGACGGGCGGACAGTTGATATAGTCGATCGGGCGGGGCCGGCGCACGGCGATCTTGGTGATGTCCGTGAGGGTGAGCGCGAGCGAGCCAGACTCGGCGTACATGAACGCATCGACGAGCAGGGCGTCCGCGCCGTCCCGGAAGCCCGACAAAACTGGATCAAGGACGGCGAATCCCACGGCGGTGTAGAGGCCGATGTTCGAGTAGGTCGCCGCATGCGGGTCGATCTTCTGCGTCACGGCGACCCTGTCGATGGCAAGCAGGCTGCTCGCGCCGACCGACGGTGCCGGAGGCGAGATCTCGCCCGTGCTCAGGACTTCCCCCAGAAGGAAGGCGAACCCGAAGCCCCCCGCTGTGATCGCGCCGTCGGAGACCGGATCGAGGGTGAAGTGCTGCCCCTGCTCGAGCGGCAGGGGTGGCGGGTCCGCGTGCGCGCCCGAGGCCGACAGAAAGAGGGCTCCCAAAAGGCCCCACGAGCCTGGCTTGTACGGGGTCATGACGGGGCCGATCCCGGCCGGATGCGGACGAATCGTGAATGCCGCGTTGCGCTCGACGCCATGGTCAAGTGAGCTCCAAATCGGGCGTCACGGCTGCCAATCGCTCTAGCAGCAACTCGCGACGGGCGCCGAGCGCGGCCAGCGTGGACCGGACCAGGTCAAAGTGCTCTTCCATGAGGTCGAACAGTGCCTCAATCGGAAACGAGATGGCGCGGGTTGGCGTGGCGGCTCGGGCCTGCCAGGCGTCTGCGACGTGCCCCAGAATGGCGGTGCCGCACACGAGATCCCCTGGGCCCTGCCACCGTACGACCGCGGGGCCCGCCCTTTCCGCACGCACCTCTCCCTCGACGATGCGGACCAGGCGCTCGTGCTCGACCCCTCGCTCGACGACGAGCTCTCCCGCGGCGAAGGAGACCTCTTCGGAGACGGCCGCCAGATCCGCAAGCGCCTGAACGCCGGCGAGACGGAGCATGCGCACGTCAAGCAGGAGGGCCAGACGCTCGACCAAGGTCATCGTCCCCGACGGGACCATCGACAGAAGCGACGTGTCGTCAGGCGGCGCGGGATCTCCCGTCGGGACGCGTTCCTCGAGCTGCGTCACAGTCCGCGAGGCGTTGACGACCGCGGAGCGCGCGAGCTGAGAGCTGTCCTCCAGCATCTCCACCCAGGCGACGGCCGAGACCCTCATTCCGTAGAAGTCCTCGAGCGCTGTGGCGGTATGGGTGGCGGGGCGATCGCCCAGCAGCTCGAAGCCCCCGAGGACCCATCGCCCCTTGAGTGTCCACGACGGACCGTCGCCGCGCGTGAAACGGACCCGGCCGTCCTGCATGAAGTAGAGAGACTCGAGGGGCTCGCCGGCGGTGAAGAGTCTCTGCCCTGCGCGCACTTCGCACTCCTCCAGGATCGACGTCAGTCGATCGATGACCCGGGAATCGATGCTGTCGAGGGGCAGGCCGAGAGCCGAGAGAAAGATCTCGCGCCCGATGCGGACCAGACGATCGTCATGCACGAGGGTTCTGCTCCGCTGCCGCGACCGCGCCCGGGGCCACGCCGGCGGTGCTCAGCTCGACCGCCGGTCCACCCATCCGTCCACCGATGACCACCCGCGCCGATTTGCCGGCGACCGTGGCGGCGTGAAGAGCTGCAAGTGCAGCCAGGGTCGTGTCCGCATCGTGGACCATCAGCTCGACGGCGCGTTCGCGGGTCACCGGTGGGGTCGTATGCAGGAGTGCCGACCCGCGCGCGACGCGCTCGGCGATCGACAGATCGTCCGCCATGACCGAGAGTAGCTCGCGAAGGGGGCGTTGATCGCGCCTGCGGAGCAAGGCATCGAGAAACTCGCCCGCGTTCGCCCGAGCGCGACTGTCTCTCGACTCGCTGGCGATCTGCACCCGGTGGATATCGTCTCGGGGATGAGCGATCTTGAGCAGGCGGAAGGTCCGCTCCAGGGATTGGCGAAGCTTGTCGTCAAGCAAACCGACGAGCAGAAACCGCGTCGTCTGCCCCACGGCGTCCTCGGAGGGTGACGCTGCGAACGGCGCACGCAGTCCGAGCAGCCGGACGTGCTCGACGAGGTTCGCGGTGGCTAGCCGCTCGACGCGCTCGCGATCCACGATGACGCGCTGCTCGACGGCAAGCCGACTGAGGCCGCGGATGGCCCGGTAGCGGAGGAGCCCGTCGGGCTCCGTCTCGATGCAACGGAGCAGCAGGTCCGCAGCGAGCTTGGTGCCAAAACGGGCGATCGTGTTGGGCAGGTGCACGCGAAGGCGCCGCTCGCGCGTGGGGTCGAGGAGCGTACCCCACACCTCGTCGAGCGCGGGCCGGCCGAGGACGACGAGGGCGGCACCCACGGTGTCCTGGGTTTCCCGCAACGCGAGCCGCGAGACGAGCGAAGGGACAAGGGCGACCGCCTGCTGGGTCGCCGCCGCCTTGGCCAGCCCTTCGGTCCACTCTTGCGACATCCGCGCCCTCGCCTCGAGCGCGGCAAGCAAGCGAGAAAGCCTCTCGTCTCGCTTGGCGTCGACGATCACGGCGAGCAGGCCGAGGCAAGCCTGCTCGCCGTCGACTCCCGGTCGATCGAGCAGCTCGGCGACGCGGGGGTCGTCCAGCGGATCGCCGTCGCGCGAAGCCAGCGACAGATGCAGTGCCGCGTACGCGTGCAACCGCGGGTCCGCGTCGGCCGCGAGATCCTTCGCGTCGAGTTGCCCGTGCGTCGCGAGAGCGCGCGCGGCGGCCATGCGGACGGGTTCCCTCGGATCGGTGAGCAGCCGGCGGCCTCTCGTCAGCCAGTCTTCGCGCGACGATCCTCCGAACATACTGAGCGCACGCACGACGACGGCTCCGTCCTCGTGCAGCAGGATGAGAGCCGGGATCAGCCTCTCCCGGCCGCGACGCGCGAGCGCGTTCATGGCGCCCATGACGATCAGTCGGTTCTGGTGCGCGAGGAGCTCGACGAGCCTCTCGGCGCTCTCGACGTCGATGGGATCGAGGTCGGACGGGGCCACCGCATCGCCCATCACGACGTGTCGAAGAAGCCCGAGGTAGGGGCCCCGCGTGGTGACGGCCACGGCGAGCCACAGCACGATCGCGGCGCCGACGAGGGCCACGAGCAGCGACGACGACACATAGTTCACGGTGCCAAGGGCGAGCAGCAGAAGGCCCGCCACGGCTTGCGTCATTCGGCCGAGCGCGCCGTCGATGAACGGCTTCGCGCGAGTCCGGACCACCGGCGGCACCGGCAGGTACACGAGCTCCATGGTGACGCGGTGAACCGAGTTGCGAAGCGTCCCGTCCACGGCCTTGAGCGCCAGGGCCGCCGTCAGGGCCCCCGCCCCTACGAGAGCGCCCGCCCCGCCGAGCAGCATGAGCAGCGGCGTCACGACCATCGTGGTGGCGACGCCGATGCGGCGCACCAGCGCACCAGTGAGAAAGACCTGGGCCATGAGAGACAGGCCGTTCAGCCAGGCGTAGTAGCGCGCCACGAACCGAGCGATCTCGTGGTGTGGGACCGTGCGGGCGACGGTCCACTTGAAGAAGTAGTCGAGGAAGATCGAGGCGACCGTGGCGACCACGACGAGAAGCGCGATCCGGCGCAAGAAGGGCTCCTGGCGCAGGTCCGTGGCGTCCCGACGTGACGGCAGCATGTCGGTCGTCCTGGGGGGCGGGCCTTGCTCGCCCGCGGGCGTCCAGACAAGCACCACGGCCGTCGCGAGGAGCACGCCGGACGACACCAGGAGCAGGACTCGCGTGTGCACGACGATCAAGAGCGCCGCGGCGGCCGTCGAGCCGAGCACCCCGCCCACGATCCCGGCCGCGCTCACGATCCCGAGCAGGCGACGGGCCTGCGCCACATTGAAGATCGTGGCCAGCAGGTTCCAGAACAGGGGAACGAGCACGGCGCCGATGAGGCCACTGGTCACGTAGACGGCGACCGCCGCGGCGCGGTTCATGGGAAGGACGTAGAGCGCCACGAGGAGAGCCGACGCCGTCACCAGTCCCCCGGCGAGCGCCCGCCGGGCGCCGAAGCGCACGGCCGCTCGAGACGCCGCCCAAACCGTCGGTAGAGCGCAGAGCGCGACCGCCACGTAGACGATGCCGAGCGCGCGCGGCGGCAGGCGCGTCAGTACCAGCGCGTCGCGCGCCGTCTCGAGCGAAACGTGGGCCGTGATCAGCAGCAGCAGGGTGACGAACGCAGGAGCGAGCGCCGGCCACTCGCCGCGACGTACATCCACAAGGCGAGCCAGCCATGCCATTTCAGAAGACCCCCACCATCCCGAGCTCCGTGCCTCCGGGTCGTGGCAAGAGCGTCGGCGCCATGTCGAGGCTCCCGCTCCGGATCTCGCCAGCGGGCCTCCCTGCGCCGAACCCGAAATGCAGGAGCGAGGGCAGCACGTAGCCGGACAGCACACCGTCCGCCCACCCGACCATGACGTCCGAGGCCCAGTGTTCGTCGTACACCAGGCGCAAGATGCCCGTGGCGGCGGATACCCCGATCATGACGAGGCATGGCGCGAGATCCGCGAGCCCCCCGCCGAAGAGCGGCAGGTGCTGGTGATGGACACAAACGAGGCCGGCCGCGGTTGCGGTCGCCGTGGCGTGGCCGCTGTAGAAGCTGCGGAAATCGTTGCCCGTGCCGCACGTTTGCATCGCGTGCCCCTGCGAGTCGACGACCTGGCCCTGGGCGTCGCAGCTAAGAACGTACGGGCGCATACGACCCACGGAATGCTCGGCCGCAAGGCTCACGAGCCCGGCGATCCCGAAGGACTGAAAGTCGATGATCGCCAGCTGCCACGCCACGTCCGCGTTCTGGTGCACCGCCGCCGCGGCGAAGTAGTCGTCCATCACGAACGGCACGAGCGCGCCGGCCTTGTACATGATGTCGGTCGACGTGGACGCAAAGGACTGGAGGGTAGCGGTGCGTCCCCGGAAGGTGTCGCGCGCCCACGTATCGAAGAGAATGGGCTTGGTCCAGGTCGCGTGGCTGGGCAACGGAACGTGATCCTCGAACTCGGTGTCGCCGACGGTCAATGCCAGCGCGTCGATCACCTCCCAGAGGTGGACGCGAGGCCAGGCATCGCTCCATTCCACGGCGGTCGGGTCCGCGCGGGCGACTTCTGGGAGTGCGAGCCCCCCCGTCGCGATCGCCGTGTAAAGGAGGGTGCGGGCGAGGGTCATGGCTCCGGCCGCTCGAGCCCGGCGAGCCGATAGCCTCGCGTAGGTCCAAGATCGTAGAGATGGGCGACGAGAGGTCCTCGGGCCACGCCGTCGGTGACCGTGACTCGCACGTAGCGCTCGCCCGCGTCGTCCCGAGAGCCGCCTTCCGCCGCGACGTGGGGCAGCGTCATGCAGACGGCGCCTTCGGGCTGCCGGGTGACGGGGAGCGTCTCCTCGGCGGTGCCCTTCGAGAGACGCGCATCGAATCGAAACTCAGTCGGCGGTCGCAGGTGGCGCGTTTCGGCGAGGTCCTCGGCGCAAAGTCGATCGGTGCCGACGACCTGCACGTTCGCGAGGGGCGACAGGCGCGTCAGATACCGCTGGAGGATCTTGTCGAGCCGGCCCTCCAGCACGGTCGTCAGATAGGCAGTCTTGCGCGGGTCCGAGAACTTCCCCATCCGGCTGAGCGCCTCGACCATCTCGGGCGTGAAACGCGCCAGGATGCGCGCCATCCACGCGCCGTCCCGCTCGGTCATCCGACTGAACGCGGCGTTCGGGTACTCGTTTTTCCACTCGTCCGGCTCGAAGTCCTTCACGTTGAAGAAGCCGAAGATCTCGAGCCCTGGCTCTCGCCGGACCCGGTCCCAGGGCCGCGTGGGGATGCCCAGCGTGACCAGGTCCCGGGCCATGTCTCCCCAGTCGGCGATGTACGAGTAGCCGAGGCGTCGGGAGATCTCCTCCCAATCCCACTCGGACCCGAGGCAGTCGCTCGTGTCCAGGTAGTAGTGGACGACGTGGCCCGGGGACGCATCGGGCTTGCTCTTGCCCTCGGGGGATTCCGTCACCCAAGTATCCAGGGAGTTCTGCTCCCGGGCGTCGAAGTGATCGAGCCACGCGGCCAATAGCCGGCCTCCCCGCAGCTCCCGCCGATCGTCATGCGGGATGATGTCGTTCGGGTCGTCCGGCCGCGTTCCGGTGTAGCTGAACGGGCCAATCAGGTAGCCGGGCAGCCAGGCCGAGGCCTGCATACGCACGAGGTCTCCGCGGTGCGGTGCGTCGGCCAGGATCTTGTCGACCACCTTCTGGTCGAAAGGCTCCATCGCGCCGAAGTTGCCCTTGTGCTCGAGGCCGGGCGCGAGCTTCAGCAAGGAGGGACGGAAGTACACGATCTGCTCGCACGACGTGTTGAAGCCCACCGCTGCGTATGTGGCGGCACCGATCGCACTGGCCGCGCTGGGGCGTTCGGGCTGATCGGGAGGCTCGCTCTTGAACAGGTACTTGCCCTTGCCTGGGACGTTCACGCGGAAGCCCGGGGAGGATCCATCGGTTTTTCCGTGATCGATGAGCCACGTACCATCGGCCGATCCATCGGGGTCGAGGATGAGCGCCGGTTTGCAGGCGCCTCGCACGAGCTCCTCGACGCCGACGGCGTGGGCGCCGATGCGGTTGGTGAACCAGGCCGAGTCCGGAACCTCGTCAAGGCTGTTCACGTTGACCGCTTCGCCGTGATGCACGATGCCAACGGCCTCCGAGAGCGGACGGAACAGCATGTTGTCCGTGCCGTCCCAGATGAGCGGCGACACGTACACATCCGGCGCGCACGAGATGTGGTGAGGGTCCTTCGGCGTCGGCGAGGCGCGGCACGCGACGGTCACGGGCTGCAGATCGGTGTCGACGGTCATCGGGTCGCGCAGCGGAAAGGCCCGGTCCGCGGCGGCGCAGCCGCTCGAGGTGAGGAGAAGGAGCAGTGCGATCCAGCGAGTCATCATCCGTGCACCTCTAGAAGCGGGTGATCCCGAGCGCGAGCCGGAGCGAATCGATCTGCCCGCCGTGCTCGAAGGTTTCGGTCCCGAAGCCCACGATGAACTCGAAGCTGCTGTCGGGTGAGCTGTCGCTCTCGATGCCGAAAGCACCCGAGAAGCGCAGTAGTTTCGTATCGAATCCCTCCAGGTGATCGCCGAAGACGTTGCCCACCGCGCCTTGCAGCGACCCATCAATCCACGGCCCGATCGGCCATTTGTATCGGAGCGTGGCGACCGCGGCGCTCCGGTCGACCAGACGCCCCGGGAAAAACCCAGGCATGGGCGCGGGGAAGCCCCCCGGCGACGGGACGTCGCCGCCCACCGTCACGAGCTCCGTGAACGGGACAGGGCGGGTGCCCAGCGGATCCGAAAACATGGCGAGCGCCGAAAGGCCGATGACCCGCCGGTTGCCGTTCACATCCCAGAACCCGCCGGCGCCGGCCGCGGTGTGAATCCACCCCGACCCGGGCGACTGACGCACGTCACTGCCCTGCTCCGCCTGCGCCTCGAGGCGCACTCCCGACCCCTCCGCCGGGTATGGGCGCCGCGAATCGACGGCCACGAGGACGTCGTTGTACTCGGCCGTGTACCCCCGCGCGAAGCCGTCCGGCAGCGGAAAAACGTTGGCCGCGACGCTCTCGAGGATGCCCGCGTCGTGTCCGTAGTGGCCGTCGCGGAACGACGCCGAGCGCACGCCCATGCCTGCGTCGATCCTGCTGGCGCGCCACACCGGAAAGTCGAAGAGGACTCCGAAGTCGATCTTGTCCTCGCCGTAGCGGCTCTGGGCCGACTCGAGAGTGCTGGGCCCGATCCCGTAGAACACGTGGTCCGGCCGCCGGACGCCGAGCAGCTTGAGCTGAACGCTCTCCTTCTTGTGGAAGCGGATGCGCTGCACTAGCGACCCCCCGATCCAGTCATCGGTCCAATAGGAGACGTGAACGCGCAGGTTGTCTCCCTTGAAAAAGGCGTCATCCCAGAACCCGTAGAGTCCGATGCTCGGGTTGAACCCAAAGTCGACGAAGGCGGTGGGCGCGAAGCCGGCCTTGTGGTCGGGCCCGAAGGCGAAGAAGTTGTAGAGGGTGTTGGGCAAGTCGGCGCGCTCGGCGGCGCTGATGGCGGCTCCCAGCGGTCGGCGGATCAACCACTCGGTCGTGAAGTACAACGGGGAGAGCAGGATTCGCGGCACCCAGAGGGCCCCTTCGCCCAGGGTCGCCGGCGCTGCACCGCGCCCGTCGTAGTTGGGCAGGAGACGCATAGGCGAGGGCGTCGATGCGGGGGCGGCAGGCGGCGGCGCGACCGTCGGCACGGACGACGGCAAGGACCCCGGCGACGGCTCGTCGGCGCGTGCAGGCCTCACCGAAGTCGTCGAGGCCACAAGTGCCACGGCAGCGATCGCCGAGACGGTCTTCATGACGGCAACGGCTCCAGGGCGATGCGCTCCTCGCCCTCCCCACTGCGCCGCGCATTCTCGCGGCCGATCGCGAAGACCGCGACAATCCAAAGGGCGACAAGCAGCAGATTGAACGCGGCGAACGCCCGGGGCGAGATGGCGGCGCGGCTGCCGGCCAACACGACGAGCGCCGTCAGCGCGTCACCGGCGCGGACGATGAACGTGTCGACCACGGTCTTGCCGATGTACTTCTCGATGCGCGAGCCGACGAGGAAGAGGGCCTGGCGAGCCGTGTTCTGGAGCGAGTATTCGAGCGAGCTTTCGCCCACCTTCGCGACCGTGAAGATCGAGAGTATGGGAGCGACCAGGTACGACCCGTATTCCAGAAAGGCGACCGCCGGCAGGACCAGGAGCGCATTGCGGACGCCGAGCCCGCCCATGACTCGCGAAACCACCCGGCCCACGCGGCGGGCCAGCGCGCTGTATGCGTTCACCACGATCGCCATGAGCAGCGCCTGCCCCGCCGCGGCGTACTGCTTCACCTCGGCTCCGCCGTGCAGAAGGATGAGCGGCTCGCGCGCCGTCTTGAGCAGGTAGTACGCGGTCAACAGAAGGAACACTGTGAGCGTGAGCAGTCCCGCCGTGATCGCCTCTGCTGCTTCAACCTTCGCGAAGGGGCGGAGCAAGTGGGCGAGCGCGCGCTCGAACGCGGACGGTGCGGATCGGGAGGGATCGGTCACGGCTATTCTCCGCCACGCTTGGGCTTCGATGGTGCTGGTCGGACGTGGGTTGCCTCTCAGTGGCGCACCCTCTTCGCGTTCGAGAAGGGCCAGGCGAGCGGCGTGCGGATCGCCGACTATCACTTAGTGAAGGAGTTCCTCCAGACATCGGCACCGTCCAGGACGCCCTCGCGAGAGCAATCGCGCAGGCCTCGGCGGTCGGCCGCTGGGACATCGTCGCGCAGCTCGCGTCCGAGCTCGAGGCGCGGCGCCTGAGCACCGCGGGGGTGCGCTCCCTGGTCGACAAGCGGGGGTGCCGCCCGGGCCAGGAGTGACGAAGCGCGGGTGACGGCCGCCGATCGCCGCGGAAGGCGCACGTTCCACGTTGGCGCGTGACATTCGGCGTCATCGTCTACCACGCGGAGGCCCGCTGACTACGACGACTCGCCCGCCTGCGCGCGAGTTGGTGCTTCGGCGCCTCGCGACGGCTCGGCCTCGGACGACTGGGGCCATTCTCGCCGCACGTCGGCGAGCACGAGCCAATCCATCGTCCCTGCCGCGCGCACGAGCGCATCGTCGGCGAGCAGTCCCGTGTCGAGCGCTCGCCGCAGCTGCGCGTAGGTTACCTGAACGTGCCAGAGGGGCGACGGGTGCGCGACCGCTGGGGCCTCCGGTGGGGGTTGCGTGTCGGGTCGTGGCAAGCCGCCCTCTTGAGGCGCGACCCCGGGTTGCGGCTCCGTCTGGGCGTCCGCCTGCGCCGGCGCCTCCGGTTGCGCGCGAGCAGGCGCCCGGGCCGGAGCCTCCGGCTCCACCCGCGCCGGTTCGGCGCGCGGCGGCTCCTGGGTCGCTGGTGCGGCGATCGCATCCGCTTGGATGGCGGGCGGCGCCGTGGCGGCTGCTGCGGCCGGCACGTACGCAGGACGCGCAGGGACGAGGCTACCTGCGATGGCATCGAGGGTGAGCCACGCGGTGGTACCCGGTGGCAGCACCGACGCGGATCGCTCGAGGTGCCCGGCGCGTACGGCCTCTTCGAGCTGCTCGCGCGTTCCCGATCGCACCTGGCCGCTAGCGAGACGCACCTGCCAGAGACCGTTGGCCTCACTTGCGTCGCCGCCGGCCGGCGCGCCGGAACGCGTCACCGGAGCGTGCACGGCCGCCGTAGCGGACATTGCGGAGACCGGCGCCACTGCAACGGCGGCCGGGGCGTATGCTGCGGAAACCGCCGCCACGGGAGCGGGCGCGGCGGGAACGGGAACCGCCGAAGCGGTGACGGCCGCAAAGGGCGCCACCGGATGTGGATACGACGCGTGCGCCGAAGGCATGGGATACGAAGGGCGGGATGCAGCCGGAGGATGCTCCGAAGCAGGCCGGCGCATCATCACCGTGCCGAGCTTGACCCACTCGGTCGCGCCCCCGACCAGCACGAGCATGTGTTCATTGAGGAGCCCGACCTGGAAGGCCTCCTCGAGTTGCTGACGTGTTCCCGAGCGGATCTCGCCGTTCGGCAGCTTCGCCAACCAAATGTCACCTTGAGAGCTAGCCATCGAAAACTCCTGACCGCATTCCGTTAGCCTCAACCATCGAAACGCGCACGCGCATAGTGTCGAGTGGGCTCGCAGGGCGCAGCGGGAACGGAGAAATACACGCGACGGGCCGTCCCGGCGCGTCCGTCTCTGCCCTCACGACCTGTCGTGGCGAAAAACTGTTTGGGCAGCTCACGCAGCCCTCTTGCGCGCGGGCGCAAGGCGTCGACGAGTGCGCCAAACAGGGCTGAGACAATCGC
>Ga0209415_10011032_pt1 | contig 15273 bp, 17 predicted proteins | sample PeaSoiSIISIP2007_FD_187696 | JGI IMG/M metagenome (GOLD analysis project Ga0209415, IMG submission 187696) | Peat soil microbial communities from Weissenstadt, Germany - SII-SIP-2007 (SPAdes) (version 2) | ecosystem: Environmental > Terrestrial > Soil > Wetlands > Peat | place: Germany... | reverse complement strand
TGGGGGGTAGGGGGATCTCCTTGGCATTGCTCCATCCTCTCAAGGGAAGGAGCCTCCAGGATTCCCGGGCCGATTCATGGGGGGTCCTGACTCCTCCCTTCTAAGACCTTCTGACTGTCCACCGAACAGCGGGATACCTCAATCAACCAATTTCTGGTCTTACGTTGGTTGGTATGACCGAATTCCTTGGGTCAATACCGATTCGCGAAACCGGCTACCGACCCCCGGGCACCGCCCATGTGGTGCGGGGAGGGGCCTGGAGCCGAGCGACCTTGTTAAATCGGCAGAGACATGCCTGACGCTGTATCAGGTCCTTGGGCTGACGATCTGGGTGGCCGAAGTACCTCGGCTGGAGGATCTCGTGGCCCAGACGGGGACCCTGATTAGCCGTTATGGACAGATCGGGGTTTGTTCGCTTGCCGTCTTGGGCGATTACGTGGTCGCTCCCACTGGGCAGGCCCCCCACTACACGCTGGTCCTGCCGTCAACCTCGGAGGACGACCTAGAGAGGTTCCGAAGCTGCTTCCTGATAATGCCAAATCCCCTGGTCAGCTAGTATTTCCGCCGACGAACCCAAGGGCAACACTTGTTGCATTACCCTAGATGTATGGCTACTCGGCGAGCGAGAAAGCGTGATCTATGGATCGACTTCAACGATGTCGGTCCAGACTCCCACGTCCTCACGCTTCTGCGGTATGCCTCCCCAGGGGCTGATGTACGAGTGGGCGCTCAGGTGGTGGTTGGGGACGATGAAGGCAACCGGTGCGATGCCCAGGTGCTCGGAGTCAAGGGTGAGGTCGTCAGGCTAGCGATAGACGGCAACTCGTTCCGTCGTCCTCGGCGCGTCCACCGGCCAGCAGGAGTACCCGTCTAGGCCTCTTGGCGTTCTTCATCCGTACGCTTCCAAGGTGCGGTCAGGGCAGGCAGTAGTACCACTCTCCGTTCAATCGAAGGCCTTTCGGGTCACGCATCCCACTGGCACCGATAGACCCATCGGGAAGGCGGTAGCAGTGGCATTCAGCCATCATCAGGCCGGTACTGTCGTAAGCCCGTCGAATTTGGCTCGATGTCCCTGGGGGTTGGTTGGCATGGACCGAAGGCGCCCCCTCGGTGTGAACTCGTTCACGGAAGACGCCTCTGTCGATCAGTTCTTCCACTCTGAGCCCGTTGAACCAGTCCTGTAGGAACTGCGAGTTGACTACGTGCGGTGGCATGGTCCAGACCCTCGCGCCGTGCTAGATTTGGTGCGCGAACTGTGGTCATTGGACCACATAGAGTGAAAGGAGGGACCCATGGACCGGTCAGTATTTCTTGCAACGCTGTATGACTTTGCGGATGGAAACGTGGACTTCCCTAGCTTTCGTGATTGGTTTGCAGAGGTTCTTCCCGAATGCGATGAATCAGATGATCGCTTTGTGGCCGCCATCACGGCGCGCCTGCGCCTTTTGTTTGCAGAGTACGGCCGAGGCCACCGCGAGATCTCGGAAATGCGGACCGAGGTTCGCTCCTTACTGCCCGCACGTTCCCCAGCCACCCCTGTCGTGGACGCCGTGACTGTCTTGCGGGGAAATCTGGCGGTCTCAACTGAGTCAGGGCTGACGGTTGTCGGCGGCCCCAGTTTTCAGAGCGATGATTCTGTCCACGTCGAGGCCGCCGGATTGTCGCTAGTTAGCTAGTAGCGAACGCATTTCTGCGCCACCAGCGATACCGACCATTTGGAATGTGCATTTGGAAAATGTGCAGTCCTTGACAACGACGCCACCGACAATCTGTGTTCTCTCCGGCGGTATTTCCCAGAAGATTGCATCGACTCCTGGCGCATCCCAGCTGCAATGAGCAATCTGCACGCCCCCCTGGGGAATGAGAACAGCGGGACCGACGATCCGACAGTTCTGGAAGGTGAGTCCTTCAAGGATGAAGCTCGTCACGGTCAGTTCGGCAATCCGGATTACATCATCCCGAAATTCCCGATTGCCCGTTGGGGGCGGCATCGCCATGGTTATTTGGGCTCCTTCATCGGAGGGTTCCTCAGGAGGCTTGACCTCCAGGAGCGCCCGAAGGGTTTCTCCCGGGTCCGCGCCCTCCCTGTAAAGGCTGATCGGCTCGTCTCTGCGGCTTTTCGGCTTCCCAGGCACACCCGAAAGCCTAGGCGCTCTTGCCCCGCAGCTCATCGTATGTCAGGCGCTTTCCGCCGACCTGCCCGACGAGGGTTTGGAGCCTCTTGGAGTCTGAGGACTTGCGGGTGCTGTACCGGAAGTCATATTCCGCCAGGTAGCGCCCTACGTGCTTATTGGTGACCCTGTGGTGCGTTCCGGTGATCGACCGACGAACCTGGCCGAAGAATCCCTCGACGGTGTTTGTCGTCCACTCGCCACGCGCCCACTCCTTAGCGCCATGGTTCACGGTTTCATGCTTCGCTACATGGTGGTGAAGGTCCGTGTAGAGCGTGGACTGGTCGGTCACTACTGCCGTCCCAGGCTCTACGGAATTCGCAACGATCATGCTCGCCTGAATCTGCTTTGCAGTGACGACAGACTTGGCACGGCCACCACGCTCGACAACGGTGACGACTGCGACCTTGTCGACCATGCCAGACCCTTTGCCCTTCTGACGACGCCCGACGTACATCTCGTCGGCCTCGACAACGCCTGAGAACAGACTGGCGAGAGGGTCGGCCTTCATGGCCTCGCGAATGCGGCAGGTCATGTGCCAGGCCGTCCGAGGGGTGACTTGGTATTTGCGCTCAATTTCGCGAGCGGCCACGCCGTTTTTGCTGGCGACCATTTCCAAGAGGACGAAAACCCAGGTCCGAATCGGCACTTTCGTTCCGTGCATGACCGTGTTCGTGATGACGCTGAATTGCTTCCGACACGCCTGGCACTTCCACAACCGCCGCTCGGTCTGAGCGCCCGTTCTGGTGGCCCTAGCGGTCCCGTTCTTGGGGGTCAGGAAGTAGGCGCCGGTGGCTCCGCAGTGAGCGCAGACGGGCGTTCCTTGCCACCTCAGATCCTCCAGGAACCGGTAGGCGTCGGCCTCGGTCTGAAGGTTTTGGGCCAGCGAGGGAATCGAAAACGTCTCCATAACCGCACTATGACAGGAGGGTGTGTCAGTGACTCAACACCCTCCGACCAGGGACGACGCGCCCAGCGGGGTGCCCTAGCGGCAGCATGTCCATCACGCGCTGGGGGTTTTCCTCATGGGACGAGTTTGTTGCAAGCGTTAGACCAGAGGTTTGGATCCCAGAGGTTCCAGCGCGCCCTAACGTGCCGCTCATGACCCTGCTCGCGGGCATTGTGACTGAGGATTCGGTTCTGTTCGGAGCCGACGGAGGCGCTGTCAGCGTGCGCGTTCCGGGGGACGATCCCCGCGATGACGCCGTGCCTACCTTTCCCGTAGTGAAGGCATTCTCGACAGGTGATCCGGGGCTGATGTGGGGATTTGTAGGAACCGGTGGAATCGGACTCCGATTTCGAGATTGGATCATCGAGCGCACCTTCGGGAGCTGGCCAGACTGCTTAGACCAGTCCGCAGACGCTTTCTCCGGGATTGTTCAGCGGTACCGGGCCAACATTGCGAGTAGTGGGACACCAGATCCGAGTCGAGACGCTGCTATTGCTGCCACAAGGGTCATGATCGCCGGATACGTGGCGGGAGAGCCGCGAGTGCTTCAGCTTTTGGCGAACGGCGAATCGGAGCCGTGGTCGAATCCGGGGCAGCCACTTTTTCTAGGGCTTTTCGATCGATCGGCTCGGCTGGCCTGGGAGGTTGCGCTGGCGATGCACTCCCAAGAGATGACAGCCCAATATCTGGGCAGGTTCCTGAGAGCCTTTGTTCAACATGCAGCGGTTCTCGATGAACCCATTGCCGTGTGGGAACTTCACCCTGGCGAGGGGCACCCAGCACTTTCGGCCGACTAGGGCCTCTCCGAATATCCATTTCCCGCTCAGTCGGGGCGGCAATCCTCGGGACGCACCGTAAACACCTGGACCTGCCACCCAGCCTCTTCGTTACCGACGCTCGGGTCGGGATCAACCGCCACGGTCAAGCGTCCGTCCGGGTCGATGGTTTTGATCAACGCCCGGACTTCGCGCCCGGTTTGGGGGTCCGTCGTAACGACTGGCTGTAGCGGGTGGAATGCGGGGGCCATGGCCCCTCCTTTGTTTGGCCGAATCCCAATTCCGAGGGGAAGGGTGTAACAGTGACTAAGAATGCTTTGACTAGGGGAAATGCCCAAGACTCTGCTGCCCGTTGGGCGGCATGGCTTCGGAACCGAGAACTAGGCCGGGATCGCCAGTTCGTCAATGCGCTTGGCGAGATGTTCAAGGACGCCCTGGAGGTGCCCCAGGGCAACGCCTAATAGGGCTTCGGTGTTCTCGCCCCTGCTGATCATCTCCTGGACCTGGCTGTCCATCTTGGCAAAGGACTCGGTAACGAACTGCTGGTACGTGTAGGGGGTCATGGTGCCGGAGCCTAGGTCGACCCCAACACCTTGTGTTGGGTGTGTCATCGGACACATATCCCATAGGTGGGATATGGGCGCGGACACGCCGGCCACTCGGCGGCGAATGGGCGTAGCGTCACACGGCATGATCGACGAAAGCATCACCAAGGGCGCACAGTTCGTAGACCAGGAGATCAACGCCCGCCACTGCCCCTTCTGCGGGGCTGAGCATTGGATCCTCATGACTGATGTCGGTGCGTTCACGGGAGGTTCACCGGTCGCAGGGACTGTCACCGAATCCCGTGCGGAAGCGGGCACCGAACCACCGCTCACCCACCACCCGGCCATCTCGTACTACTGCCGACAGTGCGGATTCGTCAGGACTCATATCCTCCCCGATTGAGTCCTCGCTCCCCCGCGCCAGGTGGCCTCACGTGAAGGGTCAATCCCGGGGCCCGAGAGCCGGGCACCATCGGACCGACTCCCTATGGCCCCCGGTCCCGCCCGAGGACAGCCCCGGAACGCTGGGAGTGTCTCCGAGCCGGTCGATTGGCAAGTCCGGACCCGGTTCGTCGAGGGGTAAACCATCGATTCGCAGGAGATCGAGGGCGCGTCGGACGGCGGTTCAGAGTGCCTCCTCGTAGAATCCCGTTCCATGGACTGGCCCTTGCGATTCGGCATCTTCCTCGCCCCGTTCCACCCCGTGGGACAGAACCCCACCCTCGCGCTCGAACGTGACCTCGAGCTCGTGGTGCGTCTCGACGAGATGGGCTACGACGAAGCATGGTTCGGCGAGCACCATTCGGCCGGCTACGAGATCATTGCATCGCCCGAGGTGTTCATCGGCGTGCTGTCGCAACGGACCCGGAACATCCGACTGGGGACGGGCGTCAGCTCACTCCCCTACCACCATCCCTTCATCCTCGCCGACCGGATGGTGTTGCTCGACCACCTCACCCGCGGCCGGGTGATGTTCGGCGTGGGGCCGGGCGCGCTGCCATCGGACGCCTTCATGATGGGCATCGATCCGATGAAGCAGCGCGACATGATGGAAGAGTCGCTCGAAGCCATCCTGGCGCTGCTCGAGGGCGCCGAGCCGGTGACGCGTGAGGCGTCGTGGTTCACGTTGCACAATGCCCGTCTCCAGCTACGGCCCTACACCCACCCCCGGTTCGAGGTGGCGGTGGCGGCACAGATCTCTCCGGCTGGTCCCCGCGCCGCGGGGCGGTTCGGGTTGTCGCTGCTGTCCATCGGCGCCACCTCGGCGGGCGGCTTCGACGTCCTCGGGTCGCACTGGCAGGTCATGGAAGAACGGGCCGTCGAGTTCGGCAGCGCGGTCGATCGCCGCAAGTGGCGGCTCGTGGGCCCCATGCACATCGCCGAGACCGAGGAGCAGGCGCGTGCCGAGGTGAAATTCGGACTGGCCCAGTGGGTGGACTACTTCGAGCGCGTCGCCGCCCTGCCGCTGGCGCCAGGGACGCTCGACCCCGACAAGATGGTGGACGCTCTCATGGAGACCGGATTCGCCGTCGTCGGGACGCCGGCAATGGCGATCGCCCAGATCGAGCGGCTCGCGGAGCAGTCGGGTGGTTTCGGCACGTACCTGCTCATGGCGCACGAGTGGGCCGATCGCGAGGCGACGTTGCGGTCCCATGAGCTTTTCGCCCGTGAGGTCGTGCCGCACTTCAAAGGGACCTTGACCTCCCTCGAGGGATCCCGCGACTGGGCCGCACAGAATCGTCCCGAATTCATCGGGGCGGTCGGGGGCGCCATCATGCAGGCCATCACGGACCATCACGCCGAGCGCGACGCGAAGCAGGTGGAGGCCAAGACGACCGAGTCGTGACCGGCGACGGGTGAGGCGCCCGCGCCAGGATCGCCGTTGGGGCGAGACGACGCCGAGGTCCTAGGAGGGTCGGGCGTCGTAGGTGGGCACGAGATGGCGCGCGGCGCGCGCCTCGTCGACGCGCCGGACCGGCGTCAGGTGCGGAGCCTCGGTGGCGGCGCGCGCCCCTTCCGGCGTCGCCGCCTCGGCCACGATCCGCTCCAGGGCGCTCGCCAGGGCCTCGAGGGTTTGCAAGCTCTCGGTCTCGGTCGGTTCGATCATGAGCGCTTCGTCGACGATGAGCGGGAAATAGACGGTCGGCGAGTGGAACCCCTCTTCCAGCAGCCGTTTGGCGACGTCGAGCGCCTTGACGCCGGTGGACCGCTTGAGCGACGACGCGGACAGGACGCACTCGTGCATGCACGGGCGGTCGTAGGGAGCGTCGAAGGTCTGCGACAGGCGCTTTCTGAGCCAGTTGGCATTGAGCACGGCCAGACGCGCCACGTCCCGGAGCCCGTCGTTGCCGTGGACGAGCACATACGTCAGGGCCCGGGCGAGGACGAGGGCGTTGCCGTGCCACGAATGCACGCGGCCGATGGACTGTTCGGGCGTGGTCCAGCCGAAATGGCGAGACGACGCCTCGCCGAACAGGGTGGCACGGGGCCCGGGGAGGAAAGGCGCCAAGCGCTCGGACACCGCCACGGGGCCGGCGCCGGGTCCCCCACCACCGTGGGGGGTGGCGAAGGTCTTGTGCAGATTCAGGTGAACGATGTCGAAGCCCATGTCGCCGGGCCGCACCACGCCGAGGATGGCGTTGAGATTGGCACCGTCGTAGTAGAGGAGGCCACCCACACCGTGGACGGCGTCGGCGATGGACCGGATGTCCTCTTCGAAGAGCCCCAACGTGTTCGGGTTCGTCAACATGATCCCGGCGACGTCTTCGTCGAGCACGGCACGCAACGCGTCGACGTCCACGCAGCCACGCCGGTCGCTCGGCACCGTGACCACCTCGAAGCCCCCCAGCGTCACCGACGCCGGATTGGTTCCATGTGCTGAGTCGGGGATGATCACCTTGTGCCGGGTCTCCCCCTTGGCCGCGAACCAGGCGCGCATGAGGAGCAGCCCGGTGAGCTCGCCCGCGGCGCCGGCGGCGGGCTGCAAGGTGGCGGCGGCCATCCCGGTGATCTCGCACAACGCCACCTCGAGCTCGACGAGGAGCTCGAGCCATCCCTGGACGCAATTGCTGGGTGCCGCGGGATGGACATCGGCCAGTCCAGGGAGCAGGGCCACCGCGTCGCAGATCTTGGGGTTGTACTTCATGGTGCACGAGCCCAACGGGTACGCGCCGAGATCGACGGAGAACTGGCGGTGGCTCAGGCGCGTGAAGTGCCCGACGAGATCGCGTTCGGACACCTCGGCCAGGTCGACGGGACTGGCGCGGCGATGAGCATCGGGGACGAGCTCGTCGACAGTGAGCTCGGGGACTCCCGTCGTGCGCAGTTGCCAGGCGTGACGTCCTGGTTCGGAGAGCTCGAACAGGGTGGGCTCGGTGTCCCGACCCAGCAGGGGTGCACTGGCGGCCCGGCCGCCCGCGGGCGGAGCGGGGACGAGATCGTCGACCATCATCGCACCGCCTTTTCGAATGTCGACACGAAGGCGTCGATCTCGGCCCGGGTACGACGTTCGGTCACCGCCACCAGAAGCCCGTCGGTCCGGCCTCCGGCGTAACTGGGATCGAGGGCAACACCAGCGAGGAATCCTTCGTCGGCCAGTCGCTCGACCACCATGGCGGCGTCCATTGGGAGGCGAAGCCCGAACTCGCGCAGCACCGGAGCGGTCGTCAGTGGCTCGACACCGGGAACGGTCAGCAGCCCGTCACGGCAATAACGCGCTCCGCGCGCCGAGCGCAGCGCCACTTCGGCCATCCCCGAAGTCCCGAGCCAGCCCAATTGGATGGCGGCGGTCACCGCCATCAGGGTCTGGTTCGTGCACACGTTCGAGGTCGCCTTCTCACGCCGGATGTCCTGTTCGCGGGCGCGCAGCGTGGTGACGTAGGCGCGCCGTCCCTCGGCGTCGACCGTTTCGCCCACCAGGCGTCCCGGCAGGCGGCGGACGTGGTCCAGCGAGCACGCGAACAGCCCCAGGTAGGGGCCCCCGAAACCCAAGGGCATGCCCAGGGCCTGGCCCTCGCCCACCACGACGTCAGCGCCCCAATCACCGGGCGAACGCAGGATCCCGGCGCAGATCGGGTCGAACGCCACGATGAGCAAGGCACCTTGTCGGTCGCACCGGGCCCGGGCCTCGCCCAGGTCCTCGAGACAGCCCAGGTAGTTGGGGTATGCCACCACGATGGCGCCGGGCTCGTCGTAGTCGTCGAACGCTGTCGACGCCCAGTCCGTGGACCCGCCCACCAGAGGGATGTCACGGACCACGTGGCCGGTCCCAGCCGCGAACGTCGTGAGGACCTCGCGCCACGACGGGTTGACGCCGTGCGAGACCCAGACGTCCCGACGGCCCGTGGTCGCCACGGCGAGGTTGACCGCCTCGACGAGCGACGCCGCCCCGTCGTAGAGCGAGGCGTTGGAGACCGCCAGGCCCGACAGACGGGCGACGAGGGTCTGGAACTCGAAGACGGCCTGGAGCACGCCCTGGGCGACCTCGGGCTGGTAGGGGGTGTAGGACGTCACGAACTCCGAGCGCGACGCCAAGGCGCGGGTCACCGGCGGGACCTCGTGGTCGTAGGCGCCGGCACCGGCGAAGCACACGAGGTTACGTCCGCAGGGCCGGTTGGCGGCGGCGAGGGCCTCCATGTGGGCGAAGACGTCGGGCTCGGGCCGTCCCGCCGCGAGGTCCAGCCCGCCCGCCAGGCGCAGGGCTTCGGGGACGACCGAGAACAGCTCGTCGAGTGAGGCGAGTCCGAGAAAGTCGAGCATCGACGCCACGTCCGCGTCGGTGTGCGGCGTATACCCGCTCATGAGGTCCCCCCCGTCGTGCCGTTCGCCTGTCCAGCCCGCACAAAGGGCAGTGCGACCACCTCGGCCTCGAGGTGACGGCCCCGTAACTCGATGACGAGCGCTTGGCCGACCTCCACGTTGGCGATGGTGTCGAGCAGGGCCATGGCGATGCCACGGCCCAACACCGGTGAGAAATTCCCACTCGTCACGGTGCCGATGGGCATGGATCCCCCGAGCACGAGGGCGCCGTCGCGGGGGGGTTGGCGGCTTTCAGAAACGAGCCCACGCAACGTGCGACGGGGCCCGTCCTCGCGTTCACGCTCGAGGGCGGCGCGCCCCCGGAAGTCCCCCTTGTCCCACCCCACCACCCACCCCAGTCCGGCTTGGAGGGGTGTGATGCCCGGGCCCAGCTCGTGGCCGTGGAGGGGAAACCCGGCCTCGAGACGGAGTGTGTCGCGAGCGCCGAGACCGGCCGGCACCACGCCGGTGTCGAGGACGGCCTGCCAAAAGCTCGGTGCCGCGTCCCGGGGCACGGCGCACTCGACGCCGTCCTCCCCGGTGTAGCCCGTTCCTGCTGCCACGCAGTCGACGCCGTGCCACGAAAAGCGCGTCACCGCGAACCGGGGGACCGCGGCGGCATCGGGGGCGACCGATCCCAGCCGGCGCCGGGCCTGGGGTCCCTGCACTGCGATCACGGCGCGGGTAGGCGTGGTGTCGTCACCGCCGATGGCGTCGCGCACCCGAAACGTGTTCGACGCGTTGGGCATCACGTCGAACACGTCATCGGCCAGCCACCACACGATGATGTCGTCGACCACCGACCCGTCGGTCTCGTCGAGCAGGTGGGTGTACTGGGCGCGACCCGGCTTCACCTTGCGCAGGTCGTTGCTCAATTCCCGCTGCAGGCGGTCCGTGCTCCCACCTCCCTCGACGCGGACGGTGCCGAGGTGGCTGACGTCGAAGGCCACGGCGTCGTTGCGACAGGCCATGTGCTCGGCAAGTGTGCCGGTCGGGTAGGCGAGCGGCATGAGCCAGCCGCCGAACTCCACGAGCTTGGCGCCGAGCGCGCCGTGCGCGCCCTCGAGGGGCGAATGGCGCAGCGCCGGCCCCGGTGTGCGAGCAGGGTCGTGGCGCGCCTCGGTGGAGGTCGGAGCCGGTTCAGGGGGAACCACGCCGCCAGGTTAGGCGGCGGGCGATGAGGAACGAGTAAAGCCGTACTTGGCCAGGAGCGCCTGGTAGTCGCGCTGGTACAGGAGTTTCACTTCGACGCCGCGGTGCAACTCGCGCAGCCGGCGCACCTTGGCGTTCTTACGCGTTACGAGCTTCTGGCTGAGAGTGGTGAGCTCGATGAAGCACCCGTGGTCGGGAAGGTAGAAGTCGGGCCGGAAGGCGAGACGGGGAGTCCCGTCCGGGTGCCATTCCAGGACGAATTCAACCGGCTCGTACTCCCAGCGCACACCGTAGAAATCGAGGAGCTCGGCGAAGTGCATCTCCGAGTCGTGGGCGAAGAGAACCTTCCTCGACGCCGGGGCCACCTCGGGGGCCTCCACCGTCAGCCCCGGGCCTCCCGGACGGCCCCATTGAGATGGACCGGCGGTTGTAGCCCGGACGCACTGGTGCGTGCGCCTTTCCGTTCGATCTGCAAGATGGCGGCATCGAGTTCTTCGAGCACGCCCGAGAGCGGGACGATGTTCAAGACCCCTTGTCCGCCCTTGAGCAGATCGACGACTTCACCATCGCTGTGCGCGAGCACCGAGTCGGTCCCGACGAGCACGAGGTTCGACGACGCCAGATCGCCACCGAGACCGTCGCGTAGACACTCGACGGCGCGACGTGCCCGCTGGAGCGAGATCCCCGCGTCGAGGAGCTGCTTGATGACTTTGAGCTCGACCACGTCGGTGTACGAGTACAGACGCTGCGTCCCGCTGCCCCGCGCGTCGGCGATCGACGGTCGCAACAGACCGGTGCGGGCCCAGTAGTCGAGTTGGCGATAGGTGATGCCGATGAGCGCGCAGACTTGGGGGCCACGAAACCCTTTGGTGTCCGGTACCGGTTCCGACATACCCGGCAGTTGCGCGGCGTTCGACGGACTGTCGACCATCGGGGTTCCTCCTCCACCTCAGGTGCAGGTTCAATCCTACCCCGTCGTGTCACAACAGGGTAGTTACGGTTCTGTCACCGATGGTGGACCGGGATCGGCCCCCAGCTTCCGCGCCGTGCGGAGCCCGATCCGCTCGGGCTCGACCACCAGAAGTCACTTCTGCCACAAGGTAAAACGACACCCCTGGGCCGGAGGATCGGGTCGACGCGCTGGCGAGCGAAGGTGCTCGGTGCCCGGGGGCGCGTGAAGCGGGGTCAGGGCGTCCAATCCTCACACTCACCCTCAACTGGAGGGTGAGTGTTTATGTGGTTCAATCCAGACGCCGCAGGTCAGCGTGGTAGCGCTGGCCGTTCTTGACGTATTCGGCGGCCGCGATGGTGATGGCGTCGAGACGGGCGGCGCCGAGCTTGATCACGGCCGGCACGCCCAGGGCCAGGGCACCGGGGGGGACGACGGTTCGACCCGGCACGACCGATCCGGCTCCGACAATGGCGCCCGAGCTGATGAAGGCGTGGTGGAGCACGACGGCGCCCGATCCCACCAGGCACTCGTCTTCGAGCGTGCATCCTTCGAGGTGGACGAGATGGCCCACCACGCAGCCGCTGCCCACCACGGTGGGGAATCTCGGTCCGGCATGGATGACGGTCCCGTCCTGGATCGAGGTGCGCTCCCCCACCGTGATGGCCCCGTAGTCACCGCGGAGCACCGCGCTGGGCCACACCGTCGTGTCGGGGCCCAGGGTGACGTCGCCGATCACGACGGCGTCGGGGTGGACGTAGGCGCGAGGGTCGATATTCGGCACCACGTCGCCCAGTGCGTAGATGGCCATGGCCGGCGACCCTACCGGCCCGGGCTCGACCGTCGACGGGTACGGCACCCATCGGCACCGAAGCCATCCGACGACAGGCAATTGCAGGACCACGCCGATTCGGGACCAAAGTCCCTGTCGCAGGGCCGGGGGAACGTCGATACCCATGGGGAAGGCTCGCGGTGCGGTCCGGACATGAACGGCCGCGGGCTCCTGCGACACGAGGCGTTGGTGATGGAGAAGATCCGAGGGCGCAGGCCGGTCAAGCTGTGGCAGCTGGCCGCCATCGCCATCCTCGCGTTCGGGACCACCGCCGTGATCCTGGGGTCGGCGGCCTGGTACGCCAACAACAAGACGCATGAACGCGCTGCGCTCGAGGCCGACGCGGCCCAGATCGCGGTGACGACGAAGAAGACCCTCGACGGCTACGACGACCAGATCGCCAGCGCCGTCGCGTTGTTCAGCCAGCCTGGCCTCATCGATAGGAATGCGTTCCACTCCTATGTGGTCAACCTCGACCTCTACAGCCGGTACAAGGGGATCTACGGCCTCGGGATGATCTCGTGGGTCCCTGCGTCGGGCCTGGCTGCCTTCGCCAACGATTGGCGCACCGACGGCGCCCCGGGCTTCACGGTGTTGCCCGCCGGGAACCGTCCCGCGTACTGCTTGGTGAGTCGCTTCGAAGAGAGCAACGTGAGAACGGCCGTTCCCATCGTGGGCTATGACATGTGCACGGTCAAAGCGATGTCAGCGGTGCTCGCTGCCGCCACGGCCACCGGGAACACGCAGGCGGCGGTGGAGTCCACCCTGGCGGCAGGGCCCGCCTACGCCGGGAACTTCCTGCTCGTGGCTCCCGTCTATAGCGCAGATCCCACCACGGTGGCCCAACGGAGCTCGGATCGGATCGGGTGGGTGGCAACCCTGGTCGACGGGACGCAGTTCCTCGAGGCGGCGCTCGGCCCGACCTGGGCCCACCTCGGTGTCGGGCTCTACACCGGGCCCGCTGTCGCCGCCAAGCAGCTCGTGGTGTCGTCGCCGAGCGGGTTCAAGGCCGACGCACCGGGGTCGGTGATCGAGCACATCGACGTGGCCGGAACATGGACCATGAGCATCCGCTCCCTCCCGGGGGCACCCGGGCCGGCCAATCCCCTCCTGGGGCCAGCGGCGCTCTTCGTGATGGGCACCCTCCTCAATCTGGCCCTGGCCGGCTTCGTGTGGGATCTGGGGCGCGGGCGCTTGCGCGCCACCCGCTCGTTCGTGACGAGCGAACGGCGATTCCAGTCCATGGCCTCGTCCACACCAGTGGGCATCCTCGAGATGGACGCAGAGGGGACGACGCAATACTTCAACCCCCGTCTCAACGAGATCGCAGGGGTCGACGACCACTTCTGGCGTGACCACAGCTGGCTCGACTGCATCCATCCCGACGACCGCTCCAGCGCGGTCGCCATCGCCCTGTCGGCCAGGACGAGCAGGGACGACACCGGAGCGAGCCTCCGGCTCTTGCGCCCCACCGGAGAGGTCCGGGATGTGCGGGTGTTGGCGAGCCCGGTCTCCGGAGTCGGGGGGAGGCCGACGACCTTCGTGGCGACGGTGCAGGACGTGACCGAGGAGGTGGCCGCCACCGAAGCGCTCGCCTTCCAGGCCATGCACGACTCGCTCACAGGGCTGCCCAACCGGGCGCTGTTCCTCGATCGGCTGAGCGTTGAGCTCTCGCATGCGGCTCGTTCGGGAAGCGCCCTGGCAGTGATGTTCCTCGACCTCGACCGTTTCAAGGTGGTCAATGACGGGCTCGGGCACCATGCGGGCGACGAGCTGCTGAAGGCAGTCGGTGTCCGCCTGCTCGACGTCGTCCGGGCCGGGGAGACCGTGGCGAGGCTCGGGGGCGACGAGTTCACCTTCATCTTCCACGACGTGGAGGGCGTCACGCAGGCCGCTGTGGTCGCCCAGCGAATCCTCGACACCCTGCAACAGCCGATCACGATCGAGGGCGGCGAGGTCGTCGTCACCGGGAGCATCGGCATCGTCCTGCCCGGCCCCGGCGCCGAGGCTGCCACGGTGCTGCGGGACGCGGACGCCGGGATGTACCGGGCCAAGGAGATGGGGCGCGCCCGCTTCGAGATCTTCGACGAGGAGCAGCGCCGGGCCGTCGTGGAGAGGCTTGCCATCGAGAACGATCTTCGGCACGGGATCGAGCGTGGCGAGTTGCGCCTCTATTACCAGCCACTCGTGTCGACGTCGACCGCGTCCCCGCTCGGAGTCGAGGCACTGGTGCGTTGGGAGCACCCCACTCGCGGGCTGCTGTTCCCCGACGAGTTCGTGTCCGTCGCCGAAGAAACCGGCCTCATCGTGGCGCTGGGCGAATGGGTGTTCCGGACGGCCGCGGCGGATTGCGCCCGGTGGGACCGCGACCCGCACGGCCCCCATCTCGAGATCGTGGCCGTCAACGTGTCCGCCCGACAGCTGGCGAGCTCCACGTTGTGCCCGATGGTCCACAAGGCACTGCGCACCGAAGGTGTCGATCCCGGCCGGATCAGTGTCGAGATCACCGAGTCAGTGATCATGAGTGACGACCACGTGACCCGGAGATCGCTCGCCGATCTCCGCACTCTGGGGGTCTCCATGGCCATCGACGATTTCGGGACCGGGTATTCGTCGCTGGCGTCTCTCTCCAAGCTGCCCGTCAACGTCGTGAAGATCGACAAGTCGTTCGTCGACGGTCTCCGTGGCGAGTCAGAGGGTGGTCCCTTGGTCGTGGCCATCGTCGAAATGGCCCACGCCCTCGGCCTGCGCACCATCGCCGAGGGCGTGGAGAACGAGTCGCAGCGACAGTTCCTCGCTCGGTGCGGTTGCGACATGGCGCAGGGGTACCTCTGGTCCCCCGCTCTCCCCGCCGACGAATTCGCTCGGTGGTGGCAGGCGACGGTTGCATCTCCGGACAGGCACGACAAAGCCCTGGTGCCCTCACGCAGTTCTTCGCTCTGATCGCCGCTCGATCTGCCCGTAACGTTGCGCTGAGGACGTGCGGAGGGGCTCGAACCTGCGACGCGCCCTAGTAGCCCCGTTGTCGTGTCGCGGGCGCCCTCGGCGCGGGGCCGGGGCGCGGACGTGGCTGTCGGGCGACCATGGGTCCCCTCGGACCGC
>Ga0209415_10011031_pt1 | contig 15274 bp, 13 predicted proteins | sample PeaSoiSIISIP2007_FD_187696 | JGI IMG/M metagenome (GOLD analysis project Ga0209415, IMG submission 187696) | Peat soil microbial communities from Weissenstadt, Germany - SII-SIP-2007 (SPAdes) (version 2) | ecosystem: Environmental > Terrestrial > Soil > Wetlands > Peat | place: Germany... | reverse complement strand
CGTGTCGGAGGGGGGACTTGAACCCCCACGCCCTTGCGGGCACTAGCCCCTCAAGCTAGCGCGTCTGCCTATTCCGCCACTCCGACGTGGTCACTTCCCGCCGGTCGCCCGGCGGGGCACGTGCAGATTAGCGCGCCCTCAACGCCGCCTCGCGAGCTCCCCTACGGCGCGGTCGTCGTGGGCACGGTCGGCGGCGGGCTCACCTGGATCGCCCAGTCTTCGGCGTCCCACATCGGCCCGGCCCAGGTCGGGGTGTTGCTCACGTTGACGATGTCCACCCTGATCACCAGGGTGGACGGGATCTGGAACAGCGGGAGCGTCGGCATCGAGACCCACAGCTTCGTGTCGATCTCGTTGTAGAGCCCCGACATCGCCGAGGCGTTGAGGTCAGAGGCGGCCTGGGCGAACAGCGACGTGACGGTGGAGTCCTGGAAGTCGAGGACGTCGCGGCTCACCGAACCGGCCTGGGCCGCTCCGGGGTCGGCCTCGCTCCCCTCCCCGCCGACGCCCACGGCTCCGTCGCCCACGCCACCGGTCGTGGCGCTCGACGGCGCCAGCGAGGCCGGGAACACGGGGTTCGTGTAGCGCGCGGCGTTCTCCGACGGGTAGGGCGACTCCAGATACGGCGCCAGCGCGAGCTGGTAGTTGCCGCGCGGGAGCACCGACGAGAGCAGGGTCGACTGCGGGTAGTTGGTGATCTTGAGCGTGATGCCCGCCTGAAGGAGCTGCGCCTGGAGCAGCTCCTCGACCTGCCCCATGAGGGGGTTGTGGCTCGGACCGGCCAGGTTGATGACGAGCGGCAGGCCGTCCGCCCCGACCGCGCGGCCGTTGGCGTCGAGGTGGTCCCCGGCTTCGGCGAGCAGCTGATCGGCCTCGGCGACGTCCACGGTCGCGTAGCCGCCGTCGTTGCCCTGGCTGCCCGGCGCGGCCTCGAGGTAGAGGCGGTTCGAGGAGATCGGCGTGTTCGGCGACAGCAGGTCAATGGAGTCCGCCGCCAGCTGAACCCGGTCGACCGCCTTGGCGATCGCCTGGCGCAGCAGCTCCTCGCCCGTCACCGGATCACTCAGGTTGAACGCCAGCTGCCACAGCGTCGGCGAGACCCCGTCGGAGGGAACGAGGTCGCCGCTGGCGGCGACGGCCTGGTTGACCTCCGGGCCGGGCGTCACGGACGCGATGTCGACGCTGCGGTTCTCGAGCGCCTGGAGCATGGCGGCCTGGCCGTGCACCACCCGGAAGACGATGTGCGCGAGGTGGGCCGGCTGACCCCAGTAGTGCGGGTTGCGCGAGAGGACGAGCTCCTTGCCGGGCACGACCTTCGTGATCTCGAACGGTCCGCCCGAGACGACCTTGGTGGGGTCGAAGCCCTCGAACGCCTTCTCCCAGCCGTAGCGCTTGGCGACGTGCGCCGGGACGAGGTTGGCGAACAGCGCGTACCAGTCCGCGTAGGGCCTGGTGAAGACGACCGTGACGACCTTGCCCTTCGAGGAGCCGGTGATCGACTTGATGTCCTCGTAGCCCTGGAGCGGCTCGTTCGCGCCGAGCTGTGACCCGACGGCGAGCTGCTCGTGCCAGTCGTAGATGAAGTCGGCCGCCGTGATCGGCACGCCGTCGGACCAGCGGGCCCCCGGGTCGATCGTGTAGACGATGGTCTGGGGACTGACGCTCACGTCCTCGGCCGAGATCAGCAGGGTCGGCGCCGTGGTGGGCGTCGACGCCACCGGTTGGAGCGAGCTGTTCACGACGAACGGCTGCGGCCAGACCTGCTCCATCACCATCTGGGTGACGCTGTTGTCGCCGGACGGCGTGGCCGGGTTGAACTCCGTCGGGATCGCCGGCACCCCGACGGTGGCTGTACCGCCGTTCAGGAGCTCGACCGTGCCCTTCGGCGGCAGCGTCGTCGTGGTCGACGAGGCGCCGGCGGCGGTCCATCCTTCGGCGGCCCGGAGGCCCGGAACGCCGGCCCAGGCGGCGAGGAGGAGCGCGGCGAGGACGGGCGGGAGGAGCCGGAGGCGCCTCAGCCCCACCGCAGGCCGATGATCACCGTCGTGAAGGCGAACACGACGGCGCAGGTGACCGTGAGGCGGTCGAGGTTCTTCTCGGCGACGGTCGATCCTGCGGCGGCCGAGCCGACCGACGACCCGAACATGTCGGAGAGGCCGCCGCCACGACCCGAGTGGAGCAGGATCAGCACGATGAGCGCGAACGACGTGAGGACCTCGATGCCCACGATGATGTCGGTTAGCACGGGTTGACCTCCTCAAGCCGCTTGCGCACGCTCCGAGTGACGTCGCAGATTACCAGCTCACCCGCACCGGTCAGCCTCGGCAGTGGGTCAGCCCCGGGAGCCGGTCAGCCCCGGGAGCCGGCGCGGACGATGGCCACGAAGCGTTCTGCGTCGAGGCTCGCCCCGCCGACCAGGAGGCCGTCGACGTTGTCCTGCGCGAGCAGCTCGCCGGCCGTCTCCGGCGTCACCGAGCCCCCGTACTGGATCCGGGTCGCCGCGGCCGCGGCGCCGGCCAGCGCGGCGAGCTCGTCGCGGATCTCGCCGCACATCGCCTCGGCATCCTCCGGCGTCGCCGTCTCGCCGGTGCCGATCGCCCAGATCGGCTCGTAGGCGACGACCGCCGAGGCCACGACGTCCGCCGGGCGGGCGGAGAAGACCGAGGCGACCTGGGCGCGCACCCGCTCGACGGCCGAGCCGCCGACCCGCTCGTCGAGCGTCTCGCCGACGCAGACGATCGGGCGCATCTGGTGGCGGAGGATGGCGTCGACCTTCCGGCGCACGAGCTCGTCGGTCTCGCCGAAGTGCATGCGCCGCTCGGAGTGCCCGGCGATGACGAAGGAGACGTTGAGCTTGGCGAGCATCTCGGCGCTCACCTCGCCGGTGAACGCGCCCTTCTCCTCGTAGTGGCAGTTCTGCGCGCCGAGCGCCACGGGGACGTGGTCGGTCTCGACGGCCGTCTGCACCGTCCGAAGCGACGTGAACGACGGGTGGATGCTGACCTCCCGCCCCTCCGGCACGCCGCCGGCGCGCAGCAATGCGGCCAGCTCCTGGACGAGCTTCAACGCCTCGAAGTGGTTCTGGTGCATCTTCCAGTTGCCGCTGACGAGGATGCCCCGCTCTGCGCTCACCGTACCTCCCGGGGGCCGGGAGAGGGCTCGTCCGCCGCGGGGCCAACGTGCGCGGCCGTCACGACTGGCGCCCGGCTCGCAGCGCCGCGAGCCCCGGCAGGTCACCCTGCTCCAGGAACTCGAGCGAGGCGCCGCCTCCCGTCGAGACGTGGTCGACGCGCCCGGCGAGGCCGAAGGCGTCGAGCGCCGCGGCGGAGTCGCCGCCGCCGACGACGGTGAACCCCGGGCACTCCGCCACCGCCTCGGCGACGGCGCGGGTCCCCTCGGTGAAGCGCGGGTCCTCGAAGACGCCCATCGGGCCGTTCCAGAACACCGTCTTCGCCGCGAGGATGCGTTCGCGGTAGCGGGCACGGGTCTCCGGGCCGATGTCGACGCCCTCCCAACCGTCGGGGATGTCGCGTCCGACCACCCGCGTGTCGCCCGAGGCCTCCTTCGCCGGCGAGCCGCCGAAGTTCAGCTCGCCGTCGGGCGAGAGCGCGACGACGTCCGTCGGCAGTAGCACCTCCGCCGGACCGTTGAGCAGCTCGGCACACTCGGCAACCTTGGAGGCGTCGAACAGCGACGAGCCGATCGAGTGGCCGAGGGCGGCGAGGAACGTGTAGCTCATCCCCCCGCCCACGATCACGGCGTCGACGCGGTGCGCGAGGCTCCGGAGCACGCCGAGCTTGTCAGCGACCTTGGCACCGCCGACCACGGCGACGAAGGGGTGCTCGGGGTGGTCGAGCAGGCCGCCGAGGACCTCCACCTCGCGCGCCAGCAGGCGACCGGCGGCGGAGGGCAGGCGTTTCGGCGGCCCGACGATCGAGGCATGGGAGCGGTGCGCGGCGCCGAAGGCGTCGTCGACGTAGGCGTCCTGGCCGGCGACGAGGCGGTCGACGAACGCCTCCGAGTTCGCCTCCTCGCCCGGGTCGAAGCGGAGGTTGTCGAGCAGCTCGACGCCGGGCACGAGTTCGGCCAGGCGGGCGCGCACCGGGGCGAGGTCGTAGCGGGGGTCGGGCGCGCCCTTCGGCCGGCCGAGGTGGGTGCAGACCGTGACGTGGGCGCCGTGGTCGAGCAGCCACTGCAGGGTCGGGACGCTGGCGCGGATGCGGAAGTCGTCCGTGACGACCCGCGTGCCGTCCGGGCCGTCGGCGAGGGGGACGTTCAGGTCGGCCCGGACGAGGACCCGCTTGCCGTCGAGCGGGAGCAGGTCCTCGAGCACCGGGACACCGGTGCTCACGACGCTCCGACGATCGCGACCAGGTCCACGAGCCGGTTCGAGTAGCCCCACTCGTTGTCGTACCAGCCGAAGACCTTGACGAGCGTGGTGCCGTCGTCGAGCGGCATCGCCATCGTGAGCTCGGCGTCGAAGGTGCACGACGCCGGCGAGCCGACGATGTCGCTCGAGACGATCGGGTCCTCGGTGTAGACGAGGACCTCCGAGAGCGGCCCCGACGACGCCGCGTCGGCGAAGGCCCGGTTCACGCCGGCCACGTCGACCTCGGCGCCGACGATCGCGGTGAAGTCGGTGATCGAGCCGTCGGCGACCGGCACGCGTAGCGACGTGCCGTCGAGCCGCCCCTTCATCGCGGCGAGGACGAGCCCGGTGGCACGGGCCGCACCCGTGGTCGACGGGACGATGTTGATCGCGCCAGCCCTGGCGCGGCGCAGGTTGTCGCGGGCGAAGTCGAGGATCTCCTGGTCGTTCGTGTAGGCGTGGACCGTCGTCATCAGGCCCTTGCGGATGCCGAAGGCGTCGTCGAGCACCTTGACCATCGGGACGAAGCAGTTCGTGGTGCACGAGGCGTTCGAGACGACGACGTGGGTCGCCGGGTCGAAGGTGTCGTCGTTCACCCCGACGACGAAGGTGGCGTCGGCGCCCTCCGACGGCGCCGAGATGACGACGCGCTTCGCGCCGGCCTCGACGTGGGCCGCGGCGGCCTCGCGTTTGGTGAAACGGCCGGTCGACTCGACGACGACGTCGACCCCGAGCTCCTTCCACGGCAGCGCCGTGGGGTCCCGCTCGGCGAGGACGGCGATCGCCTTGCCGTCGACCGAGATGCCCCGGTCGTCGACCACGACGGTGCCGCCGAAGCGCCCGTGCGTCGAGTCGTAGCGGAGGAGGTGGGCGTTGGCCTGCGGGCTGACGAGATCGTTCAGCGCCACGACCTCGATGTCAGCCGCCGAGGCGTGCAACGCGCGGAGGAAGTTCCGTCCGATCCGGCCGAAGCCGTTCACTGCCACCCGCACCGTCATCTCGTCACCCTCCGGCCTTCGTCGTCGCCGGCGCCCGAACGCGCGCGCCTGGCCGTCCCCTGCCTCACTGGCTCAATCTCACCGATCGCCCAAGGCCTGTGCAAGCGCTTACGCAACCGTCCTGCCCTGCTCGCGCCGGACGTGCCGATGACGGCGCGCCCGCGAAGCTAGCCGAGCGAGCCGGGACCGAGGAGTGCCGGAAGGACTCCGGTGAAGGACACCTCGTGATGCCCGTGATCCGGCGCGCCGCGGGGGCCCGGGGTCGCCGACGGCCGGGCAGCTCGCCGGTCGGGCCCGCCCGGCGCGGTGCCGACCGCGCCGCCGCCGGCGGCTGTGGCGCACCAACCGTCTCGGCTCGGGCATGATGCGGCGATGGAAACCCGGGAACGCGACATCCGGCCGTGGGGCGCCTACACCGTCCTCGAGGACGCGACGGACCACAAGGTGAAAGAGATCGTGGTCGACCCCGGCAGACGCTTCTCCTACCAGCGCCACGCCCGGCGCGCCGAGCACTGGTTCGTCGTGCGTGGCCGTGGCGTCGTGATGCTCGACGGCGAGGAGATCCCCGTCAGCCCGGGCTCGACCATCGACATTCCGATCGGCACCGCCCACCGCATGACCAACACCGGGGACGAGCCGGTGATGTTCGTCGAGGTGCAGACCGGGGACTACTTCGGCGAGGACGACATCGTCCGCCTGGAGGACGACTTCGGCCGGACCGCCTGAGACGCCGGGAGGCGGACTCGCTGCGCGCTCGGCCGGAGCGGCGCTTCGACGACCGGCATCGCGGCGGGCGATTCCACCGGCAGGTCGGCGCCGGTGAGGTCGAGGCCGGCCGTCACGGTGGTCCGCACCACGACGCAGGCGAGCCCCGCCGCCCGGACCGCGGGTGACGCCCGAGGCGCAGCGCCGCCACCTCCACGGCCGCCAGGCGCTCGACATCTCCGGCGTCGCCTTCCCGGCCACCTCGTCGCTGACGAGCTGAGCGACGACGATGCGGCGGACGCTAGCCGGGGCTGGCGGGCGCGAGCAGCGCCGTGAGGGCCTCGGCGAGCAGCGACTCGTCGTGGCCGAGCTCGGTGGCCGGCAGGCCGAGCGGCACGAGGACGACGCGCGCCGGGCCGGGCACGTCGCCGAGGGCGATGGCGGTCGTGTCGGCGAGGACGACATCGGGGGTGATGCCGTGGGCGGCGAGCGCGGCGACGTGGGCCGCGACGTCGAAGCCGGCGGTCTCGGGCACCTGCTCGCGCAGGTTGCAGACGTAGACGAGCCGGCCGGACGCCTCGGCGAGGGCCTCGGTGATCCCGCGGGGGGCACACGCCGCCAGCACGCTCGTGAACAGGGACCCCGGCCCGAGCACCACCTGGTCGGCCCGGCGGATCGCCGCGACGGCCGCCGCAGGGGCGACGGCGTCGGGCGGGACGAGGGAGATCCGCGACACGCCGGCGGTCGCCATGATCCGCACCTGGCCCTCGAGCTCGGCGCCGGCGGCCTCGGCCCTCAGCACGACCGGCCCCGTCGTCGCCGGCACGATCGAGCCGACGGTCCCGAGGATGCGACAGGCCTCCTCGACCGCGGAGACGAAGTCCCCCGTCGTCGCCGCCAGCGCCGCGATCAAAAGGTTGCCGAACGCGTGCCCCTCGAGCTCGCCGCCGCCGAAGCGGTGCTCGAGGGAGCGCGACAGCGGCGTCGGCACGGGGACGAGCGCACCGATGCAGCGGCGCAGGTCGCCCGGAGCGGCGATGCCGAGCGCGTCGCGCAGCCGCCCGCTCGAGCCGCCGTCGTCGGCGACCGAGACGATGCCGGTGATCTCGCCGGCGTAGCGGCGGATCGCTCCGAGGCTGCGCGCCAGGCCGTGGCCGCCGCCGACGGCGACGACGCTCGGTCCCGACGCGCCGCCGGCGCGTCGGCTCACCGCTCGATGTCCCGGTGGTGCACCATCGGGCGGAAGCCGTGCTCCTCGATCCGCTTGGCGAGCTCCTCGGCCATCACGACCGAGCGGTGCCTGCCGCCGGTGCAGCCGATCGCAATCGACAGGTAGGACTTGCCCTCCCGCGCGTAGGCGGGGAGGAGGAAGGCGAACAGGTCGTCGAGGCGCTCCAGGAACTCCTGCGCCTCCGGCCACGAGAGCACGTAGTCGCGCACGTCCTCGTCGAGCCCGGTGTGCTGGCGGAGCTCCTCCACCCAGTGCGGGTTCGGCAGGAACCGGCAGTCGAGCACCACGTCGACGTCGAGCGGCAGCCCGTGCTTGAAGCCGAAGGACACGACCGACGTCTCCATCGCGCCGGCCGCCTCGCTGCTGGCGAAGAGCTCGACCAGGCGGACGCGCAGCTCGTTGACGTTGAGCTCGCTGGTGTCGAGCACGACGTCGGCGTCGTCGCGCAGCTCGTGGAGGAGCTCGCGCTCGCGCTGGATCGCCGTCAGCACCCCGTCGGCGTCGAGCGGGTGGCGGCGCCTCGTCCCCTCGAAGCGCCGCACCAGCACCTCGTCGGAGGCGTCGAGGAAGAGGAGGCGCACGCGCGCGCCCGTCGAGCGCAGCGCCGCCACGGCGGCCCCGAGCTCGCCAAGCGAGTCCGGGCCGGCCCGGCCCGCCACGAAGCAGAAGCGGTCGCGCTCGGAGCCGGGATCGGCGGCGAGCTCGGCGACCTTGCCGATGAGCGACGGCGGGAGGTTGTCGATGACGAACCAGCCGAGGTCGTCCAGGGTCGCCGCCGAGCTCGAGCGCCCGGCCCCGGACATCCCGGCGACGATCAGGTACTCGGCCATCGGCCTCCTCGCTCCTCCTCGGGTCGGTCGCCCGGAGGAATTCTCCCACCGCGCGGGCGGTGCTCGAAGCGCAGCACCAACAGGCGCGGGATCGCCCCTTCGAGCGCCGGGTCGACCGAGGTGGCGAGGAACTCGACGAGCGGCGCCGGCTCCTCCATCGACGTCAGCAGGAGGTCGTGCGCCGCGAGCGGGTTGACGTAGCGCGAGAGGGGCCGGTGGGCGAAGTCGATCCGCACCCCGGCGTCCACCTCCTCGGTGCTGACGCCCTCGGTGAGGTAGGGCCCGACGCGCCAGTAGCGTTCGCCGAGGATCCGGTCGTCGACGAAGCCGCTGCCGGGCCCGTGGTACAGGGGGTGGTTGACGAGGAGCAGGAAGCGCCCGCCGGGCTCGAGGACCCGGGCGACCTCGTCGAACACCGCGTCGGCGTCGCGGGCGTGCTCGATCACCAGGCAGCAGACGACCGCGTCGAAGCTCGCGTCGGCGAAGGGCAGCCGCTCGCCCTCGGCCTGCAGGTAGCCCGGGCCGCCGCCCGCGGCGACGGCGTTCGCGACCTGCGCGCCCGACGGGTCGATCCCGGCGACCGCCGGCGGGTCGTCTGCCGACGCGACGAGGCGCCGGGCGACCTGGCCCTCGCCGCAGCCGATGTCGAGGACGCGGCGGCTGCCGGCGAGCTCGCGCTCGACGATCGGCAGGATCTCCGCCTCGTACTCGGGGTCCGCGCCCCCGGTGAACGTCGCCTTCCACCACTCGGCCCGCTCGTCCCACGGATGGACCGGGGCGCGCCGGCGGGCGCCGGTCGTCGGCGCGTCGGCGCTCACGCCGAGACCGCCTGGCGCCGCGGCGCCTCCTGGTGCAGGTGGGCGTAGACGGCGTCGGCGACCCGGTCGGGCAGCCAGGGCAGCGCCCTCAGCTGCTCCAGGCTCGCCCCGCGGACGCCGCGCACCCCGCCGAGCTCGGCGACGAGGCGCTCGCGGCGCGTCTTGCCGAGGCCGGGGATCCCGTCGAGGGCGCCCTTGGTCATCCGCTTCCCGCGCAGCTCGCGGTGGTAGGTGATGGCGAAGCGGTGCGCCTCGTCGCGGATCTGCTGGAGCAGGTAGATCGCGGTCGAGTCCCTCGGGATCCGCACCGGGTCCGGCCGCCCGGGGAGGTAGACCTCCTCGAACTGCTTGGCGAGGGAGGCGACGGCGAGGCGGTCGGTTAGGCCGAGCTCCTCGAGGACGCGAAGGCCCACGCCGAGCTGGCCCTTCCCGCCGTCGAGGAGGAGGAGCTGGGGCGGGTAGGCGAAGCGGCTCGGGCGCGCCCGGCCCTCCTGGTCGGCGGGGGGCGGCTTCGTCTCCTCCTCGAGCAGGCGCTTCAGCCGCCGCGTGAGCACCTCGTGCATCGCCCCGTAGTCGTCGTTGCCCTGCACGGCGCTGACCTTGAAGCGGCGGTAGTCGCTCCGCTTCGGCAGGCCGTCCTCCATCACGACCATCGAGCCGACGTAGTCGGCTCCTTGGAGGTGGCTCATGTCGTAGCACTCGATGCGCAGCGGCGGCTCTTCGAGGAAGAGGAGCTCCTGCAGCTCGTCGAGGGCCTTGGCGCGGCTCGTCAGGTCGCTCGAGCGCCGCATCCGGTGGCGCTGGAGCTGCTCGGCGGCGTTGGCGCGCGCCATGTCGAGCAGGGCGCGCTTGCGCCCCCGCTGCGGGACGTGGATCGCGACCCTGCTCCCGCGCCGGTCGGCAAGCCACTCGCCGTAGCCGTCGGCGTCGTCGGGCAGCTCGGGGACGAGCACCTCGCGCGGCAGCCCGATCGGGCTCTCGGCGTACTGCTGCTCGAGGGCGCGCCCCACGAGCTCGGGGCTCGTGAGCGGCTCGACCTTCTCGAGGACGAAGCCGTGCCGGCCGACCATGCGGCCGCGCCGCACGTGGAGCACCTGGACGGCGGCCTCGAGCTCGCTCTCGGCGATCCCGACCACGTCGAACTCCTCGGGGCTCGCGACGACCATCTCCTGGCGCTCGCTCGCCAGGCGCACCGCGGCGAGGCGGTCCCGGAGCCGGGCCGCCCGCTCGAAGTCGAGCGCCGCGGCGGCCTCGCGCATCTCGCGTTCCAGGCGCGCGATGACCGGCGCGGTGTCGCCCTCCAGGAACTCCATCAGCTCGCGCACGTACTCGCGGTAGGTCGCCTGGTCGACGGCGCCGATGCACGGGCCGCCACAGCGTTCGATGTGGTACAGCAGGCACGGCCGGCCGAGGCGCTCGTGCCGGCGGAACTTCGCGTCCGAGCAGGTCCTGATCGGGAAGGAGCGCAGCAACAGGTCGAGCGTCTCGCGGATCGCGTAGGCGTGGGCGTACGGACCGAAGTAGCGGACCCCCTTGCGCTTGGCGCCGCGCATCACCGTCGCCCGCGGCCACTCCTCGTCGAGGGTGACCGCCAGGTACGGGTAGCTCTTGTCGTCGACGAGGCGCACGTTGAAGCGAGGCCGGTGCGCCTTGATCAGGTTGTACTCGAGCATGATCGCCTCGGCGTCGGAACGGACCTGGATCCACTCGACCGAGGCCGCGCGCTCGAGCATCTGCTGGGTGCGCGGGTGCAGCTGGCGGGGGTCGCCGAAGTAGTTGGCCAGGCGCGCGCGGAGCGACTGGGCCTTGCCCACGTAGATGATCCGCCCGTCCGCATCCCTGAACTGGTAGGAGCCGGGCGCGTCGGGTACCGCTTCTGGACGTTCGAGCACTAACGTTGAGGCTACGCCGGCCTGGTACCCCGGCGGACAGATCCGCCTCGTGGCCGACATACCCGCGGATGGGCGACCAGGCTGTCCCCGCCGGCCGTGCAGCGAGGCGTCATATACCGAGGTGCCTCAATGTTCCGCCTCCAGACGCCCCTACCGGACCGCTACACGTCGGCGACGCCCGAAGAGCTCGTGGCGTGGATCTCGGCCGCCCGCGCCACGCTCGGCGAGCGGCTCGTGATCCTCGGCCACCACTACCAACGCGACGAGGTGATGCGCTGGGCGGACGCGCGGGGCGACTCGTTCGGCCTGGCGCGCTTCGCCGCCGACCAGCGCGAGGCCGAGTACGTCGTGTTCTGCGGCGTGCAGTTCATGGCCGAGTCCGCCGACGTCCTCACCGCCGACCACCAGCAGGTGATCCTCCCCGACCTGAACGCCGGCTGCTCGATGGCGGACATGGCCGACCTCGACAGCGTCGAGACGGCCTGGGAGGAGCTGGCCGAGGTCGTCGACATCACCTCGGTGGTCCCGATCACCTACATGAACTCCTCCGCGGCGCTGAAGTCCTTCGTCGGCCGCCACGGCGGCGCCGTCTGCACCTCGTCGAACGCCCGCGCCGTGCTGACCTGGGCCCTCGGCCTCGACGAGGCGGCCCTCGACGACGCCAGGCGCACCGGCCTGCCACCCCGCACCGATCGCACGGTGCTCTTCTTCCCCGACCAGCACCTCGGCCGGAACACCGCCTTCCAGCTCGGCTACGCCGCCGAGGACATGGTCGTGTGGAACCCGCGGCGGGACCTCGGCGGCCTGGAGGACGCCGAGGCGAAGGAGGCGACCTTCCTGCTCTGGCAGGGCCACTGCTCGGTCCACCAGCGCTTCCGCACCGAGCACGTCGCCGACTTCCGCCGCAAGCACCCCGGCGGGGTGGTGCTCGTCCACCCCGAGTGCGCCCACGAGGTCGTCGAGCTCGCCGACGAGGTCGGCTCCACCGACGCGATCATCCGCTACGTCGACGCCGCGCCGGCAGGCACCGCGATCGGCATCGCGACCGAGATCCACCTCGTCCATCGGCTGGCGAACGAGCACCCGCACCTCGAGATCAGCTCGCTCGACCCGCTCGTCTGCCCCTGCTCGACGATGTTCCGCATCGACGCACCCCACCTGGCGTGGGTGCTCGAGGGCCTCGTGGCCGGCGAGGTCAAGAACCGCGTCGTCGTCGACCCCGAGACGGCCGAGGGGGCCAGGATCGCCCTCGAGCGCATGCTCGCGATCACCTGAGGCGGTCGGCACCTGAGGCGTTCGGCACCTGGAGGCCCCCGCCCCCGCCCCCTACCCCTGGGACCAGATGGGGACGAGCCGCCAGGCCGCGCGCAGCTCGCCGTTGAGCTGGCGTGCGCGCGGCTCCTGCGCGGCGAGCAGCCTCCAGAACCGCGCGGAGTGGTTCATCTCCACGCGGTGGCACAGCTCGTGGAGGAGCACGTAGCGGACCAGCTCGGGCGGGAGGAACAGCAGGCTGCGGTTGAGGCTCACCCGCCCCGCCGCCGAGCAGCTCGCCCACCGGGTCCGCTGGCCGCGCACGCTGACGCCGGTCACGGCGAGGCCCCGCTCGGCGGCGAGCTGCCCCAGCCACGGCTCGAGACCCGCTCGCGCCTTTCGCGTCAGCCAGCGCCGCAGGGCGTCCGACACCGCCGCTTCGTCCTCTTCCGCGGTGCTCACCCGGAGCACGCCGGGCGGCCGCTCGCGCACCGCGGGACGCGCCGTGCGCCCTTGCAGGTACTCGACGGACCACCGCTCCCTGATGGCGCCGAGGTCGATCCGCTCCGGCAGCACCGGGGCGGCGCGCATCGCGGCGAGGTGCTCCCGGTCGGCGGCGACCCGCTCCTCGGCCCGGCGGATCCAGTCCAGCCGGCTCTCGACCAGCTCGGGGATCCTGGCCCGGTTGAAGCGCCGCGGGACCACCACGGTCAGCCCGTGCTCGGGCGAGACGGTGAGGCGTGCGTATTTCGCCCGGGCGCTCGTGCGCACGGAGTAGGCCAGCTCGGTCACGTGACGCCTGCCATGGGTACCTTCTAGCAGGAAGCGCCCGCCGGGCCAACGACCGTCCCTCGACGCTGGCGGTTCCCGCCGTCTCCCCGAGGCCGGCCCCCTCGGGCGCGTCGCCCGGGAGCTCGCTCGTCGGCGACGGAGGAGCGGGACCCGTCCGTCCGTCGCCCGGTCACGCCCCCGGCGGCGGGACGGAGATGACGGTGACGAGCGGGCCGTCCTCGTCGAGGTCGATCCGCGAGAAGGCGCTGCCGGGGAGGGGACGGAAGACCTCCCGGCTCGTCACGTCGGCCCGGTAGGCGGACGCGGGCGAAACCCACACCGGGACGGCGCCGAGCGTGCCGAGGGCCTCGTGGTGGTTGTGGCCGCAGAGGACCAGTCGGACGTCCGAGCCGGCGATCGCGTCCGCGAGGCGTTCCGGCTGGCGCAGCCGGACGCGGGCCATCGGCTCGATCGGCGTCGTGATCGGCGGATGGTGCAGCGCGAGCACGGTGCCGTCAGGCGCGGGCGTCGCCAGCGTGGCCCGGAGGAAGTCGAGCGTCTCGTCGTCCAGCGCTCCGAAGTCCTCGCCCGGCACGGTGGAGTCGAGCGCGACCACGCGAAGACCGCGGCACCAGTGCACCTGGTTGATCGGTGCCGCGGCGCCGTCCTGGCGGAGCAGGTGGTGGCGGAACGCGTCCCGGGCGTCGTGGTTGCCGGGCAGGCAGACCACGGCCGCGTCGCGAGCCGACGCCTCGGCGTCGAGGATCCCGGCGAGGTCCTCGTAGCAGGCAGGGTCCCCGGTGTCGGCGAGATCGCCGGTGAGCACGAGCACGTCCGGGCTGATCCCCGCCTCGGCGAGCAGTGCGAGGCCGGCGACGAGATTGTCACGGGGGCGCACGCCGGGCGAGAGCGTCCCGTCGGTGGTCAGGTGGACGTCGGAGAACTGGACCAGCAGGTACCGAGCCAATCAGGGCGCCTTTCCGGGGGGTCGCCTCCGAGCTAAGCCGAACGGCCCGGCGGCGACAAGGCCCGAGGGTCGAGGTCACGCGCCGGCGGCGCTTGCCAGAGCTCGGGTCGCCGGAGGGAACGCTGAGGATCGCCTCCACGTCGCTCCGGAGGTCCTTGAGCGCCAGCCAGAGCAGGGCAACGCAGAGGAAACCGAGCCGGTTGGTCAAGAGCGGGCCGGGAGCCCCGTCGTCACGGTCCTGCCGGAGCCTCCCGTGAACGGCGTCGGCGAGGAGGGCCAGACCCGGACGTCGAGGACGCTCGGGTTCGTGAAACTGGCGAGCGCGCCGGATCCGGAGGCGTCGCCACACGCCTCCGGAACCGCCCGACCCCGTGGCGACCGTGGGAAGGGCCGCGCCGGAGAGCGGGCGGTCGACGCGACGTAGCCGTCCGGCTACCTGCCCGTGACGTGCACCGCGACGGCCGGGGTCATCACGCCGAGCCGGTCGAGGAGCGCGCGGCCCTCCACCTCGAGCGCCTCGGGGCCCGCGCCGCCGACCGAGCCACCGAGCGCCGCGAGGTGGAGGAGGGTGAGGGCGACCTCGTAGTCGGCGCCGCGCGCCCGTCCGGCCGAGAGGCTCTGCTCGAGCGCCTGCAGCGCCGCCACCGGGCGGCCGAGCCGCGCCAGCGCCGACCCCCGGACCCGCTGCAGGATCGGGAGCTGTGCCGACTGGCCGCCGAGCGCCCGGGAGTGCTCCAGCGCCGTGTCGGCGATGCTCAGCGCCGCTTCGGCGTCGCCGGCGAGGAGCAGGCACTCGGCGAGACGGGCACGCGCCTCGAGCTCCTCAGCACGCGCCCCGATCGCCTGGAGCTCGCAGAGCGCCTCCTCGAAGAGCCGCATGGCTTCGAGGTGAAGCCCCTTCTCGCAGCGGATCCTGGCGAGATTGCAGGTGGCGAACGCCACCCCGGACCGGTACCCGGCGGCTCGCCAGACGCGCAGCGCCTCCGCGAAGAGCTCCTCCGCCTCGTCGAGGCGTCCCTGGTTCAGCGCGATCTCAGCGATGTTGTTGGCACAGAATGCGGCCATGAAATCGTTGCCGGTCCGCTGCACGGTCGAGCGCGCGCTCCTGTAGTAGTCGAGGGCGTCCGACCACCCTCCTTTCCAGTAGGCGATGCCTCCCAACATGTTGAGGACGCTCGCCTGGCTCGGCAGGTCGCCGATCTCCTCGTAGAGCGCGAGCGAGCGCGTGAGGTTCGTCGGCTCGTCGAGGTGTCCGAGGTCCATCTGTGCCCAGTCGAGGATCCGAAGGGCGTGCGCGAGCGCGTCCTTCTCGCCGGCGGCCTCCGCCTCGGCGACGGCACGCCGGCACCAGGCGATCGCCGTGGCGTGACGGCCCTGCTCCTGGCAGAAGCGGGCGTACCAGACGAGCAGCTGCGCGCGCTGGCGGCGCGCGCCCACCGAGT
>Ga0209415_10011030_pt1 | contig 15274 bp, 9 predicted proteins | sample PeaSoiSIISIP2007_FD_187696 | JGI IMG/M metagenome (GOLD analysis project Ga0209415, IMG submission 187696) | Peat soil microbial communities from Weissenstadt, Germany - SII-SIP-2007 (SPAdes) (version 2) | ecosystem: Environmental > Terrestrial > Soil > Wetlands > Peat | place: Germany... | reverse complement strand
CTGCTGATTACATGGAAGTGCGTTATGAAGAACTGGTCTCCGATCCACGCGTGGTGCTCAAAAAGCTCGAGCCATTCTTGGATCACGATCTTGACTATGATCGCATCAAGGGCGCGAGCCTTGGCAGTCTTCGCGAGTCCAACTCTTCTTTTCCCAAAGCGAATGACCAGCGGATCTCCGTCAATCGCTGGAGAGAAACATTGTCCAGCCACGATCTGGCGTCCATCGAGGCAATGGTTGGCGGGTACCTTGAGGAGTTGGGCTATCCGCCAGGCTCGCCGCAAGCGGTGAGAAAATCAGGTTTCCGGGAAAAGTTCATGCGAGCTTTTTACTTCAACCTGTTGACGGCGAAGTTGTGGCTGAAAACTCGAACACCCGCGGGCAGACTTGCCAACCTGGAAGCTTTGGAACTATTGGACTCCACCGAAGCAACGGAAGTGGAATGATCGGCATGGCGGCAGTGCTGACTTTCGCAGGCATCGCGTTCACGGTGCTTTCAATACCGGCAGTTTCCGCACAAGAGGGCGCCACCAGAGACAAGCTTTGCGGTCCCCCGAATTACTGTGCGCGAACTGATGTACGGGTTGAGCCCTACCCAAAGGCCGCTCCGGCACCAGGGCTGGCTGGTTCTGTAATCCACGATCCGAACTTTGGCTCGCGCATAGTTCGTGTGACCGATGCCAGGACAGACTTGCGACGACCTTCCGAATCTTACTCGACGCCATCATCGGCACAGCAGAATTCCTGGAACACGGACGACACGAAGTTTTACGTGCGTGGTATCGACGGCGGCCTTGAGCTTTTTGACTTTAACGTGTCCACTCTGAGCGTCCGCCCAATGGGCGAGCCGAATGTGCCCTGGAGCGGAGAACCGCAGTTCAGCTACTCGCAGCCAAACATTCTGTATGGGATTGCGAGGGGGCAGCCGGTGTTCCAGCAGTACGATATTTCCGCTAATCGAACCGCTGACATACACGATGCAGGCAAGTGCCTAAAGCTGAAGTCTTCTGATGCCGGTCGTGCCATTTCCACCAGCGCAGACGATCAGCGGATGGCGATGGTTCTGGGACCGCAACAGGATAACGACTCGCTGGTTTACGTTTACGATCGCGCCAAAGGTTGTCGCTGGTATGACGCACGGACTGGTGAAATTGGCGGGCAGTGGGGCGCCAAGGGAACTGTTTCAATTCCAGACCGTTACCTGATTCACGACGCTCGGATCAACAAGTCAGGAGGATTTGTCGAAATCAGCACAAGCGGAGCCTCCGTGCCGGGAGTCACGCCGCCGCCGAACCCTGTGCCGTCATTCGTCTGGAATGTGGATACGATGGAAGTCGCGCCGTGTGGTCCTAAAGGATGCAAAGGGCACCATGCGTTGGGCTATTCGCACCTGTTGAATCCTTCGGAGCAGGAACATCCCATGGACTTGTGGATTCGTCCTCTGAACCAATTGGACGCGACGGCAGCGTTGATCAAGCTTTTGCCAGCAATTCAAGGCTGGTACGACCTACATATTTCCTGGAACAATGTAAATCCGGACGATGCTGCCCCTGCCTGTCTTTCCACCTATCGGCGGGACAATCCCAGCGCACCTGGAGCGCCTAAAGTTGTTGGTCCGTGGGAAAACGAAATACTTTGCGTGGAGACCGACCGAAGAGATTCCAAGATCTGGCGTTTCGCACACACCTACAGCACCGCCCAGAACGGCTTTTGGTCATCGCCTCGGGGGAACGTCTCGCAAGATGGCCGCTTTTATATGTTTACTTCTGATTGGGAAGATCAATTGGGGCGGGGCCGCGCGACGTCATTATATCGAACGGACGTTTTCATCGTGGAGTTAAAGTAACTCGATCTGCGCTAATTGGGATCGAACTTCTCGCAACGGCAGCAAAAGGAATTCGATGTCGGATGCACGGGATCTCATAGAACCTGAGCTGAACAATTCCGCCGCGGATTCAGCCACCGAAGCGGCCGCGTCGTCTCGGAGAATGGATCAGTCCCTGGCCCACAGCCTGGCGTGGCGGGCAGGAGCCGACTGGTTCAGCCAAGTCCTAAGCTGGAGTTCCTTCCTCATTGTTGTACGGCTGCTCACTCCTGCAGATTTTGGGATTGCGGCCATGGCCATGGTGTTGTGGGCCTATTTGCGTTACCTGGGTGAGTTTGGTATTCCGCAAACGATTGTTACGTTGCGTGAGCTCGACGAGGATCAACTCGCACAACTCAACTCCGTCGCTCTGTTGCTCGGCATAGGTAGTTTCGGTCTGGCCGCGACCCTCGCCTACCCTTTAGCGGCTTTCTTCAAGACGCCTCAATTGGTTCCGGTAGTCGTGGTCACCTGCACCGGCCTCGTCCCCCTGGGATTTCGCTGCGTGTCGGAAGGTTTATTGAACAAGGATATGCGCTATCGAACTTTGTCCTTGCTCGACGCGACGACTTCGATCATCGGTGCAATTGCGACCCTGCTGATGGCATACTTCGGCCTGGGATATTGGTCACTGGTTCTGGGCAATTTAGCGCGCTACACGGTGCGATCGGTACTCGTGGTGGCCGCGCGGCCTCACCGATTCGCCATGCCACGATTACACTCTCTCCGCGGGCCTCTGGCCTTCGGTTGGCACGTTTTGGTTTCTCTGCTTGCTTCTTCCGCTTACGAGAAACTGGATAACGTCACCGCCGGTCGCATGTTGGGACAAGCTGCGCTCGGCATTTACGGAATGGCTTGGAATCTGGCTAACATACCCATGGAGAAATTGACCACTCTCGTTACCACGACAATTCCCACATACTTCGCCTCGGTGCAGACCGAACCAGCCGCTCTGCGAAGATACCTGCGCACGCTGACCGAAACCCTGGCGCTGACTACCTTCCCCGCAACCATTGGCCTTGCTCTGGTGGCACGCGATCTTATTCCCTTCGCTCTAGGACACAAATGGGATGGTGTAGTCGTCCCCTTGGAGATTCTTGCCGTCTATGTAACCTTTCGTTCGATCGTTGCTCTTCTGGGGAAACTGCTGACCGCAGTCGGCAATCCGCGATTCGTTATGTGGGATGATCTGGCGGCACTGATCATTCTGCCGACCGGGTTTTACATTGGCAGCCACTGGGGCACGCAAGGAATTGCGTGGGGCTGGGTGGCAGCCTATCCGCTGATAGCGCTGCCGCTTTACTGGAAGACTTTCAAGACAATCGAAATGCCAGTCAGAGACTACATCAGGGCTTTGCGTCCGGCATTGCACGGCACCCTGGCAATGGTTGGGACGGTCAGTCTGCTTAAGTGGGCGCTTCTTCCGGGGGAACCACTGTGGCTGCGACTCGTCCTCGAAATCGCCGCTGGCGCATCCGCGTATCTTCTAACCTTGTTACTTCTGCATCGCGAACGGATGGCTACTTTTGTACGCACCGCGCGGGCTTTTCGCCGTGTGCAGGCCTAGCATGTTCTCGTTAGGAACGTTTCCTTTCGCCTTGCAACCAGCCCAAGAATCGTTGCTTTCTCTCGAACATTTTCTTGGCTTCATCACGCAGCTTCGAAATCAGCTCAAAGCGTGATTTCGTGAACCAGGGCACACGATGCTGAACGCATCCGTATTTTTCCTTGTACTTTCCTTCGCCGCCCCAATCGTAGATTTCAACTCCCCGGCGCTTCCAGTAACGCATCGCATACCAGTGCATTAATTCGTTAGGACGCAGAATTTGGCTGGATCGGAAGCTGGCATTGCCCCAGAACTCGGCCATCTTGTCGAAGCCGGGGAAAATTCCAGTGGCAATGCAATTTCTCTCCGAATCGCGCGCGCGCAATAGCAAGACGTGACCTGTGGGCTCCAGATGTTTGATCAACGTCCGTACGCGATCTACAGTGTAAGGCGGTATCAGCTTCTGCTTGGCAAAAACATCCAGCAGTTGCTGGTAGTATTCGTCGGCGAAAGCGACGTCATGCGCTTCTTCGATCGTAACGCCGCTCTTTTCCGCTTTTCGAATGCATCGACGACAAGCACTATTCATGCCGCAAAAAAGTTCCTCCTCTGATTTTCGCAAATCAGTGCGGTAGGAGGGGAAAGACTCGCAGTTGAATCCCAGGGACTTTCCGTCCTCAATCGTAAAATAGGGGTCGGATACTTCCATGTGCAAACATTTGAGACTCCTCCAGGCCATTTCTTCGACCACGGCGAGCGCAGCCTTGCGCGAAGCGCCAGCCACAAGATTGAAGCCTATGTAAGGGGTGGTCCACCCGGGGAAAGAACTCCCCAGTATCTTTACTCCGAGGCGGGTGAAAGTTAGTCCTGTGAAGTAGCCTGCGACGTCCCTGCCCTCACGCAATTCGGCGACCAGGGGCGTGGCACCTTGCGCCTCGGCTATGAACTGAATCCATTCTCGCGTTTGAAAAACGGTTCGGTCCGCAAATCCGTCGGGAACAGTCCAATCGACCGCGTCAAAATCGATAATGTGACATTTCATCCGTTGATTCGAGGCCCCTGGAGCAACTCTCCTACTTATCGATCATGATGCCCGAGTAATCCATCATTAAACGAGACAGTGGAGTATTGATCTTTGCCCATTGCTTAAACTCGTACCAATTACGGTACGTCGACTTCATCGTCTTTACCGCAAGCGAACGCTTTGCCGATGGTTTGGTGTTGGAGAGAGCGTAATCCAGTTGCTCAAGATAATCTCCTACCAGGCTTTCGAATGTAGTCAACTGATCGGGAGGAAATTTGTCTTTGTCCTTCCAGCGGCCTACCGGGGCGAACCTCCCTTGTTCAAGATCTTCCTGAAACGAAGTTAGCGGAGTCCTAACGGAACCAATACTAGCCTGCTGAATGCGCGCGTAATCGAGATCATGTTGAAGAAAAACGGCCAGGCGCTGAAGAGTTTCAGCCGGCTCACAGACCAGTCTCTCATACCTTACTTCCAAGTAGTCCGGTTGGAGCATGGAACCGAGCTCTTGGCCTTTGCGAACAATCCACTCCCAATAAAGCCCCGCGGCCAACAACCCCTTGCCGCGGTCCCAGGGAAGCGGCCGGCTCCAACCACGCTTGTCGAGAGATAGGGCAACGTCACGACCATCCCGAATGATGTGAACGATGAGTGCGTCGGGGAAATCCTTCTTGATGCGCAACAGATGAGGGATGTTGGTCGGGGTTGAATCAATCCAGCGATCCACCCCCTGCTTGCGAGCAACCTCGTCCATAACAATTCGCAGAAAATCGCTTGCACCCTTACACTCCGATAAGACCTTGGCCTTGATGTCCTCGGACTGAAGTCCGGAAACTGCAAATGCCTTGCTTTGCAGCCAGTCGCGCATCATTTTTGTTTTGTTTTGAGGGACGCTGAGATCTCCGAAAATGGGCTCCAAAACGTCGAATACATTCATTTGCGTACGGAACTCGGCGAATCCGCCCGCAGAAAGCAGAAGGTGATACAGGAAACTCGTGCCCGAGCGTGGACAACCCACGATGAACACTGGTGGCTTCATGGGTAACGATGTCTCCATAGTACATGCTCAATTCCAGGGCAGACAGTCGCCCCAGAGTTACAAATCGTAATAAACGCTCAAGCTGCATGTATTCTAGCCATATGGCTGGGTTGCGAACTTCGTGCCGGGCCGGGGAAAACAATGTGCGGAATTGCTGGCGTAGTGCAATTTAAACGGGACGCGCAGATAGATATCGACGCGCTCCGACAAATGTGCGCGGCCATGGTGCATCGCGGCCCGGACGACAAAGGAATCTACACCGAGGGCCGGGTTGGGCTCGGCGTGCGCCGCCTCAGCATCATCGATGTCGTGGGCGGACACCAGCCAATCAGCAACGAAGACGGCACGCTCTGGATTGTCTTCAATGGCGAGATCTACAACCACCTTGCATTGCGCGAACGACTCATTGCGAGCGGCCATCGTTATCGCACCCAAAGCGACACCGAAACCATCGTTCACCTCTATGAAGAGTACGGGCGAACTTGCGTCGACCATCTGCGTGGCATGTTTGCCTTTGCTATTTGGGACACGCGGCAGCAAAGCCTGTTCATCGCCCGCGACCGACTGGGAATTAAGCCGCTGTATTATCGTCTCACCCCAGAGTGCTTTCTCTTCGGGTCGGAAATCAAGGTTATCCTCGCTTACCCTGGGGCCGATCGGGAGTTCAATCGCGAGGTTCTCGCGGAATATCTCGCGTTCGGATACCTTTCGGGCTCTGATACGTTCTTTTCGGGCATTCGCAAGTTGATGCCAGGCCATACTCTGGAACTGCGAGAAAGCGGAGAAATCCAGATCCGACGCTATTGGGACATTTCTCTCCCCGATGACGATGCTCGCCATACCGAAAGCTACTACGTCCAGACTTATCGCGACCTGCTTGAACAGGCCGTGAGCAGCCATTTGATGAGCGATGTTCCTCTCGGAGTCTTTCTGAGCGGCGGGCTTGATTCCAGCGCCATAGCTGCGCTGATGACAAAGGTCAGGCGCGCACCAATCGAGACATTCTCCGTTGGCTACGCGGAAACGTCTTACAGTGAGCTGCCTTATGCGCGCCAAGTCGCCAAGCATCTAAATTCGGTACACCATGAGGTTGTGGTCAGCCGTGAAGAATTCTTCAATGCACTCCCTCAACTTATATGGCACGAGGACGAGCCGCTTGCCTGGCCGTCCAGCGTTGCACTTTATTTCCTGGCGCAGCTCGCGCGGGAACACGTTACCGTCGTCCTAACCGGAGAAGGCAGCGATGAGACTCTCGCAGGTTACACCCGCTACGCCTTCTCGCTGAAGAATGTCGCAGCAGATCGCATTTATCGTCGGTCCACGCCACAGTGGATTAGGCACAAGATTCGCCACTCGATCATAGACTCCAAGTTGATCAACGCCACGCTGCGACGAAAGCTAGCACATACGTTCATGGCGCGAGACGGAGAGTGCTGGGCCTCATTTTATTTTGACAACTTTTTCTCTGCGTTCAGTGACGAAGAGCAAGTGCATCTGCTGTCGGATGATCTCGCGCAGGAATTTAGCCGCGGCGATGCCTATCGCAATGTAATGGAGTATTGGAACTACTCTTCCGGTAGTCTGCTGCGCCGCCTTCTTTATACCGATATCAAGACTTACCTCGTCGAACTGCTTATGAAGCAGGACAACATGAGTATGGCAGCGTCGGTCGAAAGCCGGGTCCCGTTTCTCGATCACACCCTGGTCGACTTCGCCATGTGCATTCCGCAAGAATTCCAGCTAGGTGGCTTAGCCGGCAAGCGCATCCTGAAGAAGGCTGTTGCGGATTTGCTGCCGGGCTCCATTATCAACCGACCGAAATCGGGTTTTCCCACACCTTGGGCGAAATGGCTAGCCGGCCCCCAACTCGATGCCATCCAGAATCTGCTTTTGGAACCTCGCAGCATCAATCGTGGGCTTTTTAAGCTCGAGGCCGTGCATCGTCTGTTCCAGGAACATCGCGCTCAATATCGAGATCACTGCGATCGCATTTGGAGACTATTGAATTTGGAGCTATGGTTCCGAGTTTGCATGGAAGGTGAATCCCATGATTCTGGTTCGATGCGCTCAGAGCCGTTCAGCGCGGTGGTTTGATTGCTCGTCGGCGGAGTAACCTTGCCCCTACCCGGCTCCAGCGAGCGGTACAGTTCCAGCCATTGCCCGCGAACTGTCTCCCAAGAGTAACGTTGTGCCTCTGCATGGGCATTGAGCGCCAAACGGGATGCCAGTTCGGAATCTTTTAGCAACCGCATAACGTTATCGGCCAAATCTCGCGCGTCTCCCAGCTTCGAAAGTAGTCCTGTGCGCTCGTGCTTGACCAGATAAGACATTCCCTCCGGAGCCGTTGAGACTACCGGCAATCCTGAAGCAAAAGCTTCGAGAATCGAGACAGGCATATTGTCCAAGCGAGAAGCGTTTATGAAAATATCCGCCGCATCGTAAAAGCGACTGATGTCATGATGCGGGACTGCACCCGCGAAGTTTACCCCAGACAAATTCAATTCGCGAATAAGACTTCGGATCTGCGGCTCTAGCGGACCTCTCCCTACCAAGTCGAGCCTTGCCTCGGGAAACGCTTGCCGAATTTCCGCAAAAGCGCGAACCGCGATATCGGGGCAATAATAAGGATGGAACCCGCGCGTGCAAACCATGTGCGGATGAAGCCGTCCGCGTTCCCGAAAACGGAACTGCGTCAAGTCGACAATGTTTGGAACAACCTGCGCCTGAAGTCTGAATTCTCGAAACACATCGACGAGATATCGCGACGGAACCACCAAGCGGTCTGCGTCTTCCAGCACCAGACGCACGCTGTGGAACCGGCGGAGATGATCGCGCGCCTCGCCGCTGTGATAGTGAATCACTGTCTTTGTTCCATGAAGCCGGCCAATGAACCACGCCGGAAACGGCGCGACGAGAAATGACCAGTATGAGGCGGAAAAGATATGCGCGACCTCGACGTCCTTCAACCCCCGCCAGAGCGAGACTAAATAGATCGGTTCGCGGATTAAAGTACGCAAAAATGGAATGCGCTCCGCCCATGCGATTGGTCGCGGAAACGGTGGATCGATGGGAATGAATCGAGCTTCAATTGCGGCATCATGTTGCCAATGCCGCAAGAGAACTTGGGCCTGTGCGGATTGGCCGCCGACGTAACGCTGCGAAGCGGCGACCACCGCGACTCGAATGCGGTCCCTTCGCATTCGAGGCGGTGGATCGCGGGACCAATTCCGACTTGCAGTCCAACCCTTCTTTTCCAGCAGGTCAGCATAGAGCTGTTCGTAGCGTTTGCATATATGTTCAAGCCTAAAGGTCGCCCATGCGAATTGTTGTGCTTTGCGGGCAAGATTGGCACGCATGTTCGCATCCTGCAGCAGGCGTTCGATGGCATCGGCGAGGGCTTTGTCATCGTTGGGTGTAACCAGGACTCCTCGGTCGAACGTAAGCAGTTCGGGATTCCCCCCGACGCGACTTGCGATGACAGGTACTTCAGCCGCCATGGACTCCAGGATTGCATTCGAGAGACTCTCCGACGATGACGGCTGCACGGAAATGTCCAATGAAGCCAGGACGGCAGGAATGTCCTGTCGGTCGCCTAAAAAAAAGACGTGATCTTTCAGGCCCAGACTTTCGGCTTCGCGTTCGAGCTCCGGACGGAGAGGACCATCTCCCACCAGCAGAAATTCTAAGGTGTGGGATCTGTTGCAAAGCCGCGCTGCTGCGCGCAGCAAAACTTTATGATTTTTGGACTTCGCATTCATTCGCGCAATCATGCCAACCCGAAGAACACCCGAGCGGCGAGGCACCGCGGCCGGCGTTTTCGCGAAAGCCGAATCTGGCAAACCATTGCCTATCACGACGACGCGAGATTCTCGCACCCCCTGCTCAACCAGTTGATCTGCGGCAGCCCGCGAGTTGCACACCACCGCATCGCACCAACCAAATGCAGCTGCTTGGACGCCTGATTTCGGGCGGCTGAGGAGATCGCCGAGTTGGCGCTGGCTGCCGATTATCACCGGCACGCCTGCGAGCTTGGCCGCTGGAATCAATGTGAGATTGCTGTACAAGTCAAAGGCATGCGCAACGGCGATATTATTTCGTCGCAAGAACTGCGCAAGCCGCAGACGCGTCCAGAGTGATTTCAAACCATACAAGCTCCCGCCGAGCGGAAATTCCGGCATGTACCCAAGAGCGTCGAGAAGTGTTCCCCGCCGTTGAATGCACCCCAGGTGAATCTGGAATGCCGCTGAATTCAGACCTTGCGCAAGAGCTGCAAACTGGCGCTCACTGCCGCCAGTTTCGAGGCTGTTCGTCATTAAGAACAGCCCGGGACGAGACCCTCCCTCGGGAAGAGGTCCGCAACTGTCCTGTTCCAAGTCTGGTCCGCTGACGCTGTTATGTTCTCCCCGGCTCATCCCCCTGCCCGCAGTAAAGCAGTTCGATCAGCCTGGCCTTCCGTATTCATCAAGCTGACATTCGCGAGAAAATTACGGTGCCACAATTCAAACATTAAGAACCTCCAAATGCGCGCCGAGTGATCGCGTCGCCCCTTGAAGTGTTCGTCAAGCAATCGTCGGATTCCTGGGGGGTTGAAATAACCGCGCTGGAGAGTGGACGAGTCCAGCAAAACAGACATAATCAGGTCTTTTAATTCGTTACGCATCCAGTGCCGCAACGGCAAGGCAAATCCTTGCTTGGGCCGGTTCAGAACTTCCTTGGGCACGCCCACCCTCTCCGCGAGCTTGGTGAAAATGTATTTTTGCCTTTTGCCGCGCATCTTCCACTCCGGCGGCAAACCCGTGACCCACTCAAGAAAAAGATGATCGAGAATTGGGATGCGTACCTCGAGCGAAGCCAGCATACTCATCCGGTCCACTTTCGTGAGAATGTCTCCTGGAAGATACGTCTTGCTGTCGAGATACAGCACGCGGCTTAAGGGATCGCGGGCGGGGGCTGCATCGAGATATTCACGCAATACACTCATGGGATCTGCATCACCTAAAGCTGCCGCTCGGAAGTCGTCCGACAAAAGCGCCATTCTCCGATCGAAAGGCCGCAGGGACACGCCCTCCAGGTAGCGCTGCGCCCAGGGCAAGGACACGCCGTATGCTACATTTCGTCCGGGTACGTTGGACGGCAACCTGGAGTGGATATGCCTGCGATAAAAATCTCCGGCCCATTCGGGGATCCACTTGAAGTTTCGACGCTGCAAATGGACTTGATAGCGTTCGTATCCGCCAAATGCTTCGTCGCCACCGTCGCCAGACAGCGCGACCGTGACGTGCTGCCGTGCCAGGCATGAGACGTAGTAGGTGGGCAGCATGGAAGAATCTCCAAAAGGTTCTTCCATGGATCGCGTGAGCGCCTGCACCGTTTCCACCACATCGGGCTCTAAGATCAACTCATGGTGCTCAGTACCAAAACGCTCGGCTACTAGTTTCGCGTACTGAGCCTCATTGAAATCGGCGTGTTGGAAACCGATTGAAAATGTTTTGATGGGACGAGGGCTGGCCCGCGCCATCAACGCAACCACCGTGGATGAATCCGTGCCGCCGCTCAGCAAGGCCCCAAGAGGAACGTCAGCAATTAGGCGGATGCGGACCGCTTCGGTCAGCCGCTGCTCGAGTTCTTGAAGACACTCTTCTTCGCCGCGAGGCTGGTGCGTGGCGTACTCCGGCAAGTCCCAATATTGGTGGAGGCTAACCTTCCCTCGCTCAAATTCCAGAATGTGGCCCGGCGGCAACTTTTGAATTGGCAGGAAAGCAGTGGAAGGATCAGGAATATACCCGAAATACATGTATTCCCAGAGGGCCCGCAGGTCGATGGTTGCAAGCTCTGGCGCCACGGCCAGGATCGACTTAATTTCTGAGCCAAACAGTAGTCGCCCATCCACGAATGCGTAATGCAGAGGCTTGATGCCCAATCGGTCGCGGGCGAGCAGCAAACGCCGGTCGCGCATGTCATAAATCGCGAAGGCGAACATGCCACGTAACTTCTGAACACAATCGCGTCCCATCTCCTCGTAAAGATGGACAACCACCTCAGTATCGGTGTTGGTGTAGAAGCGATGACCGCGGCTTTCGAGCTCCCCGCGAAGCTCCCGAAAGTTGTAAATCTCTCCGTTGTAGACAATGCAGACAGTCTTGTCCTCGTTGAAAACAGGCTGGTGACCTCCGGGAAGGTCAATGACACTGAGCCGCCGCACACCCAGACCCGCACCATCCTTTACAAAAATGCCTTCGTCATCGGGCCCGCGGTGGATAATGCTCTGATACATCCGCTGGATAGTGGCCGCTTCAACTCCTCCGGGTTCCGAGTTGACCACCCCAGCAATTCCGCACATGGCTATCGCTTCACCGCTGCTTGGGCAGTGACCAAAGTGGACTCCGAAGACATCGTGCGGTTACGCCTGAGACGGTAGTCTCTGAATTCCCCGGGATTGCCTTCTCGCCCGTCGCAAGCCGCCAGGATGATGTTCACCATCTCGCGCGCAGAGACAAAGTGAAGAATCTCGCCTCTCTGTTCCGCTCCCTGTACCAGTTCACGCAGAAAATCGCGCATAGGCTCTCCCAGGACAGCATCGTGCTGTGTCGGATCGATGCTGTGGCAGTGCAATTTGATGAACAGCCAGTCCGGCTTTCCACGAACTGAAATCGACGCCTTCTTCCACGACCGCAGCCGAGCCAGGCTCAGCGGATTCCGCCTCGTTATTGCGCCATTCTCGATGCTTGGTTTCAGAGATCGCGATGGGAATAAGTCCAGCATCAGCGGCCCCTGCACTATTAAGGGGAATACCTCGGGCGATTGTCCCACCTTCAAATCGTGACCTACGCGATGCGGGGCTCGCTGGCTGAGCGGACGCGCGCATTCGTACAATGAATTGATTTTCGCAATCTGTGCGGGATGAAATGGTCCGGTTGGCAGCGTCAAATCTGCGTAGCAGCCCGTGTCCGCAAGTACCTGCATCTCATCATCCACTCCACAAAAGTGTCCCCCGGCAGAATTCGCCAAAGCAAAATTGCCGTGCACAAAAGCGTATCTCGGAGCGCCCACACCATCGAGGTATGACAAGCACCCATGATCCGAGGCCAGCGCGTCGCGAAACCCCACCAACTGGCGCCGCGTATTCTGAGCGGTGTCGGGTGCGAACACTCCATGATGCAGATGAATCTCAATTTCGCCGTAACCTGCTCGGCAGTGCTCCGCCAGTTGTTGTATCAGGCGATGATCGTATTGTTCGGCAGGATAAAAATAAGTGTGAACGAAGGGACGGCCTTCGCTGTCGCGCCATGCCCCGGCCAGCCGAGGATATTCCCGACACCAGAAGTCCACGCGGCGTTCCTGCTCTTCATACGGAGCGCGTCGCATCCCATTTTCCGGCACGATCGAAGGCTCGAAGTGATCCGCCAGCGCAATCATTAAATGGACCTGGCCCGAATGCATGCGCCGCGTGAATCTCTGCCACGCGTAGCTGGGAACGAGTCGAAAACCGTAAGACAACTTGTCGCGAAGGCCCGGGCCCCGATGAGCATCGGACGCAGAGCTGTGGTTAGACGGAGTTGTCAAATCACCAGGCATAAGTGAAACTCGGTTTCCGATCTCGCGCCGGCGAACGATTCGAGGCTCCCAGTGAGAGCTCCTCACTCCTTTGCTCCTGCTCGATCGCGACCAGAACCGCCGTATACGCAACTGCGAAGTACGGAAAATACTGATACGCCTCGGGGGCAAATAGAGCGCCTACGAGAAAGCCAACCAGCGAACTGTGCAAGGCCCCAGCAAACAGTTTCACCTCGGAATCAGGATCTCCCATGCGCCTTAGCCGTCTAAGATTGGAGAATCCCCGTCCAAAGAACATGCCATAGAGAATCAGGCAGGGAATGCCGCCCTCGACAGCGATTTGCAAATAGGTCACATGCACGTCCCGCCAAACCCCCGAATAAGTTGAAAAGTTGTGTAGTCCGATTCCAAGAATGGGGTAATGCTCGATCCCTTCGAGACTTCGGGAAATGAGAATACGGCGCTGCTCGTAAGACCCGTAGGCACTGCTTTGAGAACCTGTGTCCAAGCCCTCGCCCGACATGGCGAGCAGACGATCCTTAAGCTGGCCACCGGCTAAGATTCCGATGATGATTGCAATCAGAGCCGCCGATGCAATCAAGTACAAACGCCGCCCTTTGATGCCAAAATGCCAGAGGCTAACCGCCCCGGCCACAAGGAATGTGATGAACGCTCCGCGAGAAGCCGTCTGGAACAAGGCACTCACCATCAGTAACAGAGAAATAGTCCAAATTATTTTGCGCAACGGGCTGTGCGTGCTCAAGAGAAAAGCGAGACTAAAAGGAAGTGACAGGACGATAGCGAATGCCAGGTCATTGGGATTCGAGTAGATGCCGCCCAGAACGCCGTCGAGCCGGGGATGAGAGGCGCCTTTCACCATCGAGACGATGGAGATGACCGCCACGGAAGCGGTCTGAATAAAGAGAATGCGACGCAGTCTTACGAGGCTGGTAACGGCCAAGAAGGTAAGCACCCAGGCTACGACAACTTTCGCGAAATCCAGGGTACGAAAGAATGCACCACCCTTCCACACCGGAGAAAAAGCTGCGGAAACGAAAAATATTGCGATCATAAGCAGCAAGTACAAAGCTTCTCTGGGAAGATTGCGAAAGCCGCGCTTAGACCTGCGTAAACTGAGCAGCAGTCCGATGGCCGCGAACACGCCGGAAATCTTGGCCAGTGGCACAGAATGCAGACCAGGAATCCAATCTTCAGGCCGTGCACAATAGACCACATAAAACACCGCCAGCCAGAAATACGCTCCTTTCAACGGCTCTGACTCTTGCGGCAGTTCGCTAGCTGATGGCAATGTTTCGGCTGTTGCCGTAAGCGTACTGCGCCAGTCCACTTGTCGCGGCGCAGTCGTTTGAAGTTTGTTGTTCGCAAACATCGATTTCTTTCCGTCCTTTACGTGCTGACATTGGTCATGCATGTGAACTCAGCGGAGCGCGAACCCACTGGAGATGAAGTCCCCATCACTTTTTCCAGCACTTGGCCAAACTTGTGTCCAATCGCCGTCCAATCATACCTCGCAGCCAGCGCTGCGGCGGCGCGCTCGTAGCGACGACGGAGTTCGACATTCTCAAGGAGCATGGCGACAGATTCAGAGAAAGCGCGCGGATCATCCGCCAGCACAATATCTTGCTCGTGATGCACATCGAGACCTTCTGCTCCCACGGATGTCGAGACCACGGCCCTGCCCGCCGCCATGGCCTCATAAATCTTGAGGCGCGTCCCACTTCCCACCCGCAACGGCACCGCCACAACGGCGCTCTCCCGCAGGTGATCGACGACGGAAGGTACTTCTCCGATCACTTCGACCGAACTCGACCCCAGCCTCCGCACACGACGGACGGGATCGCGCCCTACGATGCGAAATCGCGCCGCGGGAACCTTGGCCTGAATCGACGGCCAGATTTCATCGCAGAAGTACTCCACCGCATCGACGTTCGGCTCCCAATCCATCGCGCCCACAAAAAGCACCAGCGGCTCGGTCGCTTCGGAAAATGGTATGGGACGGTACTGCTGCAGGTCGACACCTGTTGGCACGACCGTGATCCGCGCAGAGTCTGTCCATGCACTCATCACGTGCCGATCATGTTCTGAGACTGCGATGACGTGGTGAAACCTCCTCACCACGCTCGGTTCATAGTTCAGCATCTTCTTGAATTCCAGTTGATACAGAATTTTTCTGGCTGGATTCTGCTGGTTTAGAGCATGACGTCGCCAAATTTCACTCTCGACGTTATG
>Ga0209415_10011028_pt1 | contig 15279 bp, 14 predicted proteins | sample PeaSoiSIISIP2007_FD_187696 | JGI IMG/M metagenome (GOLD analysis project Ga0209415, IMG submission 187696) | Peat soil microbial communities from Weissenstadt, Germany - SII-SIP-2007 (SPAdes) (version 2) | ecosystem: Environmental > Terrestrial > Soil > Wetlands > Peat | place: Germany... | reverse complement strand
GTCTCGTTTGGGCCGGTTGACCGCCGGGGAACCCGCACGTCAATTCGCAACCGCGCTCAACTCAAGTAGAATATGGCTTTGCCACCCATGGCCACTTCAGCGGCAGTGAGCAACTGTTGCCTATCCCACGCGAGAGCGGTATGCGCCAACTGACGCGCCTCGTCCGCTATGCGCTTCCCTATTGGTGGCAGATTCTGTCTTCCGTTGTACTTATGGCATGGGTGGGGGCGCTTGACGCATTCAAATTCTTGCTGATCCGCCCCATCTTTGACAGGGTGTTGAATCCGTCCACCGGATCGAAAGACATTCAACTGTTTGTCATTCCGGTGACGCATCATCCAGTTTATTTGCAGCAGTTAGTGCCTTCGCATTTCACGAATGCCTGGACCATGGTTGCGGTCGCGTTGGTCGGCTCCACCGTTCTTAAAGGAGTTTTCGACTACACGGGCACGTACCTGGTAAACCATGCCGGCTTTGGCATGATCACGGACCTGCGCGACGATCTCTACAACGCGATCCTGCGCCGTTCAGCCGCATTTTTCTCCAAACACACTACGGGAACCCTGCTTTCGACCATCGTCAACGACATCGAGCGCGTGCAGTACGCCATGTCAACCGTGCTGGCGGAGTTCCTGCAGCAGTTTTTCACTTTTCTGGCCGTGGCCGCCGTGGTTGTGGTCCTGGGTGGAAACCTTGCGTGGGTGCTGTTGCTGTTCGTTCCGGTGATTGTTTATTCCTCGCGCAAAATCGGCTCTCGAGTGCGCAGAACCACCCGGCACGGACAGGATAAGCTGGCGGAAATTCAAAATATCCTGCACGAAGCGATTACCGGCAATCGAATCGTGAAGGCGTTCAATAGCGAGAAATGGGAAATTGCACGTTTTCGCGGAGCAGCGCGCCGCCTTTTCCGGGCCAACCTGCGTTCCGTAGCCGCCACCGCGATCAGTTCGCCGCTGATGGATATCTTTGGCGTATTTGGAATCGCCCTGTTGCTGATGCTGGGCCGCGAGCAGATCAAGCACGGCGAGATGACCCTCGGGGTTTTTGTCACGTTCATTACGGCGGTCTTCAGCCTCTACAACCCGGTCCGCAAGTTTGCCCAGTTCAACAACAACTTCCAACAGGCCCTCGGCGCCTCCAGCGAAATCTTCAAGTTCATGGACATCGAGGACGATGTCCGCGAAAAGCCGCGCGCCAGCCGCTTGCCCGCTTTCGCGAAGACAGTTCAATTCGATCACGTGAGTTTTACCTATGGCAGCGAGGGCGAAGACGCACGCGTGTTGCACGACATCAACCTCGAAGTTCGCCGCGGCGAGGTCGTGGCGATTGTTGGGTCCAGCGGTTCGGGCAAGAGCACGCTAGTTCATCTGATTCCGCGGTTTTTTGATGCCACGCAAGGCCGCTTGCTCATCGACGACTACGATGTGCGAGACGTGACGCTAGCTTCGCTGCGGGAGCAGGTCGGAATCGTCACGCAGGAAACCGTTTTGTTCAACGACACCGTCCGCAATAACATTGCCTATGGGCAGCCGCACGTGGCGCTGAAGGATGTTGAGGCCGCGGCCCGGGCAGCCCTCGCCCACGACTTCATCAAAGCCTTGCCTGCGGGATACGATGAAGTGATCGGGGAGCGCGGCGTGCGCCTTTCCGGTGGAGAACGGCAGCGCATCGCAATTGCCCGCGCCATTCTGAAGAATGCACCGATCCTGATTCTGGACGAAGCCACATCGGCTCTCGACAGCGAATCCGAAGCGCTGGTGCAATCGGCGCTACACAATCTGATGAACGGCCGCACCGTGTTCGTGATTGCGCATCGACTTTCAACGGTGCGCCGCGCCGACCGCATTGTGGTGATCGAGAACGGCGCCATCGCCGACATTGGCGCTCACGAAGACTTAATGACGAAGTTGGGTACGTACCGGCGTTTGTACGAGTTGCAGTTCGCTGACTTCGAGCCGAAACTGGAGCCAGCGCGACCCAGTTGAAATTGGCAACCGGAAGTTTGGGAAATCACACATGCCTCTCCGCTCCATGACAGGTTTTGCCCAGGTCAAAGGCGAACTCACAAGCCTGGCCGAAGGAAGTGCCAGTCCTGTGCCCGGGGTTTCCCCCACTTCCCAGGGCAACGGGCATCTTGCTTTCGCACTCTCGTTGAAGTCCGTGAACCACCGTTTTCTCGACCTGCATTTTCGGTTGCCGTCGGGATCCGACTCGCTCGAAATGCAGCTTCGACGCCTGCTCAAAGAAAAAATCGCCCGGGGGCACGTCGAGGTCACCCTAAGCCTAGAGCGCGGTGGCGGCGAGACCCTGGCTCTGAATCGCCCGCTGGTAAGCGCTTACATCGCCGCTTTTCGCGCTGCGGCCGGAGAGTTTGGCGTGCCGGCTGAACCCGATCTCAACGTCATCCTGCGCATTCCCGGCGCACTCGATTCTGCCAAGGACCCGGAGGATGGGGCTCTGGAGTCGGCAGTGATGGCCAGAGCGGCCGAGGTGCTCGATCGCCTGAATCAGATGCGCGAGCAGGAAGGCCGCGGCATTGAGCACGAACTCCGCCAGCGCATGATCCACTTGCGCGAAGCCGTCAGGACCGTGCAGCTTCACCGGCGCACGGTATTGCAGAGTTATGTGGAACGGCTGCAGTCGCGCCTGCTGGAACTGCTGAGCTCCAGCGCCGACAAGGAAAGAGTGCTGCAGGAAGCTGCGCTTCTGGTCGACCGCAGTGACATTCAGGAAGAAATCGTTCGTCTCGAGAACCACGTCCAGCATTTCCTGGGGCTGCTCGACGGAGATGGAGAAGTCGGGAAAAAACTGGACTTCCTGCTGCAGGAAATGAACCGCGAGGCCAACACTCTGCTTTCGAAGACCTCCGGTCTGGCCGGCGAGGCGCTGAAGATCACCGAAGCAGGACTCATCATGAAAGCGGAGATCGAAAAATCACGCGAGCAGGTGCAGAATCTGGAATGAGTTCTCCCGCACATAAGCCACTCATCTATATCATTTCGGCCCCGTCGGGTTCGGGCAAGTCGACGCTGGTTAATGAACTGTTGAAGAAAGTGAGCGATCTGGAATTTTCCATTTCCTACACTACCCGCGCTCCTCGCGGCAGTGAGACCAATGGAAGGCAGTATTATTTTGTCTCGCGTCCTGAGTTCGAGAAGATGATTCGCGACGGCGAGTTTCTCGAGCATGCCGAGGTCTTTGGCAATTACTACGGAACGGCACGCCGCTTCCTGCACGACGCGGAACAGAACGGCCGCGATCTTTTGCTCGACATCGATGTGCAGGGCGCGGCGCAGATTCAACAAAAACTCCCCGATGCCACCAGCATCTTCATCCTGCCGCCGGATCGCAAGACGCTGGAAGAGCGCCTCCGCAAGCGCAGCGAGGATAGCGAGGCTGTGATGCAGCACCGCCTGATGAAGGCCAGCCGTGAGATTGAGAATTATGATCGTTACAACTACATTCTCGTGAACGATCAGCTCGAGGATTCAATTAAGGCGTTGCGGGCGATTGTGCGTGGCGAACGCCTGGTGCGCGCGGGCCGGCCGCTATCCCCTGAGGAAGCCAAAACCGTGGCTCTCGCGGACCGCTGCCGCCTGGCCAATATGCGAGATCGCCTGAAATCGATTCTGGACTCGTTTAAGCCGCCCGACGATTCCGGGAAGGGTTAGTCCTCGGTAACTATATTAGAGGGCTGCTAGCCCCGTAACCTTGAGTTTCGTGGGAAAATAGTAAGACAGGCCCTTGGTGTTGCAGACGAACGAAGCGCAGCAACTTTCGGCAATCAAAATCTTGCATCCCGGCAGCAAGGGGAGAGAATCCATGAAATTGATCGAAGGCTTCGACAGCAACTATCGCTACATTCTGGTCGCCGCCCGGCGCGCCCGGCAACTGCAATCCGGAGCCCCGCCGGTGGTTCAAACCAACTCCCGCAAACCCTGCCGCATTGCGCAGGACGAAATCCGCGCGGGCAAGGTGAAGTGGGAGATTCCCGAAACTCGCAGTGCGGCCGAGCAGGCCGCGGAAGTTCTCGACAAGGCTTTCGGAGACGCCTAAGGCGTCGCCGTCGGAAGATTATGAAGGTTGCTCTCGGAGTGACAGGCGGCATCGCGGCTTACAAGGCGGCGGAGATTGTGCGCCTGCTGCAAGACCGCGGCATCCGGGTGCAGGTCATCATGACGCGCGCGGCCCAGGAGTTCGTTCGCCCGCTCACTTTTGCGGCGCTCTCCGGCGAAAAGGTGATTACAGGAATGTTCTCGCCCGGTGAAGAGCAGGCCGCCAACATCGATTCCGCGATCGAGCACATTGCCGTGGCGCAGTCGATCGACGCGCTGCTGGTCGCTCCTGCAACCGCTGATGTTCTGGCGCAGTTCGCGCAGGGCATTGCCAGCGACTTTCTCACCACGCTTTATCTCGCTACCACGGCTCCAGTGGTGGTGGCTCCGGCGATGAACGTCAACATGTGGAATCATCCGGCGACGCAAGCGAATCTGGAAATCCTTCGCCAGCGCGGCGTGAAGATCGTCGAACCCGGTTCGGGATATTTGGCCTGTGGCATGACCGGCTCCGGGAGACTGGCCGAGAATGAACCCATTGTAGCGGCGACCCTCGAAGCGCTCGGTGCGTCGCAGGATCTTGCCGGCGAAACCGTTCTGATCACCGCTGGGCCGACGCGCGAGAAGATCGATCCTGTGCGCTACCTCACCAACCGATCCAGCGGACGCATGGGATACGCCATGGCCGAAGCTGCCCTGCGCCGCGGCGCCCGCGTATTGCTGGTCAGTGGACCGACCGCGCTGACGCCGCCGGGAGCGGCCGAACTCACGCGCGTGGAATCAGCTGAGCAGATGCGCGATGCCGTGCTCAATCTGTTGCCGCAAGCCACCATCGTCGTCAAGACTGCGGCTGTCTCCGATTACCGCGCGAAGTCAGCGTCTCCGCAGAAAATAAAGCGCAAAGGTCCGATCACGCTCGACCTCGAACCTACAGCCGACATTCTCAACGAAATCTCTGTTCGCAAGCAGTCGCAGATTATCGTTGGCTTCGCTGCCGAAACCGAGAACGTCCTCGAAAACGCCCGCCAGAAGCTCGCAGCCAAACACCTCGACGCCATCGTGGTCAACGATGTTTCCCGTGAGGGCATCGGTTTCGATTCCGATCGCAACGAAGTAACCATCATTACCCACGACGAGGTGGTCGAGGTTCCGGAGACTACCAAGTGGGAAGTGGCCCAGCGTGTCCTCGACCGGATCGTCCGCCTGCTGCAACGGCGCAAGGCTCCGGTGGAGGCCTGAAGAAGAAACCGGTCGCTGCATTCGATAGCCCGCTAGCGTACAATTCCGTCCGACTTCTCTTTTCTCTCAGGAGTGTGCGATGACCCAGAAAGTTATCGAAGTGATTGGAACATCCAAGGAAAGCTTTGCCAAGGCAGCAAAGAACGCGGTGGCCGAGGCGGCGAAGACCGTGCGCGGAATCAAGTGGGCGCACGTGGACACACTCGACATGAAGTTGGATGGAGCGAAGGTGCTGCTGTATCGCGCGACGACGAAGATTTATTTTGATGTGGAGCACTGAGGAAGTGGCCCGCACACTTGACCCGGAATTGCGGCGCGCTCTTGCCGAACGCGTGCGCTATTGCCACGAGCTGGGCATTTACGATTTCTACCGGCGCGAGGCAACTTCGGTTGTTGGCGAGGCTGTTCCGGTGTCGTTGTCTCCAACAACTCAATCAGAACTGCGAGAGGAAATGTCCGCCAGAAAATCTGCCGTCGTCCCAGTAATTGCCGAAGACAATATTTTCGAGATCGTGACGCCAAAGCCGGAGTTTGGCCTGGCCGATCCAGTTGCTGCGCTCAAGCTGATCCGCGAAGATCTCGGCGATTGCACTCGCTGCAAGCTGCACAAGCAGGGCCGCAAGCAGATCGTCTTCGGTGTGGGAAATCCGCGCGCCGAGCTGATGTTTGTGGGCGAAGGTCCGGGCGCCGACGAAGACGCGCAGGGTGAGCCCTTCGTTGGCCGCGCCGGCCAGTTGCTCAACAACATGATCAAAGCGATGGGCCTGCGTCGCGAGGACGTGTACATCGCGAACGTGGTCAAGTGCCGTCCGCCGGGCAACCGTACGCCAGAGCGCGACGAGTGTGAAACCTGCTCGCCATTTCTCATGCGGCAGATCGCGGTCGTCAAGCCCAAGGTTGTGGTCGCGCTGGGCGCGGTGTCGGCGAAGAACCTGCTGGCCATCAATGCGCCCATGTCGGAGTTGCGCGGCCGCTGGTACGACTTCAAGCCCGCAGGTGTCCGTATTAAGGATGCTTCATGGCCGGGCGCGCGCCTGGCCGTTACCTACCATCCCGCATTCTTGTTGCGCGACCCGCGGCAAAAAGGCGAGGCGTGGAAGGATTTGCAGATGGTGATGAAGTACCTAGGGATCGAGCCACCGAAGAAAGCTGCCGAGTAGCGATGTCCGGAGCAATAAATTGTCATCCTGAGCGTAGTGACGGCTTCGCAAAAGCGAAGCAGTCACGAAGTCGAAGGATCTCTACCAGTTTTGCCAGTCCCGGCCTCGTTGCGCGTTTCTAGTTTATCCTCCAATCAATGCCCGAATTCTGCGACGTCGCCCTGCCCGTGCCACTCGACATGGTCTTCACCTACCGTGTTCCCGTCGAGGCCACTCCCGTGGTCGGCGGCCGTGTGCTTGTGCCCTTCCGTCAGCAGCGTCTCACCGGCATCGTGGTGGAACTGCACGATCGCAAGCCGTCGGTCAAAACGAAATCCGTCTTCAGCGTGCTCGATGCCGCACCTGTGTTCGACGAGCAACTGCTGCGCCTCGGCCGCTGGATCGCCGATTACTATCTCGCCCCCATCGGCGAAGTCTTCCGCACCATGCTGCCGCTGAGCGCGGAGTTCAAGCGCGCTGTTGCTTACCGCATCACGAATGAGGGCCAGTTGACGCTGCATCTGGCGGGCATGTCGGGATCGTCGGCACGTTCACGCCGCACTCCGGAGGAACAAGCCGCCGAATTTCGCGTGCTGGATTACCTGGCTGCACAGGAGCTTGCACCCGGAGAGTCCATCCAGGTCCGTGAAGAAAGCCTGCGTTCCGCCACACGCGTCTCCAAGTTGATCCTGAGCGTGATGGTGCGAAAAAAGTGGCTGGCGCGCGAAGACATCTCCGCAGTGCGTGACGCCACGCGTACAGTTAAGATCGCGCTGCTCAAATCCGCCGATGGGAAACTCAACGACAACCAACGCTTGCTGGTTGAAACCCTGGCTGCGTCCGGAGGCCGGGTTCTCGCAGAGACGCTGCAAGCGCTCGCGATCCCAAGAACGACGCTGAGCACGCTGGTCAAGCGCGGCCTTGTCGAGATCATCGAAGAGCCTGCAGCCTTCGCTGTCTCGCGCACCAAACCGCGGTTGCCTTTTGCCTTCGATCTCAACGCAGCACAGCAAGCTGCGCTGAATCGACTGCGCGAAGCGGTTGACGAGCGCAAGTTTTCCGGCATCCTTCTGCATGGCGTCACCGGCTCGGGCAAAACCGCCGTCTACCTCGCCGGCATGCGCGCCGTGCTCGAAGCCGGACGTTCCGCCATTCTCCTGGTCCCTGAGATCGGCCTCACGCCTGCGGTTGCAGCCGATCTGCAACAGATCTTCGGCGACGAAGTCGCCATTCTGCATTCTGCGCTCTCCGACAAGGAGCGTGCTCAGCAGTGGCATCGCATTAAGAGCGGGGAAGCACGCATGGTCGTGGGCACTCGTTCCGCTGTCTTCGCACCGGTTGCTGATCTCGCCCTGATTATTGTTGACGAAGAACATGATTCCTCCTACAAGCAAGAAGAGACGCCACGCTACCACGCCCGCGACGTTGCCGTGATGCGCGCCAAGATGGCGAATGCCGCCGTGGTCCTGGGTTCAGCCACGCCATCGCTGGAGTCGTATTTTAACGCCAGGAAAAATAAATACACGCTGGTGGAGCTGCCCGATCGCGTGGAGCAGCGCCCTTTGCCGGAAGTAGAGATCATCGACATGCGGCAGGAATTCCAGGAAACCGGCCACGAGCAGGTCATTTCGCGCAAGCTGGCCGCGGAGATCAAAGACCGCTTCGATCGCAAAGAACAGGTCATGGTGCTGCTTAATCGCCGAGGATATTCTCCGGTAGTGCTGTGCCGCACCTGCGGCAAACCGCTGGAATGCCAGAACTGCGCCATTACCCTCACCCACCACAAGCGCGAGCACAAAATGGTGTGCCACTACTGCGGCTACACCGCGCCCGTGCCTAAAGCCTGCGTGCATTGCGGCAGCGAATATGTGTATTTTCTCGGCACCGGATCGGAGAAGCTGGAAGAATTGCTGCACGGCATGTTTCCAAAAGCGCGCATTGCCCGCCTCGATCGCGACACCGTCCGCGGACATGAGGATTTCGAACGCACGCTAAACGCATTAAGCGAAGGCGAACTAGACTTGCTCGTCGGTACGCAGATGATCGCCAAGGGCCACGACATTCACGGCGTCACCCTGGTGGGCGTGGTCGGCGCCGACAGCGCGCTCGGACTGCCTGACTTCCGCGCCGCTGAACGCACCTTCCAGTTGCTCACCCAGGTTGCGGGACGAGCCGGGCGCGGCCAGTCTCCCGGCAAAGTGGTTCTGCAAACTTATTTTCAGGACCACTACGCCGTGCAATACGCGGCCCGCCACGACTTCGCCGGATTCTACGACAAAGAATTGCGCTTCCGTAGTTGGATGCACTATCCGCCGTATTCCGCACTAGCCAATGTTCTAATCCGCAGCGATAAGCTCGATGAAGCCCTGCAGTGGTCGGGCACGCTGGGAAAGTGGTTTGAGCAAAACCGCCATGAAGGCGTGCGCGTGCTCGGTCCCGCCGCGGCGCCCATCATGCGTCTGAAGCGCGATTACCGCTATCATTTTGTGCTGAAGTCGCCCAGCCGCGAAAAGCTGAACGCTACACTGCGCGCCATGCTGGCTTATGCGGCGCAGCGGAAAATTCCGCGCACACAGGTGATTGTGGATGTAGACGCACTGTGGCTGATGTGAGAGATGACAGACACCACCCAGGTCTCAATCAACTACTTCCCGCCGACCGCTCCCCGAATCACCACCACCGATGCCGCCGGCAGATCGTACATCGTCCCTTTCTCTGCGGTCAGCTTAGTATGAACAATCGGTCCATCGGGATCCGCCGAGCCCCGGGTCGTGGTCACGATCGTAGGTTGCGCCGCATTTTCCGCATGAGCCATGAACCGCGTCTGCGCCGGATGCCATTGATACTGCACGCTGCCGAAAGTTGAAACCTCCACCGGCCCGGCGAAGCCGCTCGATTTGTCTGTCGTCGCTTCAAACGCGATCCGAACACGGTGCGCATTCTGCTGGTCTCGATTCACCGCCATGACTGCCCATTTCCCATCGGGACGCTTCACCGCATAAGCCGTTACCAGTTCATGACCAGCGTCATCTTCCAAATCGCTCTTCGCGGCAAACACCTGATGTTCGCCGCCGGCGGGCTGCGTCCATTCCAGGTTGATCAACTGTGCCACAAAGAACTGCGCCAGAGGCTGCTGAATCTGGTAATTGGCGTCGATGGTAAACATTCCAAACGTTCCCGGAGAGCCGTTGCATCCCGGCTCCATCTGCAGCGGGAGATAGTGGAAGAAGTAAACTCCATTTCCTCCCGAGTTCAGGAACGATCCAATATAGTCGGCGAGCCAGACCCCGGCGAAAACGTCCTGATAAGTCTCGCTCGCGCCCGACGAAAGATTTCCCTCCGTGATAAACATCGGCATGTCCGCCGGAACCCCGTCCTCATGCCACACCTGCATGATGTGACTCACCAATTCCGGCTCGTCATAGAGCATGCCCCACGGCGTTCAGCACGGGTCGTAGGGATAATGCTCGAACGAGAAGAACGCCAGATCGCTCATTCGTCCATGCTGCTTCAGATAGTCGACGAACCGCGCTGTCCACGAGACTTTTCCATTCGCGTCCGGCCACACTTCGATGTCCTTGTTGACTCCCTGAAACGATGGCCCGCCGAGCTTCAGCGTCGGATCCACGCGGTGAATCGCCGTGGCCCACTGCAGGTACAGCGCGGCGTAGTCCTCCGGCAGCATGTACTGGCCATCGGCTTCCTCGCCCATTTCGACGTAAGAAATCGGATAGCCGCGCGCCTTCAAATACGCAATCTCAGCCGCCGCGTTATCGGGAGTGTCATAGAGCATCGCGACCGGTACCATCGCCGGCAGTCCGCGCGTCACGCCGCTGGTGAAGAACAGATCGAAACCCACCTGCGCCTGCTTGGTCGATCCCAGGTCTGACGCCTGATGCCACGGATCGACTGACGAGCAATAAGTCGTTGTCTGTTCCTGATCCGGCGTGTGCCGCAGAATGTCGTGAAACGCGCCGTCCTCGGTGCTGGTGCCGAGGTAAAGTTCGCGAATGGCATAGCCCACACAGTCGCGCGGATCATTATTATTCGATTTCGCGCCGTCCGCTCCGCAGGTGTTCGAAGATTCGGTCATCCAGATCCGCACAAATCGTACCGCCACGGGACTTACGCTCAGGCGAATGGTCTCGACCCTGCCTTTTCCCTCATTAACCGCGCCATGGGCAAACGTCTGCCAGACTCCGCGCGTCACCGCCTTGATGGGATCCTCGCCCGTCCAGTACTGCACTTCATAGCGGCGGGCGTAAGGTTCTCCCCATGCGATCCGGATACTGTTTACCTGCTGCACCTGCGCCAGGTCCAGCACCACCCACTGCGGATGCAGCGCATCGCTCTCCCCGGTGAAGCGTTGTGTGAGATACGGATTGCTCTTCCAGAAAGTGTTCACATCCCCATCAGTCAGCCGCGAGAAGCCCACGTTGTCGATGCCGTCGTTGCGCGTGAATCCGCGGCGCGGCAACGGATATCCGTAGGAGTAGCGAAGCATTTCAGTCGGAGTTTCCGACCCGGTGAAATATCCTTTGCCGTTCGCACCGCTACCTTCACTCCATGTCCCTTGCGGATTCCAATGCCACGCTTCCACCGCGAGTTCCGTGTTCTGACGATAAGTGACCGGCTGCCAGCCCGAGGCCTGAGTTTTCTCGAGCGTCGGCTGCTGTAGATCTTTGTCGATCGCGTCGACAGCAATGCGATCCACGCCCGCACCCAGCGTTTCTTTGGGTATGAAATGGTTCGTGGGATGCGAAGCGTCGATCGAGATGGTCTGACTCGCAGCGGAAAGTGCAAAAGCAAGAATCCCGGCAAGAACAGCGGCTAGTTTTCTCAAGGCAGGAAAACCCCCAATTCCAATTAAAACGATTGAATAAAGGAGTATATGACAGGAAACGACGGGAAGCCATCAACCCCGTGAATGCCTACCGCTCCCGAAGCTGCCGTACAAACTCAGGCAGAGACGCGTGAGCAAACGGTGCCGGGGTCAGCGTGAGCACAAGCATCAGCAATGCAAAGACGGCCAGCCAGGTTCGTCCGCCAGAAACGCGTGGCCACTCCGCAACCTGAGGATGCCGCAAGCTGCTGATTTGCAGAAGAATCGCCCACACCAACCACCCCATCCACAGATAGTAGGCCATGGGCAGAAGAATGAGGATTGTCAGCCGCGACACAAGCTTGTGCGCCCGCGGCAAAATCGAAAAGACAATATGTCCGCCGTCGAGCTGTCCGCCAGGCAACAAGTTCAGCGAAGTAGCGAACATCCCCACCCACGCCGCGATCGCCACCGGATGCAGCAGCACGCGATCCAAGGGCAGCGCTGCCGGTCCGCCCAGCAGATTCATCGACGCCAGCAGTCGATGCAGCCCCTGAAAAACCAGCGGATATCCGAGGTCATACTCCGCCGGGCCTAAGCCTGGATGAGCGGGCCTCGACCAGCCGAGCGACACTGCGAGCACGGCCAGCGCAACGACGAACCCGGCGATCGGCCCGGCAATTCCTATATCAAAGAGCGCCGTGCGCGAGCGGATCCGGGAGCGAATCACAATCACCGCGCCCATCGTCCCAATCAGGGTCGGTATCGGGATGAAGAAGGGCAGCGTGGCGTAAACCCCATAGCGGCGACAGAATAAGTAGTGGCCCATTTCGTGGGCCATAAAGAACAGCATCAACGTGGCCATGAAGGGCAAGCCGCCGAGCAGGCGCGCAGGATGCGACAACACCCAGGCCGCGGGAAAATAAGGTACCGAATCGTCGCCGATGGAGAGTGCCGGCTGGCCATGCTGAAAGTTGTATTGCATGCGCGCGCCCATCACCAAAGTGGTGAAGCAGGTCGCCAGCAGCAGCAACGCATGCAGCCAGTACCGCTGCCGCGGTTGGGGCGGAGCATACGCCGGTATCGGCCTGAGGTATTCGACGGTGGAAGAAGCTATTGGAGGAGTAGGTTCCGACATGCGATTGTTGGCCCCGCGCTTCGAGTGAGGCCCTTCTCTAGATGCTACTACGACGGGCGGATGGAGGTGCTGGAGGAATCATGGTCGAATCCGTAGAGACGTTGCTTGCAACGTCTTCTCGCCGCCAGCAAGACGTAGCAAGCTACGTCTCTACAAAAAGATAGCGCAGAATCTGGAGGCCGAGGCGAAAGCCAACTCAGTCAATCGACTGCAATTCCTTCCCTGGCTTGAACCGCACCGCTTTGCCGGGGGGAATCGACACTTCGGCTCCGGTGCGCGGATTGCGTCCGATGCCGGTCTTGCGCGGGCGCACGTTAAACACGCCAAATCCCCGCAGCTCAATGCGATTGCCGTGGGCCAGCGCTTTCTTCATGCTCTCAAAAACGGTTTCCACCGCTAACTCGGCCTTGGTCTTGGTGATGCCGGTTCTGGCCACCACTTCGTTGATAATATCGAGCTTAATCACGAACGGCTCCCGGACGCGCTGTCAAGATTATCCCTCAAGTGATTGATGCTATGGGAGATAAGTAAGATTGTCAACGGGAGCATCAGGGGCGTAAACCCATCGAGCGATTGAGTGATCGGGCGATTGTGTGATTTTCAAGACGCAAGAGGGTAGGCGATGCGGCAGGTGCCTTTCAATCACTCAATCGCCCAATGACTCAATTCCCTACCGTCCGTTCTCTTCTTCCTTGAACATGTACTTAATGGAGGGCTTGTAGATCATCAGGTTCGGTCGACCGTCTTCGCGGATCACCTTGATGCAGGTCTTGTCATACCACTCGATGACGCCGTGTATTTCCTCGCCGTCGCGCAGCACGATCACCATCGGCGTCCTCGACTGCATCTGCTTCTGATAATAGAAGTTCTCGGCGTTGGTCTGCTCCGGAGGCGCGGCCTTGTGTCCGCTTCCCGCGCCCATCGCGCGGTCACCCCGTTCAAAGCCCCGTTCCGGCCGATCGTGCCGCTCAGGACGGTCCCGGCGTTCCATGACCTGGGGATGATTGGAGTTGTGGTTTCCGTGGTTGTGATCCAGGCGCGGCAGCGCCGGACGGATCAGCTTCCGGTTGGCAAAATTCTCCTCGTCCCCTGACGGCTGGGCCGAAGTCGAGTCCATGATTTCCTTCATAGTGGCGCTACCCCTGCACGCGCATTCGCGCAGACCGCACTATTCGAGGGCCCTGAAAAAGTATTTACGAAGGCGTGAAATTTCACCTACCGTAACACAGGAACCTTCCCGTGACAATGCCACCATCGTGCCCCCTGCGAGTACGCCAAATCTTGCACATTCAGTGTTCCGAACATGACCTCAAACCACATCTCTAGCTGGTATTCGACAAATCCATCCCTCTGCGTTCCCGTCCGCTCCCGGTGACCACCGCCACCAGTGTCGCAACGATCAGGACGGTCCAGGCCATCACAGGCGCGAATGCTCCACCGAAATGCCGCTCGGCAAGTTTGGCCTGCACCACCACGTTGCGCGAAGAGAGCAGGTTCCCGAGTTGATAGGCGAACCCCGGGAACGTTCCCCGTACTGCGGGAGGCGAAAGTTCATTCAAGTGCGCAGGGATTACGCCCCCAAGCTCCCTGCACCATGAATTGCATTAGAAAGCCACCCAGCGCCAGCATAGGCACGGTGTGCGAGTACGCCCACAGCGGAATGACCGGGATCGACAACAGCGCGGCGATCACAATCGCCTTTCGCCGCCCGACTTTCTCCGACCAGGTGCCGAAAAGAATTCCTCCCAGCAGCGCGCCGATGTTGGCGATGATGGCGATCAACCCCACCGTCTGCGGCGCAAATTTGTGGTCCTTTGTCAGGAATGTCGGATACAAATCCTGGGTCCCGTGGCTGAACGAATTGAAGGCAAACATCAGCACGATCAGGAAAGCAAAAGTGCCCAGATACGTCAGGATGTCCTTGCCCAGCCGGTTCTCTGCGCTCCGCGAGATGCGTCCTTGCTCCCAGGCCGGAGACTCATCCACTTTCGTACGAATGTAGATCACCAGAAATGCTGGCAGCGCGCCGATCACAAACATTCCGCGCCAGCCGACGAAGCGGAACGCCGTCCCGTAAACCAAAGCCGCCACCAGATAGCCGACCGCGTAGCCTTCCTGCAGCAATCCGGAGAAGAATCCGCGACCTTCCGCCGGCAGTGTCTCGAACGCCAGCGCCGCGCCCACGCCCCATTCGCCGCCCATGGCGATTCCGAACAACGCCCGCGTGATCAGAAAAACTTTCAACGAAGGAGCAAACGCCGACGACAGCTCAAACACCGAGTACGCGATGATATCCACCATCAACGTGGGACGCCGTCCGAACCGGTCTGCCATCATTCCAAAAAGAAATGCGCCCACTGGACGAAAAGCCAAAGTGATGAAAATCGCTTCCGTAACCGCAGAAACCTTTGTCTGAAATTGGGTGGCGATCGCGCTGACGCAGAAGGTCAGAATGAAGAAATCAAACGCATCCAGCGACCAGCCCAGAAAGCAGGCGACGAACGTATTCCGCTGCACCGGCGTAAGCCTGCGAAAATGGCCGATGAATTCCATTGAGGTTCCTCCGCGAAATTCCGTACGCGCTGAAACGTCCTGCGGATGCTAGCATAGGTTTTTCAATCAGCAATCAGAATTAACAATCGGCCCGGACTCCATGCCCGATCTCGACTCTCTCCAACGCCAGGCGCCCGACTCCGTCATGCTCACTGGTTTCTGGTATCGCGCCCTGCCTGCCGATCAAGTCCATCGCAACCAGCTCCACCAAGCCACGCTGCTTGAGATTCCGCTCGTCATCGGACGCGACCGTCAGAAAAAGCCCTTCGCGCTGCGCGACGCCTGTCCCCACCGCGGCATGCCGCTAAGCTGTGGCAGGTTCGACGGAGAAAA
>Ga0209415_10011027_pt1 | contig 15280 bp, 17 predicted proteins | sample PeaSoiSIISIP2007_FD_187696 | JGI IMG/M metagenome (GOLD analysis project Ga0209415, IMG submission 187696) | Peat soil microbial communities from Weissenstadt, Germany - SII-SIP-2007 (SPAdes) (version 2) | ecosystem: Environmental > Terrestrial > Soil > Wetlands > Peat | place: Germany... | reverse complement strand
ATGGTGGGCGCTGCAGGATTCGAACCTACGACTTCCACCGTGTGAAGGTGGCACTCTACCGCTGAGTTAAGCGCCCAAACCTAGAGAGTCGTTACGTGTTTCGATTCTAGCAGTTGCAGGCACGTGGGGCAAAGTTGGGTCAAAAACCCTTCCCAATTCCGCCGCCACCCGCCGGTGATCCTCGCTCACTGCGTGCGTATACCCGAAGGTCGTTTCCGAATCCGCGTGGCCGAGCCGATCCATGCGGACTTTGATGGGAGCGCCGATGCCGTCCAAGACGGACGCATTGCCGTGCCGGAAAGCATGGAATCCCATCTTCTTCCTCTGCTCTTCCGTGAATCCAATCTTTTCGAGCAGCGGCTTCAACTGCCAGGTCACGAGATTGTGGTTGTCGAAAGGCTTGCCGGCCCGGGTGCTGAACAGAAGGCCGGCACTTTTCTTTGTTTTCTCAAGATGCTCGCGGATATGTTCCGCGAGGTTCGGTGAGATGGGGAAATGGCGAAGCGCATTCTCCGTCTTCGGAGTCTGCAGCTTTCCCCGCCAGGCGGAACGGCGTACATGAAGCAGACCGTTCTTGAGGTTCACATCCTCGACGAAAAGCCCGCAGAGTTCTCCTCCCCGCATCCCTGTTTCGGCGACGATCCAGAACATCGTCTTCCAGGGTTCCGTGGCGAGGCGGATGATCTCCCGAGATTGTTCCGCCGTGAAGCATGGCCGGTGCGTAAGAGCCCGTGACGGGAACCGCAAACCCCCAAATGGATCGTGGCTCACGAATCCCCATGCCTTTGCCGTTCCCCACATGGTGCGCAGAGTGGCTACGATGTTCCGTACCGTCTTCGGCGCGACCTTGAGTCCGGAGATGAACCGCTGCAGGGACATCGTGTCGATTTGAGAGAGTGGGCTCCCGCCGAATGCAGGCAGGAGATATTTCTTGAGATGCGCCCGCTCACTCGACCGGCTCGATGGCTTGTGGGCGGGCAGGATGTCGCGCGTCCAGCGTTCCGCGAATTCGCGGAACGTGATGACGTGCCTCGGACGGTACGCTGCCGAGTTGACCTCGGCAAGACGGCCTTCGAGGAGGCGCAGGGCGAGGCGTTTCGTCGGATGGTCCTTAACGGTTCCCAAGACCTCCGACCGGTGACGGCGGTGGATCGTTCCATCGGGCCTGACCTCGTCTTCAAGCCAGCGGCCGACCCACACCTTTTCGCGCTTTCCGCGCAAGAGCAAACTTCCTTTCTGATACCGACGACGTGCCAAGTGTTCCTCCTTGACCCGTTGCCGGCTGTCCTTGGATCGGCAGTCTAGCACAGCACCCGGAAGCGTTTCCTCGGGGCTGCCACTCCTCTCCGGCGTAGCGCTGAACGAGGGATCGTTCACAGCCACGCTCCTGAATTTGTGAGCCTCATGTAAATGGCAACTTGACGAAATCGCCGGGCGAGCTGTCGCTTCCAGAGCCGCAGTGCCCTCAAACGGCGCGGATCGAAGGTCCCGTCGATCTCATAGCGGGTCAGGCGGTCTAGGTATTCCTTATGCTGCTCGACATCTCGGTACCATCCCGTTGTGGTGGACTTCGCGTAGCCGGTGAAGAGGCGCCTGACCTCGGCTTCGGTCTGCAGCAATTTCCAGCTCTCGACCGGCAATCGACGGCCGCAAGCGTCCGGGTTGTAAAAGAGCGGGATGAGAACGACAAGCGTCTCGACTCGGATAGCGGGTCGGGCAGCGGCTATCCGGGTCTTTATCCGCTGGCCGTTCGTCGGAACCTGCGGTTCCTGAGGAAGATAGCCGTATTGGTGGTGCACAGCCATCGTTACCGCCGTCCTTTATTGCCGGTACTGAAGATGAACCGGAAGAAGAATCCTGCAACGTCAGCCATGGCCGAGCGCACGCCGGGCGGAAGCATCTGGAAGACGAGACGCATTCCCACGATGAGGACCACAAGCATGATGAGAGCCGCCATACCGGAGTTCTCCTTCCCGAGGACAAGAGCAACGATCCCCGCGACCGCAATCGTGCCGAACGTCAGGGAGCCCCCGACGAGATACGGCATAGCCGGGAACCGTACGTGCGTTGCCGGTTCGAGCAACTCGCCGCATTCACCGCAGAAGACGAGACGCGGATCTCGGGGATTCACGTGATGCCTGGCACACAGCCGCCCGTCCAGCCCGCGCGCGCAAAATCGGCATCGTGCCGGCCAGCCGGTGTTCCAATGGCGACAATGTCCGCAGTACCGCACTCATGCCTCCATGAGTCGAATCCGGTCGGCACCGGCGGCACGAAGCCACACCGCTTCGCTCGCCATGGTGTCCGCGGGAACCCCCAGCTCGCCGAACAGGAACAGGCGCCCGGCGCAAACCGCCACTTGCCGCAAGCCGCTCAATCGCCGTGCCGTCTGTGCGAGCACGAGCACCCGAAACCCGCGGAAGCCGAATTGCCCTTCGTGCTCCCCAGAGTCGGCATAGGTCTGGTAGCCGAGGACCTTCTCGCGCCAATCGGTCAGTCCCTCGTGGTGCAGGTCGATTTCGAGGAAGCAGTTGAACCTCTTGCCCTCGGCGGCCCAGGCGATCCAGCCATCCGGGACGAGCGTCCTTCCCTGAAATTTGTTTCTCAGTTCCGGCTCAGTCTCGAAGCGCACGTCTGAATGCGCCCGTGATAACGCCGTGTAAAGTCCGATAAGCACGCCGTTCGCAGCACGCACGTGCTCCACTTGGCGCAAGTCCCACCTGCTGACTTGGCGAACCTGCTGCAGGACCGACCCCGCATCGACTGGAACGACATCGGCTGCCTTTCGGCCGAGGTGATAGAGGCTCTGGGCGCTTCCGTGGCCCGGATAGATCGGCAGATGCTTGCGGGAGAGCACACCTGCGCGAGTGAGCGCCGCGAGACGGGTGTTCGCTCGCGTAAGCGAGTGAAACGGGGCAACCGCCATGATCTGGTCCCTGGTGAGCAGACGGAACCGATGAAGGAATTCGATCATCCGGCGGTCGCGCGCGGTTATCTGAAGTGGCTTTGCGTCAGTACGCGTCATAACCCTCCGGCAGGTTGGAACCCTTCGTTCGTCGAGCTTCGGTTCGGGCTGGGAGTGCGACCGAACTCTGAACTCGCTCGCGGATCTCGCGGTCGATGTCGGCGCGAGTCATTCCGAGGGCAAGACATTGCCGCCGTCCCCGCTCGATGTTCTCGGGCGTGACTCTGACCTTGGCCGGCGTGACCGAAAGCAGGCGTGCCGGTTCTCCACGGGTCTTTACGACCGCCTTTCCGCGAGGAAGTTCGGGCAGCATCGCTGCAACAAGGTCACCTTCCTTGCCGCCGCACTCGCGCCCGGCGACTGCGGCATCGCCGGCGCCGGTAGCAAAGAAGAAGAACCGAGTGCAATTGCCGAAGACACCGGCCTTGAGTTCCTTCGGCAACTCCAATATTTGGGTGCCCAAAAAGACCGCGCACTGATACTTGCGGAAGCTGCGCAAGTAGTCGTCGAGGGCCTCAAGCGCGATCATTTCCTGGAATTCGTCCAGGAAGATCCCGCAAAGGGGCGCGTGGGCCGGCCTGCGGTACACGGCATTCTTCAGGGCTGAAACGAGAAGTGCCGCAAGCAGGTAGTTGTTGCCGCGCAACTGCCCGCTTGAGAGGTTCGCGAGGATCGTGGAGCCGGAGGCGAGCGCCTTGTCGAAGTCGAGCGTGCTCGCCCGCTGCCCCACTATGTACTTGATGCTGGGGTCATGGAACACTCCGAGCTTGTTCAAGACCGTCTCCGTGACAAGCGACCGCTGCGAGGGAGAGAGCCGCTCGAAGCGAACGGTCCAAAACTCCCGCACTTCGGGCAGAGTCACTCGGCTGAGCACGTTCCGGCGGAATTCAGGCCGTGCAAGGAACTGCACGGACTCAAGGAGTGTCAGGTTCGCCTCGGCGAGGGCGAGCAGCGTCATCCGCAACAGCTCTTCGAGCCGGGGTCCCCAGGCGTCGGGCCAGAGGCGGCGGTGGAACACGGAGACAAGTTCTTGAACAACCGCATAGGGTGAGCCGCCGGAGCGGAGTGGATTCCACCCAATGACCGGGTCCGCCCAGGACTCGAGAAGGACAACCGGACGCCTGGGCGGTGCCTGCCCGATCGCGGAGAGGAGTTCCTCCGTAGCAGGGCCGTGGAAGTCAACGAAGATGAAGGGAACGCCCTGCCGCAGAAATTCGGTCATCATTCGGAGCAGGAGCGTGGTCTTGCCGCTACCGGTGCGGCCAGAGATGAACGAGTGCTCGGGAAGGGGCGGAACTGAGAACGGCCCCGAGAGCGAGCCGATGATGTTTGCGGCTCGGCCGAGAAAGAGGCCTTCGGCTGCGCGGCGACTGCTGCGCCGCTGCCGGTTCAGAAACCGAACCAAGATGTGCTCGAACACCTTTCCTCCCGTGCGTAAGGTGAAATTCAAGAAACAAATCTTCGAGAGGAATCGTTCGAGAAAACTTTTTTACAACCGCACGTTAATACTGAACTGCTTCGAACTTTTCTGCGTTATCTCTTCTCCTTTCCGCCCGCCATGGTCACGAGGCCCGGTGTATTGGGTTTTGGGCAATACGGTTCAAATTTCACGAGCTCTGGATTGGTGAACAGCGATAACCAAGTGTGCTGCAGACGATCTTCACGGTTCGCGTCGCGTGGAGTCGCCCTGTGCAGTTCTCTGCCGAACGGACCGACAATGCGTCCCGCCCTGGTCGCAAACCCGCAGAAGACCACCTTAATACCGTTATTCTCCAACGCCGCCGGCAGCCGATGCTTGCCCTCGCCACGATTGTCGATGCGGTTCTTGATTCCTACCTCGACGTTTTCTTCGAGGTCCGAGCTCACGCGCAACTCGCACTGCGAGTTCTCCCTACACCCTTCCGCCCGAAGGTCCGCGACAGCTTCTTTCACCCCCTGGAAAATGGGAGAGATCAGGGTTGGTCTGACGGAACCGCATTTTTCTCCGATGTCCTTGAGCAGGTCCAGCCTCCGCTGTTCGCTGGCGCGCTGGCCCTCAATCACTCTGCGACTCACGGGAATTGCGTACCTGCCCAGCCGGCGAGGCTCGTGCGCCGTTTCCTTGTCCCCCAGGACCAGCACGGATAATGTCGAGTCTGGTGTGACCGGAGATTTGCGAAGCACCTCCTCGGTAGACCCGACGAGCGATTCGCAGCCGCCGGTATAGGAGACGGACGGGTCGCTAAGCAGCGCAAAGTGGTTGACGGTTTGCGTCTTCACGGCATGCACCCGCCAGCCGATGAAGCCCGCCGACGCCGCGCACGCGAGTATCACGGGCAGAAACGTCTTTTTCATACGGTCCTCCGCATCGCACCACGCAGGCGGCCGACATTTTCCGTGATGCCTGCGTTGTAGCCGTCCAGGACGGCCTTGATGGCGACGGCTTCGAGTTCGGGCAGATGGAGGTTGCGATTGAAGCGGTCCTCTACATACGCGATCTTCTGTGCAATTGCCTGGTTGAGTTCTTTGATCCGTGATTGCCAGCGCGTGAGATCGGCCAGCGCCGTTTCACGGGCGGCGATTGCCTGATCCTCGGTAGTCTTGAGCGGTAGCCAGCGGTCCTCGCTGTTGCGGAGGCCGCTCGCGAGCCATTCGAGCAGAAGCACGGCCGCGATCTCAATGACCGTGAGCCCGACGCCGAACAACATCTCTGCCGGTCCCTCCGCCGCTGACAATCTCACGGCGCCGAGTCCGAGGCCCAGAAGGATTCCGGCGACGCCGCCGATCCAAGTCCAGGTAGACCGGCGGCCGCTGAGAATTGCGAGCGTGAGCATGCACGCAACGAAAGCGGCACTCGTCGTCGCCGCGAACCATACCAGCAGATCGTCGGCGATGGTGTGGAAGAAGAAGTCGTGCAGCGTGGGGGCGACGGTAATCGTGATAGCGACGATAAAAGCGGCCACCAGCCATCCCTTCGCCCGTGGCTTCTCGCCCGCCTTCGGCGTCTTCGCGAGCTTGGTTTCCTCGTCGCGGAGATTGGCCGTCGCGTGTGCTTCGCCAATTTGCGCCTCTTCTCTTTGGGAGACCTGGTTCTCATACTCCGCGAGCCGCATGCGGTCATGCGCGTGCTGCTTCGGGTCGAACACCTCTCGATAGGTATCTCGCGCCATGGCACGGGCGTGGTTCTCAAGGGCACGGGCGTCCTCGGGGACGGGCACGGTCGTGCCACTCAGCAGCGCACGGTTCCGGCCTAGCTCAAAGAGCCCCGTGCGCATCCCGAGGATCGCTTCGTTGGCCGGAGTTTCAGCGACCACTACGTTATCGAGGGGATGGGGCAACCGTCCTTCGCCGTTTGTAGGTTTGCCGTTCTCGCGATCAACTCTCGTCTCCGACATCTTGTCCTCCTGTGACTCAAAGTCGCGTTGCGGTGGGGTTTTCTGATATGGTTAGTTTCCACGAGTATCATGCAAATGCGCATATACATATCATATGCATACACGCAACGTCAACCACGGTGATGACTCGGCGTTCCCAAAACAAGACCGTTGACTGGAAAGCTGTTGGCCGCCGGCTGCGCCAGTTGCGCGGGTTCGACGTGAAGCAGGCAGAGCTTGCGCGCGAGCTGGGCATCAGCCAGGGACAGTTGTCGCGTTACGAAAAGGGCAAGAGCGAGATCGGCGGCGAGTCTCTTCTCAAGATTTCGCGCAGGTTCGGCAAAAGTGTTGAGTGGCTGCTGACGGGTGAATGACCGCGCAATGGACATCGCGAGCACGCCCCAGTTGGCACAGTCTGAGCGGTCTCGCATTCTGGCATCCAGATCACCTAAGATTCGGAGCATCGCCTAATGTCTCCTGGGTCACGTTAATGACCGGTACGGGGGGAACAACAACTGGCATAGGCAGAAATTCGTCGGCGAGGGATCTCAAGTTCGGATGGCAACAACTTGCGACCGCAACAACGATCACCCGCTTCTCCAGGCGCTGCAGAACCGACACCAAGCTGCAAAAGCCCCCATCGCCGGAGACGAGCACGAAGACTCGGCCCCGATTGACCATGCGAATGGCTTGTGCGACAACTCGGTCGTCCACGTCGAACGCATGACTGAACTGGACGCGATACCCCATCAGTTCAAATTTCCTAATGAACCGAAGGGGCAAACCATCGTTAACCGCTACAATGCCGCGAACCGGATTCCCCCGTGAGCGAGCAAGATTCAAGAAGGATGACCAGTCGGGTCTCGCCTGGGGACCGTAGGTCGAATTCACGCACCTCATGGCGTTCGGGCTGTCTACCAGGACAACGGAGGGATCGATTGCTTGGTGCGGGGCGGGTGCCTTGACAAGGGCTGGTGTAGGTGTAACCTGTAGAGGCTCCGACACATATAGCGGAGACCAGATTACAGCACTGTCCTTGGTGGCGGTGGTGTCGCGTAGGGTGTTCGTCATAGGTCCTTTCTATGGCGGATGCCTCCCGCGTTAGCGGGACCCTGGGCAGTCTGACCACTGCCTAGGGATTTTTGTTTTCCGCCGGCGCTAGCTACTGTGCGGCGGAAATCTTATTCTTTAGAACTTAGCGATAGGTCTGATTTCCGTCTAGTCAATCTTTGGTGCACTGAAGGTCGACAAAATGTCGACAATTTTGTGACGCCTAACGTATTTAGGAACATGCACATGGACCGCTTCATTCGTTGTGGCCCGTTTACGGTCGATACTCAGGAGAGCCATATTTTGCGAGATGGCAAGGCGGTACGGCAGCCTGACGGAAAGAAACTGAGGCCGCTTGCAGTTGCCATCCTCATCCGCCTGGTTGAGAAACGCCCGGAAATCGTCCGGATCTCCGATATAAAAGACTTATTGGATCAACCAACTGACGATGCTGGCAGAAGAGCCGCTTTCAGGAACTATATCTCACTGTTGAATCACTCTTTGAAGCCCCGCGAATTCAAAAAACTGGTACGCAACATCTCGAAAAAGCGTGATTCACAAGGTATCGGGGGATATAAATTTATTGGGGAGATAAAATCGGCTACCGACGACTCAGCAAGGAATGTTGTCGAGGGCGGGCACTCTAACATTGCGGCTCCCTTGGGCGGCGGAGCAACACCCGCCGGACGCCCTCCGAGATCACTCGAAATAATTATCCCTAAAGCAGACATGGAAGACGAGGTCCAGAGCCAATTCCGCCTGCTTGAAGAACAACTGCTCCGAGAGCAAACGGAATGGAAGGCGAAGCTACACGAGGTTCACCCGGAAAACGACGGTGTCCATCCTTCACGTCGATCCTTCGTGTTCCAGGGACTAGGTGCTGCTGCCACTGTCGTCGTTGGGGTTCCCGTACTCCGAAAGGCAGTCAAGGCGTTAGGCCGATGGATTGGAGAGACGCTTTCGTACAGGCGGCGCGATCTTGTGACGGGCTTGTTCCTCCCCTCGCACGATTTCGACGTAATCCCTGCCCGTGATCACCCGCTCCTCAAACCAAAAGGCATCACCTACAGTAATGAATTGGCTGCCATTGACGATATGAAACGATTCTGGGAACCGGCAAGACACGCAACAGCGGAGCTTTACGATTCGGACCCTGACCAATCCATTGTCTGCTTAGGGTCCTCCATATCTCACAAGGAGTTTAGGAAGGTACTCGGGAGTCCTCTAGAACCGTGCTTTGATTTCGTCGGCGAAGGCTTTGTAGCTTCCTTTGAGTACTCGTTTCAGCTTCTCCCACATGAGCCCCTTGTGTGGCGGATTCAGGATGGCGTCCCTCGTCCCACATTTGCGTATGCAATTGTCGATCGAAAGAGGAATGTCGTTGCTGTTCCGAACGTTGACAGGACACGAAGGCTTCTTGATGACGTGGTTCTAGTAACTCGGCTCCCTAAGCGACTTGTTGGACCAGAAGTCGTTCTCTTGGGAGGACTGCACGGTCCTGCGGTGCGGGCTATCAAGCAACTGTTCTTTGACATTGACGCCGACGAACTCCGAGACTTGGCTTCTGCCATACATAATCACAAACAATACCAAGCGGTATTCCGAGTATCTGAATTAATGATCAAGGGCGACCCGCCAACAACCATCCCCGGAAAGATCTGCGTTGATACCGCTGCAGTGCCAGCCGATGTCACGGTTCGTGTCAGTGAAGTCAAGTTCAATACAACGCGACAGGATTGATTGCAGAACGATCAGTGCATTCTTATTTTTTTAATAACCTCAGCGAGTCTGCATGAGACCAAGGAAGAATAAGCGGCGCCCTTTCGAATAGTGCGAAGTACTCTGTAAAACCCCAGTTATTAAGAATGGGCAAGAAGTAGCCATAGACGAACCTCTGCCTCACGAGCTTTATGCCGACCATGTAGTCTGGTGGTAGGCCTTGTTTGCTGCGATAGCGGTCGGCATACAGATCAATAATTCGGGTCAGGAACGCGGCTAGCGCTGCAGCAGTCTCTTGACTAAACTCTCCACCATTTTCTGCCGGGACAAAGAGGCATTGGCCAGCTCGCACGCCGGCGGCGACACCAATCAAGGCACTGTTCTCAAAGAGTCTCAGCTTCGACGATTTGCAAAAAGCTACCATCTCTCCATCTTTGGCGGAGTTCGCAGCATCAAGCGGCTCAAGTACATGGTAGTGTAGGTGACTAGTGTTCTGTCCGGCTGTCGGACCAACATGAACACCAAACCAGAGCTCGTGTCTCTCAAGGCTCAGCAGAGTCTGGAGAATCGTCATGGCCGTAAGGATCCGCCGTTGGCCGCCAAGTACGCGGATCTGTTCTTTTGGCCAACATTCTTTCGGAATTATTAGCCTGTGAAATGGGGATGGCGTGTGCAGATTATGGATTACTCTCCAACCGCCATCCTCCGAGAATGAAGCGACCTCAATCTGTGGACTGGTCTCGAATGGACATGTTTTCGGATCGACAATGATGTCAGTCTGCCAAGGACGGTTGAGTCCGATAGCTGATCTCGTTCCGCCTGAGGCTGTTCGAATCCCACCGGGCAATAGGTCGACGTAAACCTCTGACATGCTGACGGCCTCTCAAGCAAAATGAACGTGCCGATTGATTATAACTCCTGAGGAATGCCTTTTTGAGACTGCCTGGGGAGAAGTCAGCGATCGACTGTTGACTAAGTCTTTGATCACTGCCCTGCCGGGTTATGTCTTACGATAGCGTCCTCGCGCTGAATCCCTTGGACTTCACCCCGTCGATCATCAGTCGCAGATAGACGTGATAGTTGGGCAGCCGGATCAGATCGTGTGCGCCGAATTCCGGCCAGAACTCCTTCTCCAACAGCATTGCGTCCGTCAGGCCGGTGCGAAACGCGATGACCGTGCCGGCATTCCCCAGGATGGCGTCACGCACCGTCTCATCCACCTGCAGCAGGTACTGGTGCGCGAGAATCAGGCCCAACCGGTATTTGCGCATCTCGGAGAGCAAGCTCCCAACGCTCGCCGTGGTGAACGAAGGGAACTCGTCGAGATAGAGAAAGAATGGCCGGCGCTCGTGTTCGGGAACGCTTGACCGGCTGAGTGCGGCCAGACTCAAGGCGGTGACCAGCATTCCGCCCAGAAGCGATGCCGAGTCCTCGCCAATTGCCCCCTTTGCCAGGTTGACCAGCAAAATCTTCCCTTCATCCATCACCTGCCGCAGATCGAAGCTGCTCTTCGGCTGGCCTACGATGCGCCGCAGAATGGGATTGACCAGAAACTCTCCAATCTTGTTCTGAATAGGCGCGATGGCTTCGGCGCGGAAGCTGCGCGGGTAGCTCTCGTACTCACGCATCCAGAAACGCCGTACCTGCGGGTCGTGCACGAAGCTCACTGCGTGGCGGCGGAAATCGGCATCATCGAGCAAGCGCGGCACGTCGAGCAGCGTGCTCTCGGGAAAATCCAAAAGCGCCAGAAGCACGTTTCTGAGGATGTATTCCATGCGGGGTCCCCAGGACTCCGGCCAAATCTTCTTCAAGATGCTGATGAGTCCCGACGCCACGAGAGGCCGCAAGTGCGGATCTCCAACGGCGAGCGGGTTGAAGGCGAGCGGCCGGCCTACGTCGGGCACGTTGAAGTAGACGAGATCCGGGAGCCGCTTCTCGGGGAGGAGTTCGCGAACCCTGCCCACCAGATCACCGTGAGGGTCGACGAGCGCGAAGCCCTCGCCGTTCCGTGCGTCTTGCAGCGCGAGATTGGCAATGAGCGTCGACTTGCCGCTTCCCGTCTGGCCCAGCAGGTACATGTGCGCCATACGGTCCAGGCGCTTGATGCCGAAGCGCATGTGGTGATGGCGGAAGTTGGTTTCGCCAATCACAGTGATTCGATTGTCGGACTTGGAAATCTCCACGATTTCTAACGCTACGCAGCATCTGCACCATCGAAAAGCACTCAAAAGTTCGCGGCGGCGCGACCCTTTGCTCACTACTGCGTTTCTGTGGGGTCGCTACTGTGAACTCAAGCTCGATTTCTCGGGCTAATCCAGCACCTTCACAACTGAATAGGAGATAGCTATGACGCAAGAGCAGTTTCGCACCCGTGTCGAACGCGCACAGGAAGAGGTGTTCATCGTCACCACAGCCGAAAACGGCTGGCGCGTGCGTTCACCCCGCAACCCGTCGCAGTTCTATATGGTTTCACCAACCGAAACCGGACTGGCCTGTACCTGTCCCGATTTCAAGAACCACGCTGCCGACGATCCCGGATGGACCTGCAAACACATGCTCGCCGTCCAGGGTCAGCAGGGAAAGCCAAGCCCTGCCGCACCCGCCTCTGACGCCTATGCCGACGAGGAACGGGCTGCGATTCAAGCGGAAGCGGCTTCGCAGTCGCGGGAGGTCGAGCCGGAACCGCTGCCAGCCCAGATGCTCATCAAACGGTCCGTGAGTCCCGACGGACGGATCGACTCCGTTTCCGTCGAATTCACGACTGCTATCGGCGGCATGACTGGCCGGGAGGTCAAGAGCCATGCCGTCCGCATTCTGCAATTGCAGAACGAGATCGTGAGCGGGTTTCTGAAATCGAACCGTGCGGCAAAACCAGCCGCTCCGGCTAAGCCGAACGGGAATGGCGCCGCCCCTGCACGTTTGATCGATGTGGGCGCCATGAACGGCCAGTACGGCGAACGCTTCTTCCTGAACGTCGAGGTTAACGGCCGGCGTTGCCGATTCTTCGGAACGCTGAACCAGATCGCCGACGCCATCGCCGTGGCCGGCAGAGATCTCATCGCTGAGGAGATTGAGCCCGGCTTGCGCCTTAACCTGCCCTGCCAAGCTCTGACCGAAAAGAGCGCGGATGGGCGCTACGTCAACGTGACTCGGGTTCTGCCCGCAAACGGCGACGCCCGGGTGCGGAGATAACCATGTCAGAGGCGATTGCACATCCAACAACCCTCAATGCGGAGCCGAAGCACGCTCCGCATTTTTCTTACACCCGCATCCAGAAGTACCTCACCTGTCCGGAACAGTACCGGCTCTACTACTTGGAACGCCTTCGGGCGAGACAGGAGAGCGCTAGTCTGGTGTTCGGCGCCACCGTGCATTTGGCCTTGGCGGAACTCTTTCGCCACGGGCTAGATCCGGTCGAAACTTTCGACAAAGAATGGCAGGCCATCCGCGAGGTCGAACTCCGGTATTCAAAGAGACACTCGTGGGAGAGCCTCCACGAGACCGGCAAACAGCTTCTCGGTAAATTCGTGCAGGAAGAAGCCCGGAAGATCACGAAGGTCATCGCGGTCGAGCAGGTGTTCGAGTTTTACCTCTCCGGCCTCGATCTGCCGTTCGTAACCATTCTCGATCTCGTGGCGGAAGTGAACGGCAAAAAGACACTCGTGGAGTTCAAGACGGCGGCAGCCGACTTTGAACGCTTCGAGGTACAGCTCATGGACCAGGCCACTGCATATCACCTCGCCGATCCAGAGATCGAGCAGGTGGGAGTCTGCGTACTGGTCAAAACCAAGAAGCCAGCGATTCGCTGGCACTTCACGAAACGCTCGCCAGCTGAGGTCATGCAGTACCTTGAAAAGGTGGACACGATCAGCCGTGCCATTCGTTCCGAGGTGTTCTATCGCCGTCCTGGCAAGTGGTGCCGCCAGTGCGAGTACCTGCCGGTCTGCACGGGGGACGAACGCAAAATCAGGTCGACTCTTGTGCAGCTTTCAGCGAGCCAGTAAATCTGGCTCGTTTTTTTTTGCGCTTCAATTGTTCGGTGAATTCGCGGGCTCGCAGATACACGCGGCTGGTGCTCCACGAACTGCGACCAACTGCTATCGCAGGGAAATCGTGATTCGCGCTTTAGGGTCATCGATTCCAACAATGAGTAATCCATTCGATGCTCCGCAGCTGGCCCTAGCTTCCGTAACCTATTGAATCTACGTTCGTTGTCTACTGTAGACCTGTTTTTTGCTTGACAAATTGACCGGAGGTGGACGTAAATGACTCGACACAAAAAAAACCCTGATCGGAGGAATGCCGACGTGAATCCAGGCGTAGGTGTACGGGCGGTTCCTGCTATGCGCAGTTCAGCGAAACCAATGAGGGAAACCGCACGAACGAAGATCCCAATCAAGATCGAACGCACGAAGCCCTTGGCGGAACTCACTCCGGACGATATCCCACCCGGTCTCGATCCAGAAGACGTGGCGACAGACGCAGATTAGACTGTCCGGATTACCGTCCAGAAATTTCCGTGACGTTTGAAAAGGGGGAAGCTATATTGCTTCTCCCTTTTTAATTTTGTTCCCCGTATATTGACCTCATCGAGGCGAGTCATGTTGACCTATCCAGTTCGTGTCCGGGATCTGGTGCATGGGTTTGTGTATCTTACTCCCATTGAAGTTGAGGTGATTAAGCACCCGTTATTTCAGCGACTTCGGCACGTTCGCCAGAACGATGTTGCATTCTATGTTTATCCCTCAATGAATACCTCCCGTTTTGAGCACTCACTAGGGTGTGTGTCTGTGGCGGCTCGGATGGCAGCTAATGTGACCCGAGGGCATTATTGGTCCGAATACTCCAAGGCACTATCACTTGGTTCTGACGAGTTCAGCCAGGTCTGCCGGCTGTATGCGCTGCTGCATGATGCTGGACACCTGCCTTTGAGTCATTTATTCGAGATGGCCTTTGACGACTACGTTAAGGAGGCCTTTCCCGGAAAGGACATCCGCTCGATCTGTACAAGATGGTTTGGCGGACATGGATTTGAGAAATTGCATGAAGCGTGTGGCAGCATGGTTGCTAAAGCCATCCTCGATGAAGTCGGAATCGATGATTCAATCAAGACGCCGCTGTTGGCGCTGTTGACCAACAAGGCGTTGCCCGCCGACAGCGTCCTTCGTCCTATAAAGCTGCTAGTCGATTCTGAAATTGACGCAGACCGAATCGACTCCACAAGGCGGGATGGATTATTAGCTGGTGGGGAGTACGGCTCGTACGATATCGACCGGCTATGTCGAGCAATTTTTGTGCTACCGCATCATGGAGCTTGGCGATTAGGTTATTCGCACAAGGCAGTCACGTCCATGGAAGCACTATTGCTTGATCGGTGTCGTACTCACATAAATATTAACTTTCACCATCGCGTCGTTGCGGTCAAGGTAGCGATTCGCGAGGCGATCTCGTTTTTGCTGCGTGAGAACACGATCCAGTCTTCAAGCTTTGCTCTTGACGATCTACCGCTTCGAGACGATCCATGGCTATGGTCTGAGCTCCGCGCACTGTACGCAACCGATCCAAAAGAAACTTCCGTGCGATCAGCGTTGGAGGCGATACTGTACCGACGCAAGGACTCAATGACCCTGCTGTGGAAAAACCGGGCGACCTACAACAATTGGAATGAACAGCTCCTATTGGAGGAAGGATTGAGAGAATTGCCCCTTAGGAAGTTGGGTCGAGAATACGAACGGGTCACTACCGAAAAGCTCGGGGTTGACATTCGAGTGTTTTGGCTGAAGTTCCAGCCGGTTGAATCGGCCGTGTTGCCACTGACTGATGAGAACGGAGTCGAAGACGGAGACAATCGAGAGCTGCTTGATGTATCAAACCTCGCAAGCGTTTTGGATGAAATCTGGAAAGGAGAGCCGAGCTACTTCGTGGTTGCGCTGGGTGAGGTAGCCGTCGACTCACTAAGAAATGCATGGATAAAGCACACAGCGGAGTGGCTCGGTCGGCGAGATGCTTAGTCGCCCACGCAACGTTTATGCTTGTGCCACAGCGACTACCTGCCGGTGTGAAGGAAGAGCGCGAAATCAATGTTGTGCTCGATCAACTGCGACCAGTAGATGACGTCTCCCGTGTCCTCGAAGTTGCGAATGATCTCCTCCGCGCCGGCCAGGTTGCACTCGCGCGTCATTCGGACCCGCCG
>Ga0209415_10011025_pt1 | contig 15280 bp, 13 predicted proteins | sample PeaSoiSIISIP2007_FD_187696 | JGI IMG/M metagenome (GOLD analysis project Ga0209415, IMG submission 187696) | Peat soil microbial communities from Weissenstadt, Germany - SII-SIP-2007 (SPAdes) (version 2) | ecosystem: Environmental > Terrestrial > Soil > Wetlands > Peat | place: Germany... | reverse complement strand
GGATGGTGGCATGGGGGCGGGCGCCGGCGCCGGCATTGTGGCCGGCGGCCCCGCTGAGCCTGGAGGTGGGGGCGCGGGAGTCTGAGCGAACGATACGGCCTCGGAGAGGCCGAGACACGCAATCGCGACAACCCACGCCACGGGAGCTCGCAATGAAGCACGGAATTTCATGGAATTACTCCACTGGTTGGATCAGGTCAGATTCGGCTACTTTGATCGGCACCGCAGAAGGCGCCGCGCGATCGGCCATCCGTGCGAAAGACAACAACCATCCTCGGGCTTTGGAGCGCCACCTCGCATCACGTTCCATAATCGGACGAACCGAGCGGCCTACTCATCCACGCATTGAGTGGCCCCGAACCTAGGCGGTTCAATGATAAAAATAGCGTAAATTATATGGCACTAATAATAAATTAGTAATAAAACAGCCTTCTATTCACGTGCCGGAGCGGTGCTCGATATCGCCGCGAAACGTCCCGGACTCAATCGTCCGGCAGGCCCGATGCGTCGGTCCGGTAAGCTGCAACTGGATCGCCCCGCGCGCTGGCTCACGTTGCTCGCAGGCATCCCATGCACAGCTCACGCGTATAAAGCACGCGTAAAAGTGCATGCACTCGTTGGTAAAGAAGAGCCTTCGACGTAGGTGACGGCGAGGCACTCGCCAAGCACCGTGGCCACACTGGCGCACAAGAACGCAAGCCGCGAAGAAGCAAGCATCTGCCGGCGCTTGTGTGCGGGCGAGACAGCGCGCATGCTCGTGTCACCATGGTGCGCTCGATTTGCCCGGGCATCGCGATCGCTCTCCTGGCTGCCTGCTCGGGGACGTCGCGCACGCACCAAGGGCCCGGCGATACGGGCATGGATGCGAGCGCCCTGGTGAGCGCAGACGGTGGCTGCGCTCAACCTGGATGTGCATCTCCGCCCGAGGATGCCGGGAGCCCGATGTCGGACGCGGGGACGACCGCCGACTCGGGGGGCAATGCCGACGGCGCCGCGGGCGACGGCGGGGTGGGGACCGCCGCCGACAGCGGCCCGATGGGGCCACCGCTAGGGATGACCGGCAACAGCTGGTACGTCGCAAGCGGCGCCCCGGGGACCCGCACGAGCTCTTGTTCCGCCGCGGGCACGACATGGACCAACGCGTGGGGCGGCATGGACCAGATCAATTGGTCGTGCGTTCAACCGGGCGACACCGTGTGGCTCGCCGGCGGCACGTATACCAAGGGCTTCGCCGTCGGGGCCAGCGGTGCCGCCGGTAAGCCCATCTACGTCGCGCGCGTACTCTCCACGGATACGGTGGCGACGAGCGCGCCCGGCTGGACCCCGGCGTTCGACAGCCAGGTCGTCGTCACCAACGCGACCGCCAACAACGCCAACTCGGGCTGCAACGCGGGCGACGTGCTCTGCTTCAATCGCTCGACCCTCGGGAACTACACATACTGGGACGGACGGGTCGATAGCGGGATCCTTCTGCAGACGTCGAACCTCGCCGGGTTGAGTCCCACGAACAATACGGCGATCGGCCAGGCGGCCGTCGATGTCGGGACGAGCTCGGGCATCAACGGCACCGGGAGCAACCACGATATCACCTTCGACAATATCGATTTCGCCGGGCCCGCGGGTGCCAGTGAGTACACGCATCTCTCCTACGACGCCGCGGCGCAGGTGCTGAACGTTACCGGCAGCGTGCTCTTCACCAACTGCCGGTTTCACGGCGGGAACGAGAACGTGAACATCTCCGGGTGCACCGGCGTCATCTTCGACCATTGCAAGTTCTACGACAACGTCGCGGGGAGCGGCAGCGCCGGCCATGGCAACCAGGTCCAGTACGCCGGCAACGACAACATCACCTTCCGCTACGGCGAATGGTGGAACTGGAGCGTCGAGGGGATCATGGTCTGGACGCAGAGCGGCACCCTCTACGTGTACGGCAACGTCTTCCACGACGCCGACAACTCCGGGTATCCCAGCGTCATTCAGGCGAACAATACGACGGCCGGTCCTCTCTACTTCTACAACAACACGATCGCCAACGTCAGCGGGTACTGCGTCTTTCGGCCGGCGAATTCCATAGGGTGGACCTCCGCCAGCGAAGCCCGGAACAACCTCTACTGGAACAGCGACGTCTGCATCCAAGTCGCCCCGAGCTCGGATGACGACGCGTACTACGACGATCTGGCCGCCAGCAACCAGACCACGCTGGGTATCTCCGAGACGACGACGGTCGGCCAGGCCGAGGCGCACGCCTGCACCGTCCCGGCGGCGCCGTTCGTCGCCGAGGCTACGGGAGACTTCCACCTCACGTCGAACACTCCGAGCGGAGAAAGCCTGGGGGCGCCCTACGACGTCGACAAGGACGGCAAGACGAGGACGACCTGGACCCGTGGAGCGTACGAGTACATTCCGTAGTTCTCCCCTCGGCGGCGCGCGCTCCTGGGGCTATCGTCTAGCGATCTAGCATGGCAGTCGCCTTCCGACGTCTGGCGCAGCTCGCGCTCGCGATTTTCCTCTGCGCCGTCGTCGTGGGCGCGTGCGGCTTTTCGCCGACCATCACCAGCGGAAGCATCGGGTGTGGGGCCACTGGCGCGTGCCCTCCAGGCCTCTCGTGCGCGAGTGACGGGCGCTGTTACACTCAGCTTGGAGCCGCGTGCGCTGGCGGTGCGCCGTGCCCTCCCGGACGCCAGTGCACGGGCGGAGCGTGCTGCGACACCAGCGGCTGCCTTTGTGGCGCTAGCGCGGCATGCGGCGCTGGCCAGCACTGCGTCGCCGGGCAGTGCACGTGCGACGCGACATCGTGCCCGACGGGGTGCTGCAAGGGCGGTACGTGCGAGCCGGGCAACGTCGCCAGCACGTGCGGCAATGCCGGTCGAACCTGCTCTTCCTGCCCGGCGGGCGATACCTGCGCGGCCGGAGCGTGCAGCAGCTGCATGTGCCCGAGCGGGTGCTGCACGGGGACGACCTGCAACGTGCCGTCTGCATCGACATGCGGCGCAGGCGGGGGGGCGTGCATGGCGTGCGGCGCGATGGCTGCCGACGGTTGCTCGGCGGCCGGGGACTGCACGTGCGGCGGGCAGAGCGCGTGCTCGGGCGGACAGCGGTGCGTCGGCAGCCGCTGCGTTTGCGATGCGACGTCGTGCACGGGCTGTTGCGACGGAACGACCTGCAACGAGAACAGCCTTTCGACGTGCGGAGCCGGCGGCGCCACGTGCTTCGCCTGCGACCCGACGCTGGCCGACACGTGCTCAGGGAGCGGCACCTGTCAGTGCGGGGGCGGGCCGTCGTGCAACCCGGGCCTGCATTGCTCGAACGGCGCGTGCAGGTGCGACGCCACGTCCTGCCCCAACGGCTGCTGCAACGGCACCATCTGCACGCCGCTGTCGCTGAACACCTGCGGGCCCGCCGGTGCGGCCTGCGGAACCTGTCCCGCGGAGACGTCCGACGGATGCTCGTCGGCGGGCGCGTGCACCTGCGGCGCGGGACCCGGGTGCGCCACAGGTCAACAATGCCTGAACGGCACGTGCGTCTGCGACGCCGTCTCGTGCGCATCCGGCTGCTGCGCAGGCAACAGCTGCCAGCCCGGGAACAGCGACAATGCCTGCGGCGCCGCCGGCAGCGCGTGCGCGAGCTGCCCCAACGGCGAGACCTGTAGCGGTGGTGCCTGTTCGGGCTGCGTCCAGACATGCACGGCGGGCTGCTGCTCGGGGCCGACGTGCAACCCACGGTCGCCGACGGCGTGCGGCGTCGGCGGGGAGGCGTGTGTCGCCTGCGATGCCACGAAGGCGGACGGGTGCTCGGCCACCGGTGAGTGCCGGTGCGGGAGCGGGGCCCCGTGCGGATCGGGGCAGGCGTGCGTGGGCGGCGCCTGCGTCTGCGATGCCGCGTCGTGCCCGGCCGGGTGCTGCGACGGAACGACCTGCACGGTGTCGTCGCCGGCGACATGCGGGGTGAACGGCGTCACCTGCTCGACGTGCAACGCGACGCGGTCCGACGGGTGCACGAGCGGAGCCTGCACGTGCGGCAGCGGGACCCAGTGCGCCCAGGGGCAAGCGTGTGTCGGCGGGATGTGCACCTGCACCCCGACCTCGTGCCCGGCGGGGTGCTGTCAGGGCAACGTGTGCGAGGTCGCGTCGCCGCTCGCGTGCGGTACCGCCGGCTCGGCATGCATGTCCTGCGCACCCCTCGCCAACGGTTGCTCGAGCGCCGGCGCGTGTGTTTGCGGATCCGGGCCCGCGTGCACCTCAGGGCAAGTGTGCATCGGGGGGACGTGCGTGTGCAACGGCACCTCGTGCCCGAACGGCTGCTGCTCCGGCCACACCTGCGAGACCGGCAACGCCAACGCATTGTGCGGCGCGGGAGGGTCGGCGTGCGCCACGTGTCCGGCGAATCAGAACTGCGGCGACGCCGGCACCTGCACGGGTTGCACCGCCGCCAATTGCCCCAACGGCTGCTGCGCCGGCGCGACGTGCGAGACCTCGGGGTTCACCAGCTGCGGCGTCGCGGGCGCCGCCTGCGCCGCCTGCGCCGCGTCGAGCGCGGACAACTGCTCGGCCGCGGGAGCCTGCAGCTGCGGGTCCTCCGGGCCCTGCGGCACGGGACAGATCTGCGTCCAGGGGCATTGCGTCTGCAACTCGACCTCGTGCCCCGGCGGCTGCTGCAGTGGAGACACGTGCACGACCTCGGCGTTTGGAAATTGCGGGACGGACGGCGTCGCGTGCGCCCGGTGCAACACGAGCTCGGCCGACAACTGCTCGCCTTCGGGTGTTTGCAGCTGCGGGGCGGGCCCGGCCTGCGCCGTCGGGCAGACGTGCTCGAACGGCGTTTGCGTCTGCAACTCGGCGTCGTGTCCGCATGGGTGCTGCACGGGCAACGTGTGCACCTCGCCGCCCACGGGTCCCGCCTGCGGGATCCAAGGCTCGACCTGCGAGCCGTGCGGCTCGACGGGAGACGGGTGCTCGTCCACCGCCGGTACATGCACGTGCGGTGGCGGCGCGCCGTGCTCGACAGGGCAGCACTGCTCGGGCGGGACGTGCGTGTGCGATGGGACGAGCTGCGGCGGGTGTTGTAGCGGCTCGACCTGCGAGCCCGGGAATACTCAGGGCGCGTGCGGTACGGGCGGCGGCGGGTGCAACATCTGCCCCTCGAGCGAAGTCTGCAGCGCAGGCGCATGCGCCGGATGCAATACGACGTGCCCGAACGGATGCTGTTCCGGCTCGATGTGCACGACCCCGACGACGGCCTCTGCGTGCGGGATCAACGGAGCCGCTTGCACGCCCTGCATGTCAAACGCCGACCATTGCTCGAGCGCGGGCACGTGCGTGTGCGGCTCGGGGCCCGCCTGCGGCGCCGGGCTGGAATGCGTGAACGGCGTTTGCACGTGCGACGCGGCGTCGTGCCCGGCTGGATGCTGCTCGAGCAACGTGTGCGTCCCGGCGTCCGTGACGGCCTGCGGTGTCGAAGGCGGTGCGTGCTCGGTCTGCGGAACGAGCGGCGACGGCTGTTCGGCGCAGGGGGCGTGCACATGCAACGGAGGCCCCGCCTGCGTACCAGGTCAGCGCTGCGACCAAGGCAGCTGCATCTGCGACGGAACCTCTTGCCCGGGCGGGTGCTGCTCGAACAACGCATGCGTCTCGCCGTCGGGGCCAGCGTGCGGCGTCGAGGGTATGGCGTGCGCATCCTGCGGATCGACGGGCAACGATTGCTCCGCGTCGGGGCAGTGCTCGTGCAACGGAGGGGCCGCCTGTGGCCCCGGCCTTCGGTGCACGGCGGGCGGCTGCGTATGCGACTCCACGTCCTGTGCGAACGGATGCTGTTCGAACGGGACGTGCATGGCGCCGTCGGTGCCCGCGTGCGGAGTGAACGGAGCCGCATGCGCTCCATGCGACCCGACGATGGCGGACACCTGCACGGCTTCGGGGGCATGCCAGTGTGGCAGCGGCCCGCCGTGCGCGGGGTGCGACGGAGGAACCTGCCCATCGGGGTCGGGGCCTCCAGATGGTGGCGTCGACGCGGACGATGGCGGGGCCGACGACGGCGGGTCGTCAGAATCTGGCGACTAGAGCGGCAGAAGCGCCGCCCGGCACGGGTCCGAAGGATGCGGTCGCCGGGGCGGCCTTGGGCCAACCGAACCAGACCAGCGCTGCGCCCGTCGCAATGGCCACGGCGCCCGACACGAAGAGCACGTCGGCGACCGTCGCCAGGGATTTCCCGGACTGGTAGTCGGATTGATACTGGGGCGTCCAGGTCCCCTGCTGAGTCGAGAGCTGGGAAACCTCCTTCGAGAGCGACGCCGAGCGTAGACCCGCAAAAACTCCTCCACCGACGAGCGCGACGCCCACACCGGCCGTCGTGAGACCGACCACGCGAAGGAGCGGCGACGGCAGGGCGGCCGGCGGCGGCTGAGCAGGGAGCGACGGGCCGGGAACCGCAGCGGGTGATTGCACCGGCGGAGCAATCTGCGCGCGGGAAGCCTCCGCGGCCTTCGCCTCCGCCTCTGCCTCCGCGGCTTTCTGTGCGTCCAGCTGTCTCTGCGAATCTTCCAGGAGCTTCTCCGCGAGAGCGCGATTGGGAGCGCTTGGTTGCTCCCGGAGGTAACCGTGAAAGAAGAAGAGCGCCCGCTCGAAGTGTCCGAGCTGCCGGTGACACTGACCAAGGTCGAAGAGGAGCGCCGGCTTCGGGTAGCGCTCGTAAGCCTGCGTGTAGAGCTCGAGCGCTCGGTCGAAGTGACCCACGTTGTATTCGACCATCGCCGCACTGGTGAGCTTTCGCGCCTCTTTGAGGGGCGAATCGGCGGCGGCAGCGGGGGCGGTGGGCACGACGGCCAGGAGTAGAGGCCCGATGAGGAGCCCGACCGGAACAGTGAGCCGAAGCTTCATTCGAACGGGTTGATGACGGCGTTCGGGTCGGCGTGAGGGGACCCCTGGTCCTTTGGGGCGCTCGAAGTCGCCGGCCTGGGTGGGTGGTGCGGGCCCCCGTGGGCAGGCAGCGGAGCGGCGACCGAGGCGGTCGCGGGGGCCACCTCGATTGGAAGCAAGGACGGAAGATCCGACGGGGGCGCGGACGACGTCGGGGGGCTCTCGCGTTTCGGATCAGGCTCGGCGTTCATCACGCCGACGGCTGGAGAAACCGCACGCGCGGCGCCAGGCTCGGGGCGGGAGTGTTCGCTATGGGTACCGGTGAGCGCCGCCACGGCCAGCGCAGTCGCCACGAAGCCCGCGCCGGCGCCAAGAAGAATGCGCTTCCTGACGATACCGGCGCCCAGCCTGAACGCGCCCGTCTGACCCCACCACCCCACGCCGGCGCCCGTCGTCGCGACGGACCGGTCGATAGGGCCAGCGACCGTCTCGGCCAGAGAGGACGCGCTGGACATCCGAGGTGGCGGGATAGACGGTCGAACCTTGTCTCCCGCCCCGAGAATGACGCGCACTATCTGGGCGATGCGCTCGCTACCGACGGGATCTGCAAAGGGCCGGAGCTCCTGCGCCAGCTCGGCGACGTTCTGGAAGCGACCCTCGACGTCCTTGGCCAGACACTGCTCGACGACCCTCTGCAGCTCCATCGGGAGGTACGGTCTCACCTGGAGAAGCGGCGTCGGCGGCCGATGAAGAATGGCGGTGCACAGCTCAGGCAGCGATTCGCCGTCGAATGGAAGCGCGCCGGTGAGAAGCTCGTAAAGGACGACGCCGATGGCCCATACGTCGGCACGTGCGTCGACGCCACCCGACGCGAGGAGTTGCTCCGGGGACATGTAGACGGGCGTTCCGAACTTGTCTCCCGCTTCGGTCAGCTCGCGGACGCCGCCGGAGGTCGTGCGTTTCGCCGACATCTTCGAGATGCCGAAGTCGAGCACCTTGAGGACGGAGGTCCCACCGGCGGTCGTGGAGATGAAGAGGTTGTCGGGCTTGATGTCGCGGTGGACGATCCCCGCGACGTGCGCCTCCGCGAGGGCCTCACAAGCCTGCAGCACGTAGTCGACGGCGCGATCGACGGGCAATGGCCCGCTTGCATTCAGCATCCGGCCGAGGTCCGTGCCGGCGAGGTACTCCATCACCATGTAGGGCGCACCGTCGGGCAACGTCCCGACGTCGTAGACGTGCACGATGTGCTCGGACCGGATCTTCGCGGCGAGGCGCGCTTCGCGCAGGAAGCGCTCTGCGACGGCCCTCGTCGCAAGCGCCTTGGGGCGTAGGTATTTGATGGCGACGCGCTGGTCGAGGTGGACGTGCTTCGCCGCGACCACGACACCGAGGCCGCCCTCGCCGATCAGCCGTTCGACGACGTACTTATCGGCGATGCGCGCACCCGGGTGAAAGCTCGGATTGCGCGCCTGCTCGTCGCCTGTCTCGTTCGCTTCGAACGACGAGGCCCGGACGAGCGACGCATCGCGGGCGGGCACCGTCGGTACCTCATTCGCGTCCTCCAGCGGGACGGCAGCCGCCACGTTACGCTCGCTCACTGAAGCCTTTCCCCGGACTCCGAATGTAGCGCGACTTCAAGCCATCGCTATGGCTATTTCTTCGCTTGTCAAGGTCCAGTTGGGGGGCCGCGGCATGGGGGTCCTGGGGCGAGCCCCCGGGCCTATCGAGCGCGAGAAACAAGCCTGCAACACGGTCCCGCGCTCCGGTGCGACGTTTCTCTCGAGGAAACAGCGGCGATACCTCTGCGGCACATGCTCTGGCGTACGTACCTTGCGGACCCCATCGCTCGGTCAAGCCGAAGAAAGGAGCCACCATGAGGGCAACGACCGCCACGCGCAGGCCGGGGATTTTCTTCGCGATCCTCGGCGGCAAGGCCCTTGGCCTCGCGATCCTCCTCGCCGCGATCTGGGGCCTCCCCGAGTACTTCGCGCATCCTGCCCATGCCGCGGAGACCGTCGCCACGCACTCCGAGTGCGTCAATCCCCTCAACACGGTCTGGACGCTCAGCGCCGCGTTCCTCGTCTTCTTCATGCAGGCCGGCTTCCTTTTCCTCGAGGCCGGCTTCTCGCGCACGCGTGAGACCGTCAACATCCTGCTGGAGGGCATCGTCGACACCTGCCTCTGCGGAGCGCTCTTCTGGGCCTTCGGCTTCGCGTTCATGTTCGGTTCAGGCAACGGCTTCATCGGTCATCAATACTTCTTCCTCCAGGGGACCCCCGACACCTACGGATCGACCGGCGTCCCGATGCTCGCGTTCTGGCTGTTCCAGTTCGCGTTCGCCGACACCTGCAGCACGATCACGTCGGGCGCGATGGTCGGGCGGACGTCGTTCGCCGGAGACCTCTGGTACAGCATCGCCGTCAGCGGCTTCATCTATCCCGTCTTCGGCCACTGGGCCTGGGGACCCGACGGCTGGCTCACCGTCATCAAGCCCGCCGCCTTTCACGACTTCGCCGGCTCCACCGTCGTCCACACGATCGGCGGATTCGTTGCCCTCGCCGGAGCCATCGCGCTCGGCCCACGACTGGGACGAAAGTTCGCGAGAGACGGAGGCGGCATCATGGCCGGACACAACATGACGCTCGCCGCGGTCGGCGGCGTGATCCTCTGGTTCGGCTGGTACGGCTTCAACCCCGGCAGCACGCTCTCCGCGATGGACCTGCACGGCATCTCGCGCGTGGCGACGAACACGACCCTCGCCGCGTGCGGGGGCGGGCTCTCGTCCCTGTTCTTCGTCTACGTCCGCGGCAGGTACTGGGATTGCGGGATCACCGTGAACGGGTTCCTGGCAGGCCTCGTGGCGGTCACGTGCCCCTGCTACTGGGTGTCCCCTGCCGGGGCGTTCATCATCGGGAGCGCCGCCGGCGTGATCTGCGTCCTGTCGATCGATCTCATCGAGCACCTACGCATAGACGACCCGGTCGGCGCCGTGTCGGTGCACGGTGTCTGCGGCATCTGGGGAACCCTCAGCCTGGGCCTCTTCGCCACCGGTCAGTTCGGCTCTCCCGGACCGTACGGCGCGGACACCTCGGCGCCCGCGCTCGTCACGGGGCTGTTCTACGGCGGCGGGGCGACGCAGCTCGTGGCGCAGGGCATCGGCAGCGTCGCCATCCTCGGCGCCACCTTCGGCAGCTCGCTGGTCATCATGTACGTACTGAAAGTGGCGGGAGTACTGAGGGTCTCCCGAGAGCGCGAGCTCATGGGCCTCGACGTCGCCGAGCACGGAGGGCCGGCGTACCCCGAGCTCGTGCCTCGAAACGGCGCGGACCCGCGGCGAGACCTGATGATGAGCAGTACGTCCCTGCGATCGACCGCCGAGTGATCGGCGGGAAACGAGCCGGAAACGACCGCCGGAAGACACTGGCCCAATGCGAGGAGTCGTCATGACCCAAAAGCCGCCCGTCCCGCGTGAGGCCTCTGCAACGGCAAGCGGCACGCAGACGTCCGGCTTCCAGGCGCGCATCAAGGGCGCGAGCCTCGCCGACCTGATCCAGATGGAGTGCCTGGCGGGATCGAAGCTGGTCGTCCGGGTCACGTCGGGGACCAAGGTCGGCTACCTCTACTTCCGGGGCGGCGCCGTCGTGCACGCCGTGACGCCGACGTCGGCGGGAGAGCCCGCGGCCATGGAGATGCTTGCGTGGAACGGCGGGACGTTCGAGCCCGCCGACCGCGAATGGACAAAGGACACGATCGCGAGCAACTGGCAGAACCTGCTCTTGCGGGCCGCCCAGCTTCGCGACGAAAGACAACCCGGCAGCGTCGTCACCCTTCGCGGCGACGGAGTCGACCGACGGGCGGCGGCCAGGACGGACCACGCGCCCATCGGGGAAAGTATCGAGTTCGACGTGACACCCCTGCAAGTCGCCGGTCACACGTTCCGGAGCGAGGACTTTCAACTCTTCTTTCGCATGAACCGCGACGGAGCCGTGGTCGACAGCCATGGCGACACGCAGGCGCTTGCCGACACCGTGGCCTACGCCCTGCAGCTGTCGCGGCTCGTGGGCGATCAGCTCGGCCTCGAGCAGTTCGTCGCGATGGAATGCACGTTCAAGGCCGGGCGGTGCTTCCTCGTCCTCGAGCCGGACGGGCACGTCGTCGCGCTCGAGCCGAATGCCTCTGCCGATTCAACCTCCCTTCGGGAGCTCTTCGGGCTCTAGGCGGACGGGACCCGAGCGCACGAGCGGGCCATCTCCTCCACGGGTGCATCATGGGCGCGATCGTCGATCATCTGCGAATGCTCCGCGACGTGCAGGGCGTCTATGGGAGCTTCGTCATCGCGGGATCCGGGTCGCTGGTCGATCGCGACCTGCCGGCCGCCTTCGACGAGGCGCTCTTCGCCGACGTCGGGCCGCGCGTCGCGCGCCTCTTCGAGACGTTCGTGAGCGGCGGCAAAGAAATGGACACGTGCATGCTCCGCTACGCGGATCACAAGCTGTACGTGCGAAAGATGACCTGGGGCCTCATTGGCGTCCTCTCCTCGTCCGCAGTCAACCTGCCCGCGCTGCGCATGGTGGTCAATCTCGTCATCCGCCGGATCGACCCGGAGATCGCCGCGATCGCGTCGGCGCCCGTGCGAGCGACAGTCAAGAGCACGCCGCCGCCGTTGCCCGTGGCGCGCAAGGCCCCGACCCCTCCCCCGCCACGCGTCGAGGAAGAGGCGCCCGTCGCGTCGGGCGGCCGCCCCGTACGCATGTACCGAGGGCGACCCGTGGACGACTGAAGCTACGGCGACCCTGCGCCGTCACCACGCGAGGGCGTCCCGGATGATCAGGCCGAGCAGCCCGGCCAGGCCACGGCCCACCACCTCGCCGAGCCTGAGCCAGTCGTACGGCTGCGACGCGAAGTGCTGGCACCCGACGAAGAGCGCGTCCTCGGATCCAGTGATGAAGCGCTCTACATCGGCCCGCGCGGCACCGTAGAATAGCCTCATCAGGCCAATGCGAATGCGCAGATCGCGTGCAAGGCGCGAGCGCGCGACCTCACCCTGCCAGTCGTCCAGGACGACGCGTCGGACAGGCCCGTCGAAGACCCGCGCGAGGAAGCGACCGGCCATCACCCCGTACTCGATGGCCTGGGCGATGCCTTCGCCGGTCACCGGGTCGATTCCCGCCGCCTCCCCGGCCAGCATGCGCGCGCCGGCCGCGAGATGGGTTGCGGGCTCGAACCCTCGCTCGGCGTAACGCTTGGCGCCCGAGCGGGCCGGATCGATCCCGAGGCTGCGCAGGCGTGCGTCGAGGAGGGCGCCGACCTCCAGGTCCTCTCCGCTGGCGCGGAGCTGGTAGATGCCACGGCACACGAGGGGTTTCCTGTCGACCGTCGTCGGGAAGTCCCACGCGTACCCGCTCAGTCGACGGTCGCTCGCGTCGAAGTGCAGGAGCGTCCGCTCGCGATCTCCCGGCGCCTGCTCGGTGTCGACTTCCACCACCTGCGCGCGGAGGCGGCCGGCGCCAATTCCCATCGACCTGCGCACAACGCTCCCCACCCCATCGCACCCGACGACTGCCCGCGCCCGCATGGTGCCCGCGTTCGTGCGGACGAGGACACCGTGCTCGCCCTCGTCGTGGAGGGCGTCCACCCGCACGCCGTCCCGGACCTGGATCCCCCGAGCGCCCGCCGCCCGGGCCAGGGCGTGGTCGAAATCGATCCGTCGCACGACCCGCCCGATCCCTCCCGGGGAGGCAGCAGCTTCGGCTGGCGCGGCACGGAACGAGATCCCGTCAATGGGAACGCTGGGCACGTCCACGTCGACGCCGATTCCACGAAGAAGCGCATCGCCTCGCGCACCCAGGGCCCCGGCGCAGGGCTTGTCGCGCGGATAGCGGGCCCTCTCGAGCAACACTGTGCGCCGGCCGAGCTCCGGGGACGCATGAGCGATCGCGAGCGCTGTCGTCGTCCCGGCTGGGCCGCCTCCCACGACGACGACGTCAGCATCGAATAGCACGGGACACGCTCTCTGCCCGGAGCGCGACGACGCGGTCTCCCACGGCGACGCCGACGGCCGCGAGGAAGACCACCGGGAGCACATGACCGAGCACGATGTGCACGGGCGACGTGTACCCGCAGATCACCGCGTGCGCCACGGCTCCCCATGCTCCCGCGGCAGCTCCCAGCGCCGCGCCCGTCAGCCGAGGGCTGACCGGGTCGCTCGCCCGGCGCAACCGGGCGAACGCCACGAGTGGCCCGGCGGCGAACGCGAACGTCATCAGCACGCAGACGACGTGCGACCGCAGCCCCGAGTGGTCGTGCAATGTCGCGGGCCAGGCCAGCGCCACGGGCAACCAGGCCAGGAGCAGCGCGACGGGGGTCAACGCTGCCACGGCAACCTTCCACGACGCGGGGCGACCCAGCATCGATCGCCCCCGACCCACGCCGGCCCACGTCGCCACAACCGCGAGCGCAACCCAGAGAGCCTCCAGCTCCGCCACGTAGGCCAGCGGACGCCCGCGTGCTTCGGGCCCATGGACCAGAGCCGCGACGCCCACCAGGCCGGCGACTGCAATGCCCCGCGCGATGATCAGGAAGCGCCGCCGAGATCCGACCCGCCGCGCCGGGGCAGGCGTCCGTGCGACGGAATCGAGAACACGGGAACGAAGGTCGGCGGGGGCCACCGCCATCGGAGGAGGTGTGCTCATGGCTCGCTCCCCTGGAGGTCCCGGACGCTATCGCCGAGCGCTACGCGAAGGGCCTGGTAGGCGCGGTGGGCCCGGAGCTTCACGGCAGCCACCGTCGTTCCCAGCACCTGCGCCGCCTCCGCGACGCTGAAGCCCTCTTGCTTGATGAGCTGGAAGGCGGCGCGCTGGGACTCGGGGAGGCCCGCGAGCACCCGATCGACGCGGACGGCCAGCTCGCGGGCATGCACGACCTCGTCCGCAGGCGGCTCGGCCGAGGCGCGCGCGTCCGGTTCCACGCCTTCCGCACGCGGCTCCCTCTTGAGCCGGCGCAGCCCATCCAGGAACAGGCGCCGCGCGATGGCGAAAGCCCAGGGACTCACCTCGGCTCCCGGGATGAAGCGAACGCGGGCGCGATGAACGTGGAGCATCGTCTGCTGGAGGAGATCCTCGGCCGTGGCGCGGTCGCCAGTCTGCCGCAGGAGGTAACCGTAGAGGCGTGGGGCGAGGGCGTCGTACACTGTGGCAAATGCGGCGTCGTCGCCGGCAGCGTACCGCTCCATCGCGACGTCGACCCCCGCGCGCGGCTGCACGTGGCCGCTTGTACCACGCGCCGTCGCCGGGAGCGCGTGCGCAGAGCCGAGCGCACGCACGTGCATCGCCCTTTATACGCCGAGGCCGTCGTGGAGTTTCGCGTCTGACCCTGTTTCCGGCTAACCATCGGGCCGGATGGTCGCCTGCGAGCACGCGGAGCGGTGCGGCGGGTGTCCGCTCATCGGCCTCCCCTACCCCGGTCAGCTGGCAAAAAAGCACGCCCGGGTGCTGACGGCGGTCGCTCGGTATCCGGCGCTCGGGATCGTGCGCACGGAGCCGATCGCGCCGGCGGATCCCATCGTCGGCTACCGGACGCGCGCCAAGCTCATCGTGGGGGCCGCCGGCGAGATCGGCATCTTCTCGAGGGGTGGCGGGCACGAGGTCGTGGATATACCCGGGTGCCAGGTGATGAGCCGCACCCTCGCGGGGGTCGCGACCACGCTGCGCGCCCAAGTCGCCGCTGCGCAAGCGCACGGGGGGCCGCTCGCACCGCGGGAAGCCGGAGGCCCGGGGCTCCTCCGGGCCGTCGATCTCCGCGAGGTGCGCGACGGATCGACCGCGCGGGTCCTCGTGACCTTCGTCGTGGAGAGCGCCCGGACCGCAGAGAAGGCCTCCCTCGTCCAGGCCGCCGAGGAGCTCATGCGTGCGGCGCCCGAGGTCTCGGGCGTGGCGGCGAACTTCCGCGAAGCGGATGGCCCCCAGATCCTCGGCAGCCGCACCGAGCCTCTCGCCGGCGCCACGAGCGCCCCTGACCGTGTCGGAGCGTCGGTGCACCTGGCAACCTTCGGGTCGTTCGTCCAGGCCCACCGCGCCCAGGCGGGAAGGGTCCACGCGCTCGTCGCCGATGCGGTCCTCGCGCGCGGCAATCGACCCGTCGGGACGAAACCGCGGGTGCTCGATCTTTACGGAGGCTCCGGGGCCATCGCGCTCGCCGTGGCGGCAGCCGGTGCCAGTGTCCACATGGTCGAGTCCTTCCCTCCGGCTGCAGCCCACGCGAAGGAGGCTGCCCGGATCCAGGGGCTCGACGTAGAGACGGAGTGTGCCGACGCCGCCGCCTCGCTCCAGGCCCTGTGCCGCGGGCGGGAGCGGTTCGACGCGGTCGTGCTCAATCCTCCGCGCCGGGGCGCGAGCCCGGTGACCCGAGAGCGGCTCGCACGCCTGGAG
>Ga0209415_10011024_pt1 | contig 15281 bp, 11 predicted proteins | sample PeaSoiSIISIP2007_FD_187696 | JGI IMG/M metagenome (GOLD analysis project Ga0209415, IMG submission 187696) | Peat soil microbial communities from Weissenstadt, Germany - SII-SIP-2007 (SPAdes) (version 2) | ecosystem: Environmental > Terrestrial > Soil > Wetlands > Peat | place: Germany... | reverse complement strand
CCCTTGGCCGGTCGCGTGGGCGATGGCCGAGGTCTTTGTCGCGGAGCGAACCGCCGATTCTTGTTCGCTCGGCTATCTTACGACGAAAAGACACTTCGGGCGCGGAATCTGGCGGGCCCGGTTGGACCGATCCAATGGTCGCCTCAAGTTGACAGTCGAGTCCAGGTCGGGGCCCCAATCGTGGCAATTCTGGACCGCCATACCTTTGGCCAGGTATCTCCAGCGTCGCGCATGGCGCCGTGCGTTCGAGACGTTCGCGAGAATTTGCTCGGCGTCTATGCCGAGTTAGGTGACACTTGCGTTGCTGGGAGGCGTCATCATAATCGGAAAGCAAGTGGAGACCAAACTAGCGCAGGCCCATCGCGACCGGATCACGATCCTCGGCGCGCCGATAGACCGCGTCACAATGGCGGGGACGCTCGATCGTCTCGAATCTTTCGTGAAGGAGGGCGGGCCGCACATCGTCGTCACCGCCGACGCGAGTGGGCTCGTCCAGGCCCAGAGCGACTCGGAGCATCTCGCGATCATTCACGGGGCCGACCTCGTCACGCCCGATTCCGTCGGCATCATGTGGGCAGCCCGGCGAGCCGGACAGCCCTTGCCCGAAAGGGTCTCAGGCGTCGATCTCGTCGATCGCGTCTGCGCTCTGAGCGCGAACAAGGGCTACCGACTCTTCTTCTTGGGCTCCGCGCCAGGCGTTGCCGAACTCGCTGCGGAGAAGCTGCGTCTCCGCCATCCAGGCTGCAACATCGTCGGGACTCGACACGGGTATTTTCCTGCCGACAGCGACGATCTCGTGGCTCGGGAGGTTGCGGAATTCAAGCCCGATTTTCTCTTCGTCGCGATGGGCATTCCGCGCCAGGAAAAGTTCATCCGCGCCACCGTTGAGATCATCAGGGCGCCGGTTGCGATCGGCGTCGGCGGGTCCCTCGACGTGTTCAGCGGACGCACGAAGCGCGCGCCGCGTCTTCTTCAGAAGCTACATCTGGAATGGGCCTGGCGGCTTCTTCTCAATCCAAAGAAGATCGCTAAGGTCAAGAGCCTGCCGCGCTTCGTCTTGCTTGTGTTGAGGGCTGGGAAACGGGGCGCAGGGTAAAGGGGTAGAGACGTGGGTAAGGATGGCGGTAAAGACGGGCGTAAGGACAGGAGGTAAGGACGAGGAGCGGCGCTATAAGACTGAGCCTTGGGCGGTCCAGCCCCTCACCCGTAACTAACCCATCGGCATGACGAGATCCTCGACGATGTGTTGCTCCGGTTTTTACACCCCGTCCTTACCCTTGTCCTAACCTTTGTCGTTGCCCTTGTCTTGACCCTCGTCCCTACCTTGCTCACCGTGTTTACTCCGATTACACCAATGAAGATCTACACCCGAACCGGCGACTCCGGAACGACCGGCCTCATCGGAGGTGCGCGTGTCGAGAAGAACAGCGCCCGCATAGCGGCGATCGGCGACGTCGACGAATTGAATGCTGCCATCGGCCTGGCCCGATGCGCCTCGAGCGCCCCGGATCTGGACCGGGAGCTTAAGAGCATCCAGAATTGGCTTTTCGATCTTGGGGCCGAGCTTGCCTCGCCGACCGAACATCCGAGGCAACACCGAGCCATCGGTTCGGGACATGTCGAGTCTCTCGAGCAGTCGATCGACCGCCAAACTGCGCAGCTCTCCCCGCTCGAGCATTTCATCCTTCCCGGAGGATCGGAACTTGGCGCTCGCCTTCACTTCGCCCGGTGCGTCTGCCGCCGGGCCGAGCGAAGTATTCTTGAACTTAATTCTCGCGAGCCGATCGGCGACGAAGCTTTGGCCTTCATCAACCGTCTCTCCGATTGGCTCTTCACCGCCGCGCGAACCGCGAATACGACTGCGGGCGTCATGGATGTGAAATGGGAACGTTCAGGAGATTAGGATGTTAGCGGCACTTGCACTATCGTTGACGTTGCTTGGCCCAGGCGCCCAGACCCCGAACTCTGCCGCAGGCAAGGGCCAGAACACGGCCGACAAGGTAACAAACCCAGCGGCCGAGTTGGTGTCAAAGATGCTCGCCTACTACGCAGAGGCCAAATCGATGACGGGAACGATCACCTTGACGGCAACCGCGAACGGGCAGGGCAACGCGCAGCTTGTCACGACCCTCCAGTACGAGTTGCCCTCCAAGCTCTACATCAGTCAAGTCAACGGAGGCCCCCACCTCATGCGCTGGCTCGTCACCAGCGACGGAAAGAGCTTCTCTTACGACCGCCCAGACAACCTCCCTTTGGCTCCAAGACAACGGCTGGTCGAGCCGGTCTATCAAGCCATTCCCACCGAGCTCAACAAGGATGGCACCTATGTCCACCGGAACTACACCGTTAAGGAGATTTACGCCGTAGTGGCCAGGGACTCCCTCGGCGATCGCTCGGTTCCCCTCGACATCGCGATCGGACGCCGCGACAATCTGGCTCATGACGATCTAACTTGGATGACCGTCGAATCGGGCGGGAAAACGACGCTCAACGGAGTTCAAGCGAACATCGTAAATGGGAAGTGGCGTGAGTTTGGCAACGAGGCGACGGATCTCAACCACGCTCCCGGGAACTACCAAATGGTGATTACGGACGAAGGCAGGCTGCTACAGTACACGATCTCTTATCTGGTAGGAGACTTGAAGGGAGTCCAGGCTATGCTACGCGAGACCTGGGACGTGGATCTGACCGTGAACGGCAAGCCAGACGAAAGGCTCTTTCAACTCGTGCGGTGAAACAAGACTGAACCGAATCGCCGCCATTTCCGTCTTGCCTATCCAGTGAGGCCGTTCTTGCGCAGATTCGCGTAGATCGCTGCCCTTGTGCATTTGTGACGGAAACCGAGAATAAGCCTGGGCCAGTTCGCATCGGAAACAATACTTTTTTGGGTAGATTCATGTTATGGCCGCAGCCGGAGAGAAAATGACCTTCGCCGAACTCAGAAAGGGAATGATGGCGAGAGTCGTGGAGATCACTGGCATGTCTGACGACATCACACGGCTGCAGGAGATGGGACTCACCGTCGGCACTTCGTTCAAGGTCGTCAAAGTGGCGCCTTTCGGGGACCCGGTGGAGATCGATCTACGTGGATATAGGCTATGCCTTCGCAAACACGAGACTCGGAACTTCGCGCTCGAACCTGTCACGGCGGAAGCTCCGTAACCGGGCCTCCCGGCGCGAAGCTGGTTGCAATCGTTGGAAATCCAAATGCGGGCAAGACGACCCTCTTCAATTCGCTGACCGGCTCCTACCAAAAAGTCGGAAATTATCCGGGCGTCACCGTCGAGCGCGTTTCAGGCGTCCTGAAGCTCGGCGGGGAATCGGTCGAAGTCATCGACGTCCCCGGTCTCTACAGCCTTACTCCCGTCTCCGAGGATGAGCGCGTCGCAGCCGACGTGATCTTTGGAAAGGCGAGCGGTGTCGCCAATCCCGATCTCCTCGTCTGCGTCATCGATTCCAGCAACCTCGAGCGCAATCTCTATCTCTACACCCAGGTGGCCGAGGTCGGCTGCCCGATGGTCGTCGCCCTAACCATGGTCGACCGGGTTCGGAAGGACGGCAAGGAAATCGACATCGGCCGGCTATCCAACCTGCTCGGTTGCGACGTCGTTCCCGTCGTGGGCCATAAGGATTCGCGTCTGACCGCCCTCAAAGAGGCAATCGAGCGAAACCTCCACGATGGCCGCGCTCCCGTTTTCCCCCTTGGCCCTCCCGACGCGCTCGAAACTAAGATCGCATCCCTGCGCGAAAGAATGGCGAGAATCGGCGCCGACTTTTCCTATGCCGAAGTTCGAGAAGCTCTCGTCGATCCTACGCCGCAGTTCGAGCAGTTCCTTCAGGATTTTCCCGAGATGCGGGAGCCTTTCGAGGAAGCCCGCGCACACCTGAAGAACGGCGGGGAAAAGCGGTCCGCCGACGTCCGTATGCGCTACCAATGGTCGGCGATGGTGCAGCGAGCTGTGGTGCGCGAGTCCGACCGGCCGCAGCCAAGGTCCCTCACCGATAAGCTCGACGCCATTCTCGTGCATCGCGTTTTCGGGCTTGTCATCTTCATCGGGCTGATGTATCTGGTCTTTCAGTCCATTTACACGTTCGCCCAGCCGCTGATGAATGGCATTCAGGCTTTGTTCGACGGGATTGGCCATGTCGTGGGTCCCAAACTGGCAGGCATTCCCGTCCTCCAATCGCTTGTCGTGGACGGGATTCTCGGTGGGGTCGGCGCGATGCTCGTCTTCCTGCCCCAGATCCTCATCCTGTTCTTCTTTATCGCGGTTCTCGAAGGCACCGGATACTTGGCTCGGGCAGCTTTCCTCATGGATCGTCTTCTCGGCTGGTGCGGGCTGAACGGGCGCGCCTTCATTCCTCTCTTATCGAGCTTCGCCTGCGCCATTCCCGGGATCATGTCGGCGCGCGTCATGCCCGATCGCAACAGCCGCCTCGCGACCATCCTCGTCGCCCCGCTCATGTCGTGCAGCGCTCGCTTGCCGGTCTATTTGCTCCTGATCGGCGCGTTCATCCAGCCGCATTACGGCGCGTTCTGGGCCGGGTTTACGCTGTTCGCGATGCACTTCCTCGGCTTGCTCGTGGCGATTCCCATTGTTTGGGTGCTCAATCGCAAGATCATTCGCGGCAAGCGCCTTCCGTTCCTCCTCGAGCTTCCCCCTTATCAGTGGCCGAAATGGCGCGACGTCTGGCTCGCCATGTATTTCCGAGGCAAGGTGTTCGTGCAGACCGCTGGCACGATCATCGTCGCGATGTCTTTCCTGATTTGGGCTCTGAGCTACTTTCCGCGCTCGAGCGAGGCCGGGGCCCAATATCGGTCGAGCTACGTAGCTGTGCATCCCCAAGCGCCAGCCGCGGAGGTCGATGGCTACGTTCAGCAGGAGCAGCTTGCCCATTCGTTCCTGGGCCGGTTTGGAAAGGCAATCGAGCCGGTCTTTCTCCCCGCCGGATTCGACTGGCGCATTACGACGTCGATCCTCGCCGCCTTTCCCGCCCGCGAGAACGTGGTGCCGTCCCTGGGAATTATGTTCAACCTTGGCGGAGGGACGGACGAGCATTCCTCCGACCTCCTCAAGCAGCTTCGCGACGCGACCTGGCCCGATGGGCGGCCTCTATTTAACGGCTGGACCGCTTTCGGCCTCATGATCTTCTTCGCGCTTTGCGCCCAGTGCATGGCGACGCTGGCGACGGTGAAACGGGAGACGAATTCCTGGAAATGGGCCGCCTTCATGTTCACCTACATGACGGCTCTCGCCTACATCGCGGCCGTCGGCATCCACCAGATTTCGCGCTTGTTTTGAATTTGTACCCGCCCGCTCCGGGAGGGTCGGAGCGGGTAGCGACGGGGAGGGCCAGCTTGCGAGAAGCCAGGCGGCTCGTTCATTTTTAGCGCCTTTGGGAGGGTAGGCCGGGGTTCCGGGACGCTTGTAATCACGTTCGCCCATCCTTGTGAGTGAACTCCGTCCGATCAGGCCACGTCAGAACTCCCGGCTCGGCTCGCCGCCGAGCCGGTGCAGCGTCTCCGCGTGGTGTTCGCGCCCCGACGATTCCAAGCGGGCCAGATAGTCCGCCCACATCGGCGACCGCTCGTTCGCATGCAGCGGCCCTCCTTCCTCGAGAACAACCTGGAACGGATCGCCGTAGACGCAGCGCGCCGACAGCCCAGCGAAAAACTCGTTCATCTCGCGCTCCTTTGCCCCCACAACCTCCGGCTGCGCCGACGCCAGATTGTGAGTCTCATGCGGGTCGGCGGACAGATCGAAGAGCATGTGGCGAGGCAGAGCCTTGAGCCCCGTGTGCGTGGTCTCGATGGAGATCCAGTGATCCCAGCGAACCGCCCGCTGCAAGCTCCACGCGCCCTGAGACAAGAAGAGCCTTTCGCGCCCTTTCGCGTCTTTCGCGGTCCCCAGTCCTCCGATAGAATCGCCCGACCAACTCTCTGCGCTAGCGCCCGCGAGATCGAGAATTGTTGCCGCGAGATCGAGATGGTAATGCAGTCCGGTCAACCGAGACCCCGCAGCCGTCACGCCCGGCCATCGCATCACACAAGGGATGTGGCAGGTGAACTCGTCCGCCGTCTGGTGGTCGCCCCAGACGTTCAGCTCGCCGAGATTCTCGCCGTGGTCGGCGGAGACGATCACGGCCGTGTCTTCGGGAACGAGCTCAAGCAGCCGACCGATGAACCCGTCGACGTAGAGGACGCCGGTGTCGTAGCCATCGAGATGGACCTTCGCGTCGTCCAGGGTTCGGATCTCCCCGACCCCCCAGCGCCAGTTTGGGGGCAGATCGGGCGTGATGTGCGGGACTTCGCGGGCCGAATGCGGGCCGTAACTTTCCCGCTGCGCGTCGATGATTTCCTGGGTCAGCCATGGCTCGGTTGGGAAGGGGGCGAAGGGATTGCCGAAGGACTCCGGCGTGTCGTAGGGCGTGTGCGGATCCCAGAAGTTGACGTGGAGAAACCAATTGTCTTGCGCGGCGTTCCGGCGAAGCCAGTCCGCCGCCGGTTCGAAGATCTCGTCGGCGTTCTCCAGGCCGCCGCGCCCGGTGTCGAATGTCTCGTTGAATCCCCAGGCCATCTGGTACGCGGAGTGGCGGCGCGGGAAGGGGCTGATCGAGGCGGTGTGATAGCCGGCGCGAAAGAGCCGCGAAGCCAGCGCGCCCTCCGCCCATCGGGAGCGAAAGTCGCGGCCATGGCCCTCGGGAGCGACGTCCGCGCAGAGTCCGCCATGATTGACCACCCCCGATTCCGTCCCGAAGCGTCCACCGAAAAACGCGGTCCGGCTCGGCAGGCAAGGCACATCGCTCGCGTATAGGTTTTCGATCACGCATCCCTGTTTGGCCAGGGCGTCGATATTCGGGCTCGCCGGCCGGTGATAGCCGTAGCAACCCAAATGCCTCGGCCTCAGGGAGTCGACGTCGATGTAGAGGATGCGCACGCGTCCGAGGCTACCCGCCTCGTGCCATGAGCCCAAACAGTGCCGCCTTGTCGTGGCGATCGATGCCTCCGCCGCCCCGTTGCTTGCTCGAGAACTTGGAGACGATGCGGCTGAGGGGTGGAGGCGGGCGGATTAGCACGTGGCCGATTACGCCTCCACTCCTTAACTGCGTCTGCCTGACGACCTCAGGAAGGCAACGGGGCGGAGGCATGGTGAATCGTGCGACAACCGCGAATTGGTGGACCCGCGTAGAATGGTTCCACTCGAACCATGTTCACACCCCTCCTGTTCGTCCTCACGGCGTCGCCTGCAGCCACCGAGTTGTTCCCCGGAGTCTGGAAGATCCGGTTTGGATCGCCGGAGAAGCTGACCCAATTGACCTACCGCTACGCACCCGTGGCCAAAGAAGGATTCTCAACCCTCCCCGAGGCCAAAGACTGCCCAATCGACGCGGGCAGCATCGTCTTCCACCAAACCGCCCGCGGCTGCACGATCGAGCTGCCGATGGCGGAGGCGGAGAAGATCTATGGCCTGGGGATGAGCAGCCGTACGTTCGAGCTTTCGGGCCGCAGGGCCTGGGTGACTCCCTCCGACCATCCCGAAGAGGAGACCAACGAGTCGCATGGCCCCGATCCCTTCTTCGTCTCCACACGCGGCTATGGAGTCTTCGTCGATACCCTCCGATACTCCTCGTTTTCGTTCGGCGACGTCGATCCGGTTCACGCGAGGCCGAAGGGCGAGAAGACGATCATGGTCGATATCCCCGGCGCGAAGGGCGCCGATATCTACATCTTCGGCGGGCCGGCCGCGAAGGAAGCCGTGCAGCGCTACAACCTCTTCTCGGGCGGCGGTTGCGTGCCGCCGCTGTGGGGACTCGGGATGGCCTATCGGGGCAAAGGCGACTTTTCCGCCGACGATTTCCTCAAGCTCGCGAAGTCCTTCCGCGACACCGACATGCCTTGCGACATCTTCGGCGTCGAGCCGGGCTGGCAGACCAAGACCTACTCATCCTCATTCGTCTGGAACAAGCAGCACTTTCCCGACCCCGACGGCTTCATCAAGGCCATGCAGGCGATGGGTTACCGGATGAGCTTCTGGGAGCAGACATTCGTCCATCCCTCCTCACCGATGTACCAATCACTCGAGCCGTTCGCCGGCGACCATCGCGTCTGGGAGGGCCTCGTTCCGGACTTCGCCGGCCAGCAAGGGCGCAAGATCTACGTCGACCGGCAGAAAGAGCTTCTGATCTCGAAAGGCGTCGAGTCGTTCAAGATCGACGAGGTCGACAACCAGCCGTTCAAGCATGATCCCTGGTCCTTCCCCGACGGCACCCAGTTCCCATCCGGTCTCGACGGCGAACAGATGCACTCGATCTACGGAACCCTCGCCGCGCAGGTCCTCCTCGAGCCCTACCGAGCCACGAACCGTCGGACCTGGGGCCTTGTCCGGGAGCTGGGCGGGCTCTCCGCGCCCATGCCCTACACACTCTATTCCGACACCTACGACGCGAAGTGCTACATTCGCGGGCTGACCAAGATCGGCTTCGGCGGGCACATGTGGGGGCCCGAGGTCCGGGACGCGGAGAACGTCGAGGATCTCATTCGCCGCGTCCAAACCGTGATCTTCTCGCCCTACGCGATGCTCAACTGCTGGTACATGAAAATGCCGCCCTGGCTGCAGCTCAACGCCGACAAGTCGAACCACGGCATCGAGATGGCCGAAGCGGCGGAGACGACGGCCCGCGTGCGCAAGCTCTTCCAGTTGCGGATGAGCCTGATTCCCTACCTGTACTCGGCCTTCAACGAATATCACCAAACCGGCCTCCCGGTTGTCCGGGCTCTCGTGATCGACTATCCGAACGACGCGCAGACGGCGGCGATCGACGACCAGTTCATGTTCGGCCCCTCGCTAATGGTCGCGCCGATGATCGAAGGGCAAAGGAGCCGCTCGGTCTATCTTCCCGCCGGGGACTGGTTCGACTTCTTCACTGGCGAAAAGCTGGCTGGAGTCCGGAAGATCGAGGTCGCGAAGTCGCTGGACGAGATGCCTCTGTACGTGAGATCCAACACATTGCTGCCGCTCGCCGCGCCGTTGAGCCACGTTGCGGCCAACGCGGTCTTCGACCTGACCGTCCGAGTCTACGGCGACCATCCTTCCGACTTCACGCTGTACGAAGACGACGGCGAGACCTACGACTTCGAGAAAGGCGCCCAGACCCGGCTGACCCTGTCTTGGGCGAACGGCTCTGGCTCGACGAAGAGGGAGGGGGCGTTTAAGCCGATCCGCTACCGGATCGACCGTTGGGAGCCGACGCAGTAGCAGCCATCCGTATACCGGGCCCAAAGGGCCGGCAAGGTCATAGCGAAGGGCGTAGCCCTGGAAACAACATCGGGGAAGGAGATGCGGCCTGAAGGGCCGCGATGAGAACTCAATCCCACATATAACGCTCGTCGAAGGCGATGCCTGCCTCCACAAGCAGCGCTTTCAGTTCGTTCTGAAAACTCACGGTACGGTGACGCTCCTCCTGGCCCTGGATGTAGCGAATGACGCGGTCGGCCTCGCCCTGTCCAACCGAGAACGCTCCGTACCCCGCCTGCCAAGCAAAGCCGCTCGGCCCCTTCGTCTTGATCCACCTCGACGTGCTCGTCTTGGTCTTCTCCACAAGCTGTGCGAGCGAGATCGTCCGCGAGAGGCGGAGCAGGATGTGGACGTGATCCTCGACGCCGCCGATCTGGAGCAACGGACATTCGATGTTGCGCAACACGCCGCCCATATAAGGGAAAAGTTCTCGACGGAATTCGCTCGTCAACGAGGGAGCCCGGTTCTGAGTGCTGAAGACGAGATGGACGAGGACGTTTGCAAGCGATTGCGGCATAGACCGTGATTGTATCGCGCCCCTTCAGGGCGCATTCCGTGCCGCCGGCCCCGTCCCAGGGCTTCGCCCTTCGCTACGACCTTGTCGGCCCTTTGGGCCTGCCGGAGCGGTTGAACATCTGAAGTAGACCGCCTGGCACTTGAGTTGCGCGGCCCTTCATAATTCAGATTGACATGTCCCGTGAGGTAATGCGCGATTTGGGCTTTGAACCATGCGGCGAGTGGACCTTAGTGCGAGAAGACCGCCTAAGGCTCCGGTGTACCCTGAGGCTGCATCAACTAACCCGCACTGTTTACGCGTTCACAGTTGACGGCGAGCTCGTTTACATTGGAATACCTCGAGCCCTGCGCTCGACTCTATCGAGTCGGATGAAGCGCTACGAACAGCGCTTCGTCAGGCCCGTCGTTCCCGCTGGCACCACAACGCGAAACGCAGCGTTACTAAGCGAAGCGCTTAGGGCCGGTCGATGCGTTTCCATCCTGGCTGCTGACCCAAGTCGGATTCCGGCAGTCGCAGGTGACTTAGATCCGATTAAGGAGTTCGAGGACCACCTGATTCGAAAGCTGCGACCGATGTGGAACCGACAGGGCAAAGGGTGATTGCTGACCCTAGATGGGGCCGCTGGTGGCTTGCCGGTGCCTCGGCTCGCAAGTTATCATCGTCACGGCCAAACAGTACCCATCAAGGGATACACTATCGAGTATGGAGCAGCGCGAATCCGAGATCGACGATCCAAAGGCCGAGCCGTTGACCTGGGATGGTCAAGGCAGGCTTGTGCCGTTGGACGACGAACAGGCAACACGCCAAGGCGCGATCCTCCGTGATCAGAACGGAGGACAGCCCGAGGCTCCCGATCCCCACATCATGACGGCAATGGAAATGAAGCGCGAGCGCTGCGCCCGCTTGGTTCTTGCCTGCCAGAACCGTCTCGAACTAAGGCAGTTCGATTTCCCCGGCATGCGGGTCTATGGACCTCGGACGGCTATCGTCGCCGTGTGCATGTTTCTGGTCGCCGTTCCGGTCGGGCTGCTGGCGATCTTGGGGGCTACGGCTCTGCTTCCGGTAGCGCGGGCCAGACTCAAGAAGATCGACCGGCAGCTTACAGCGGACCAAAGGGCCTCTGATCCGTCTACCGGTAATCCGAGCCCACTGGATGCAACACATGGCGAGGGGTAGGGTTGAGGAGGGCCTTCTGCCGGCTTGTGCGATACTGGAGTCCGAGGTTGGGAGATGAAATGCAGCGAGCACCCCACATATAAAGCGGTTCGGCCGCCGAAGCACGACTGCCCGACCTGCATGGCGATGTGGAGGCGGAGCCTCGCCTTCGACCATGGGCCCTCTGGGAGGCTCCCAAAGAAAGCGAGAACCAGGCACTGCACCTCGGACCAATCGAAGGGGCATAAGGGCGGACGCGGCACTCGCTAGCTGCGGAAGCGCCTCCCCGGTGATCGTAGGTAAGGACACCGCGCAAGTTCCGAACGGGATTCGTGGATCACTCAGACGGTGCCGATCGCAGGCGGGCTGGGTCGGCGAGGGGGAAAGGGGCGTTCAATCCGATCCGATATTGGATCGACCACTGGGAGCCTAGGCGCCCCAGTTGGGAGGGAACGCCCAATGAATGTCAAGCCGAATCCGAAATCCAAAATCCCGAAGAGGCCGCCGAAGGGCAATCGAAGATCGGGCCGACATCCGCAATCGCAAGAATTCGTCCCTCCCTATATACGCACCCCTTTTGGGAGGGACGAGTTTTGACCTTCACCATGGGAGAAGACGGAGGGAGAGACCGTCCCATAGTCCTGGTCGCGTTGAAGCTCCTCGGCTCGCGCCCTCCGTGCCTCCGCAAACAACGATCGATAGCCGCGTCACTGGTTAGCCGGGGCTTGCCTCGCCTGGTGCGTCGAAGGCGCGTTACCGGGATCGTGGCCCTTTTCCCAGTTCACGATCGCAAGCCCTAGCAGAAAGTAGAGCAGCAAGAGCACGCCTCCCATGCTAAGGAGATACGCGATCGGGGTCCGGGGAATACGGATTCCGATCGGTGAGGGTCGCGGTTCCGTCTCCCGTGGCGGACGGTCAATCACATCACCAGTGTACATCCCAAGTGTGCCAGGCCCAATCCTGCTCGACAGTTCCGCGAGTACCAATCCGACGGGGGACGCGTCATTCGGACGATGTGCTGCCCGAGCCACCTGCAGGCGAGACAAATTCGACGCTGGGGCTTCGCTCCAGACGGGGACAAGAATGTCCCCGCTACGGTAGAGCCGAACCCGATGACGCTCCAAGCCGGGCCTTCTGACAGACCTCCAGCTTGAACTCGGGCGTAAACGACCTTCGCATGACGGACACGATTCTGATTCCTCCGTTTCAAGAGGATGTGTCTCCACAATTTTGGTGGCATCCACCGAGCGCCGCAGTGCAACGAACGGGCATAAATGCGACGCAACCGCAGAAGCGCACGCACTCTTCACGCGACCTCCACGGGAATCCGTAGCGTCACCGTCGTCCCGACTCCCACCGTGCTCGCGATGTCAAGCCGGCCGCCGTGCGCCTCCACGATCCCCTTCGCGATCGCCAGCCCAAGGCCGACCCCGCCCCGCTCCCGCGAGCGCGACGTTTCTGGACGGTAGAACCGCTCGCCAAGGCGCGGGAGATGCTCGGGCAAGATCCCCTCGCCGTCGTCCTCGATCCGGATCTCGATAATCTCGCCCACCCGCTTCCCCGAGACTCGCAACCGCGTGCGAGCGTAGGTCAGGGCATTGGCGAGCAGGTTCGCAATCGCCCGCTCCAACGCCTCCCCGTCGCCCATGATCGCAAGCGCCGGCTCGATGTCCGACTCGACGATAACGGTGTCGGAATGGGGGCGCGTACCGAGCGCCCGTTCGATCGCCACGCCAACGTCAACCGGGTCCCGCCTCGGGGACGCCTGAATCGCATCTTGCCGCGCGAGCAGGAGAAGGTCGTCGATTAGTCGGGCCATTCGGTCGCTTGCCCGGTCGATAATCTCGAGCGATTTGCGGGCGTCGGCGCCGACCCGTGGACGATCCAGGAGTTGGGTCACGCTTCCCTTGACCACGGCAAGCGGCGTTCGCAGCTCGTGTCCCGCGTCGCCCGTGAACCGCTCGAGCTGGCGCAGCGCGCGCTTTTGTCTGCCGAAGGCGAGGGCCGTTTTGTCGAAGGCCTCGTTGAACGCGGTTGCCAGGTCGGCGAATTCGTCCTTGCCTACCACCGGCAGCCGCCGGTCGGGTTCGAGCGTGCGGGCTGCGTCGGTGAGCATTCGCAACGGTCGCATCGCGCCGACTACCAGCAAGGTGCCGGCTCCTGCCGCCGCGAGGAGGGCGAGCGGAAGGATCGCCGCGAGCGCGATATCGACCCGGTGCATCACCGCGAGAACGGGGGCAAGATTCCGAACAGATTGGGCGACCGCCGCGATCCGGCCCCCGCTGATCACGGGAACGGAATACGATCTTGAACGCTCACCCCGCGAAGTAAAGTCGCGGAACGTCGCCGCCCCCGTTGCCGCGATCCGATAGCCGGGCAGATCATACGGCTCGGCCGGCCCGACTGGCGTCGATCCGCCTACGGGAATCAGCTTGGGCATCTGCGCTTCGGCGTGCAGGGTGATCGTGTCGAGTGCCCCGCCCATGCGCTCGAACATCGTCAGGTCGTCCGTTCTCCCGCCCGCGAGCGCCTCTCCTTCGCCGGGCATGGAAGCGCGCGCGGTTACTTGGCCGCCCGGCGGCAACTTTGGTAACCAGGCCGGACTCGCATGGCCTATCTCCACGTCCGCCGCGTCCCGGCGCAATTCCTGGTCGATGCCGGAGATCAGATTCGCGTGCAACTCTGTTCGCAGCGCCAGCCCCATCGCGGCGAGGATCAGGCCGATGACCGCGATGTTCCAAAGAATCAGGCGCGCCCGAACTCCTTTCACGCCTTCTCCGCCTCTGCATCTACCCGCACTGCGTATCCGAATCCGTGAACGGTGTAAACGAGCGGCGCAGCTCCCGGCGGGTCGATCTTGCGCCGCAGAGACCGGATCGCCACGTCGAGCTTGTTCGAACCGGGCTGGCGATCCTGCCATACGCGCTCCAGGAGCATCTCGCGTGACACCGTGCGGCCGCACTGAGTGGCCAGGATCTCGAACAGGTCGTACTCCAATCGGCTGAGCGACACCAGCCGCCCCGCTCTCTTCACCGTCCGGTGCAGGGTGTCCATTTCGACGTCCCCCAGCCGGATCGTTCTCGCCTTCAGCACGCGATCCCTCCGAACCAGCGCACGAACGCGTGCCAGAAACTCCCGAAAATCGAACGGCTTGGGTAAGTAGTCGTCCGCGCCGCTTTCCAGGCCCGCGACGCGATCTTCGATGAGGTCCCGGGCGGTCACCATCAGGATGGGCGTCTGCCGGCGCCGGCTGCGCAATTCTCGGCAGACGTCCCATCCCGTCATTCGAGGCAGCATGAGGTCGAGCACGATCAGACTGTACGGCCGGGTGAGCGCCCTCCGCAGGCCAGTTTGCCCGTCGGCCGCCCAGTCGACCGCGAATCCCGACCTCATCAATCCGAGCTGGATCATCGCCGCCATGTCGGGGTCGTCTTCGACAAGCAGAATCTGCATTTATCGATGTCCTCCTGTCCCTGCCCCACCTCCAATAGCGCACGCGTCCGTGGGGACGCCGGATTGCATGTGCCGACGTTTGTTGCTACCCTATATGTAGTCGACGGATGGTTCGTGCCGTCGGCCGACCACCGCGCCCCTTCACTCCATCATGCGAATATGAGAAAGAAATGAGACGGCGAACAGAACGCTCCGTCCGGTGCGTTTAGCTTAACATGGAACGACCAAAAGGCTTTACTCTTATCGAGCTTCTGATCGTTATCGCGATCATCGCCGTCCTCGCCGCGATCCTCTTTCCCGTGTTCGCGTCGGCCAAGGGATCGGCGAAGCGCACGAGCGCCCTCTCCAACATCGACCAGATCGGAAAAGCGCTCCAACTGTACTTGAACGACTACGACGACACCCTTCCGTTTCGTTTCCCGCCTCAGCCAACGTGGCCCGGATACGGCGCCGTGCTGTACGTCGTCTCACCCCATGGTTGGGACCTCACGATCGGCCAATACTTGAAGAACCCCGACGTGTGGTACAGCCCCGAGGATCGGCTCGCGGACAAGGGTTACACGAGCTTCACGGTGAACGAGCAGCTTGCCTTCAGTTGGTCGATGTCCAGCTTCGCCCGCCCGGCCGAGGCGATCTACATGACCGACCGCACCGATGTGGCCGGGCAGCCTCCGACCGACGTCTACGCCTGGTGGACGTTCATCGACCAAATGCCCTTCCAGGAGAGCGATCTTCCGGGCACTGTCGACCCCGTTACGGTGGCCAGCCAAATCGATCCGATTCGGTACGTCGGGAACACCGGGATCTACATGTTCCTGGATTCGCACGTACTCGCGACAAACTTCTTCCGCACGTGGGGC
>Ga0209415_10011023_pt1 | contig 15282 bp, 18 predicted proteins | sample PeaSoiSIISIP2007_FD_187696 | JGI IMG/M metagenome (GOLD analysis project Ga0209415, IMG submission 187696) | Peat soil microbial communities from Weissenstadt, Germany - SII-SIP-2007 (SPAdes) (version 2) | ecosystem: Environmental > Terrestrial > Soil > Wetlands > Peat | place: Germany... | reverse complement strand
GTCGCGCACCAGGTCCGGGGACTGGGAGGATGTGCCGGTGTTGAGCGTGCGGACCGCCACCCCGCAGGACGCCGAAGCCGTCGCCGGGGTGCATGTCCGGTCCTGGCAGGTCGGCTACCGGGGACTGCTCCCGGACGACTACCTCGACGGACTGGACCCGGACGATCGCAGGGCCCGCTACACATTCGGCATCACCGGCGCCGACCAGCCGTCGACCGTGGTGGCCGTCGAGGACGGTGTCATCTGTGGATTCGCCACCACCGGCCCGTCACGTGACGCCGACGTCCCCGATGCCGGAGAGCTCCTGGCCCTCTATGTCGATCCCCGCGCCTGGGGACGGGGGGTGGGCCGACGCCTCGTCGTCGACGCCCGGGAGCGCCTGTACCGGTCCGGCTACACCGAGGCCGTGCTGTGGGTCCTCGCCGGGAACGACCGGGCGCAACGCTTCTACCGCCTCGACGGGTGGCGGCCCGATGACCGGCGACAGCACCAAGAGGTCTGGGGCGTCACCGTGGATGAGGTCGGATTCCGGCGCGCCCTTCCCTGACGCCACCCCGGGACCGTCGGCGTCAGCTGTAGTCGACCTTGCCCGAACCAGGCGTCCCGATGGCGAAGGCCAGGCCCCGCAGCGGTGCGTGCGCGCTGGCCGGCCAGATGCTGTGGGTGGTGTCGGGCGGTGTGTAGACGAGATCGCCGGCGTGGACCTCGCGCTCCTCGTCGGCGATCTTCATGATCCCGTGCCCGGCGATGATGTAATAGAACTCGTGAGTCGGATGGGAGTGGGGATCGACGGCTCCTCCACCGGCGATCTCCCATTCGCTCACGAGTTCGAGGAAGCCGCCCTCGGTCGCCGCACGCATCTCCTGGGGGGGGACGAGCCACCACACCGGGGTGGTGCCGTTGTGCTCGATGACCGGGGCCATGTCCTCGATCGACCGGATGTCCATCTGTGCGATCTCCTTCGTCGGTGGTGACGGCAACGGTAGCGACTGCTCCGATATGAGCTACTGCTCCGACATGATCGCCGCCAATTCGGCCAGGGGATCCCGCACGACGGGGCCGGTGACCTCCACCACCGCCTCGACGATGGTCCCGTTGAAGGTGAAGGGCGCCCGGTACCCGTCTCCGACGGCCGGACCCCACTCGTAGCCGCACGTGAGTCCCACCCCCACCCCGTTGAAACCCGACGGGGTGAAGCGCTTGATGACCCCTTCGGCCACCACCCCTCCGTCGAGCAGGAGCGTCCCCTTCCCGCCCCGGCGGTCGTCCTTGTCGAAGGTGAAGCCGAGTGTGTGCGGGCCGGGAAGGAGCCCCGCCTCGGCCTCGATCACGTGTCGTTCCTTGCCGTAGAGGTTGTGGACGTACCGCAGACGACCCTCGAGGACATGCAGCGACCAGCCGCCGAGGGCCGATCCGAGCGCCAGGAGGACCCCGGCGGGGACGACACCGTCGGGCAGGTCGACGCGCACCGTCATGGCGTGGGAGCGGTTGCGGACGTTCACGGCGACCGGTTCCGGCACCTGGGCACCACCCGGGGTGTAGCGGAACGACGGACGGTCGCGGCGGCGGTGAGGCCTCGGGTTGGTGAGGACCCACAGGACCCGGTTGTCGAGCGGGAGCACCTGGTTGCGCTCCGCCTCCTGCCACCACAACTCGACCATCTCCGCCACCCGATCGGGGTGTTCCGCGGCCAGGTCGTGCGTCTCGGAGATGTCGTCGGCGACGTGATAGAGCTCCCAGACGTCGTCGTCGAACGGAGCATTGGGACTGAGACCGTCGTTGTAGATGGGTCCGACGGGATGGTACGTGACCGCCTTCCAGCCCCGGTGGTAGAGCGCCCGGGAGCCGAGCATCTCGAAATGCTGCGTCTCGTGCCGCTCCGGTGCCGCCGCCCCGTCGCGCTCCAGCAGGTAGCCGAAGCCGATGCCGTCGATCGCCGTCTGGGGTACGTACTCGATCTCGCTCGGCGCTTCGAGTCCCACCAGCTCGAGAACGGTCGGGAGCACGTCGACGGCGTGGGCGAACTGGTGGCGGATCCCCCCGGCGCTGTCGGCCAGCCGCGCCGGCCACGAGACGATGCACGGATCGGCGACGCCGCCCTGGTGCACCTCGCGCTTCCACCGCTTGAAGGGGGTGTTGCCCGCCATCGTCCAGCCCCAGGGGTAATTGTTGTGCGTCAGGGGACCGCCGATCTCGTCCAGGCGTTCGTACATCTCGGCCGTGCCGGCCGGATCGAGGTTCGAGAGTCGGATGTCGTTGATGGACCCCTCCGGGCCTCCCTCGGCGCTCGCTCCGTTGTCCGACACCAGGACGATGACCGTGTTGTCGCGCTCGTTTCTCTCCTCGAGAAATGCGACGAGTCGACCGATCTGGGCATCGGTGTGCGAGAGGAACCCGGCGAAGCACTCCATGAAGCGGCTCGCCACGGTCCGCTCGGTGTCCCCGAGCTCCTCCCACGCCGGCACCCACGGCGGGCGGGGCGACAGACGGGTGCCGGGAGGGATCACGCCCAAGGCGAGTTGCCGGGCGTAGGTCCTCTCCCTCCAGGCGTCCCAGCCGTCGTCGAATTGGCCGCCGTAACCGTCGATCCACGACCGCGGGGCCTGGTGGGGGGAATGGCACGCGCCCGTACAGAAGTAGAGGAAGAAGGGCTGATCGGCATCGACGGCCCTCAGGTCGCCGAGGAACTCGATGGCCCGATCGGCCAGGTCGGCGCTCAGGTGGTACCCATCCTCGATGGAACGGTTCGGCCGGACGGAGTGGTTGTCGTGGTAGAGGGCGGGGACGAACTGGTGGGTCTCGCCTCCGTGGAAGCCGTACCAGCGGTCGAATCCCCGGGCCAGGGGCCATGTCGCCCGGGACGCCGCCATGTGCGTCTCGTCCTCCGGCGTGAGGTGCCACTTCCCCACGGCATAGGTGGCGTAACCGTGCTGACGCAGGATCTCGGATAGGTAGCCGTTCTCCTTGGGGGGCTTCCCCCAATAGCCGGGGAAGCCCGATGCCAGGTCGGCCACGCGTCCCATCCCACTGCGATGGTGGTTGCGCCCCGTCAGGAGACAGGTCCGGGTGGGCGAGCAGAGGGCGGTCGTCCGGAAGTTGGCCAGCCGGACGCCGCCGGCGGCCAGACGGTCGATCGTCGGAGTGGCGATGTCGGAGCCGTAGCACCCCAACTGGGCGAAGCCGACGTCGTCCAACACCACCAGAACCACGTTGGGTGCGCCGTCGGGAGGGGAAGGCTCCGGCGGCCACCAGGGCTCCGAATCGCGCCAGTCCCGCCCGATCCGACCACCGAACTCCGTCTGGGCCATGGCCCGCTCCCCTCTCGTGCGATGGGCGTCCGTTTCAGGCGTCTGGTCCGGCGGTCCGGTCAGGTGTCCGCCGCCTGACCCGCCCGCGGTGCCACCGGCGCTCGAACGGCGACCCAGCATGCCATCGACGTCACCGGGTGCCGAAGGGCGGTCGGGCCGGCCAGCGGCGACCGGGGGTCACCGGCGGGGGGTCGGGCGTCCCCTTGCCGTCACCCCGGCATCGTCCGAGGTCAGAGGGTTTTCTCCCCGGTACCCGGGGGCGTGGGGTCGGCCGCGCCACCCCGATGGCCAGACCCTCCGCTCGGGACGGTAACCTGTGCGTCAGCACGGGCTCATTGCCGCGCGGGCCCTGCCGTACCGGTCTCCCACGGAGACTTCTGGAGTAATTGACGCGCGGAGTCGAGGAGGAACGCCGACGTGCCCCCGTCGTCCCGCAAAGATCGAGGTCGGACCAAGGCGAGTGACCCGAAAGGGCGGGTGCGGCGCGGTCGGCCGAAGGTATGTGTCTTCTGCACCGAGCACATCGACTGGGTGGACTACAAGGACATGAACCTGCTCCGTCGCTTCATGAGCGACCGGGGAAAGATCAAGTCCCGTGCCAACACCGGAACGTGTTCGCAGCACCAGAGCGACGTGGCGCTGGCCATCAAGAACGCCAGGGAGCTGGCGCTGCTCCCTTACGCGGTGCGGACCCTGGCCGGCGACAAGTCGGCCGGACGACGCGGCCGGGGCGGACCCGGTCGTCCGTCTGACCGTCCGACGCCGGCCGGTCCGCCGGCGGCCGGTGCCGCCGACAACGCTCCTGCCGGTGACGGCACCGCGCCGGAGACAGAGGAGTTGGAATCGGTCGGGGCTCTCCTCGACGGTGAAGGGGTGGACGCCGTGGGCGCCGTCCCCGAGGACGAGGTGCAGGGGTGAAGGGGTCGATCAGCGTCATCTGACGGCGCCGCCGGTGACGCCGGGTTCGCCCCCGGAACCGATCACGACCCTTCGAGCGGTCACGTGACTGATGAGTGAGCCGGCCTCAGGGCCGGCAGGGAGAACCATGGCGACACAAAGAACGAGTTTCAACAAGCTCCAACGGGACCGGGACAAGCAGGAGAAGGCCGCGGCCAAGCGAGACCGCCGCCAGGCCCGGGCCACAGCCACCGACGCCGATGAGCCGCTCTCGGCCGTGACCCCCACGGGGAACGAACCGAGCGCTCAGGAGCTGCTCGACGAGGTCGAGAAGGTCCACCGGCAATTCGACGCCGGGGTGATCGACTTCGAGACCTACGAGAACACAAAGACCCTGCTGCTCAGTCAGCTTCCCGTCGACTGACGCCGGATCCCCCGGTCCTTCGCAGGATCGACCCGTGCACGGTTGCGGCGGGAACGACGCGACCGTGTGCGTGACGGTGTCCCGGAGCGACCGACCGACCGTCACTGCCGTCGTGTTCGACATCGGTGGCGTGCTCCTCGACTGGGACCCCCGGCACCTGTACCGCAAGGTGTTCGAGGATGAGGCCGCCATGGAGCGGTTCCTCGGTCAGATCTGCACCCCCGAGTGGCATGAGCCTCACGACCGGGGCGAGAGCACGGCCGCATCGTGCGCGCTGCTGGCCGAGGCCCACCCCGAGCACGCCGCCGAGATCTGGGCCTGGATGACGCGAGGCGAGGAGATGGTGGCGGGGGCCTTCGCGGACACGGTGGCCATCCTGACGGAGCTTGCCGACGCCGGAGTCGCCGTGTACGCGCTCAGCAACATGGAGGCCGAGACGTTCCCTCTGCGCTTCGAGAGGTTCGCGTTCTTCGGTCTCTTCGACGGCATCGTGATCTCGGGCTGCGAGGGAGTGGCCAAACCGGATCGCGAGATCTTCGAGCTGCTGCTCGAACGCTTCGGCTTGGACGCCGGCACCACCGTGTTCATCGACGACAACATCGAGAATCTCGCTGCCGCGTCGGCCCTCGGCCTGGCGACGGTCCACCACGAGTCGTCGGACGGCCTCCGACGGTCACTGCGTGCCCTGGGCGTGCTGCCCGGGGGTCCTGAGGACGCCGCAGGAGCCTGACCGGCGCAGCCGTGCAGGGTCCGACCCCTTCCGGTGCAGAATGGGGTATGGCTCGAGACAGATCTGCGCCGGAAGGCGACGCCAAGAAGAGACGGATCCGGACGGCGGTCTTCCGCAGCATCATGCGTGTCGGCTTTCTGCGCCACTTCTACGTCCGGCGCCTTCTCCGTTTCATGGAGAAGTCCAAGGCCAAGAGGCGCGCGCTCCCGCCCGAGCTCACCCGCCTGGAGCAGATGCTGTCGCGCCTGCCCCCGCAGAAGCGGGCCGAGGCACTGGAGACGGCGCTCCTGGCCAACCCGGACGAAACCCCCAGCCGTGAGATGCGGCGCGCCGCCGCTCGTCAGGACCGCCTGAGGAGCGACGGGCGTGGATACCGGTCCCCGGGGGCCGAGCGACCACGACGGCGATCCTGACGACGGTGCCGGACACCGGTCACGGCCGCGCCCGGTCGTTGTCCCATTCTCCCGCCCCCGCACCGCCTCCTACCCCCGCCGCCGGCGGCGCCGGTGTCGACGCCGGCTCCTGGGAGGGCGACGAGCACATCGGTCATGTCGTCGTCGGTCAGGAGGAGCTGCGCCGACGGGTGAGGGAGCTCGGGGCCGAGATCACCGCTGACTATGCCGATACTCCACCCCTGCTCGTCGGGGTGCTCAAGGGTGCGTTCATCTTCATGGCCGACCTCGCCCGGGCGGTTCGTCTCCCCGTCGAGATCGACCTGATGGCGATCGCCTCCTACGGATCGGACACGACCTCGAGCGGAGTCGTGCGCATCATGAAGGACGTGGATACCGACCTCGTGGGCCGGCACGTCCTCGTGGTGGAGGACATCATCGACAGCGGGATCACACTGTCGTACCTCCGACGGTATCTGTGGGCGCACCGGCCGGCCACGCTGGAGGTCTGCGCGCTGCTGGTGAAGTCCGGCCCGCAGCCCCGGGACGCCGACCTGCGCTACGTCGGGTTCACCATCCCGCCAGACTTCGTCATCGGCTACGGCCTGGACGTCGACCAGCGCTACCGGAATCTCCCCGACATCTGCATCTACCGGCCCGACGGAGCGCCCGGTGACTGACGTCCGCCGGGAGCCGTCGGCATCGGGGTCGGACCCCACGGGGGGTCCGACCGTGATCGTCGACCACCCTCTGGCCGTGCACCGGTTGTCGTGTCTGCGCGACGCCACGACCGACGGTCCCACCTTCCGGCAGCTCGTGGCCGAACTGTCGGCATTCGTGGCCTACGAGGCGCTGCGCGACCTGACCACCGTCGATCGGCGCGTCGACACGCCGGTGGCGAGCGGCGTCTGGTTCCCCCGGGTGGATGAGACGGTCCTTCTCGTTCCGGTCCTACGCGCCGGGCTCGGCATGGTCCCGGCCATACAGGCGACTCTCGTGTCCACCGAGGTCGCCCACGTGGGTCTGCGCCGCGATGAGACGACCCTCCGGGCCGACGTCTACTTGAACCGCCTGCCCCGGGACCTGACGGGACGCCGCGTGGTCGTCTGTGATCCCATGCTGGCCACCGGAGGCTCGCTGGCCCAGGTGTGCGACATGGTGAAGGAGAGGGGCGCGTCGACTCCGACCGTTCTGTGTCTCATCGCGTCCGTCCCCGGACTCGCCTACCTCCGCACCCGGCATCCCGACGTCGGTGTGGCCTGTGTGGCCGTGGATCCCGAGCTCGACGACCGAGGCTTCATCGTGCCCGGGCTGGGAGACGCCGGCGATCGCCTGTTCGGCCCGACCGACTGATCCGCACCCGGTGCCGTCCGGCACCCGGAGCGAGACACACCCTGTCTGAGACCTAACGGCCGATATCCTCGTCCCACAGATCGGGCTGCGCCTCGATGAACCGGGCCAAGAGGTCGATGCACGCGTCATCGTCGAGATCGAGAACCTCGATTCCGAGGTCACCGAGCCAGTCGTTTCCGCCCATGAAGTTCCGTGACTCACCGATCACGACGGCCCCGATCTGGAACTGCCGGATCAGGCCGCTGCAATACCAGCAGGGTGACAAGGTGGTCACCATCACACAATCCCGGTAGTGGCGGCGCCGGCCGGCGTCGCGGAAGGCGGCCGTCTCGGCGTGGCACGACGGGTCCGCGTCCTGGACCCGGCGGTTGCGGCCCCGGCCGAGGACGGTCCCGTCGCGATGGAGGAGTGCCGAGCCGATGGGGATGCCGCCCTCGGCGCCACCGAGACGCGCTTGCTCGAGGGCGACGAGGAGGAACCCCTGTGCGGTGGCCCGGTCGAGCCGAGCACCGGGATCGCCGTCGGGCGGTGTCACCGCACTTGCACGAGGAGATGGGGGCGGTCAGAGTCTTTTCCGTGGTCGACGCGGTGGGGAACTACAGGACTCGGATAGGCGCCCAGGAAGTCGACCTGCCCTTGATGCCGATCGCCGACGACCTGGCGATCGCCCTGCTCATCACGGTTGACCACGGGGTGCGCTTCGCCGAGCGGGCCGGCTCGGATCTGGCCGAGCTTCTCGCTCCCTCCGGCGCCGAGGTGGTCGTGACCGTCGCCACCATGGGCATCCCCCTGGCCATCGAGGTGACGCGGGCCTTGGGGCTCGACGACTACCTGATCCTCCAGAAGACGCCCAAGATCCACCTGCAGGACGCCATCTCCGAGCCGGTCACCTCCATCACCACGGGATCGCCGCAGAGGCTGTTGTTCGACAGGGCCCGGGTATCGGTCGTCGCCGGTCGCCGCGTGGCGGTGGTCGACGACGTGATCTCGACCGGAGCGTCGGTGCGCGCCGCGCTGAGCATCCTGCGACGCGTGGGGGCCGAGCCGGTGGTGATCGGGGCCATGCTGACCGAGGCGGCCACCTGGCAGGACGCCTTGGGCGAGGATGCGGCCCTCGTCCGCGCCCTCGGTCAGATCCCGGTGTTCCGACGCCCGCGCTCCGGGGAGTTCGTCGAGGACTGGGGCGGTAGCAGCGACCGCGACATCGCCCCGGCCGCCGTGACGACGGAACAGTAGAGTCACGTCGCTTCGCTGGGCCGCGATGCAGCCAGCGCGGCGTCCTGGGTCTCCGCCTGCCGACGGACGCCCTTCCAAGCGAGGGCCGCGTAGACGATCCCACCGGCGGCGGTCCCGGTGAAGACACTGAAGTCGGCATGACTCGTGTGCACGATCGGGTTCATCCACAGCGGAACCGAGAACGTGGGGGAGAGCGCTGCCATGGAGGCGGCCATACCGACGACTTGGGCGATGATGGCGGGCCAGTGGATGCCGCCGGTGCTCCAGTAGAGACTCCCCTTGTCCACCCGCTGGAGCTCGCTCGGGACGTACCGCCATCTCCGGATGGCCCAGTCCACGAGATAGATGGCGACCCAGGGGGCGATCCAGATGATGACGACGTCCACGAAGTCCTTCAGGTAGTTGCTGAAGGAGGAGTCGAAGATGGCGTAGATGGTGACACCGAGACAGATCACGCTGTCGATGATCACCGCCTGGTACCGCCGGACGTGGACCCCCAGGGCCTGCAGGGTGACCCCGGACGAGTAGAGATCGAGGCTGTTGACGGCGAAGAGCTGCAGTATGGCGAAGAGGAGGAACACCACCACGAACCACGGCGGGATGGCGTTCTGGTGGGCGAAGGGCAGGAACGCGTTGGCCGATGTTCCCACCGAGGCCAGGAACGTGCCCACCACCGCACCCAGCGTCATGACCAGGATCTCGGGTACCGCCGTGCCCAGGAACACCCACCCCACGATGGCTTTCTTCGAGGCGTCCGGGGGCAGGTAACGGGAATAGTCGTTTCCGCATTCCGTCCATCCCAGCCCGCTCAGGATGATGGTGAAGGCCAGACCGACCATGTAGGCCTGCCACCCGGCACCGTGGGTGACCGCGGAGAGTCGGGCGTGGGAGGCGCTGAAGCCGAGGACCACGGCGTACAGCACGGTGAAGGGGACGACGAGCAGGCGCAGGGTCTTCACGATGGTGGCGTGGCCGAGGAAGGGCAGGACGATCTGGACGGCCACCGCCACCAGGATGAAGAGGATCTTGGCCGGGGTGCCCGGATCGAATCCGGCTTTGATGGCCAGGACCAGCAGTGCGCCGACGATGAGGATGAGGCCTTCGGTCTCGAACCCTATCTGGGTGATCCAGTTGAAGAACGAGATGAGCCGCGATCCGTTCGGACCGTAGCTGGCGCGGTTGATGGCGAAGACGGTCGTGCCCGCGTCGGGACCCTGGAGGCTGCATACCCCGAGGAGCAGGTAGGAGATGTTCCCGATGACGATCAGCGACAGGGCCTGGGCGAAGGTGAAGCCGAACGTCATGAGGATGGCGCCGTAGACGAAGTACTCGATCTGGATGCTGGCTCCCGCCCACATACCGAAGAGATCCCGAGGTCTCGCCCAACGTTCGCTGACGGGGATGTAGTCGATGCCGTGCAGCTCGACGTGAAAGACCCGGTCCGCGTCGGGCTGTTCCGTGCCCGGCGGGACCTCTGCCGTTGCCGTCACCCGTCCTCCCTCAGCTCGTTCCCGTCGCCCTCGACACCTCTGCGGTCCGTCGGGCCGTCGGAGAGCAGGTCGGCCCCCACGATCACCGGTGCCACCGGCCCCGTCAAGCGCGGTCGGTGCACCCCGAACGGCCCCCGTGTCGACGCGACCGGTCAGCCACCCGGGGCCGCGGCGAACGCGTCGAGCTCCCGGAGCAATTCCCGACGGCGATCGTCGTCGGCGAAGCACGACTCGATCGACGTCCGCGCGATGTCGACGAGCTCGGTCCGCGACCAACCGAACGTCTGTGCGCACCGGTCGTACTCGCCGGCCACGTCGACGTCGTAGAGCATGGGGTCGTCCGTGTTCAGCGAGACGTTCACGCCGTGACGTCGGAGGTCGTCCACCGGGTGGCGGGCGAGGTCGGGGACGATCCCGAGGACGACGTTCGAGGTGGGACAGATGTCGAGCGGGATCGACCGGTCGGCCAATTCGGCCACCAAGGCCCGGTCCTCCACGGCGCGGACGCCGTGGTCGATGCGCTGCACACCGAGGAGGTCGATGGCCTCCCGGACGCCGTCGGGTCCACTCGACTCGCCCGCGTGGGCACATCGGTGCAGCCCGCCCCGCCCGGCGCGGGCGAAGGCCTCGGCGAACCGCTCGTTGCGCGAGCCGTGCGTCTCGTCGCCGTCGATCGACAGCGCCGCCACCCGACGATGGCGGCGGTCGAGCATCCAGTCGACCAGGGAGAGAGCCTCGGACCGGGTCTGGGTCCGCTTGACGCTGAGGCAGAGGACGGCGGTGGCGTACCCGTCCGTCTCCGCCTCCCGGAAGCCGCCGTCGAGGGCGTCGACCATGGCGTCGAGGCGGCGGCGCCAGTTTGGCCAGTGGGTGGGATTGACGATGACGTCGATGTGCCCCACCCCGGACGCGGCCGCCCGGCGGGCCGTGGCGTAGGCGATGGCGGCCAGCTCGTCGTCACGGTCGATCAGTGCGCAGGCCCAGTCCAGGTATGACAGCAGCTGAGCCAGGTTGGTGATCCCGACGGGTCCGGGCCCGCCGCCGGGTTCCGACCCACCGAAGGGTGGCACGCGGTGGCGACGGGCCGCCTCGTCGACCAGGTGAGGGTCGATGCAGCCCTCCAGGTGGAGGTGGACCTCGGCTTTGGGGAGAGCCACGATCCACGACCCCTCGACCGGCTCCGGCAACGGGTCCGCCTCTTCGGGTTCAGGATCCGTCGGCGGACCACAGCGGCCGCGGCACCTCGAAGCCGATCGGTGTGCCCCACCGGTTGCGGGACGAGACCTCGTGGACCGGGCGTCGGGGGGCGATGTCCCACCGGCCGAGGGGATAACCGAAGGAGACGCAACACGCCATGATCCAGCCTTCGTCGGGGGGGACACCGAGGATGGCGTAGGACTCGGGGCCGTGGAAGACGCTCAAGACCACCGTCAGCGCGCTGCCGACCCCCTCGGCTCGGGCCGCCAGTTGCGCACTCCAGACCGCGGGGTAGATCGACCCGCCGGAGGGGTCGTGCTGGGCGAACCCGAAGAGGAAGAGCGGGACCTCCTCGAAGTGATCGGCCAGATGCTGGGCCGAACGGCGGACGCGCTCGAACTCGATGCTGTCGGGATGGTCGGGATTGGCGGCCGCGGCGGTGATCCGCGGTGCGTAGACGGTCTTCCACAGCTGGTCCATGGAGTCGCGGTAGAGAGGGCCGAGTTGCCCCTTGACGGCGGGGTCGTCGACCAGGAGGAAGTGCCAGGTCTGGGCGTTTCCCCCGGTCGGCGCCCGGATGGCGGCGTCGAGAATGCGCGCCTGGACGTCGAGGGGAACGGGATCGGGCCGCACCCTGCGCATGGCACGACAGGTGTAGAGAGCCTCGGAGAGTTCCATCTGTGCCTGTCTATCAGGGCGCCGGTCGGGAGGTGCCCTGCTCGGTACACTCGAAGTCCGCGCCACACCGCAAGTCCGCGGGACACCGCAGAGGCTCGGACCTCCGGCGCGTGGCGGGAGGTCAGCGTGGACGACGAGAGCGAACGGGGGCGGGGCGGAGGGGACCTCGAGCCACAGCCCGACGCCCTCCCCGGCTTCGACATGGTCGCTGCGTCCATCCGTGCCGACGCCGCCGATGCCGAGACCTTCTTCCGCGTCCTGGTGGCGAAGATGTCCGACGCCCTGGGAGACCGTGTCAGGGTCAAGCGGTCGGGTGGGCTGCTCAAGCGTGATCGACCGGTCACCGGTGTCGAGATGGACCTCACCAACGCTGGAGCGGGCGTCGTGCTGTCGGCCGATCGCGAACACAACCAGATCACGTGCACGGTGGTACGCCGGGTGAGAGGGATCGCCCTGTCCACCAAGCAGGTCTCCATGCCCGAATGGATCGAGGAGCTCGTGTCCGCGCTCGCCGACGAGGCGAAGCGGTCGCAGCAGACGTGGAGCGCGCTCCACGGGCTGCTGTCGTAGTGCAGAGAGGCGGATCGTGACCGACATTCCCCAGCAGCAGCTGCCCGCGGACGCCCTCCGACGTCTGAAGGAGACCGAGATCTCCGGCGGCAAGCGCCTCTTCACATCTGACCTCACCGTGAATGAGTTCCTCCTCGTCGAGGAGGCCGGGTTCACGCCCCTCGGTCTCGTCATGGGGAGCTCCATCTACCAGATCGGTCTCCAGACGAGGCGGTGGAGCCAGTCCACCGAGCTCGACAAGCTCACCCAGGCCATGTACACGGCCAGGGAGCTGGCCATGACTCGCATGGAGGAAGAGGCCGACGTGCTCGAGGCCGACGGCATCGTCGGCGTCCGTCTCGACGTCAACTACTACGAATGGGGTAAGTCCACCGCCGAATTCATCGCCGTGGGGACGGCGGTCAAGGCGAAGGACGGGACGTCATGGCGCAACGCCGAAGGCAAGCCCTTCACGTCGGACCTGTCGGGCCAGGACTTCTGGACCCTTCTCCACGCCGGGTACGCCCCCTTGGGCCTGGTCCTCGGTACCTGCGTGTACCACGTGGCCCACCGCACCCTTCTCAGCAGCATGGGCCAGGCCGGACGGGCCACCGAGCTGCCGAATTTCACGCAGGCCCTCTACGACGCCCGCGAGAGGGCCATGACCCGGATGGAGGAGGAGGCGGCCAGACTCGAGGCCGCCGGGATCGTCGGCGTCCAGCTGATCGAGAAGTCCCACATGTGGGGGAGTCACACCATCGAGTTCCTGGCCATCGGGACGGGGGTGCGCTCCCTCGGGGACGACCACGTCGTTCCCCCACCGGTGCCGGTCATCACCATGGACCGCTGATGGTCCGTCCGGCACCGGACGGCGGCGCCGGCGCCGCCGGCTCCGCCGAGCCCGGGACCGGTGCGGCCGGTCCCGGCGACGCAGTCTTCCGGCCGGACAGGCGCCGGCGCACGACGTGGACGAGCGACCTCTCCGTGGCCGAGGCGGCCGCCGTCCGGCGGGTCGGGTTGGTGCCCGCCGGGTTCGTCATGGGGACGGCCGTGATGCAACTGGCGGCGGCCGGCGGTCAGCTCTACGGACAGTGGGGAGGTCTGACCGGTCAGTCCCTGGGCCGCTCCGGCGGCTACTCCGAGGCCTACCCGTGTGCCCACGGCTACGGCTTCGGCGCCAACGTCCAGGAGCACTACGGCTTCAGTGTGGAGGACGCGGTGCTGGCCGCCTCGCTCGCCGAAGGGTACCGGTTGGCCATCGAGCGGCTCGGCGACGAGGCCACCCAGCTGGCCGCCCACGGGGTGGTGGGCGTCGATCTCTTCTTCGAGAACCTCGTGGGCTCGTCGGGAACGGCCACGTTCTTCGCCCGCGGCACGGCCGTGGTCCATCCGGGAACCCCCCCGTTGCCCTCGCCCTTCCTCACCAACGCCTCGGGCCAGCACTTCGAGCGCCTGATCGCCCTCGGCTACGTCCCCGCCGGACTGGCCGTCGGGGTGGGCGCCGTCTACGTCCAGCCCAACTGCCAGGCGCGGGGGGCCCTCGCCATCGTCGGCCCCAACCGCCAGATCCCGTCGGCCATCGCAGTGGCGCGCTCCCGGGCCCGCTCGTCGCTGGCGGCCACCGCCCACCGGTCGGCGGACGGGGTGGTCCATACCGAGTGGACCGATCGACGGGTGCACCGCTACGGCGAGAGCTGGGACCAGCTCACCATCGCGGTGGGCACCGCCGTCCGGCGCTACAGCTCCGAGGCCCCACCTCTCACCCCCCGCCCCGTCATCCCTCTGCGACCGTGAGCCCCGCCCCGTCCACCGCTCCGGGGATCGACACCGCCCTGGCCGCCCTGCGCGCCCCGTTCGTCGCCGGTGATCAGCACACCTTCCTCTCGGACCTCTCCGTCGGAGAGCTGGTGCTGTTGGAGGAGATCGGGTTCCGTCCCGTCGACATCGTGTCGGGCGCCGGGGCCGCCAGTTGGAACACCCAGTTCACGACGGCGGGCACCGAGGGGACCATGTGGGGTCGGGCCATCGCCACGGCCATCGACAACGCCCGTGCCGGGATCCTGGAGGAGCTCCACTCCCGTCGGGCCGACGGGGTGGTGGCCATGCGGCTCGAGCTCGAGCGCGAGCACGCCAACCTGCTCACCTGCACCATGCTGGGCACCGCCGTCGCCGCCACGGGCGGCAGGCCCGACGGCGCCCACCCCTTTGCCACCACCTTGTCGGCGCGCGACTTCCATCTCCTCGTACGCGCCGGCTACCACGCCGTGGGCATCGTGATCGGGGTCTCGGTCGTGGGCTTCGCGGCGCGGTCCGCGGCCCAGCAACTCGGTCTGGCCCGCGACAACGTCGAATTGAGCGACCAGACCACGGCGCTGTACTCGGCCCGGGAGCAGGCCATGGAGATGATGGAGCGAGAGGCGTCGGAGCTGCACGCCGACGGCGTGGTGGAGGTCCAGCTCCAGGAGCGCCCGGTGAACGCGATGCTCACCCACGCGGTGGAGTTCATCGCCGTCGGGACGGCGGTGTGCCGGGGTACGGGGGGTCACCGTGATCTCGATCCGGAGTTTCAGCTCACGCTGGAGGATCCGCCCGACACCACATTCGGCGATCGGTAGGACCGACAGACCTCGTCGCGTCGGCCCCGCCTGATGGGCCAATCGCCGTGGCCTCCCGAGCTCGTTCATGGCTCTCGGTGACGGCACGCACAACCTGCCGATCAAGGCCGGCCCCCGCACGGTGATCGGGAAGGAGGTCGGTGACACCGTGACCGGCCGCGTGGAGGAGCGGATCGCCCGGTAGCGGTCAGGGTCGGCTGTGCGTGTCAGACCCCGCGTCCCGTCGCGGTCGTCACGGCGCCGTCAGGCGTCCGTGGGCCGGTTTCGCCCGGCCAGCTCACGGGCCCACTGGTCGAGGGCCGGTCGCAGCCGCCGCAGGGCCGCCAGGGCCTTCACGTTGCCGCGCACGAATCCGTCACGTGCGGTGTCCCCGACGGCGCGGACAACCACCAACGGGTGGCCGGCCAGGACGC
>Ga0209415_10011022_pt1 | contig 15282 bp, 11 predicted proteins | sample PeaSoiSIISIP2007_FD_187696 | JGI IMG/M metagenome (GOLD analysis project Ga0209415, IMG submission 187696) | Peat soil microbial communities from Weissenstadt, Germany - SII-SIP-2007 (SPAdes) (version 2) | ecosystem: Environmental > Terrestrial > Soil > Wetlands > Peat | place: Germany... | reverse complement strand
CACGCCGATCAGAAAAGCGTAGGTGCCGGAGCCGCCCGAAAGGCCGCTCGTCTCCGTGTCGAGGAAAGCCCAGCTCGACGGAGGAGCGTCGGGGATCAAGCCGCTCGAAATCGGTTCGAGAAGATTCGCCGGCAACTGCTCCAGATCGCAAATACCGATGCTGCCGTGGCGGCGATGGCGCTCGTAGAGCTTCTCGGTCTCGAAGTGCCGGCCGAACTCGGTCTCGACCTCGTGTCCGCTGAGATATTCTTCTACGAAGTACCGATCAGGTTTCGGCCGCGTGACCGCCGGCGGTGGAAGCGGTGGACCACCAGAGTATTTGCGGTCGATGCGAGCGATGCGCCGGCGCAGATAGCCAAGTTGTTCCTGCAGGTCGCCCATGCGCGGCTTCGCCTTTCCTTCGCCGATGATAACACTGGAACGCACCGTGTGAGAGCATGGGCGCTGAAGCGATGAGCACAGGCCTGATTAATCTCGGCGCCGAGAATGATCGCATGCTGGAGATCGTCGAGGGACTGCTGGAGAAGGGCGAAAACAACCTTCCTGCGGAAGAAGACGCTCTCCTCGAGTTGCTGCTGGATCTGGTCCACGATTTTGAGGGAAAGCATTATCCGCTCTCTCCCAGCCCGCCGCAACGAATGGTCGCGTTTCTGCTCGAGCAGCGCGGGCTGACGCCCGGCGCGTTGTGGCCCGTGCTCGGATCGAAGAGCCGGGTGTCCGAAATCCTTTCCGGGAAACGCGAGATCAGCAAGGATCAGGCCCGGAAACTGGCCGCATTTTTCCACGTCGGCGTGCAGTTGTTTATTTGAATCTCAGGATGCCAGCCGCAATGCCCGCCGGATGTCGCGCGGCAGCGCCAGCCTGCGGAAGAGGCGAGCCGGATAGAGATAGTCCTCGCCCGATTCGTCGATCACGCGGATGAGGTTGTTGGCCTCGGCTTCGGGATCGTCAACAAAAGGATAAAGCTTTCTACCTCAAGCGACGCCGGGAAGCCGGCGTTCCGAAGACATACCGCAAATCCTTCCGTTTTGCTCCGCATCGCATGTCCACGAAACGCTTGATCCTGAACTCTCTCTTCCCGATGCCTGAAGCTTCGTACCAGTGAAGCTCAGCTTTCCGTATCCTAACATTCGGCAATCGCACGTCAGCCACGCCCTTGCGTTTTCTCCAACGGCCTCGTCCATCGCGCTTGCGAAGGCGGGGCAGTTCGCGAATCGACGTGCCCTGCGCGAAGGTTTCGATCTCCACGATTCTGCTCAGAATCTCGAAGAACATCGGATCACCGGCTCTCCTCGATGGCCGCGCTGAGCTGGTCCCATTCGGCCGTCAAGGCTTCAATCTCGGCGCGGCGCTGCTCCACCAGTTTCGTCAGCCGCATCGTTTCTTCCACGCTGACGAAATGCGCGAGTTCCTGCTCGGCCGTGGCGATCTCAGCCTCCCGTCGCGCCACCTCGGCCTCGATTCCCCCCGCGCGCTCCTCCATCTGTTTCAGCTTCATCGGATTCACGCGCTTGTGCTTCTCGACGGGGGGCAACGGCTCCGGCACAACCGGCGACTGCTCGGAAGCGATGAGTCCGCCCAGATCCACCGTGCCGCCCTGCTTGCGCCACAGGTAATCCTCATAGTTCCCCGGGAAAACCCGCACCTCGCCCTCGCCGATTTCGAACACGCGCGTGGCCAGCTTGTCGATGAAATATCGATCGTGCGACACGAACACCACCGTGCCGCTGTACTTCTCCAGCGCCTCCAGCAGCACGTCCTTCGCGCGCATGTCGAGGTGATTGGTGGGCTCGTCGAGCAGCAGGAAATTCGATGGATGCAGCAGCATTCGCGCCAGCGCGTAGCGATTTCGCTCGCCGCCCGACAGTACGCCGATGCGCTTGAACACGTCGTCCTCGCTGAACAGGAAGCAGCCGAGCAGACTGCGCAGCTCGGTCTGCGTGGCGCGGCTGTTCACGTCGCCCAGATCGTCGAGAATGCGCGCGTCCGGGTCGAGCTCCTTGTACTGGTCCTGCGCGAAGTAGTCGGGCTCGGCGTTGTGGCCCAGCCGGTACGTGCCCGAGGTCAGCGGCTCGCTACCCGACAGCAGCTTGATCAGCGTCGATTTGCCCGCGCCGTTCACCCCCACCAGCGCCACGCGGTCGCCGCGCTCGATGACGAAATTCACGCCGCCGAACACGTGCTTCGCGCCGTAGCTTTTCGAGACATTCTGAAACTCGGCGACGATCCGCCCGCTCGGTTTCGGCTGCGGAAACGAGAAATGAATCGTCTTCTCTTCGGGAGGCAGCTCGATGCGCTCGATCTTTTCCAGCTCCTTGATCCGGCTCTGCACCTGCTTTGCTTTGGTGGCCTGATAACGGAAGCGATTGATGAACGCCTCAAGCTGCTGGATGCGCTCCTGCTGATTGCGGTGCGCCGCTTCGAGCTGCGCCAGCCGTTCCGCCTTGCGCCCCAGATACTGCTCGTAATTCCCCGGATAGAACTGCACCGCCTTGTTCCAGATCTCGACGATCTTCTCCACCGTCACATCCAGAAAGTACCGGTCATGAGAAATGAGCACGTAGGCATTCGGGTATGACGACAAGTAGCCCTCCAGCCAGTTGCGGGCTTCGAGATCCAGGTGGTTGGTCGGCTCATCGAGCAACAGCAGATTCGGCTTCTCGAGCAGCAGCTTCGCCAGCGCGATGCGCATCTGCCAGCCGCCGGAGAACTCCTCGGTGCGGCGCGTCCAGTCGTCGCGTGGAAAGCCGAGGCCGCCGAGCACCGTGCCCACCTGGGCCTCCACAGCGTAGCCGTCGCGGGCACTGAACTCGTTTTCGAGGGTGTGATAGCGCTCGGAGATCTGGCGGTACTCCTCGGACGCGGGGTCGAGGTCGGGCATACGGTGGGTGAGCGCCTCCATCTCCGCTTCCATTTCCTGCAGGCTGGCAAAGACGGTCATGCACTCGGCGAAAACAGTGCGGCCGGAGAGGCTGAGGCCTTCCTGAGGCAGGTAGCCGGCGCTGATGCCCTTCATGCGCTGGAGCGAGCCGTAGTCTAGTGTGTCCAAACCGGCTAACACCTTGAGCAGAGTGGATTTGCCGGTGCCGTTGGCGCCTACGAGTCCGACCCGGTCGCGTGGTGTGACCAGCCAGTTAAGATCTTCGAAAAGCAGTTTCGGGCCAAAGCGTTTTCCGGCGGAAGTGAGCTGGATCAACTTTGATTGTAATTTGTGCGCTGACGCGAGACCGCAGGATTACTGAGACGAAGCCCGCGCGGAAAGGACTTAAGTGCAGGCGATATCACATGTCCGACCTGCCCGATTTCGGTTCATGGACTCCCCGGGAGCTGGAGCACGCCGAGAGCGTGGCTATCGACTTCCTGAACGAGAATATCGATGGGATAGCGGAGACCTTCGACAAACGAGCCTCGCTGATTCGCCGGGTGATCGCCATGATGCGCAGCGCCGACGCGACGTTTGAGGAGCGGATGATGTACCTCTCGCTCCTGCAGGAAATCGCCGCGTCGGTGAGCGAGAGCGCGCGCGACTTTTTCGAAATTGGCTGCCAGCCGCGCGTCGCTCACCTCATCGGCGAAGAGCCGGGCTAACGCATGCCGGCCGCATAGTTCTTCATGGCCGTGACGTTACGAGAGCACGTGTCCTGAAACTGGCTCTTGATGGCGGCACACTGCTGGCTGAACTTCGCCGCTTCCAGCACCTGTCCCTTGTTCAGTCCCACTGACCCCAGACGGTAGTTCGCCATCGCCAGATTGAACAGCACGGTCGCCTTTTGCGCGTCCTCGGTCAACAGCGGAAGAGCAGCGCGAAGCTCCTGATCGGCGCGATAGTTCTTCTCCTGCGCCACCAGACCCAGGCCGCTGATCATGTGCGCCACGCCGAGCATGGCACTCTTCCGCCTCTGCCAGTCGGCTTCCGGCATGATCTCGGACTTGCTTCGTTTGCCGAGCGCGGCGATCAGGCGTTGCGCGTAACCAGCGGACACGGCGATCTGGTTCTTTTGCGCCGTCAGGTTCATCATGGTTTCCAGCAGCGCCGGGCTGGACGGAAGATCCTTCAGGGCTTTTTCGGCCATGGCCGGAACTTTGGCTGAATCGCCAGCCGACGTCAGCGCCGCGAAATAGTACGTGTAACCGTCCTCCAGATACTTGCTTTTGGGATTCAACTGCTGGAGCGTTGCGAACAGATCGATCTTCGCCGCGTTCTCCGCATCCAGAGTGCTGTTGTAGAGCGCGTATTCCACATAGTCCCTGGCCTCTTTGGCCTCGTTGACGTGTTCCTTGTCGAGCTCCGTTTCGGGCGCGGGTCCCGACGTAATCTTGCCGGCCTCGTCGTAAACCTGCGCTGCCACAGTCTTGATCTGGGCCACGTCTTTTTTGGCGACTGCGTCCTTCAGGCTCTGCAGCGAATCGTCCAGCGTTTCGCCTGCCGCCAGGATGAGTCCGGCGGACATAAGAGTAGCGAGGATAAGGAAGCGAAATCTCATGAGTCGAAGTCCTTTCGGTCGCTATTATATTGCTGCTCGGGGGCGAACGCACGCACGGTGACCGGCCATGTCCCGGCGTCGCTCCCGGCCGGGCACCAGGGCTCAACTGGGCCTGAAACTTTTCTGCTAACTTCCGGCCTCCCGGATCGTATATGTAGAGTGTCTAGGAGAGAAGATGTCAACCGACAAATCCGATCTGCTGCAGGGTACTCTCGACATGCTCATCCTCAAAGTGGTCGCGCTCGGCCCTGTGCACGGCTACGGTATCTCACTGCGTATCCGCCAGATATCCAAAGATGTTCTGCAAGTACAGCAGGGCTCGTTGTATCCGGCCCTGCATCGTTTGGAGAAGCGCGGCTGGCTCGCGGCCGAATGGGGCGAATCGGAGACCGGCCGCCAGGCGCGCTTCTACAGGCTTTCGCCGCGCGGGCGCAAACAACTGACCGCCGAGGAATCGAGCTGGCGGCGCCTGGCCGAGGCAATCGGCCTGGTCCTCGATACCGCTGTCTAGCAGGGCGCGCACAACGGACGCCGCGGCGTCCGGTTTCGGGTTTTCAGGTTGGACGCCGCCACGTCCTGTGCGCTGGCCAGGAGGCTTGAAATGTTTTGGAAATCCCTGTTTTCGAAGCGATTCAGCGACAAGCAGCTCGACGCGGAACTGCGCTTTCATATCGACGAAGTAACGGAAGCGAACATCGCGGCCGGGATGACGCCCGAGGAAGCGCGGAGGCGCGCGCTGATCGAGTTCGGCGGGCCGCTGCAGATGCGCGAGGAACTGCGCGATGTGCACCGCGTCGCGATTCTCGATCATACGATCGCCAACGCGAAAGCGGCCTTTCGCTTTATGCGCAAATCGCCGTCGTTCTCGCTCACTGTGATCCTGACGCTGGCGCTCGGCATCGGCGCCAACAGCGCCGTGTTTTCGGCGATCGACGCGATTCTGCTGCGCCCCCTGCCTTATCCCGACGGTGACCGGCTGATGCGCCTCACCCAGTCGAGCTATACCAAAGGCGGCCAGTGGGGGTTCGTCGCGCCGGTACGCCTGCAGGACTGGAATCGCATGGCCTCGACGTTCGCCGCAATTACTGGCTACTACACGCAGAACGAATCGGAAACCACGGGAGCCGTTCCGGAGAAGCTCACCCGCGCTTTAGTCGCCCCGCGCTTTCTTCAGGTCATGGGCGTTTCGCCCATTCTTGGCCGGGATTTCACGCCGGACGAAGAGCGGTTCGGCGGGCCCGACGCTGTCCTCATTAGCGAGCGATACTGGCGGATCCGTTTCGGCGCTGATCCCAATATCGTCGGCAAGCGGCTGCGTTTGAGCGGCTATTCCAACACCATCGTCGGCGTGATGGCCGCCTCGTTCCTGTTTCCCGATCGCGATGTGGATTTGTGGTCCTCGGTACCCATGGATGCACCGTACGCGCAGAGCCGCGAATCCACGTGGTTCACCGCGATCGGACGGCTGAGGCCGGGCGTAACGACGGCGCAGGCCAAGGCGGATATGAGCACGGTGCAGTCGCGGCTCGGCCGGGCTTTTCCGAAACCCGACGCCGATCTGCTGGTGACCGTCCAGCCCCTCAAGGAAATCACGGTGGGAGGCGTGCGCCGCTCGCTTTGGGTGCTGTACGGGTCGGTCTCCCTGCTTTTGTTGGTCGCCTGTACGAACATCGCCGCGCTGCTGCTCTCGCGCGCCGCGACGCGCCAGCATGAGGTGGCCATTCGTTTCTCGCTCGGGGCCTCGCGCGCATCGGTTGTTCTGCAGCTTCTCACCGAAGCGCTCGCGCTTTCACTGGCCGGCGCAGCGCTCGGCCTGGCGGTGGCGAATGGCGCTGCCCAGGCCTTCCGCATGCTGGCGAAGGATCTGCCGCGCCTGGAAGAGATTCATCTCGATGGATCGCTCGTGCTCTATACGCTGGCGTCCGCCGTCGCGGTCACTCTGCTCTGCGCGCTGTTCCCGGCGTTACAGGCGACGCGGCACGGCCTCTCCGGATCGCTGGCCCACTCCGGCCGCACTCAGGTGTCGGGACGCAATCCGCTGCACTTCGTCCTCGTTGGTGTCCAGGTCGCGCTGGCCGTGGCTCTGCTCACCGGCGCAGGCCTGCTCCTGCGCAGCTTCCAGGCGCTGGGACAGGTCGCGCCCGGCTTCGACGCCAGTCACGTTCTCACGCTGCGCATTAGCGCCGGCTACGGCGAGACGGCCGACATGAAGCGGCTCAAACAGCGCATCGACGGAACCATCGACGGGCTCCGGGCCGTTCCGGGAGTTGCCGACGCGGCCGTCAGCACCGGTCTGCCCGGGGTCCCCGACGAATACGGGCCGGACCTGAAACTCACCGAGGGCGGGGCGGACCCTTCGCGGGCGATCGTGGCCGAAAGCCGGTTTGTCTCTCCGGGCTACTTCTCCACCTTGCGCATCCCGCTGCTGGCCGGTGAAATCTGCCGCGACTCCGGTGGACCGCTGGGCGTGGTGGTGAATCGCAGTTTCGCGGCGGCCTATCTGGCCGGGTTGCCCGTCGTCGGCCGCCATTTGCAGATACCGAGTAACTCTTTCGTGCCGCCCGCCGAGATTCGGGGCATCGTGGGAGACGCCCGCGAAAACGGCCTCAACGCCGCCCCGGGCCCCACGGTGTACTGGTGCTTCGGCGGGGGCGATCCCGATCCGCACTTCCTGATTCGCACTTACAGCGAGCCGATGGCTCTGGCCCATGCGCTCCGCCGCAAGGTCCGGGAGATTTCTCCGAGCCGTTCGGTGTTCGATCTGATGCCGCTCGAACAGCACCTTTCCGACGCGTTCGCGGAAAATCGCATGCGGACGATTCTGCTTTCATTCTTCGCGATCACGGCGGTGTTGCTCGCCTCGATCGGCCTTTATGGAACGCTCAGCTATTTCGTGAACCTGCGGCGCCGCGAGACCGGCCTCCGCCTCGCGCTGGGGGCCTTGCGTGGACAGATCCTGCGGCGTTTTCTCCTGCAGGGGCTCGGGATCTCGGCGCTCGGCTGTATCGCGGGCGTTGCGCTGGCGGTGGCGTTCACGCGCGTGCTGGCCGGCATGCTGTACGGAGTCTCGCGGTCCGATCCGGCCACATGGTCCGGCGTGGTGCTCGTCACCATCGCCGTGGCGCTGGTCGCTTCGCTCGTTCCCGCCGTCCGCGCCGCGCGCGTGGAGCCGATGCAGGTGCTGCGAGAGGAATAGTTACAGCAACATCTCAAAGTAAATCAGCGGCGCGGTCCGGTAGGTCGCGCGGCCGACTTCGCGGAACTCACATTTCCGGTAAAACTCGCCCGCGCCCGCATCGGCGTCCCACGCGTCCAGGCAAATTGCGTCCGCCGGCCATTCGCGGCCAATCCGGCGCGCCTCCTCGATGCACAGCCTGCCAATCCCGGTGCGCTGCAGCGATGGGTCAACCAACATCCCCGTGAGATAGAGCGGCCGCTTGCAGGGGGTGAAGTACTTCCTGTCGATGGCCCAGGGCTTCCGCGTGCTGAGTGTCAGCGCGGCAATCAGCTTGTTGCGGCGGCGCGCGATGAAGATGGTGCCCTGCCTCATCTGGAAGAGCATGCCTTTCTCGCTGGCCTGGCCGCTCCACGGTCCTTTCCCGAATCGCGCGGTCAAATCCTGGCGGGAAGCATTTCGCATCGCCACCAGATCGGCTACGTCGCTCGGAGTGGCGTGCCGGAGTGTAACGCGCATACGAAAAGTCACGCTTCCAGGTACCACGGCACGTTCAGCACGGTGATCCGCTGATTGCCGCGTACGTACAGAAGCGCCTTCAGCACCGCCGCGCGCTGATTATGCAGGAAGTAGTGATACCAGTGACGCTCCACCAGTTCGGGAATCATCACGGTGATGTAACGATCGGGGTATTCCTGCTCGATCCGGGCCACGAAGTCGAGGATCGGCCGGTACAACTGGCGGTACGGCGACTCGACCACCGTGAGCTTCGGTACTGGCACGCCGAGCTCCAACGAGGGCCCTTCCACGAGGCGGGGCCAGGCCGCGCTCAGGTCCTGCGCCGCGTCGCTGACGCGGACCTGCAGCGCATGCACCTCGGTGGACATCCGGATGGCGAAGCACAGCGCTTTCTCCGCGATTTTAGTCCAGCCCTGGAGCGGAACGATGACCACCGGTTCGTAAAGATGAGTCAGGTTGAGCGGCGCTTGCAGCGCGATTTCCTTTCCCACTGCGAGGTAGTGCCGGCGCACGAATGTCATCAGCGCGAGCAGCGAAGGAATCAGCAGCACGGTAATCCACGCGCCTTCCAGGAACTTCGCGGCGAGCACGATGCACGTGGTGAGGCCCGTAGCCGTTGCGCCGAGGCCGTTGATGAGCATGCTGTGCAGCGCGCCGCGGCCGCCCACGCGCCTCCAATGCATCACCATGCCCGCCTGGGAAAGCGTGAACGCCAGAAACGCGCCGATGGCGAACAGGGGAATCAGGCGGTCGGTCACGCCGCCAAAGACGGTCAGCAGGGTTCCGGCCAGAAGCGCCAGAATGCAGATGCCGTAAGTGAAGACAAGCCGCCGGCCGCGCCAGGCAAAGCCGTGCGGCAGATAGCCGTCGTCGGCCACAATCTGGCAAAGTCGCGGAAAGTCGGCGAAGGCGGTGTTGGCCGAAAGCGCAAGCACGGCCAGTATCGAGCCGATCGAAACGTAGTAGAACCAGCCTCGGCCGGCAACCGCGCCGATGAGTTGCGAGAGCAGGCTGTCGTAGCCGGGCTGACCGGGATCGGTCGCGCCAATGTGGTAGACCTGCGCCAGCCAGGCCACGCCGGCAAGCATCAGAATCAGGATTCCGATGATCACAGTAAGCGTGCGGCGCGCCGTCTGCACGGCGGGCTCGCGAAACGCCTTCACGCCGTTGCTGACCGCTTCGACGCCGGTCATGGCCGTGCATCCGCTCGCGAACGATTGCAGAATCACCCACGCGCCGACCGCGCTGACCGTCGCCTTCAGCGCGTGAGGAGGGACAACCGGCGCGGGGTGTCCGCCGCTGAGCAGTTCTTTCGCAAGCCCGAGAGCGATGGCGCCCAGCAGGCACACGATGAACAAATAGGTGGGGACCATGAACAGGTTGCCTGTTTCACGGATTCCGCGCAGGTTCACCAGTGTAAGGAGGCCGAGAATCCCCAGGCAAAACGCCAGCGTGTGGGGTTCGAGGCTGGGCACCGCGGAAACCAGTGCGCCCACGCCCGCCGAAATTCCCACCGCGACCACCAGAATGTAATCGACAATCAGCGCGGCCGCGGCCAGCAATCCCACGCGCGGTCCGAGGTTTTCACGGGCCACCGTGTAAGAGCCCCCGCCGCCCGGATATGCCGCGATGGTCTGGCGATAGGAGATGTACACGATAGCGAGCAGCGCGATAATACTGAAGCTGATCGGCACAACGTAGTGCACGCCCAGCGCGCCGAGTGGGATCAGCAGCGTGAGCGCTGCTTCTGGTCCGTACGCCGCCGAGCTCAGCGCATCCAGCCCGAACACGCCAATTCCCGTGGATGTGCCCAGACGTTGCTCGCGATCTTCAAAAGAAGCGAGGGGTTTCCCGAACAGCAGATCGCCAAGCGACATAGACATCCATTATGCGGGAGTCGGCGGGCGAGGGGCGTGGGGGCCAATTCAGGCAGTCGGGGTAGAAGCTGGCCTTTCATGATGGGATGGTGGACCTGCTGCACCTTCTCGGCGGAACGACGCCAGGCGAACGCCTGCCAGGCTTCCGCAACGCGCGTGAGGCCGTTATCTGTCGGGTGACTGGTTGGAATCTCTGCGAGGCCGGTGGGGGGCGCAATCGAAACCTGGAGGACGCGGCGTGCAGGCCTCTATGGTGAACGTCCGGGACGTGAATTTGCGCGCGCCGTTGATGCATCCGTTCAGAAAGAAGAAGTAGCCGGTTAACCTCGTGTGGCCGGCGGCGGCGCCGGGAGATACGGTGGAAGGATACCAACCATCAAACTGCTCGCCTGAAGTCAGGCCGGGGCAAGGCGCCGTGACCGGAAAACTGGAATTCCCGATCATCTGCGGGGTGGTCCAGTCCTGGAGATCGAGACTCGTCGCGGTGGAGTAATACCATGCGGCCTCCCGTGAGCCAGCGGGCCCATTGGTACAGACGAAGATCAGCAAATATACGCCGAGGTCGTCGTTGTAACTGATTTCGGGGTGCAACTGGGTGCCGGAAGCACAACCCGCGGACGGCGTCACACCGGTGTCGGACCCGCCAATGCCAGGCTGGCTGAACGATCCGTTGTACCACTTCTCAAAGTTGAGCGGGTCTGCGCCGAGCTTCGCGCGCGCGACTCGAATCAGACCATCGTCGGTGCGGAAAGCCGGATGGTATTCGTACGTTATGTAGAGGTAATAGCTCTTGTCGGCGTCCACGTCCACGAAGGCGCTGGGGATGGCATCGCCTTCGTCGATATGGGCGACGGATGGCTGGGGGTCGGAGCTTTGAAGAACGGGATGGCGCGCGGGACCGCCCAGCACTCCGTTGATCGGCGCCGGCCACGTCTTGCCGCTGTCGGCCGAACGTGCGAATCCGACCGTGGCGTAGTACGCAACGTCCAGAGCGCCGCCGGGGCAGTGGTTTTCGGCTTCATAGATCATAATCAGGTTGCCGGCGGGCAGCGTGGGATCCTGCACGACCGAACCGGGCGCTGCGTAATTAGCATCGAATTCGGTGACGTCAGCGGGATTGCATTGATCGATGGCGGTTGGCGGCGTCATCACGTGGGGGCTGTAGCCGGGGGCGGGGAAGTTAAAGTCGATAAAGTTGCTGGTCTCAAGGACCACGGCGCCGCCGGTGGTGCCCGCGCCCAGGTTGCTGGCCCCGAAGAGCAGATAGGAACCCGCGGAGGACGCCGGTGGCATGAAGCTGGTGTGCTCGTCGGGCAGACCTGGAAGCTGGGAGTTGGGGTAGCTCACGGTCTCGTCCGGCCCGACGGAGAAAGACTCAATCTTAGAATGGCGCCCGGTTCCCCGGTCGTCCGGGCTCGGCGTCTGCTGCGCAACAGCCGTCGGAAAGGCGGCCAGGAAGGACAGTGCCAGTATCATGCCGGACGATTTGTTAGCTGGCATTTCCATCCTGGCTTTCTTTCTCAGGCAAGTATACACGCGCGCCGGCTGCCCGAACTGCGGGCGGAGTGTCTGCTTCAGTTTTATGATTCGATGCGCACCAGATCGCCGGCAGGCTTGCGCATCTTCGCGGCCGCGGCTTTGGCAGAGTCGCTGATGGCGAACATCTCGTAGGATTCGAACTCGTCGTCGGCGGGGGGCGTCAGGGCGAGGTCGGTGTAGGAGGGGGCGTTCGGGTCGTGCTTCAGCCTGCGGCGGAACAGCGCGAAATCGATAATCCTCCCGGCCAGCCGAACGTGATTCCACAATAGTCCGCCCAAATAGCGCGGATAAAAAACAAACGGGCTTTCCACCGGCAGCGTGGGCCGGCGCTCCGTGCGGTATTTGCGGCGGAGATAGCCGCCCTGCAGTGGATGGACTTTTTCCAGCTCGATGCAGCCCCAATACCACGTCAGCAGCAGCAGCATGTTTCCGGGATTGCTGCGCGTCGCCACTGAGCGCCGCATCACCGTCTTCATGTGCTCCACCGTGTAGAAAGTCTTCCACGCGTCGCGATAGATCTTCTCCCACTGCTCGCGCGACATGATGGGGTGGCGCGCGGTCACGTGTTCGAGGTCGTACTTATTCAGGTCCGGGTCGAGGTATTCACCCGCCTTGTACATGCGCTGATGATCTTCCGAGCCGGGAAGGGGAGTGAGGCAGTGGAATTCCAGCAGGTCGATGGGCAGTTCGCGTTTGATGATCTCGATATCGCGAACGATCGATTCCGGCGTGTCGCAGGGAAAGCCGAGAATATAGCCGGCGAACACGGTGACCCCGGCATGTTTCCACGCCAGCAGCATCTTCCGGTACTCGGTAATCTTGTTCTGCTTCTTGCGCGCGCTCAGCAGGCTGTCCGGGTTGATGCTCTCCATGCCGATGAACACGCGCGCCACGCCCGCGCGCCCGGCCTTCTCGATGAAGTGAGGCAGGCGGTGGCACATGGTGTCCACCTGCAGGATGAACTTGATGTTGGCCTTCTCCCGTTCGCGCATGTCGATGAGGCGGTCGAAGATGGCCTCCCAGTCCATGTTCCGCGCGAAGTTGTCGTCGGTGATGAAGAAGCGATTGATGCCCTGCGCCAGATTCTGTCGCACAATCTGCTCCACGTCGTCGGCTGAGCGCCGCCGCGACTTGCGGCCCTGCACGTTGATGATGGTGCAAAAGGAGCACAGGAATGGGCAGCCGCGGCCGGCGTCGAAGCTGGTCAGCCGGCCCGCCGTGCGCTTGATGCGCGAGAGCGGCAGAATCGGCAGCGTCGTTCCGGGCAGCGACGGCAGATCGTCCATGAAGTTGTAGAGGGGCTTCAGCGCTCCCGCCCAGGCGTCCCGCAGAACCGCGTCGAAGCGGCCTTCCGATTCGCCGGCGAACAGGGAGACCCCGAGATCCATCGCCTCTTTGAGCTCGGGGGTGATCTCCGGCAGCATAGAGAGGCAGCCGGAAACGTGGAAGCCGCCGAGACAGACCTGGATTCCCGCCGCGCGCAAAATGCGCGCCATGTCCATGGCTCGCGGGAACTGGTTGGACTGGACACCGACCAGCGCCACCAGCCCGCGCACGCCGCGCAGCCTGCCAATAATCTGTTCGAGGCGGATCCGGGTGTTCGTTTCGTCGTAGGCAGAGACTTCAATCTCGACGTCGTCGCCGAGGACGCGGCGCTCTTTGCACTCCAGCGCCAGCCCGTTCATCACCGCCAGCGTGTTCGACGGGATGGCCGAGCGAAACCACTGGATAACGTAGCCGTCGTCGTCGTAGTGCGACGGCTTGATCAACACCAGTGGGAAGCGCTGAGTCACAATCGATGGTCTATTCTAACCTGTGGCGCACGCACTCCTGCGTGCCGCGTCGCCACTCCTGGCGACGCCGCCTGATTGCCCGCACCACTCACGTCGTCGCCTGAGCGGGTTTCGCGTTCTCATCGTCGCTGGGAGGCTGCTTTTCGATGAGCCGATAGCCGTCGCGGGTAAACAGAACGTCGCGCACTTCGCCGCGCTTGCCGAGGCTCTCCAGTTGCCGCCCGTTCCACTCGATCTGCAGGCCGCCGGCGTTGCCGATGAGCACGCGCATGTTCTGTTTGCCCTCAACATTGCGCGACTCCTGGCCCCGGATCACTCCATCGAATACCGTGCGGCCATCGGCGGTGACGTGCACCCAGGTGTCTTCCGTGGCGGCAAGCGTGATGTGAACCCCATCGCCTGTCGCCGGCTGGGGCGGAGGCTGCGAAGATACTATGGATGTCTCCGTCTTAGGCGCCGGAGCCTCCGATTTCTGCGGAGTAATGGAACGCGTTTCAACGACTCTGCTGTTCGCTGGCGCCATCGGATTCTGGTGCGCCTGAATGCGATGCCACCACGAATAGAAGACGCTGCAGCCAACCAGCACAGCAATCAGCATGGCCAGTGACGGTCCCAGGCGGCCGATGGCATGCCATGGCGGCTGAACGCCCAGTCGTGGGAGGCGTGGGAGGCTGCGAATCTTCTGATCCTCCGGCCGCGGCAAGGGTATGGGCTCTTCCTGAATCGGAACCGAACTCAGCGCCTGCTCAATCTCGGCGGCGTCGATCCCCAGAGCTTTGGCGTACTGGCGGACGAAGCTCTTATAGAAGAAGCCTCCCGGCAGGCGCTGGCAGTCGTCGGCTTCTATAGCCTCCAGGTACCTCAAGTTGACCTTGATGCTCTCGGCGAGTTCCGTCAATTCCAGCCTTTGCCGGATGCGGGCGCTGCGGAGGATGGTACCAGGCGAGTTCATGTGCGACGCGGAGGCACAGTTCTCATGGGTATAATACAACAGTCGTTAGAAATGTATGGAGATACGTCCGTTTCAGTTGTTGTCGTCAACTGGAACCGGCGCGCATTACTGCAATCCTGCTTACAGTCTCTCTTCGCGCAGCAGGTGGGCCGCGACGTGGAGATCGTGGTTGTGGATAATGGTTCGGTGGACGGCTCGGCCGAAATGGTCGAGGCTCAGTTCCCGGATGTGGGCCGTTTTCGCCTGCGGTTGATTCGGAACACCGAGAACCGTGGGTTTTGCGCCGCCAACAATCAGGCGTTCGCATTGAGCCGGTCGGAGTTCGTGGCCCTGCTGAATAACGATGCCGAGGCCGAACCCGGCTGGCTGGCCAGTTTGCTCGAAGCGTTCGAGGGAAGTCCGCAGGTAGGGATGGCCGCCTCCCGAATCCTCGTCTACGAGGATCCGGGGCGCATCGACAAGGCCGGCCACCTGATCTACCTCGATGGACAGAACCGGGGCCGCGGCTCCGGAGCGTTGGACAACGGACAGTATGATCGAGTGGAAGAGGTACTTTGGCCTGACGGTTGCGCCGCAATGTACCGGCGCTCGATGCTCGATCAGATCGGCGGGTTCGACGAGGATTTCTTCGCGTATGCGGATGACGCTGAACTGGGCTTGCGTGCGCGCATCGCGGGCTGGAAATGCCTGTACATGCCGGCCGCCGTGGTGCGGCACCGGCGCGGGGAAACGCTCGGCCTTCGCTCGCTGCGCCGGGTGGAGCTCATCGAGCGCAACCGCGTGCTCCTTGCGGCGAAGCTCTTTCCGTGGAGTCTGCTGTGTCTAAACGGCGTGTTCTACATGGCAAGGCTGGCGGCGGGGCTAACGGCCGCGCTGCGCGGACGGGGGGAAATGGGGAGGTTCCGGGGAACGGAGCGCTGGCGGGTGGCAATGGCGCTGCTGA
>Ga0209415_10011020_pt1 | contig 15283 bp, 10 predicted proteins | sample PeaSoiSIISIP2007_FD_187696 | JGI IMG/M metagenome (GOLD analysis project Ga0209415, IMG submission 187696) | Peat soil microbial communities from Weissenstadt, Germany - SII-SIP-2007 (SPAdes) (version 2) | ecosystem: Environmental > Terrestrial > Soil > Wetlands > Peat | place: Germany... | reverse complement strand
GGCGGCGTCAGCAAGATGTGCTCGTTTGGCGAGGGCATCTCGATGACTCCGCTGCAACTGGGAGCCTTGGTGACGGCGATTTCGAACGGCGGCACGCTTTACTACCTGCAACATCCGACCAGTCCGGATGCGGTGGCCAACTTCCAGCCGCGCGTCAAGCGCCATCTCGATATCGAGCCGGTGATTCCGGAACTCTCCGACGGCATGGCCGGCGCGGTTGCCTACGGCACCGCACGCAGTGTGCGTTTGAACTTTAACGAAGAATCGATCCTGGGTAAGACTGGGACATGCTCGCACGCGGGCACACGCTTCGGATGGTTCGCTTCTTACGCCAATACCGACATCGGGCGAATCGTGACAGTTGTCTTTCTGCAGGGCGGACGTCCTACGTTTGGGCCCAAAGCGGCGGAGATTGCAGGACGCATGTACCGCAATCTTTACGACCACAACTTCTTCGTGGCGGGCGCTGCGGGAACAATTTCCTCTCCGAATTTGGAGAAAGCCACCTCGGCCACGCCGCAATAATTTCCGCAAGCTGGCCGTCCAGCCGTGGATGGGCTATTTCAGGCCTCTCCTACCTCCTCCGCCCCGCCTTGTTCCTAACCACCAGGCGACAAACCAGGCGACAATGACCAACGGAACTCACGTTACGCAGTTCTTCTCGCGATTCGTTGGTGGCTGGGTCACAATGATTAAGTTGCAGCCATCAAACTCATGAGCGCGTCGTCCTCCGCCGCGGTAGCAAAACGTTTGGAAGCACGCCGCATCTTGTCTTCCGCCGGCGTTTTTCTATCGCCCCAGGCGCGCACCGTGCTGTTGTGTCTGCTTTTGACCGCTGTGGTGCTTGTCTGCTACAGCGCGGTAACGCGCAACGGGTTCCTCAACTACGACGACGATGCGTACATCACGAACAATCCTCATGTGCGGGCGGGACTGACGTGGGAAACAGTGAAATGGGCCCTTACCACCTACGATCAGGCGAACTGGGCTCCTCTGTCATGGCTTTCTCATGCGCTGGACTGCGAACTCTTCGGCCTGAATCCGGCAGGCCACCACTATGTAAGCGTTTTGCTGCATGCGGGCAATGCGGTGCTTTTGTTCTTGCTGCTGCAGAGCGTCACGGGATATTCCTGGCGCAGCCTGATGGTCGCGGCGTTGTTTGCGCTTCATCCCATCAACGTTGAATCGGTGGCATGGGCGGCTGAGCGCAAGAATGTTTTGAGCATGTTGTTCCTTCTGCTCGCATTGCATAGCTATGTCTGGTACACGCACAAACCCGCGCTTGCGCGTTATGCCGCCGTGTTTTTTTTCTTTGCCCTTGGACTCTTGAGCAAGTCTCAAATCGTCACGTTTCCGTTTCTGCTTTGGCTGTTGGACTATTGGCCGCTAGGCCGAATATCCCCCCAGGCCGTTTGGGACACGGGGACTTCGGACGGCAGTTCGCCTAAAGAAGGATCATGGCGCGGATGGCTGCTATGGGAGAAGGTTCCACTGCTGCTGCTCTCGGCGGCCAGCGCGATGGTTACCATGAAGGCTGAAGCATTCGGCGGCGCGATCCACGGCGCTTCCCAGTACAGCCTGCTCTTGCGCCTGGAGACTGCTCTGGTCTCCTATGCACGCTATCTCGGGAAGGCGGTCTGGCCCTCGAAACTGGTGGCGCTGTATCCGCATCCCACCAATCTCTATCCCGTCTGGCAGGTGGCCGCGGCTGCGGCACTGTTGCTGCTTATCACTGTCTTCGTCCTGCTGGCGCACCATCGCCGCTACCTCGCTGTCGGCTGGTTCTGGTTCTTAGGCACCCTTGTCCCGATGATTGGTCTGGTACAGGTGGGAGGGCAAGCCCTGGCAGATCGCTTCGCATACATCCCATTCATTGGTTTGTTTCTGATGGTGACCTGGCTGGCGGCGGATTGGGCCAAAGCTCATCAGTTTCGCCCCGCTCGGCTTGCCATTGCTGCAATTGCCTGGCTGCTGGCGCTGAGCACCGTCACTTACCGTCAAGTCGGCTACTGGCACGATATTCCTTCATTCTGGAGCCGCACGCTGGCGCTGACGGAGAACAATTACGGCGCGCACGACACCTTGGGCGAATATCTGGCTCGCCAGGGCCGAACCGAGGAGGCAGTCGCGCATTTCCGCGCCGCGCTCACGATACGTCCGGATGATCTGCCTGCCAACCTGGATCTCGGCACCTACGAGCATGGGCGCGGCAATCTGCCCGCGGCTATCGAACGATATCGAATCGTGGCTCTCCACGCAGGCGATGTGAGCCTTCGCGCTACAGCGTACGGGAACATGGGATCGGCGTATCGCCAAATGGGAGAGTTGATAAAGGCGAAACTGTGTTTCGAAACGGCGCTGCAGTTGGCGCCGGATCGGCCGATGGCAATGATCGGACTAGGCTTGATCGCCCAGAAAAATGGCGACCCGGCAGAGGCGGTTCGGCAGTACTCGCGCGCCATGTCGGTGCAACCGACCGACGTAGGATTTCTGTTGCTCGCCCATGCGTTGCAACAGGAAGGACGTTCGGATGAGGCCGATGCGATTTTGGCGCGCGTGGCGCGCTCGTCGCCGAATCTGGCCGAGGCGCAGGCAACCGCGGAGTCGCTGCTCTCAGGGAAGTAGGGCGCTCCCGGTTATTTCTTTGGATGCGAGATGATCAATGGGATCGAGACGACGAAGAGTTTCCCCTGGTCGCTGTCGATCGGCTCAAGATCGAAAAAATTCGTGGAAGTCGCGCCCAGCACCCTGGTTCGGAAATAATAGACCTTGCCGGCCTCGGCAGTGAAGTGGGCCAACCCAACTATCTGGGACAGTCTCCCGAAACGCGATTGCCAGTTGGCGCAGAGATGGTGCTCGCCGGGCTCCACCGCGAATGAGAAATAAGAATTGTGATGATTGGCGCCGACCCACGCCCCGTCGCTAGCAATCCTCGTGGTGATGCAGCCCGCGATGCAATTGACGGACCCGATATCCTGGATCACGTAAACCAGCGCCTTGCCCGCCTCGGGCTGGTCGACGGTGTGCTGGGAGCTGTCGTTTTTCACGTCGAATCTCTCGTTGCCGGGACCGCAGGCGGCTTCAGCGGCGGAGACTGCCGCAGGTTGCTGGGCCAAGGCGGAAATCGTGAAAAGGATCAGAGCGAGAGCGGCGCGCATAAGTTACCTCCAGACTGGAATTGAAAGTAACGCCTGTCGCCAGAATGGCGGAGCTTCACTTCGGCGGACAGCCGCCCCTGTTGTCCCTGCATCAATTTCTACCGCTTTACCTCGTCCTTGGCGACCACGCCGTCTTTGATGTAGATGATCCGGTGAGCGTACTCGGCGATGTCGTGTTCATGCGTCACCAATACGATCGTATTACCTTCCGAGTGCAGGCGATCGAACAGGGCCATGATCTCGTTGCCAGTTTGGGAGTCGAGGTTGCCGGTTGGTTCGTCGGCGAGGATGATGGCCGGCTTGTTGACCAGAGCGCGGGCGACGGCCACACGCTGGCGCTGTCCGCCGGAGAGTTCGTTGGGTTTGTGGCTCATGCGGTCTCCCATGCCGACCGACGTCAGTGCGGCCCTGGCGCGCTCGGCCCGCTCTTCGGAGGGGATTCCGGCATAGATCAACGGCAGCTCAACGTTGTGCAGGGAAGTAGCGCGGGCAAGCAGATTGAATGTTTGGAATACGAATCCGATCTCCTTATTGCGAATTCGGGCCAGTTCGTCGTCGTCCAGTTCGCTGACTAGTTGTCCATTCAGCCAGTATTGGCCTTTGGAAGGCGAGTCAAGGCAACCGATGAGGTTCATCAATGTGGATTTGCCAGAACCGGACGGGCCCATGATGGCGACGTATTCGTTGCGCTGGATGCGCAGGTTGATGCCACGCAGCGCGTGCACTTGTTCCGAGCCCATGTCGTAGGTCTTCCACAGATCCTCGGTCGAGATCATGTAGGAATCGGGGCCAGCCCAATTCGCAGGTTTATCGATTGGCAGTACCTCGGCAGTCGCCATCTTGCTCTCCTTGTCCGGACCGGGCTCGGGCACGCACGCTCCTCTAGCCGTTCTATTTAGACGCTCTAACCTGGCAGAGGTTAGAACCTTTGCTCGCGGACGACCAAGCATCCACGCCCGGCTGCCACACTCCGGGCGGGCAAGACGCCCGTCGCTCCACTAGCTCTCATCTTCCTTCTTTGGGGTCGAGTTATCTATCTTGACACTCGTTCCCGGTTTCAGGGTACGCAAAACCTTATAGCTGCCGGTGATTACTTCGTCACCTTCCTGCAGGCCCTTGGTGACCTCAATATCCGTGGTGCCACTGATGCCGGTATCCACCGGAACAAACTGGGCTTTCTTGTTGCGGATCACAAACACGCCTTGAATTTCTTCCTTTTGTTTCGATGCGTCGGCCGGAACGCTGCTGGCCGCCTCCACCTTATTGCCGCCTTTGCTCGGCTCTTTGGGCGCGAGGTCCGCCTGGGTGCGGACAGTAAGCGCCTGAATCGGAATGCTGAGCACGTTGCCACGAGTTGCGGTCGTGATCTTGGCGGTCGACGAAAGGCCCGGCCGCAGATCTGGTGGCGGATCCGTGAGCGTTACGACGACCTTGAAGTCCTTTGCTTCCTCGCTGGTCGAGGTAGCCTGCGAAGTCGCGACGCCGGTCGAACGCACGATGGCGTTGTCTCCGATTTCGCTGACGATGCCGTGGAAAACCTTGTGCGGGATGGCGTCGATGGCCACGTCGGCGGGCTGGCCCAGATGCACGTTGACGATGTCGGTCTCGTCCACCTTGACCTCGGATGTGATCACGGACATGTCGGCAATCGTCATCAATGTGCTACCCGGTGAGTTCTGGATTCCCATAACGACAGTCTCGCCTTCGCGCACGGGAAGATTGGTGATTACGCCGTCAAAAGGCGCTTCGTAGGTGGTTTTTTGCAATACGTCGGCAAAACGGGTCAGGTTCGCCTGGTTCTGCGTGATATGTTTGCCCGCTGAATCTTTTTGTGCCCTGGCTTGGGCCACGCGAGCCTCGGATTGGGCCAGTCCAGCATCGGCGGACTCCCAGGCGGCTTTCTTAACGTCGTAATCCTGCTTGGCGATGAGGGCGGCGGCGTACAGTCCCTGGGCGCGGTCCCAGTCGAGTTTCGCGTGGGTCGCGTCGGATTTGGCGCGGTTTAGGTCTGCGAGCGCGGTTTTGAGGGCGGCATCCGCGGCAACCGCGTCGGTTTCCGCCGCCTGCACTGATGCTCGGGTGGCATTGACATCAGCCAAGGACTGCACGTTCTCGAGCTGCGCCAGCAAATGCCCTTTCTGCACACGGTCGCCTTCCTTCACGTGCAGCTTGACGATCCTGCCCATGGCGTTGGCCCCGATGTTCGCATAGGTCTTGGGCTTGATCTCACCCGACGCGCTTACGACCGAGGTCAGATTTTGCTTTTGCGCTTTGCCGGTTTGTACCGTGACCAGATTTTTCTGGCTCTGGTACACGGTGACCGCGACGATGATGCCGAGCGCCAGGGCCGCGCCCACCCCAATCAGTACTTTCTTCCAAGTCTTCATGATGATTCAGTTATTTACGACCATTTACGACCGTCTTGCCCGGCCCTGCGGCCACGTCGCCAGACGGCTCTGAACTTGGGATACCCTCGTTTCAACTTAAGTCTAACTCCAGGGTTCTCGCTATATGGGACGGCCAAGACACACCCGTTACGCATGAACAGTTACGTTCAGAGGAAGGGAAAAGTTCCCGAGTCCCCGCAAAACAGGTCGCTCCGAGCGTCGTTCTCGTGGGCGTAAGGAAGAGAAACGCAGAGCGCAATTCATTATATCGCGCCTGCAGTTCGGGCGGTGGGGCAGAGCTGCGGTCGTGGCTCGATTTCGGTTCGAACCAGGTCCGACTTACAGTCAGAACGCGGTTCGACCGCAAGACACGGATTCTTAAGGCGCTTATAAGACGGGTTCTAGACAGGTAAATCTTTTGGGCCCAGGCCACTTCTGCTTGCCTTGTTGTATCCAATAAACATAGAATTAGGCTACTGAAGTCTCGCGAGGTAGGCCCTTCTATGTTTTCCGCAGGTTTTCGAAATCGTTGCTGGGCTGGTCTGCTGTTAGGGGTGCTGGCGCTGGGTTTTGCCGCCGTTTCCCAGGCACAGGATCAGGATAAAGACGCAAAGAGTTCGGATGACAAGGCCGCAGGCGCCCAGGGAAGTCAGGGAGACCCGCTCAAACGCCCGATACCGGAAAAACAGAGGAAGGCCAATGCCAAGGCGCTCAAGATTGAGTTGAGCAAGACTTATCGGAAGTGGCTGGACGAAGACGTACGCTGGATTATTACCGACGAAGAAAAATCCACTTTTATGCAGCTCTCGAACGACGAAGAGCGCGACCAGTTCATTGAAGCTTTCTGGCAACGCCGCGATCCCACTCCCGACACCGAAGAGAACGAATTTAAGGAAGAGCACTATCGGCGCATTGCATACGCCAACGAGCACTTCGCGGCTGGCATCCCCGGCTGGAGGAGCGACCGCGGCCGGATTTACATCGTCTTTGGGCCGGCGGACGAGATCGAGTCGCATCCCTCCGGTGGCAGCTACGATCGCCCCATGGACGAAGGCGGCGGCACGACGTCCACTTTCCCATTCGAGCAATGGCGCTATCGCTACCTGGAAGGGATTGGACAGGAAGTCATCATTGAGTTCGTTGATAGTTGCATGTGTGGCGACTATCACATGACCATGGACCGATCGGAAAAGGATGCTTTGAAGTACACGCCAAACGCCGGCCTGACCATGTATGAGCAAATGGGTCTGTCGAGCAAGGCGAGCCGCTTCAACGGTGCCGGCCTCGAGCAACTCGGGCAATCGCCGTTTAATAATGATTTGCAGTCCAAGGAATTCGACCGCCTGGAACAATTTGCCAAACTGCAGGCGGCGCCGAAGGTGAAGTTCAAGGACCTGGAAGAAGTAGTCAGCCACAAGATCAGCGTCAACCTGATGCCGTTTGATGTGCGCGCGGATTTCGTCAAGGTCACCAGCGACACCGTGCTGGTTCCAATCACGATTCAGGTCAAGAACCGCGACGTCACCTTCCAGAACAAGGATGGCGTGGAGCGCGGCACCGTAAATATCTTCGGGCGCGTGACCACGCTTGCCGGCAAGATCGTGCAAACCTTTGAAGACACGGTGCAGGTCGATGTGCCGGTGGAACTGCTGCCGAAGACCGCGGAAAATTCTTCGGTGTACTGGAAAGCGCTGCCGCTGCGCATCAGTCAGAATCGCTACCGCCTGGACATCGTGGTTAAGGACGTGAACGGCGATCGCACTGGCAGTTGGAGCCATGCGATCGTGATCCCGGACTTCGCCGAGGACAAGTTGAGCAACTCCACGCTGATCATCGCCGACCAGATGGAAGCGGTCGCGGCCAAGAACGTGGGCACGGGCAACTTCGTGATTGGAACCACGAAAGTGCGTCCGCGCGTAGCCCCTTCCGACGGCAAGCCCATCTCGTTCAAGCGCAATCAGAAGCTGAATTTCTGGATGCAGGTTTACAACCTTAGCGTGGACGAGAAAACCCATAAGCCTTCGGCTACGTTCGAGTACAATGTGACCGACGCCAACAACAAGGCGGTCATTCACACGGTTGAGTCCACCGACACGATGGGCAATGTGGGCGACCAGGTCACGCTGCAGAAGACGCTTTCCGCCGCGAACCTGCAACCGGGTTTGTACAAGATTGTGATTAAGGTGAACGACAACCTTTCCAAGCAGACAGTGGATCCATCCGCAACCTTTGCGGTGGAGTAACTGCTTGCCTGGTTCCCCAGAGGTGGTGAGCGAGATGTTCCGAAAGTTCGGGTTCCTCATCGTCGTCATGACAGTCGTCGGGAGCATGGCCCTTCCGGCTTGGTGCGGAAGCGGTTCGGGCGCAGTCTCGGGTGCGATATCTGGATACGTTCGCGATGGGAGCGGAGTGCCGCAAATGGGTGCGGCGGTGGAGATCCTGGGTTCGGCCGTAGTTGGCTCGGCCGCCCAGGTGCTAAAGGTTTTCACCGACGATCGTGGCTTCTACTCGGTCGCTAGTCTTCTGCCGGGAAGCTATAGCGTTAAAGTCAGCGCGCCCTCATTTCTTCCTTCGCTGCGCGAAAAAATCGGCGTCCGCGCCGGTGCAAAGCTGATGGTGAACATCACTTTAACCACCCTGTTCGAAGCCATCCAACTCGTCCCGCTGCGGAGTCCGGTGGATGACGACGACTGGAAGTGGACGCTGCGATCGGTCTCCAATCGGCCCATCCTGCGCGTCCTTGACGACGGCACCACCGTGGTCGCGCAGAGCGGAGAATCCGCCGCCGACCGTGAATTGAAGGGCAGCGTAACTTTGCTCGCGGGATCCCCCGGACAGGGTTTCGGAAGCCCCTCCGATATGACGGCTGGTTTTGCCGTCGAGCGTTCGCTGTTGTCGAGTGGCACCCTGTTCCTGGACGGCAATGTCGGTTATGGAACCGACGGCCAGGGCGTCCCCGCGGCGGTGCTTCGTACTGCCTACACCAACCGCTTCAATGGAATGTTCGAGCCTTCGGTTGCAATTACGGCCCTCCGTTTGAGCCCGCCCGACCTCAACACCATGCCTGCCGCCACGCTGCAAGCGCTGTCGGTGACCAGTTCCGATCGCGTGGTTCTCGGCGACAAGCTGGAGATGAAGCTGGGCAGCGAGCTGCAAACCATCCAGTTTATGGGCCGGGTAAACACGTTCAAGCCTTTCGCGGCGGCCGATTTTCACATCACGCCGAATACCGTGCTCGAATATCAATATACGAGTTCAGTTCCAAATTTGGGGTTGGAGAATCGTCTGGGTAATAGCAGCGGCAACGGTCCAGGCGGCGAATTGGATTCGATTTCGGCCGACTTGAGCGAAACCGCGCCCCGGATGAGCATTACTGGCTTTGCGCCGGCTGTGGAACGGGCCCATCACCAGGAAATGTCGATCTCGCAGCGCATCGGCAAAAGCAATATGCAGGTCGCGTTCTACTCCGACAGTGTCGTCGATCCCGTGCTCACCGGAGTTGGCCAAATGACCCCGGGCGAAATCACGGCCGAAGCCGGCGAAGTGCTGCCCGATGTGTACTCCGGTACGTTCAGCTACCAAGGCAACGATTTCGCGACGCGCGGAATGCGGTTAGTGCTGCAACGAAAGCTCCTGTCCGATCTGACTGCCACCCTGGATTACGCCTATGGCGGTGTGCTCGACCTGTCGCGCCCCGACGTTCAGTTGCAGGACGCGCGGCAGTGGATTCGCGCCGAGCGCCGGCAAGCTGTAGCGGCGAAGTTCAGCGGCACTGTTCCCAAGGCGAAGATGCGTTGGATCGCCTCTTATCGATACGTGGGCGGCCGCGCCTTGACGCCGGTCGATGAATTCAACACTTCGGCAGGCCAGACTGGTCCTTACTTGAACCTCTGCATCCGGCAGCCGATTCCGGCCAGCTTCCTCGCCGGACACATGGACGTCCTCGTGGACCTGCGAAACCTTCTGGCGCAGGGGTATGTGCCCGTGATGGGCCAGGACGGACACACCGTATATCTGGTACAAGCGGAGCGCTCGGTACGCGGTGGCGTAGCCTTTAGCTTCTAGTCGAATCCTCCAAGCCCCTCTCTTGCCAACTTGAGTCAGGCAGCTCCGGCGATCAAGCCCGGCTTCTGCCAACTACGCTTTCTACGTGCCAGATTCGAAAGCCAGCAAGCCGCTCAGAATCAGTACTATCGATGCCACGCATCGGAAATCGAGATTTATTCATATTCCAAATTCAATAGACTTCGACAGGAAATATGGTTGATCGTATTTTATCGCCTCCGATAGGTTGTAAACCATTGATAAATATAGCGAGTAGTGTTGATTCGCTTTGGCGGCAAACATGCACCCAAAAGGTCATCGTGAAACGACTCCACTCCCGAATGAATAAGGGTGGAGTGTTTCTATTTACCATTCTCCCGGGAGGCGCGAATGCAACGACGAGCGGCTGTTGTTCTTGTGATGTTACTGATTGCGGTGGCTGGCTATGGCCAAACCTTCCGCGGCGCCATCAACGGAACCGTGGCAGACCAGTCGGGAGCGGTCGTGGCGAACGCCAGCGTAAAAGCCACGAACGTTGCAACCGGAGTGGTGCTGAGCACCCTCACCACCAGCGACGGGGTGTACGCTTTCCAGGATCTGCCGTTGGGGACTTACAAGGTCTCGGTGGAAGCCGCCGGATTTAAATCGGAGACCGTTGACAATGTTACCGTGACCGCCGGAGGGGCTTACACCCTCCCGGTAAAGCTCAGCGTCGGTTCGGCGGGCACGACCGCCGTCGAAGTCTCTGCCGCAGCGTTGACCCTCGACACCACCACTTCGGCGCAGGAGAATTTGCTTCCTACCGAGGCCGTGCAGGACGTACCCATGAACGGACGTGATTTTTCCCAGTTTATTGCGGTCCAGCCCGGCTATGGTGGCTATTCGGTCGGCGGTTTCGGCTCGCTGAACGGGACCCGCGCCAATCAAATGAACTGGCAGATTGACGGCGTCGACAACAACGATTTCTGGCATAACATCCCGGCCGTAAACCAGGGCGGAGTCTCGGGTATCGCCGGCGTCATCATGCCCCTCGACGCAATTGACGAATTCTCCGCGCAGACCAATTCGAGCGCCGAAAGCGGACGCAACGCCGGCGGCATCGTCAACGTTGTGCTCAAGGCGGGCGGCAATCAGATTCACGGATCGGCATACTATTTCAATCGGAATGAAGCCTACGGCGCGGCCACTCCGTTCTTTAATCCGAGTACGCTTCCCGCTGGAGTCAACCACGGGAAACCTCCGCTGCGTAATCAGAACTATGGTTTCTCGCTGGGCGGACCGATCATCAAGGATAAGACGTTCTGGTTCACTTCATTTGAGGAGCAAAAGTACACGATCGCTCTTTCGGGGCTCAATACCGAGCCCTCCACTGCTTACATGACGGATGCGCTGGCATTGCTCACGGCCAATGGGATAGCAGAGAGTACGATTTCGCAACAGATGGCGGCTAACTTCTGGCCCAGCTACATCAACAGTCTGGCCGCTCAGCCGGGGAATTATTTTGCCACCAATCCTTCCACCGGCTACAGCTACAACGGCGTGATCAAACTCGACCACAACTTCAACGACAAGCACCATTTCAACATCCGTTGGTTCGGCGGGCAAGGCAGTCAAACGGCGCCGCTGGGAGGCAGCGCCGCCCTAGCCACCGCCAGTTCCAACTTGTCGTACTACTTCGAAAAAGCTCCGATCCACGTTTACAACTACGCCGCCACTCTCAATTCCGTACTAACGCCGAGACTCACAAATCAGGTTCTCTTTGGCGTGAATTACTTCAATCAGACCTTCAACGATGCGAACCACAGCTTCGACACGGCGTCTTACGGCCTCGATCTCAGTCCCGACGCCATGATCAATGGCAAGCCGATTCTCGGTGCGCCAAATCTTATTATCCAGCCTAGCGCCGCTCTCCAAACGGCATTCCCCGGTTTCTCCGGGTTCGAGCAGGTAGGAATCACGCCGCCGGAAGGCCGAAACGACATCACCGGCATGTTGACCGACATCTTGTCCTACAACGTGGGCAAGCACCAATTCCGGTTCGGAGGCGAGTTCCGGCAGGGACATGTGGACGAGTTCTACTATCGCCACTCCCTCGGCAAATTCACGTTTGACGGCTCGCAGGGGCCATGGCAGTCGTATTGCGCCACGAATCCGGCCGCCACCGGTTGCACGAATGCACAGGGCAACGAGGACCCGAATATCTTCGCCTTGGCCGACTTCCTGGCAGGAAACATCCAGTCAGGCGGCATCGCGGTCGGTGATGCCGAGCGGAAGGTGGTAGCCAACGGCATCGATTTCTTCGCTCAGGACGCGTGGCAACTTACTCCTAGACTAAATATCAATCTCGGGCTGCGCTGGGACTACTACGGTCCGTTACACAGCAGCAGCGCCAATGACTTGGCGGTATTCATTCCGTCAGCGGGTGGCATCAAGATTCAGGGCAACGGCATCGACTCCATTTTCCCGCCTGACAAGCACAACTTCGCCCCTAGGATTGGTTTCGCCTACAAGCCCACGTCCCGCGATGATCTCGTCGTCCGCGGTGGCATCGGTGTGTTCTACGACCAGATCAACATGAATCCGTTCCTCGATTTCCGTCCTCCGAACAACGCCGACGGACTTGAGGACAACCCGGCCGGACCGCATCCGGTCTCCACCTACGCCTTGGGGAACGCGGTCTGGCAGCCGAACGTGCCCATCTTTCCTGGGATATCCACCTGCGTAACTGGAAATGTAGCCACCGATCCGAACTGCGGCAGTTCTGTCTTCGACGTATTCTCGGTCAACCAGAACTTCCGCACGCCCTACTTCTACAATTACAACCTCAACGTTCAGAAGAGCTTCGGCAACGGTGCCGCCGTTGTACAGATCGGTTACGTCGGCAGCGAAGGGCGCAAACTATCCATTATGTTGGATATTAACCAGCTCCCCGGTACTCATGCGGATGGGGCGCTCACCCAGTTCCCCAATTACGGTGGCGTCAACCAGCTCAACAGCATTGGCACCTCCAACTACAACGCGCTGCAGACCACATTGCGCCTCCGAGCGTGGCACGGACTGTCGGCGCAAATGGCCTACACCTGGGCGCATGAACTCGATGAGATCAGCGCATACCGTGGCGCGTTACCGTTCGACAGCACCAATCTCAAGGCTGAGTATGGGAACGGTGACTTCGATACGCGCAATAACCTCTCGGCTACCCTTACTTGGGACATTCCTGGTTCCTCGCACGGCCCCAGATGGGTGACGCATGGCTGGTCGGTAAACAGCCTGATGACCTTCCACGGGGGACAGCCTTTCGATCAGACCCGCACGGGCTATGACATCATCGGTGACCCGTTCGCTGGGGTGTCGCATAGCTTCCAGAAGACGGCGACATTCACGGGTGTGACCTGGATCAACCCGGCCGCGTTTTGTCTGCCTGCGCTAGACGGTGGAACCGCCCCCTGCTCTGGGCCGAATATTTTCGGCGGCGACCTGCGCCGCAACCAGATTTTCGGTCCTGGCTTCTCGGACGTGGATCTGTCGGTGTTCAAGAACATTCCGATCACGGAGCGTGTTAAGGCCCAGTTCCGAATCGAAATGTTCAACCTGTTCAACCACATCAACCTTGCTTCGGGCACAGGTGGCGCCACAAGTCTCTCCACCGGCACAATTACCGACACCATCGGCGACTATAACGGAGCTCCTGGCATCGGTCCCGGCGAAGCCTTCAACCTGAATCTCGGGCTGAAGATTATCTTCTAGCTGATACTGGATCCTTCTCTGGCTCCTCTCGCGAACGCGCGAGAGGAGCCTTTTCTTTTTCCAATACTTCCCATTCCCACCTTCACCACAAACTGGAGTAAACTTCCACAGCAGATGCCGGAGAAAACTACATCCAAGGCCGGTTCTACTTCCGGCGAAAAGCGTTCCAGCCAACGTATGCCCGTGCGTGTCCCCGTCAAGGTGCGGCACCAGGGCAGCGAGCATCAGGGCCTGACGCGCGATCTGAGTTCATCGGGAATCTTTATCTATTCCGAGTCGGGGATGAGAGCGGGATCGAAGCTGGAATTGGTCATCATGCTGCCTCCCGGCCTCGGTTTGGGGCCGGGAGGATGGACGCTCTGCGAAGCCTCGGTCGTCCGGGTGGAGGAATCGGACGGCAAAAGGGTAGGCATTGCCGCTACCCTCGACCGCATAGCCCTCCTGCCGGAGATCGGCTGAAACGCCATTGCAAACGCCTCCAGCGCCAGGCCGCCATCGGACGCCTTTTTCTCAAATTGATCCAGCCAGCGCAAAGAAATTTCTCCTTAATACAAAAAGATTGCTTCCCATTGCCCCGGACTTGGTGCAATAATGGCCCGCTTTCAAAGCAGACGCGGAGTGAGTCGTCTTTTCTGGTGGGGTAGGACATGTGGATTGAAAAACTCACCGATGGCGTTATTGAACTGGACACGCCGATCGGGTCTCGATACGTACAGCCGAATCTTGTAGAACGCGCGTATTTGATTTGGACGTTCCGGAATTTTTTCTCGTTGCCACAGCAAGTGCTGTGTCCGTGGGAACGCCGATTGATTGATCGTCTGTGGAGTCAGAACAGGTTCGTGGCCCTAGATGCGGGCGCAGCCGACAGGCCGATCATCGGAAGAGTCGAGCGGCGTGCGCCAGCCAAGGCCGAGGTAGTGCCGATTCGCAAGCCGGTCTCCGGCTCGAACACTGCCGTGGCGGAGCGCAGCCGCGAAGCCGCCTCAGCGTAGTCGCCAGACGGCGGAGCCGGCGATGGCATCGCGTTCTAACCTCATGTTGGTTGCAACTCACCTTTGGGTAGAACTTCAATTAGGGTGAGCCGTATCGTTCGTGGGCGTTTCGTCTTCCTCGTGCTGCGGATTCGCCTTGTGTCCCCCCGGCATCTCGCCGCAGGGTCCGCCGCCTCCGCCAACATGTCCGCCGCTGTGAACGGGGTGGCGCTGCTCCTGACAAGACCGCATAGCCTCCTGCTGTGCTGGCGTGATGACGGCCTCAACCTCCTGCCGTTCCCGCTGATGAATCTTCTGGATCTGCTGCCGCTTCTGTTGCATCGAGAGTGACGAGTTGGCGCATACGGCCTCCACTTCCTGGCGCGCCTGCTGGGTAATTGTTCGACGCTGTTGAATCGCCGCTTTGGCGACCCCCGCGACTTCCCAGCAAGGCTCTTGCTGCGGCGGTTTTCCGATTGGCTTGGCCGCTCCGGCCGGCCCCGTGCGCACAACCACCTGGCCGTCGGCGTTTGCGGCAAGCGCCGCCAGAGCGACCCCGGCAAGCAGCGCTGAAAGTGCAGCCGTGTTCCATGACATAAAAGTTCTCCTCCGGACAACCCCAACCCAGCATAACGGCGAAAGTTGCATCAGTGATTGTAAAATACTGATCGCAAAAATGAGTTACGGTCTCGATACCATGCGGCCACCGTTGATCTCTCAGTCCTGAGATTTGAGCCCAGACTGAATTGGAATCTGAGTGGAGGACTGTTGACGTGCCAAACCGCCAACATCAAGATCGCGCTAACAAGATTGTGTTGAAGCGAGTAGCGCAGCGCGGACGCGCACAAGCGCTTGCAAAGTGGATGGTACAATCAAAGTTTGTCCCCACCTCGCTGTTGACCGTGGGCGCGTAGCTCAATTGGCAGAGCAACTGACTCTTAATCAGTAGGTTGTAGGTTCGATTCCTACCGCGCTC
>Ga0209415_10011018_pt1 | contig 15287 bp, 14 predicted proteins | sample PeaSoiSIISIP2007_FD_187696 | JGI IMG/M metagenome (GOLD analysis project Ga0209415, IMG submission 187696) | Peat soil microbial communities from Weissenstadt, Germany - SII-SIP-2007 (SPAdes) (version 2) | ecosystem: Environmental > Terrestrial > Soil > Wetlands > Peat | place: Germany... | reverse complement strand
CGGGCGCGCCGGCGGCCCGCTTCCAGGAAGCGCGCGGCGCCCCGGCCGGCGTCGGCCGGCCTGCGCTCGATGAGGTCGGCGGCACCCACGATGAGGCAGCGGGGGGCGCGCCGGCAGACGCGCCTGGCGCGTCGGCAGCGGGAGGCGTGCCAGCGGGAGGCGTGCCAGCGGGAGGCGTGCCAGCGGGGAGCGTGCCGGCGGGGAGCGTGCCGGCGGCGGGGGAAGTGTCGGCGGCGGGAGGAGTGTCGGCGGCGGGGGCGGTGTCGGCGGTAGGGGGCGCGCCGGCGGCAGGGGAAGTGTCGGCGGTGGGCGGCGTGTCGGCGGCAGGGGGCGTGCCGTCAAAGGGGGCCGTGCCGTCACCGGGGGGCCTGCCGGGCACGCATGGCGCGCCGGCAGTGAACGGCACACGGGTAGCCGGTACTTATGGTGTTCGTAGTGTGAATGGTGCTCATGCGGCTGGTATGAGCGACGTTGCGGATGCCGTGGGCGACGTGTCGGATACCCGTCGCCCACCCGGAGTAGACGTCGCGCCCCTGGCGGGTACAGGTAATGGTGTGGGAACCGCGGGCGATGCGCCGGGCACGAATGGTCTGCCTGCCATAAATGGCACGAACGCGGGGGGGCCGGGCGGTGCTGCTGGGGCGGCGCGCGAATTGCCGGGTACGGCGAGTGCTGCCGCCGCGAACGATGTGCCGGGTACGGATAAGGCCCCTGTGACCGGCGCGCCGAGCGCGGATCGCCGGTCGCGCCGTCCGCTGGTACCCAGGCCCGCGGCATCGCCGGAGTCGGCTCAGCGCGGGTTCCACGCCGCGCCCGAGCCTGGCAGTGAGTCCGGGTCGAGCCAGGCGAGCAAGGCGCGCAGGCCGGCGGACAGTCCGGGGGCAGCGCCGGACGCGCGCGGCCCGCGCGGGCCGTACCGAACCCGGCATCCGAATCCGGCCGGATCTGCCGCCGGGCAGCCTGCGGGAACTGGCCGCATGGGCGGCGCCACCGGTGCCGTTCGCGGTCGGCTGCGGCAGCTCGTCGACGGGGCGGCCGTACTGGCCAGGCGCAACCCGCTGGAAGCGATCACCCTCGTGCTGATGGGAGTCGGCGGCGCCATCTTCCCGCCGGTCTGGCTCTTCGGCGTCGGCCTCGCCCTGACCTCGAAGATCTGGGATCGTCGCGACAAGTGGGTCGGGATCCTGGTCCCGGCGATGCTGGTGGTGGCCGGCGCGGTCCTCGCCTTGATTCTCGGCGGCACGCACGGCTCGATCGGATCGTATGCGTTCGAGGCATGGCTGAGCGCCGGCCGGGTGAGCCGGGCGGCGTCCGTGGTCGGCGCCGGCTATCTGGCCTGGCGGCTGAATCGCGGCCCGCGGGAACCCAAGCAGCCGCCGTGGAACGTGCCGCGCCGGCGCGGCTGATGCGCGCAACGTGGCGTCCTGACAGCGAGGCAGGTTTTTGGCTGGCCCCGCGGGTACCTCTCTCGGTAAGTTCAGTCGTGGTCAGGCCTGTCCGGTCCTGGAGCCGGCCTGGTCGCCGGGACCGATAGCCTGGATGTGCGCCGTAAGGCCGCAGCACTTCAATCCTCTTCGCGTAAAGGGTCCGCTCGTGCCAACTGGCAAGGTCAAGTGGTATGACGCCGACAAGGGTTTCGGCTTCCTCACCCGTGACGACGGCGGCGAGGTCTTCGTGCACTCAACCGCTCTGGTAAGCGCGGGCACGGTGCTTCGCGCCGGGCAGCGCGTTGAGTTCGGCGTGGCTGAAGGCCGCAGGGGCGCCCAGGCGCTGCAGGTGCGGACGCTCGAGCCGCCGCCGACGGTTGCCAAGGCGAACCGCAAGGGCACCGATGAGATGACCGTTCTCGTCGAGGACCTGATCAAGCTGCTCGACGGCTTGTCGAACACGTATCACCGCGGCAAGCACCCCGATAACCGGGAGGCGAAGAAGATCGCCGCTGTGCTGCGCGCCGTGGCCGACGACATAGACGTCTGATCGCTGACGCCTGACCAGCGGCCCCGGTCCGCGCTGCCGGCCCGGGCGATCAGGCTGGCCGGACCATCTGGTTCGCCAGCCGGATCCGGCGCCGCCTGCTGCGCAGCATCGCCGTGAGCGACAGGGCCAGGCAGACCGCCGCCACGGTGAGGCCGATCACGCCGCTGGCGGTCAGGGACATCGCCAGGCCGAGCAGGCCGCCCGCCACCCAGGACAGCTGGTGCAGGGTCTCTGAGGCGGCGAACGTCGAGGACCGCACGTCGTCCTTGATCTCCCGCTGGACGGTCGAATCCAGCGCGAGCTTGACCAGCGTCTGGCCGAAGGCGGCGGCGAACGCGACGATCACGGCGGCCCACAGTCCGAAGTACGCCGCGCACAGCGCGGTCACCACCATGGTGACCGCCAGCATGCCGAAGATCATCACCTGGGTCGCCCTGGCACGCAGCGCCGACCCGATGGCCGTGCCGATGAACCCGCCGACGGCGACTCCGCCCGCCATCTCGGCCAAGGCGATATGGTCAGAAACCGTACCGAAATGCACGATACGCAGGAGGAACGCCAGGAAGAAGATCATGAAGCCGGAGTAGGCGCGAAGCGTGACGTTCGCGCTGATTGCCTCGCTGACGACCGGCCCGACCGGGCGCGGGAACAGCTTCCAGCGACGCCGGCTCGTCCGGCCCGCGCCGGACGCCGGGCCGTGGCCGTTGGCGCTGGCCGCGGCGTAGAGCGGTGCGCCGTGGGCGGCAGCTTCAGACGCGGGCCCGTCGGCCTGCGCCGGGTGGCCGGCCGCGGCCCAGCCCGGCTGCCCGGCGACGTGCTGGGCGGCCGGCTGGGCGGCCGGCGTGTCGTCGATGGCGTCAGGCAGCCGGAGGCCGGGGACCATCGCGGCGAGGTAGAGCAGTGTGCCGATCCGCAGCACCCAGGCTGCTCCCGTTGAGCCTCCGCCGGTCAGCGCGGAGATCCCGGCGGCGGCAGGCACGCCGACCGACGTGGCGATCAGCGAGGCCAGGGCGCACCTGGAGTTCGCGGTGACCAGAGTGATCTCGGCCGGCAGCAACTGCGGCGTCGCGGAGGCTCTGGTCACGCCGTAGGCCTTCTGGAGCAGCAGTACCCCGAACGCCGCCGGCAGCAGCGTCACGGCGTCGTTGTGCTGTACCGCGCCCGACATGCCCCAGCACAGCAGGCCGCGGGCGAGCATGGTGCCGACCAGGATGTACCGGCGGCCGTCGCGGACCCGGTCAAGCAGCGGGCCGATGAACGGCGCGAGCAGCGCGAACGGCGCCATGGTGATGATCAGCGCGAGCGCGACCCGGCCGCGCGCCTGGGTGACCGATGCGCTGAAGAACAGCGTGCCGGCCAGCGCGACGGCCACGAACGCGTCCCCGATGCCGCCCGCTGCCGAAAGCTCGATGAGATGGGCCAGCCCGGTCCGGCCCGCTCCCGATGCATGGGTCATCCGGTGGACGGTGCGCGTCGCGCCGCTGGCCGCGGCCGCGCCGACCTTCACGGCCGACTGCGAGGCCGAGACGAAGCCCTTGCTCGCCTGTCTGGCGCGTGCCCCGACCCCTGAATCTCCCATGAACCCAGTATTGGGCCTTCACCGCCAGATTGCCGCACTGTCGGCGGCCGATTCTGGGTCCGTCTGGCGGTCCGTGTGCGAGCATCCGTCATGATGCGGAACAATTAACGATTGTGAGTCCGACAACTACGCGCCACGCAGAGCCCGACCAGATCTGTGCCGACGCCATCGACCTGGCCCGCAGTGCGGCCGAGGAGGCCGGCCCTGGTCAGGTCGGCGCGCATCTTGGCACCGAGACGGATAGCGATCGGGTGGTGACCCACCTGTTCGCCTGCCTGAGCCGGTCCTACGTGGGCTGGCGGTGGGCGGTGACCGTGGCCCGTGCCGCCCGGTCGAAGCACGTCACGGTCAGCGAGAGCCTGCTGCTCCCTGGCCCGGACTCGCTGGTCGCGCCGGACTGGGTGCCATGGACCGAGCGGATTCGTCCCGGCGACCTCAAGGTCGGCGACCTGATGCCGGCCAGCGCAGATGACGAGCGGCTGATCCCGGTGGTCGCGATCGACGGCGCGGAGGGCCTGCTTGACTGGGACGAGAGCGACGCATGGGGTCTGGGCGGTGACCTGCTCCGCGGTGACCTGGGCGACGGCGACCTGTCGGGTGCTGACCTGCTCCGCGGTGACCAGTCCGGCAGTGAGCCGGCCGACGACGAGCTGACCGGCGGTGAGCCGGCCGGCGGTGAGCCGGCCGGCGGCGGCGCGGCTGCCGGTGCTGGCCGGCCAGCGGCGAGAGCCAGGCGGTCGGCCGGCCCGGCCAGGCGATCGCGGCGGCGCGCAGAGACCGGGCTGAGGCCAACCAGGGTGCTGTCGGCGATCGGCCGCGACGAGACGGCGGTTCGCTGGTACACCGGCGACCACGGTCCCGGCGCCGCGCTGGCGAACGCCGCCCCGGGGCACTGCCTGACCTGTGGCTTCCTGGTCCGGCTGAACGGACCGCTCGGGCGGGTCTTCGGCGTATGCGCGAACGAGTTCGCCCCGGACGACGGCCGGGTCGTGTCGGTGGATCACGGCTGCGGCGCGCACTCCGACGCGGGAACGTCGGCCGACAGCAACCTCGGCACCGCGGTCCCGGCTGTGGATGAGCTTGGCTACGACATGATGACCGCCGGGGCGGCGCTGCCGGAAAGCGTGCTCGAGACGCTGGATCACGAGCTGCTCTAACCGGGGCTCCGGGCCGCGGCTAGCCGGCTAGCTGCTCTGGTTCTGCTGCCCGGCCGACCGGGCAGCCGCGTTCCTCGCCGCCTCGCGCCGCTCGGCTGTCCTGACGCGCGAGCGCTTCAGCCTTGGCACGTACCACAGCGCGAAGAAGCCAAGCCCGAGACCAACCGCGCAGGTCCAGATCCACCAGTGGCTCGAGGCCGGGACGCTGTGCCAAAGCAGGATCAGCAGGATCAGCGCGATCGCCCAGCCTGCCATCGCGGTCAGGATGACGACCTGGTCGTTGCCCTCAAGCGGCGGCGGCGCGGGACGCTGCGGACGGGCCATGCCAGTCAGGCTAGCCCACGGTCACCCGATCGCCCCGGGCAGCCGCGACGGCTGAGACGGCTGAGACGACGGGCTGCCCGTCCTCAACGCGCCGCGCAGATCGGACAGCCGTCGCGCGATGAGCCGTCAGTGGCGTACCTTGATTCGTGCCCGTCCGGGCGGTCCTTCGCCGATGCCGCGCGCAATTGCGGAATTTCTGCCCGGAGTATACGCTTAGCAAAAGTAATGAGCAAAGCTAACGGTTATGACAGTACCCCAGTCCAGGTCGGACGCGGGGCTCGCGACGTCGCTGCGAATATCGGTCAGCCGGCTTACCCGGCGGATGCGGGCCGAGAGAGCCGCGCAAGGGCTGCAGCCCGAGCTATCCGACACCCAGCTCGCCGCTCTGGCCGCGCTGGGGAAGCACAGCGCGATGACGCCAGGCGAGCTGGCCGAGCACGAGAAAGTGCAGCCGCCTTCGATGACCAGGGTCATCGTGGCGCTGGAAGAGCGCGGCCTGATTCGCCGGATGCCGCATCCAACCGATCGCCGGCAGGTCGTCCTCACAGCTACGGACCATGGCCGCGACGTCGTGCGCCAGGTGCGTCAGCTGCGAGAGGCATGGCTGGCCCGCAGGCTGCGAGATCTCAGCCCCGCCGAGCGGGCCACGCTGCGGGAGGCGCTGCCGATTCTGGAGAAGCTCAGCCAGTCGTGACCGGCCAGGCGGGCCCGGCCGGATCGGACGGCCGGGACGCCAGCCACCCCAGTCCTGACGCCCAGGCGAGCGGTCGCGGGCCGGCCTGCGCTCCGGACCCGGACCGGTCCGCGGGCGAGACGGCGGCCAGCGGCAAGCAGCGCCGGCGTACCTTCAGCGCTCTGCGGATCCGCAACTTCCGGCTGTTCGCGACCGGCCAGGTCATCTCGAATACCGGCACCTGGATGCAGCGTGTCGCCCAGGACTGGCTGGTCCTCGGGCTGACCCACAACAGCGGCAGCGCGATCGGAATCACCACCGGCCTGCAGTTCCTGCCGCTGCTGCTGTTCAGCCTGTGGGGCGGAATGATCGCCGACAGGTATCCCAAGCGCCTGGTGCTGATGGTCACCCAGGCGGCGATGGGCGCGCTTGCGCTGATTCTTGGCGTGCTCGCGGTGACCGGCGTGGTGCGGATCTGGGAGGTCTACCTCCTGGCGTTCGGCCTGGGCCTGGCGACGGTGGTGGACAACCCGACAAGGCAGTCGTTCGCCGTGGAGATGGTCGGCCGGGCCGAGCTGCGCAATGCGATCGCGCTGAACAGCGCCGTGTTCAACCTGGCCAGGATCACTGGCCCGGCCGTGGCCGGCCTGGTGATCAGCCTGGTCGGGACGCCGGCCGCGTTCTTCGTCAACGCGGCGTCGTATCTGGCCGTGCTCGCGAGCCTGCGCTTGATGCGCCAGTCAGAACTGCACCCCGCCGACCGGGTCGCGCGGGCCAGGGGTCAGCTGCGTGCGGGGCTGGCCTACGTGCGCTCCCGGCCGGATCTCCTGATGACGATGATCCTTGTCTTCTTCATCGCCACCTTCGGCATGAACTTCACGGTGACGACCGCGCTGATGTCGCGTTCGGTGTTCCACACCGGCGCCGGAAGGTTCGGCGTCGCGTCGGCTGTGTTCGCCGTCGGAGCGCTGATCGGGGCGCTGGTCGCCGCCCGCCGAAGCCGCTCCGGCATGCGGCTGCTTGTCTACACCGGGCTGGTGTTCGGCGCGCTCGAGGTGCTGACCGGCCTGATGCCGACCTTCTGGCTGTTCCTCGTCGTCCTGGTGCCGACCGGCATGGTGGTGATCAGCTTTACCACCGCGGCCAACTCGACGACGCAGCTCAGCGTCGCGGCGGAGATGCGCGGCCGGGTAATGGGCATCTACATGCTCGTCTTCCTGGGTGGCGCACCGCTTGGCGCACCGCTAGCCGGCTGGGTCGCTCAGCAATTCGGGCCGCGGATGAGCCTGATCGCCGGCGGAGTCATCTCGGTCACGGCCACGGTCGTCGTCGCGGGGCTGTTGCTGCGCAGCCGCGGCGTTCCGGTCGGCAGCTATCTGCGCCGCGGGACTGACCTCGTGCGCGCCGCCGCGTAGCGGCGGCCCCGTGCCCGAGGGCGCGCGGGCGAAGGATTCCTGAGCCAGCGCCGGTCTTCCCGACGCCGGACCGGTCCGGTTAGGGCACCGAACCGGTGCGCCTTTCTGGTCCGGCTGATAACCGTGGTCCCGCTGTCCGGACTCCTCTCGCTGGCCAGGCCGCCCGTGCGGGCAGCCGAGATGATGCGAGATGAGCGCGCGCTTGATAGCAATGGCTGCGTGCGACTCTTCGTGGCGCTGGTGCCGCCGCCGGAAACCAGGGCGGAACTCGAGGCAGTCCTGGCGCCGCTGCGGCCCGGCTGGCCCGGGCTCAGGTGGACCAGCCAGGAAGCCTGGCACGTCACGCTCGCGTTTCTTGGTGAGGTGGACGGGGCCGCGCTGACCAGGCTCGCGGACCGGCTTGAGCGGGCAGCGGCCCGGCATCCCAGCCAGGTGGGCTCGCTGCGGGACGCGGGCGCGTTCCCGTCGGCCGGGAAGGCGCGGGTGCTGTGGACCGGCATCGCCGGCGACCGGCGCGCGCTTGCCGCCCTGGCGGCGTCGGTCGCCGCTGGCGCGCGGCGGGCTGGCGCCCCGCCCCCCGATGAGCGCAGGCGCTATCAGCCGCACGTGACGCTCGCGCGTTGCAGGATGCCGGCCGATGTGACGCCGCTGGTGGCCGAGCTCAGCGGGTTCGCAGGCTCGTCCTGGACCGCCGCGGAGATTCACCTGATCCAGAGCCAGCCCGGACCGCGCCCGCGTTACGACACACTCGGCAGCTGGCCCCTGCGGTCGGCTGCGCCCAAGGAATCGGATCGACTCGGCGCACCATGAGCGCGGCCGTCCTTACCGAGTCGGAGGCGACCGCTGAGTGCGCCGACCTCGGGCTCGGGCGCCGGTCAGATGTCGATGTCCACGACGTCGGCGGCGCCGGGGACGTCTCGCACGGACCGGGCGCTGGGACCGACATACCGGGCACTCGGCCGGACCAGCCTGCCGGTCTGCTTCTGCTCCAGGATGTGCGCCGCCCAGCCCGCCGTGCGCGCGCAGGTGAACATCGACGTGAACATGTGCGGTGCCACGTTGGCGAAGTCGAGGACGATCGCGGCCCAGAACTCGACGTTCGTAGCGAGCACCCGGTCCGGGCGCCGGGCGTGCAGCTCATCGAGCGCCGCCTTCTCCAGGGCCGCGGCAACCTCGTATCGCGGCGCGCCCAGGTCCCTGGCGGTACGGCGCAGCACTCGTGCCCGCGGGTCCTCGGCCCGGTAGACCCGGTGTCCGAAGCCCATCAGCCGTTCGCCGTTGTCGAGCAGGCGCTTGACGTACGCGCCGGCGTCGCCGATCCGCTCCACCTCCTCGATCATGTACAGCACCCGGGCGGGGGCGCCGCCATGCAGCGGGCCGGACATCGCCCCGACCGCGCCGGACAGGGCGGCGGCTACGTCGGCGCCGGTCGAGGCGATCACCCTCGCGGTGAACGTCGAGGCGTTCATGCCGTGCTCGGCGGCCGACGTCCAGTACGCGTCGATGGCCTTGACATGGCGCGGATCGGGATCGCCGCGCCAGCGGATCATGAATCGCTCGGTGATGGTCTTCGCCTCGTCCACCCTGCGCTGCGGGACCATCGGCAGGCCAGGGCCGCGGGCTGCCTGGGCCACGAACGACAGGGCCATGACCGAGGCACGGGCCAGGTCGTCGCGCGCCTGCTCGTCGCTGATGTCGAGCAGCTGATGCATGCCCCAGGCCGGGGCGAGCATGGCGAGCGCGCTCTGGACGTCGACCCGGATGTCGCCGGAGTGGACCGGGATGGGGTACGGCTCGGCGGGCGGCAGGCCGGGCTCGAAGGCGTTGTCCACCAGCAGTCCCCAGACGTGGCCGTAGGTGACGTGCCCGACGAGATCCTCGATGTCCACGCCCCGGTACCGGAGCGAGCCGCCCTCCCTGTCGGGCTCCGCGATCTGCGTCTCGAACGCGACGACACCCTCAAGGCCAGGCACGAAGTCGGACATCGGTGTCTCCTCCTTCTCCTCGACCGGCCCTCGCCTGACGGGCGGTCGGACGGCGGGCTGTGCCGACCTGTAACGGCCAGTGCCTGCCTGGCATGCCGGGCGGGCACGCCAGCAAGCAGGCCGAGCCGACATGCCGGCCAAACGCCGTTTAGCTTACGACCCGGTCATCGCGTGACCACAGTGCCGCCTGCCGCTTCCGATCCCGGCCCGCTGTGTGAAGATCTGTACCCATGGCATTGGCTAGCAACGCAGCGCACTGGCCAGACGAGGGCATCGACGAGGCGATGATCGCGCCGGACCCGGATGACCAGTTCAGCAGGTGGATGGCCGACGCCGTGGCCTTCGGCATGCCCGAGCCCACCGCGATGGTGCTGGCGACCGTCTCAGCCGCCGGCCAGCCCAGGGCCCGGACCGTCCTGCTCAAGGGCCATGACGCGGCTGGCTTTACCTTCTACACCAACAGGACGTCCCGCAAGGGCACCGACCTTGATCAGGTACCGCGGGCCTGCCTGCTGTTTCCGTGGCACGCCATGCACCGGCAGGTGATCATCGAGGGGCCGGTCTCGGCTCTGTCGGCGGCCACCAGCGAGATCTACTTCCGCACCAGGCCGCGCGGCTCGCAGCTAGCCGCCTGGGCGAGCAGGCAGTCCACCGTGATCGCGTCGCGTCGCGAGCTGGACGATCGCTACCGGCGGATGGAGCACCGCTGGCCGGAGGGCGAGGATGTCCCGCTGCCAGAGTTCTGGGGCGGGTACAGGCTCGAGCCGCGGACCGTCGAATTCTGGCACGGCCGGTCGAACCGGATGCACGACCGGCTGCGTTATCGCCGGCATGCCGGGGCCTGGGTGATCGAGCGCCTGGCGCCGTGACCCGCGGACCGGCGGACTGACCCCGGCAGGCCGCCGCTGGCCGCCTGCCGGGACCGTCCTGGCCGGCTGGCGCCACGGGCTGGCTGACCCGCCGGAATGGCCCGCCGCGCGTCCTCGCGGCCGGCGCACGCGGACCGGGCACCGTGCGGTGATTCAGCTGTGCGAGCCGTGTGAGCTGCCGGTTTTGTCGTCGTGAGGTCAGCCGAAGTGCCGCGGGGTCGTAGCATCGTAAGCCAGAGGGAGGCATCGGTGGCGACGCACGGCTTGATCGATACGACGGAGATGTACCTCCGCACGGTATTCGAGCTGTCCGAAGAGGGAATCGTGCCACTGCGGGCGCGGATCGCCGAGCGGCTGTCCCAGAGCGGCCCGACGGTCAGCGAGACGGTGGCGCGGATGGAACGGGACGGGCTGCTGCAGGTGGCCGGTGACCGGCAGCTGTGGCTCACCGAGCAGGGGCGTGCCCTGGCGATCCGGGTGATGCGCAAGCATCGGCTGGCCGAGTGCCTGCTCGTCGACATCATCGGCCTGCCATGGGAAGAGGTTCACCTGGAGGCATGCAGGTGGGAGCATGTCATTTCAGACAGCGTGGAACGGCGGCTGGCCGAGCTCCTGCATTACCCGGTTCGGTGCCCGCACGGGAATGTTATTCCGGGCCTGGCCGAGCTCGGCGTTCCTGAAGCGGCGGTGGGCCGGGTCGAGGCTGCCGCGCAGGAGCATGCTCTGGCAATGACCGCGATGGCGGCGGCCGGCGCCGCGCAGGTAATTGTTCGCCGGATCGGCGAACAACTGCAAAGTGACGCCGCGCTGATGCTTAAACTCAAGAACATTGGGATACAACCGGGACGCGAGGTTACTCTCGCGGCCAGCGGCGGCGATATACAGGTGACAGGTGCGGGCAGGGTCGACGGTCTGGCGGCGGTGTTGCCGCGTGAGGTTGCCGCGCACCTGTTCGTCTCCGAGGCATAGAGTATGCCTGGCAGGTGGCCGGTGAGTGCAGACGACGAAGCCGCGGTACAGGCGGCACTGGTGGCAGAGGCAGCGCTGACCGCCGAGGCTTTGCTGGCCACGGAGGCGGTGCGGGCCACCGAGGCGGCGCGGGGCGCGAACGGCGGGCCGGCGTTCACCACGGACGTGATCCTCGACCAGGTCGAGACCGGCATCCTGGTCGTCGACCACTACGGCGACATGCGCTACGTGAACTCCTTCGCCGCCGCGCTTTTCGGGGCGCCAGACCCGCAGCACCTGACCGACGCGCCGTTTCGCTCGCTCGGATTCGAGGAGGACGAGCTCGACAAGGTGCGCAACCTGGAGCGCCAGGCGTGCCGCGGCAGGGACTGGGAAGGCACGCTGTCTGTCCGGCGGGCCGACGATTCGATCGTCTTCGTCCGGGTGAACGCCGTGCCGCTCCGCTCGGTGTCCGGCGAGGTCACCGGGACGGTGATCCTGGCACGTCAGGCGGTTCAGCTCGGCAGCGGTCCCGGCGTGGACAGGTTCGGGCTGCTCGACCGGATCGGCGAGCGGCTGGCCGGGTCGGTGGAGCTCGATGTCACGCTGCGCCAGGTCGCCGAGACCCTGGTGCCGCAGCTCGCCGACCACTGCTTCATCGACCTGCTGCAGGGCAAGGACCTGATGCGCCGGGCCGCCATGCACGCCTGGGGCTGGATCCCGCCAGCCGGAACCTGGACGACCGTCGGGGAATCGATCAAGTACCCGCCGGGGCATTTCTGCGCTCAGGCGATGGACTCACAAGACACCATCCTGGTCTCCGACGTCTGGGAGGGCACCTACCCGGCGCCGACCGCTGAGAGCATGCGGACCAGCCAGGAACGCGGTCTGACCTCGGTGATCGCGTCGCCGCTTGTCGCGCGCGGCCGGCTGCTCGGCGTGCTGAGCCTGGCGCTGTCGTCGCTGACCCAGCGCGACGGGCAGCACTACGTCGCCGACGACCGCGACTTCGTCGCCGCGATCGCCAGCAGGGTCGCGATCGCGATCGACAACGCGATGCTGTTCGAGGAGGAGCGCGACACCGCGCGGAAGTTCCAGGACAGCCTGCTGCCGAACGACCTGCCCGTGCTCGACGGCCTCGAGGTAGCGCACAGGTACGTGCCGGCCAAGCCGCTCGAGACTCACGGGCAGGGCATCCAGACCCAGGTCGGCGGTGACTGGTACGACATCATCCCGCTGTCGGCTGGCCGGGTCGGCATCGTGATCGGCGATGTGGAAGGCCGCGGCGCCCGGGCCGCGGCGATCATGGGTCAGCTCCGGTCGGCGCTGCGGGCGTTCGCGCAGGACGACAAGGCGCCCGCCGACATCCTGCGCAGGCTCGACGAGTGGTGCCGCACGCTGGTCCCGTCCGGAGACGACGAGCGTGACGACTTCGCGTTCGACTCGCCGCTGGTCAGCTGCACCTACCTGGTCTACGATCCGTGGTCGCGCAAGCTGACGATCGCCAACGCCGGGCACATGGCGCCGCTGGTCGTCTCCGGCGATGACGTCCGGCAGATGAACCTGGAGCACCAGAACGTCGTGCTCGGGCTCCCGAAAGGAATGTCAGGCGGCGTGCCCACCTACCGCGAGGAGACCCGCGAGCTGCCGCCGGGCTCCACGCTGATCTTCTACACCGACGGGCTGGTGGACCGGCGCCACCGGATCGACGGCTCGGGGCACTACGAGGACGCCGAGGTGCTCGACATGCTCCGGCAGGCCATCCTGTCGGTGGCGCACGAGGGTGTCGAGAAGCTCGCCGATGCCGCCCAGAACGCGGTCCCCGGCGAGATCGACGACGACATGGCGATCGTGGTCGTCCGTACGTCGGCGGTCGAGCTGCGCAAGTGGGAGCACACGTTCGCGGCCGAGCCGATCAGGGTCTCGGAGGCCAGGAGGCAGGCGCTCAAGACGTTCGTCGAATGGGGGATGGACCCCGATCAGGTCGACGTGGCCTGCCTCCTGGTCTCCGAGGTGGTGACCAACGTGGTTCTGCACACCTCGGCCGCGGCAGGCCAGCGCCATGAGTTCATGATCGAATCGGTGGGCCTGGCCGCGCTGCATGGCGGCCTTGACGACTGGGACGAGTCCCCGTACCCCGACGACTTCAGCGGGGCGTCAGGCCAGGAGTTCGTGCTCAAGATACGCAAGGGCGAGGATTCGGTCTGGGTCGAGGTCTTCGACTCCGACCTGCGGCTGCCCAGGATCCGGGTGGCCGGGGAGAACGACGAGGGCGGTCGCGGCCTGTACCTGGTCGACCAGCTGGCGTCCCGGTGGGGTTCCCGGCCGACCGAGGACGGCAAGTCGGTGTGGTTCGAGATGCCGATCAAGAGCGGCGTGGTCGCGCTGTGACGGACCCGGCCTGACGCCGCTACCGGCTGTTGGCCACCCAGAGGACCAGGACCACGATCACGAAGCCGGTCACGATCATGGCGAAGATGCGGCTGGTCATCGGCAGCCCGATCCGCCGGCGGGTCCTGCCGATCACGAAGGCGAAGAGAACAGCGAGGAAACCGAGCAGGATCAGGCCGTTGGTCACCGCAGCCTCCCGTCGTTCATCGCCTATTTAGCATAACGGGAATTCTCCGCCTTACCCTGGCTCAGCTTCCCTGCTCTGGTTCGGCCTTGGGCCGGCGGCCGGCGGCCGCCGGCAGTGGCTGGTGGAGCTGCTGGTGGGCTGCTGGTGCGGACCGGGCTGTTCCCTGATGACGTGCGCGGTACGGTGCCGTGAGCCTATTGTCCGTTTTGCCAGGTTTCGGAAGATGCTCTCGCCGGGTCGATGCGCGGTTTCACTCGGTGGTGCGACGGGCGGGGCCGAGTGAATGCGCGGTTCCATCTTGAAAAATCGTGATCGAATGCGGAATCCACCAGGCCGCGCCGCCACCGGGCGCACCCCGCGGCCGGGCCCGCGGTGCGGGCGGGCGCACATAGTCGCCTGCTAGTGGCCAGATCCCGGCTGGCACGGCTATGGCGATCTGGCTACTGCGGGGTAACCTCAGATCGACTAGGCGTTAGTGCTCGGGGCAGTGGAGGTAGTGATGTCTGAGGCATACATCGTCGGCGCGGTGCGCACTCCGGTCGGCCGGCGTAACGGCGGCCTGGCGTCCGTCCACCCGGTAGACCTGGCCGCGCATGTGCTCGCCGAGCTGATCACCCGGACCGGCGCCGATCCTGCCGCGATCGAAGACGTGATCATGGGGTGCGTCTCCCAGATCGGCCCGCAGTCGATCGACATCGCGCGCAACGCCTGGCTCTCCGCCGGACTGCCCGAGTCCGTTCCCGGAGTGACCATCGACCGGCAGTGCGGCTCGTCCCAGCAGGCCGTGCACTTCGCCGCCCAGGCGGTCCTTTCCGGCACGCAGGACCTGGTCGTGGCCGCCGGAGTCGAGAGCATGAGCCAGGTGCCGATGGGCAGCTCGGTCTCGCTGCCGCTGGAGAAGGGCATGGCGTTCCCGTTCGGGCAGGGCTGGCGGGACAGGTACGGGGACCAGGAGATCTCTCAGTTCCGGGGCGCCCAGCTGATGTGCGAGAAGTGGGGCATCAAGCGGCACCAGCTCGAGGAGTTCGCCCTGGAGAGCCACGCCAGGGCAGTCCGGGCGATCGACGAGGGCAGGTTCGCCCGCGAGATCACCCCGGTCGCCGGGGTCAGCGTGGACGAGGGACCGCGCCGTGACACCTCCCTGGAGAAGATGGCCGAGCTCAAGCCGCTGCGTGAGGGATGGGAGGTCACCGCGGCGGCCGCGTCCCAGATCTCCGACGGCGCGGCGGCTCTGCTGATCGCCTCTCCTGACGCGGTGCGGCACTACGGGTTCACGCCACGGGCCCGGATTCGCGCGCTCGCGGTGATCGGGTCCGACCCGGTCTTCATGCTGACCGGCCCGATCCCGGCAACCGAGCAGGCGCTGGCCAAGGGGCACCTCGTCATCGACGACATCGATGTCTTCGAGGTCAACGAGGCTTTCGCGCCGGTCCTGCTCGCCTGGTCGGCCGAGACCGGGGCATCGCTCGAGAAAGCCAACCCGAACGGCGGGGCGATCGCGCTCGGCCACCCGCTCGGCGCTACCGGCGCGATCCTGATGACCAAGCTCCTGCACGAGCTGGAGCGCAGCGGCGGAAGGTTCGGCCTCCAGACGATGTGCGAAGGCGGCGGCCAGGCCAACGCCACCATCATCGAGCGGCTGGCCTGACCGACCGACCCGGCCCGGCTGAGCCCTGTTCCGGTCGGCTCGCCTCGTTCCCGACCCGGCTGATCCGGCCGGCCTGGGCTGATCCGGCCGGCCTGGGCTGATCCGGCCGGCCTGGGCTGATCCGGCCGGCCTGG
>Ga0209415_10011017_pt1 | contig 15287 bp, 14 predicted proteins | sample PeaSoiSIISIP2007_FD_187696 | JGI IMG/M metagenome (GOLD analysis project Ga0209415, IMG submission 187696) | Peat soil microbial communities from Weissenstadt, Germany - SII-SIP-2007 (SPAdes) (version 2) | ecosystem: Environmental > Terrestrial > Soil > Wetlands > Peat | place: Germany... | reverse complement strand
TCCGAATAGGCGCTTGCCATCGCTGCTTCCGCCGAAGAATTGCCAGAGCGCCTTCTATTATCTCAGAAAATGGTCTAATGGGTCCTCCGAGCTGGTTACGATCGCATTCACGGGTACGGAAACCATGATCCGTTGGCCGTCGGAAGTATAAATCGCAATGGTTGACGATCGAATCCCATACCGCTTTTCCATACACTGATACCCCTTATATCGCCGCGCAAGGCGGCCCCTGATGCCGGGTAATACTAAATCAATATGTTAATGAACTAAAGGACGCGCCGGATTCAGCGCAACATCGCTTGAATTCACCGCTGTTGCAAGATATCGGCAATAAATTCACGATCGGGTTTCCTCAGGGACACCATCAATCGAGCAGCCGTGCGGGCCCACATGACGAAGATAAGCATACTTCGCCAACTGCTTCTTTTCGTTAGCCATGTGGATCAGGACTTCAAAGCGGGAATGCTCGGTGTCACCTTGAAAAATGGCCTGAAACTGCTGTTGGCGCAGCTCTATGAGCCCCCGAACGGCAGCGCTGCACTCTGCCAAAAGACCGAAACGTTCTTCGCAGCCGGATTTGAGGGATGCTCCAAGATTTTTCTCCGGCGAGTCTTTGACGTGCATCGCTCGTTCCTTACCTCCTCCGCCTATACGTATGCAATCGACGGGCCAGAGCGCGGGGCCACGAAACCGTTGTTTTTATTGACCCAATTCGATGTCGGCGTGCAGGTTTTGCCAATCACCCGCAGACCGGGCGGGCTTATCGACCGGCGCAGACATTTCCTTGGATTCGAAGGCGGCGAGCGTAGGGGCGCGGAAGGAAAAACGGAATAGAGGTGGCTGGCCGGGCTTGGCGGTGGAGCTGCGCAGAGTCACGTAGACGGTCACAGCTTCAAGGTCGGCACCGGAGTGATTCACCACCAGGTAGCGCATTTCCGGCTTCTTGTCGCCCACGAAACGGAAGCCGGTAACCTCGATGGCCTTGGTCAGCGAATAGGAAGCGGCGTTGGAGATCGCAGGGGAAATGGAGCCTGAGACCGGGGGCAGCGGCGCGGCTTTCGAGTCGTTTTTCGAGTCAAGGGCGGCGGTGAGAACAGGGGACGGAGCGGGCGACGGATCGGCGGCAGTGCGCGGGGCATTGAAAAGGGTGAGTCCCAGAAGTCCGGACAGCAGCACGGCGGCCACCAGTGAGGTGACCAGCCATCCGGGCGCCCTCTTCCTGGGGGCTCGCGGGCGGTCCACCAGAATCTTGGAGAGACCAGCGCCCTGAAGCGAATTCAGCACGGCAGGAAGCGCCGGACCAGGCAGTGTGATGCGCGGCCCGGTGTCGCGGCGCAGAATGTGGATCGCTGGCGACGCCGGGCGAATCCGCCGGGCGATGTTGGAAGGATCCTGGAGAGACGCCAGACCCAGCGCGGGCGATGCCGGCAAGGTAGCCGCGATCAAGGCCGGATGGCTGAACATCTCCGGGGGCGCGGCGGGTGCGGGTTGGTCCGGGGAAAGCGCCAAAGCCGCTAATTCAGCCGACCTCGGCGTCGGCGCGGCAGGCGGGGAAGGCGGCGGCGCCAGATCCGGCGTGGGCATGCGGCCGGCAGTTGCGGGATCGGGCTCTTGAATTTTTTCTTCCAACGGAGCATGGGTTGACGGAGCGCACTCTAACGGAGCATCGCTTAACGGAGCCTCGAAGGGGGCGGGCTGGTCGAGATCCTCGCGGTCCGGAGGATGGAGCAGGCCCAATGCCGGTAGTGGTTCAGGTTCCGGTTCCGGCTGAGGTTCAATCTGAGGCTCAGGTTGCAACTCGGGCGGCGCAAGAAGCGCGATCGCGGCAGAAGCGGATTGGAGCAGCAGCATTTGCGGTTGCGCCGGGGGAGCGATGTGCTCCGGAGGAGAGGACGGGTGCTGCGACTTGGGGGCGGCCGGGACGGGCTTGGGAGCGGCCAACGCCGGCTCAAGAGCGGGACTTGCGCCAATGCCCGCTTCGCGAAGCTGCCGGGCCAGACGAAGCAGAGGTTCGGGCAGAGACGGCGGCTCCGGCGGGGCTGCGGGTCCACTGGCGGCGGGTTCACTGACGCCTACGGGTGTGGTAGTGGGCTCACTGACGGGTGCGGGGGCGGTAGCGGGTTCACTGACGGCTGCGGGTACGGGGGCGGCCTCGTCTCCGCCGACCCCCGCCTCCACTTTGCTGGGACCGGCAAGGACACTACTGGCTTCGACGCTGCTAGGGTCGCACGCGGGGCACTCCTTTACCGCAGGAGGGATTTCCCGGCCACACTCCGGGCAGATCCAGTGGAACATGCCTATAATTTACACGCATCGTCCGCTTAAGCCCTTCAGGTACATACCCTACGGTGGAACCCTAGGAACCTTAAGAGGGATTGGCATTCAATCTCAGGGAGTACCGTAAGGTCTGAGCCGCAAGACCGTGGGGGCGTTGCCTTAGCTCCTGGGCGGGCCGAGGTCATGGGAGATGCCGGGGACGGGTTTGGACCCCGTGCCGCCTGATCAGTTCGCGTGCGCCGAGGATCACGGCAGCGGTAACAATAAGCGCCAGGAGGGCATAGCCCATGTCGCGATCGACCATTTTCGCGATAGTCTTCCACTGGTCCCCGAGAAAATAGCCCAGAAGAATGAAAGTGAGGACCCAAACCGCGCCTCCGGACCAGGCGTAAGCCGCGAAGGAGGAAAACTCCAACCGCGACATGCCCGCGACGACGGCGGTCAGGTGCCGCAGGCCGGCGATGAAGTAGCCCACGGCGAGCGCCCAGTGGCCGATGCGCTTGAACCATTGGTGCACCTGCTCCAGCCGGGCTTCGGTCAGGTGCAGTCGTTTTCCATAGCGCAAGACCGCGCCTGTTCCCAGCGTCCGCCCGATGGTGTAACTCAGACTGATGCCGCACCAGCTTCCCGCCATGGCCGTAAAGTAGGCGGGTGCGGCATGCAGAGTGCCTCTATAGATCAAGTACCCGCAATAAACCAGGATGGTTTCGTCCGGAATCGGCAATCCGACGATGCCCAGCAGGAGCAGAACGAAAATGGCTCCGTAGCCGTAGGCGGAGATCCAATGCTCCATCGGTTAGATCCGGTGCTCCATCGTTTAAAGATAACGCGGTTGCCCGAGGCTCGGGAATGCGAATCAGCGCTGCAACGCGGTCGACGAGGGAATCGCGAAATGTTGCAGGAACTTGCGCTTGCCGCTGGGATGCGGGTCGTGAGCTTGGATCAGCTTGGTGGCAATTTGCGCGAAATGCTTGCCCAAATCCGATTTTTCATCGACAAAGCTGCCGCTGTGGGTCGCGTTGTTGACGCACTCGTAATCGTTGGGTACGATGTCGATCACCGGCGCGCCCACAATTTCCGCGACTTGATCCTTGGTAAAAAGGGGCTTCTTGGAAACGCGATTTAGCACGATGCTGATGCGGCTTTCAAGGTCGAGGGAGCGCAGGTACACCATCTTCTCGCGAGCCAGGTGGAGCGACGGAATCTCAGACGTGCACACCAGGAGCACTCGCTTCGATTCCTGCATGATTTCGATGGAATAGCGCTCCAGATTGCCGGAATGATCGAAGCACATGGCCTGATAGTTGCGCCGCATGAATTGAATCAGATTGCGGATTTGAGTAGGCTCGATGCGCAGGCTGGGGTTGATCTGACCGGCGTGCAATACATCCAAATTGCCGAGCGGCGTCACCAGCTGCGGCCATAAATTCTCGTCCATGGCGGCTGAATGCTCCACTGCGTCCAGAACCGAGAAGGTGTTCTGGAGTTTGAGCAGAAATCGCATCATGCCGGAATTCAAATCGAAATCCGATAGCAGCACGCGGCCGGCGGGATCGCGGGAAAGGGCATTCGCGACGTTCAGCGCCAGCGTCGAAGTGCCCACGCCCGCCTTGGAAGGCAGGAAGGAAAAGATCTGGGTGGTGGTCACGTACGCGGCGGGTTTGCGCTGCAGCAACTCGGCGGCGTGGCGCAGGGAGTCCGCCAAGCTCTGGCGATCGAAGGGATAAGCTACGAATTCGCGCACGCCCAGGCGCATCATGACGCGCAGGACGTTGGGATCGGAGGCTCGATGAATGCCGATGATTTGAGCATCCTCGGATTCCTTCTCCAGGTATTTAATGACCGCCTCGGCATGCTCCACCACCTCGAAGCTGAGGAAAATTACATCCGGGGCGTGCGCCCGCAAGGTGCGCATCAGATCCGGAACGGAGGGGTACTGAGAGAGCGTCCGGAAGACAGCTACCTCACCCAGCGGAGCCAGCGCCTCCTCCAGTTGGCTGGACAACTCCGGGTCGGGGCAAATGATGATACTGCGAAGCGCGTTACTCACTCTTTAACCAATCTAAGAAGCTTATCGTCCTGGAGCAATCATCCAACTCGCCGAATTCTCGGTATGGATCGAACCTAGGGTAACGGAGATATCATTTAGGACGGACTCAGGGATCTCCCTTAGCACCCGAGGAATTGGAATCGCCGGGACGTGGGCGATGCTCCTCAGGACCACAATGCGTACAATCGGTAGTTGGCATGCCGCGGGATAGAGTCACGCTCGACACGGTGCGAAAAATCGGCCTTGCTCTGGATGGCGTGGAGGAGAGTACCGCGTATGGCGCGTTCGCGCTGAAGGTTGGCGGGAAGATGATGGCGTGTGTTCCGTCTCATCGGTCGGCCGAGCCGGATTCTCTGGTGCTGAAGGTCGATTTCGGGCAGCGCGCTGAGCTGATCGCGGCAGCTCCCGAGGTTTACTACGTGACGGATCACTATGTGGATTATCCGTCCGTGCTGGTTCGATTGTCGCGCATCGATGCAGATATGCTGCGAGATTTGCTCGGCATGGCATGGCGCTACGCAAGGTCCAGCGGCAAGCGCAAAACGCGCAAACAGGCATGAACTACTCAATTGCAAAGAAGATGCTTGCGCCGCAACCGGTGCTGGTGTTGCGGCGGCAGATCCAGCCATCCCTGATCGCGGAAGCGTTGGCGGAAATGTTTCCGCGGGTGTTGCAAGACGCGCAGCGAAACGGGGCCGCGGTGGTGGGTCCGCCGTTCGCCCGCTATCTCGAGATGGGTCGGGATGCGTGGACCATCGAAGCCGGATTTCCGGTGGCGGGTCCGTCGGACGAGACGCTGCCGGGAGGGCCCGTGGCAGTGACGACCCACGCGGGACCGTACGACAAATTATCTGAGGCTCACGCGGCGATTGGGGAGTGGATCGCGGCCGAAGGGCTCCTGGCGGCAGGGGCGGCGTGGGAGTCCTATGTGACCGATCCCGGCAATTATCCCGATCCTAAGGATTGGAAGACCGAGGTCTACGTTCCCATCAAAGGTGGCTGAGCCTCAGGCGACGGCGACTGCGGCCAGCGGGCGGCAGGTGCCCATCGGCTTCTTGATCGCCGGCGTTGCGCCGGTCTCCATCGCTTCCGAGTACGCTTGAGTGAAGTTGGCGTGCATACGCGCGCACGCCGAATACGTGTGGATCTGCACGAACAGTTGCGTGATCAGCTTGCCAGGCAGACCGGGGCAGGCTCGCGCAAGCTCACGGGCGGTAGAGGATGTGCAGGCGTGGCAATCGAGGCCTTCCTGAATACAGATGTTGGGCAGGTCTTGCTCGGCTGATCTTGGCATAAGCTGAATGGTCATTATCTCTTCGGAATGGTCCAAAACCAAGGGGTTTGAGGGGGGTTGGGGGCGGCGCAAATGGGGGTACTCAGGTGACAGGCGCCGTGACAGTTGGGCTACGCTGGTAAACTCGGCTTGGGGACACATGGATCAAGATCAGTTGCGGTCGCTGCTGGCGCAGGTGAGCGCCGGCGCGGTGGATGTCGACGCGGCGATGGAGCGGCTGCGGCACCTGCCATTCGAAGACCTGGGCTTCGCCAAGGTGGATCATCATCGCGCGTTGAGGCACGGTATTCCTGAAGTGGTGTTCGGCACGGGGAAAACGCCGGAGCAGATTTCGGTAATTGTCGACTCATTGCTCGCGCGCGCCAGCAACGTACTGGTGACCAGGGCTTCGCCCGAAACGGCGGAGCGGCTCCAGCGCGAGCATCCCGATGCCGAGCACTTTCCAGCCTCCGGCGCGGTGCGCGTGTGGCGCGACCGGACGCTGCACGGCAAAGGCAAAATCGCGGTGGTGTGCGCGGGCACCAGCGACCTGTTCGTGGCCGAGGAAGCGCAGGTGACCGCGGAGGTCATGGGCAATGAAGTGGACTCGATCCCGGATATCGGCGTCGCCGGAATTCACCGGCTGATGCAGAATCGCGAGAGGCTGTCGGGGGCTCGCGTAGTGATCGTGTGCGCGGGCATGGAAGGCGCGCTGCCCAGCGTGATCGGCGGGCTGGTGGCGGTGCCGGTGATCGCGGTGCCGACAAGCGTCGGCTACGGCGCGAGCTTCCAGGGGCTGGCGGCGCTGCTCGGAATGCTCAACAGTTGCGCGAGCAACGTGACGGTGGTGAATATCGACAACGGCTTCGGCGCGGGCTACGCGGCCAGCTTGATGAACCGGCTATGAATCGAGGAGAATCCAGGCCACAATCAAAGAAGGAAATCGTGTGATGAACTCAGACGAACAGGATGATCGGTTGCCTATCGAGCTTCGCCAGCCGAAGAATCTGGTCCAGTTCTTTCGAGAATCGCCCTTGGTCGGCGTAAAGCTCGACCTGGAGCGGGATCAAGATGCAGGTCGAGATATCGAGCTATAAGCGGTTCATGATAGAGCTTATGCACATCCGCTTCGCCATTTTATCCGCGGTTCTGGTCGGCGCGCTGTGCAACGCTCAGCTGCCTGCGACAATACCAGCCTGAGCGCGGCCCAGGTGCAACGAGCGGCGCAGATCCAGAAGCTTGCGAAGGAACGGACTCCCGAAGAGAAGGACGACGGGGCCGCCGTGTATGCGGAGATGCGGCGAATCGTTCAGGAGCAGGTGCTGGAGACGCTCAGTCGGAGCGAAAAGCCGGAGGATGTTCGGGAAGCTCTGAAGCTCGTGCTGGGGTACCCGAAGTTTCCGGACGACCCGAAGTATCCGTTTGTGTTCTCATCGGATCTGCAAGGTCTCAAAGCGTTTGTAGTGGGGTATAGCCTGCTTGGCCCTGAGGGCAAGGTCGCGGTTGATGGTTTTCGGAAGGTTGGGCTGGTCTATGAATTGGTCGCGGAGACCGGTGCCGCCCTTAACGGCTGCAACTTTGCTTTGGAAGAGTTGGATTCTCCGCGCCAAAACGAAGCTTGGTTTCTCGGATACGGCCACGCGATTGGGGGATCGCACTATTGGGTGCCGATACAAATCTATAGCTTCGATGGTTACAACTTTAAGGAGCTTTGGGCCACGGACGCGAACCACCTGCCATTGGAGCCCCAGATCCAGATTTCAAAGGAGGCCGTCGTCATCACCTATCTCCGCGATGTCGCTCGGGAACCCGTGTACCGAGACACCATAAGCCTGACAGTTGGCGGACCTGTGGTATCGACGATAACGTTACCGCAGTAGCGCGTCCTACGCCGCACCGGCGTGGCGCACCTTGACGTCCTCGGCGTGCAGATAGAATCCGAACAGGGGCTTGCGCTCCTCCTGCGAGTTCCAGCGGTCCATCTTCCATTGCGCGCGCAGATACTGGACGCTGGGATGCCGGGCCAGGTCGAGCAGCATCGAATACGTCCCGCAATAGAATTTTCGCGGGAACGCAGCGATCTGCCTCCATTGCTTGCCGTCGTTCGATCCCCAGACGGAGACATCCAGGATCTCTTTCTCAGTGGTGCGGGTAATGCCGAGCGTAAGCACCAAGGGCTTGCCGCCATCTTCCAAAGCGACTTCCTTGCCGGCCCCATCCTGGCGGACAACCGTTTCAGGGAGCAAAATTTTTCGGATCATACCGACTCCTCTCCCCTCCGAGTACTACTTTCCCTCAACGCTTCAAATTCTTAAGAGACGTTCATTTGCCAATTCCAGCGTCTCATATTTCTTGCAAAAACAAAAGCGGATTAATGTAGAGCCTTCTTCGGGGTGGAAGAAGAAACTGGAGCCGGGGACAGCGGCAACGCCCACGTGCTCAATTAGATGCCTGGCGAACTCCACGTCATTCTCGAATTGGAACTCGGCGATATCCGCCATCACATAATAAGCTCCGCGAGGACGGAACGGGCGGAAACCGGCGCGATCCAGCATGGCCAGCATCATGTCCCGGCGGGACTCATAGTCCTGAGAGAGGGATGTGTAATAGGAATCCTGAAGACCCAGGGCGACGGCGCCAGCCTCCTGAAGCGGGGCGGCCGCGCCCACGGTGAGGAAATCGTGGACCTTGCGAATCGATTCGGTCAGATCCGGCGAGGCGGCGACCCAGCCCACGCGCCATCCGGTGACGGCGTAGGTCTTGCTCATACTGTTGACCAGGATGGTGCGGTCGCGCATGCCGGGGATGGTCATCATGGGCACGTGCCGGAAGCCGTCGTAGACGATGTGCTCGTAGATCTCGTCGGTGATGGCCAGCGCGTCGAACTCATGGCACAGCCCGGCGATGAATTCGAGCTGGGTGCGGTCGAACACCTGGCCGGTGGGGTTGCCCGGCGAGTTGAGGATAATCGCCTTCGTACGTGGCGAAAACGCCCGGCGCAGCTCCTCGGGATCGAAAGTCCAGTCGGGTGGATGGAGCGGCACGAACTTGCGCTCCGCGTCGCAAAGCAGCGTGTCTGGGCCGTAATTTTCGTAATGCGGTTCGAAGATGACGACTTCGTCGCCGGGATTCGAGACGGCCAGCAGCGAAGCGATCATGCCCTCGGTTGCGCCGCAGCAGACGGTGAGCTCGCGCTCGGGATCGAGATCGAGGTTGTAATGGCGGCGGTATTTGGCGGCGATGGCGTCGCGAAAGGATTTTGCGCCCCAGGTGATGGCGTATTGATTCACGTCGCGGGCGATGGCGTCGGCGGCGGCCTGCTTGACGATCTCGGGGGCGGGGAAGTCGGGAAAGCCTTGCGCCAGATTGACGGCGTTGTGCTGGGCCGAAAGACGGGTCATCTCGCGGATGACGCTCTCGACGATGTTGGCGGTGCGATCGGCCTGAAAGCGGGAGCGGCGGGGGAACTCCGCCGGGGTCACGAGCGCTCGATTGCTGGCAGCCATCGATTCCATAATAGCGGCGCGGGGGACGCCGAATCTTAGCTGCGCCCCCGCCCGCCCCCAAAGCGGCCCCTACGGCTTGCCGAACTTCGCCGCGTCTATCGCGACGTTGGTCTTGATGTCGGTCAGCTTCGCGGTGTACCGGCCGTCGAGCCACAGGAAGGTGATCTCGAACGGGAACTTGATTCCGCCCACGTCGCGATAATCGGCATAGTCGATCTGCGTAGGAACGCGCCCGACCGGCGAATTAGTGAAACGGATCATCCGCGTTAGCAGGCCCGTCTGCGTGTCGAAGTAGAGGGTTGCCAGCAGGCCTCCGGGACCGCTGCCCTGGAGCACCTGGTAGTCCTTATCGCCGATGCTTTCCGGCGTGCATGATTTCCAATTGGTGAGGATGGTCTTGATCTGCCCGGGGAACGCCAGTTGCGCTTCGAACCTGGCTCCGTCGCGCCCGACGCCGGTCAGCTCGAAAGTTCCCAGCAGACCGCGCGGAACCGAGGTCCAGCCCGTCTGGCCGTTGAAGGTCCAGATGCTGGTGCCGCGGTCCGGGTGCGTTGGGTACGAGATTTGCGTGGAGCGCTGATCGGGAGCTTTGGCATAGACGGTGAAGCTGCCGTTGCCGCCCAATCCCTCGTAGCCGATGCTCTCCCCTGTGGCGATGTAGCTGGTGAGGCCATTCAGCTTCTGCTGCCCGCCGATCGCCGCGATGTATTTATCGAGAATCTGGGCTGCGGGCGGCTGCGACTTATCGGCGGCGAGGACGTCGTCTTTCTCCTGGTTGGGAGTGCTGTACAGAGCATCCAGCGCGATCGTGGTCGAGGGAACGTCGCGGGCGTGATGGCAGGTATAGCACGTCACCATCTGTGCTCCCGCGAAGTGGGTTTTGTTGATGGCCGCCACCATCTCCACCATCTTGCGCGCGGTCTTCTTTACCGGAGGGTCCACCACCCAATCCGCGCGATCCGTGCCGGCTCCGGGATGACACGATGAGCAGTCCCAGCCTAGAGAGTCGGCCATCACTCCCATGGCAGATAGAAAATCGTCAGGGGTAAGATCTTTGAGGGTGCTGGTGGTGACGGCTTTGAAGAATTCTCCCGCTTTCTGACCCTTCGCGGCGGGCGCCGGAGCTTGTGCCTTGGCGTGGCTGGATAGAAAGATCCCAGTGAAACTTCCCGCGATTATTCCAGCGACTGCCAGCGGCAATCGCGTCGACCTGAACTTCATAATTATGATTCTCCTTTTAGGGCGTTTTAGGGCTTCGTGTAGCGGGAGCAACTCGCGGTCCACGCGCGATGGTGCTCAACTGCCTCAAAAGGCTAAAGGAGAGAAATATTTCCCGGGATGTGTGGTTGATTTGGCGCGGCCCGTGCGCCACTACACACAGAATTTGCGCGACTTTTTTGAAGACCGGGTTAGTGAGGCGGTTCCAGGGGAGGAGCGGCCGGGCCTCTCGCGGCTCCGCCACCAGCAGGAGGAGCGCCTGCCGGAGCGCCACCCCCAGCTCCGCCGCGGCCGCCACGCCCGGCCCCCGGAGGCGGACGAAGCGTGCTGAGATACGCGACCACGTCGGCCATCTCCTGGCTGCTGAGCTTGTCTTTATAAGACGGCATCGGGGATTTCTCGACGAAAGCATAATCGCGCAGATCGGACTTGATGAAGCTACGGAGGTTTTCCTTGTCGTCCATCAACTGGACCGTGAAGGTGTCCTCGTTGAGGAGGCGTCCGTTGACCACGGTTCCGTTCTTTAGCGTTACGCGAAAGGGGCGGTTGGCCGCGTTGATCTCGGTGTCGGGTGTGAGGAGCTTGGTCAAGATCTGCTGCGGCGTGCGCGCGATTTCGCTCAGATCCGGGCCGGTGCGCGAGCCCACGCCTTTAATCCGGTGGCAGCTCATGCAGTTGCCCTTGCCTTCGAAAATCGTCTGCCCCCGCGCGGGGTCGCCGGTTAAGCCGGAGTCCGCCTGAGCCAGCAGCACGCCAGAGGAAAGAATCAACAGGGAAGCCCGGATTGCCCACATCTTTTTAGTCACCTCGTCACCCCAGCCTCAAATCACGATGACACCACCGGCCGGGGAAGTCAACCACTTTGAGGTTGTTCCCCTCGCGGCGGTGGAGGCTGCTGGGCTAGAACGAGAACCGGGCGATCAGCGTACCCGTGCGGCCCTCAAGATAAGGAGCCGTGGCCGCTGTCGGGAGCGCGTATCCGCTGTTCGGCGTGAGGTACGTGTCGATGACCCCGAAGCCGGCGGTGAGTTGCCCCTGCGCTCCGCCATGCGAGACCGGGTTCTGCGGATTCGACGTGCTCGGGGGCGGCATTAGCGTCCGGTTAAAGATGTTCACGAATTCGCCGCGGACCTGGAAGTTCATTCTCTCCTTGATCCGGAAGTTGCGGCCGAAGTTCGCGTTCTCCACCGGAGTGCGTGGGGCGCGGAAATTTTTATAGTACACCGTATCGGTCGCACCAAAGGCTCCAGCAGCCGCTGCCGCGCAAGTTGCGTTGCTGGGGCATGCCGCCCAAGCGTTCGGATTCAGGACCGTTTGGGTGGACGTATTGTAGCTGTGGATATCGTTGATGTTGCTTACGCTGTACAAAGGTTGGCCCGGAACAAGGACATCCTCGCTGGGCAGGAAATTCAGCGTGGGGCTGGTGGGAGGCGCGAGGAACATGCCGCTTTGGTAAGTCGCGAACCAGCCGATCTGCCAATCGTTGGTGATCAGGTTCACAGCTTTGGGGAAGAACGAGGCCTTCGGCACGGTGTAGGTGGCGTTGAAGGTCAGGGTCTGCGGCGGAATCTGTTGCAGCTGCCACTGGGCGCTCGCGGGGTTGAAGAAGTCCTGCCGCGTGGCCCGCGTGAATCCCTGGCCCCAGGTGTACGCGCCGCCACCTTGAAGGTGGTGCGAAAGGCGCTTGGTCGCCTTAATCTGTAAAGAGTCGTACTTGGTGTTGCCGGTCGGGGAAACAGCGGGTCCAATTCCCGGGTACTGTGGGAAGGGTTGTATAGCGGCCGACAGCGGCTCACTTGTGGGGTAGCCGGTATAGGGGAGGAAGTTTCTGATACCCACTGAGGCCAGCCTCTGGATCACCGCCGAACTGCTGATCGGCTGGGTAGTCAGGAGGTAGTCGTTAAGGTTGTTGGTTCCCGCCGGACCGGTTCCAGGGTAGGGGTATAAGCCAAACTTCGCGTATGTTGCCGGGGAGATTTGGCTTTGATAGCCCAGAGGCCCACCTGGCACCCAGACGGCGCGGTTACCCACATAGGAAGCTTCCATAATGAAACTCTTGGTGATCTCCCGCTGGAAGCCGGCGCTGAATTGATTGATGCGCGGCGGCCGGTTCTGGTTCGGGTCGTCCATCTGAGGTTCTGAGCCGGCAGAAAAGAACCCCCCAGGTGCGCCCACAGAGCCCAGAAATGGCCAAATATTCGTACTAACGGGCCAAGTCGGCGACTGGATGGCGCCGGGAGCCTGGTCGTTTACGAATTGGGCGGCAGGAGGAACATACGCCGGGCTGTTGGCCGTGACATTGTAGGCTCCTTGGGTACCTATCGTGGTACCAGCTGCGTTCGCAACGAACTGGTAATTCACTCCCCATCCGGCGCGAAACACTGTCTTCTCGTTGATCTGATAGGCGACGCCGACCCGCGGTCCGAACGCATAAGGATAGGTGGACTGGTAGAAAGAGCAATGGCAGGTGTTGGCGAAGATCGTCGACCCGGGCTGGCCGCCGGCATTGGCGTTCGGCACGGTCGGAGCGAACTCTCCCAATCGTCCGTATTGCTCGTGGTCCGGAGTGGCCAAATCGTACCGAATACCGTAATCGATGGTGAGCTTGCGGGTCACCTTCCAGGAGTCCTGAGCGAACAGCCCCCACTGCTGACTTCCTTCACGCGTATTCTCCTGAGGCGTTTGCAAAATGGAGCTATAGTCGCCCAGAAGGAAACTGGCGTAGCCGAAGCCTTGGGAATATCCAAGGAAACTATTGGTCGGAGTGTAGGGTTCCGAGGTCGGACCGGTACCGGTGTTGAACGTAACCCCGGAAAACGATCCGGTGTAGCCTTGCTCCAAATACAACTCGGCGCCATATTTGAAGGTATGCTTCCCGTGAACCCATGTCAGGTTACTGACAAAGCTGGGCTTCTCCTCGTAGTTCAGCGACTGGATTTGACCGGAGGTCCCGATCGGTTGCAGGCCGCCATAACCGCTGCAACCGGTCACAAAGAACGAAGTAGCGCACATCCCGGTGAAGCTCGGGAACTGTCGGTCGTTCAAAAAGCCAGTGAGGCCGAACTGCGAAGGGTCGAATTTCAGGAACGGCGCGCGGTCGCTGAAACTGGTGTGTAAGTAGCCCCCGCCCAGGTGCAGCAGGAGGGTCGGCGTTATGGTGCGGTCGTAGTTCAGCCGTTCCGTGTAGGTGGGAATGAATGTTCCGCGATACCCGCCGATTTCGGTTGGCAGACCATCCGCGTTCCCCAGCGGAGAGGAGATTTGGCTCTCCGTGTTGTTCTCCGAATAATAGAAGGACACCTTGTCCTTGGAATCGATATTGTGATCGATCTTTACCGAAGGAATGGCCGAGTATCGTCCACCTCCGATGCGCCCGTCATAATTCCCGTTGAGAAGAGCGTTCTGCGGTGTGGCTCCCAATGACGTGATCAGAGCGTTTATTTTCGCCGAGACCGGATCGAAGCGGCTCAGTGGAATCGAGTTGTTCGGGAACGGCGTGGCGTATCCCTGGCCGGCAAGGGCGCCGGAGGTAGCTACGGCCCGCGTGGCGGGATCGTAGATCTCATTCGCGTAGGTCTGGTTGCCGATGGGGTCTAGCTGGACGTTCGGAACACCCAGCGCCGTAGTCGGAATCCCATAGGTGGCGCAGAGACTGCAATTCCCATTCGCTGAGATCGCGGAGAAATTGCCCGCGCTGTAAGCGGCCGTGGGCACGGTGTCGATGAACGAGTACTGCGTGCTCTCCAGGAACTGCTCATAGTTGAAGTACCAGAATGTCTTGTTATGGCCGTTGTAGATCTTCGGGATCACGATAGGCCCGCCCAGGTTTCCGCCGAAATCGTTGCGCCGGTTGCGGGGGCGATACTTTCCTCCATCCCCGCCTTGGCTGCTACCTGGACCGCCGCTGATGCTGAAAGGATCGCCGGCATTGAGGTCTTCGTTGACGAAGTAGTCGTAACCGCTGCCGTGATATTTGTTGGTGCCCGACTTCATGGTCATGTTGATGACCGCGATGCCCGCCTGCCCGTATTCGGGCGAGTAGTTGCTGGTCTGGTACGAGATTTCCTGAATCGCGTCCGCACTGGGCTGGGTCATCTGCGTATAATCGTAGGTCCCGAAGATGCGAGAGGTCGAGTCCTGGCCGTCGGTGCGCATCGTCTCGGTTAGCGTGGCGGCCCCGCCCAAGCCGTTAAGAGTGAATAACCCGCTGCTGGAATAACCACTCACGCCCGGAAGCGTCAGCATCGTGTTATACGGATTCCGGTAGCCGGAGGTGCCGGCGTTGACGGTTCCGATGCCCAGCAGGGGAAGCTCGTCGATTTGAGTCAGCGTGACGTTGTGGGCCAGCTCAGCGCTTTCGGTGGTCAGCAGCGATGCTTCGGCCGTGACGTTCACGGATTCCGTGGAGGCGCCTATTTGTAGAGGGACGTTTTCCCTCAGGGTTTGCGTGGCCGCGACGACGAGGTTCGAATGGCTGTAGGTCTTGAACCCCTGCACCGTTACCGAAACGGTGTACGTGCCGACCGGCAAGTCGCCGATCGTATAGTTCCCGGCGCTGGTGGATGTCGCACGATAAACCACTCCGGTTTCCGCGTTCTTAGCTTCGACCATCGCTCCGGCGACAACAGCTCCGGCCGGATCGGTGACAGTACCGGTGATGGTTCCGTTGCCCACTTGGCCGAACGCCAGCGATGCAACGATCAGGGAAAATGCAACCAGTTGCAGAGACCAACCGCGCATGATACTTCCTCCACGTAGAGAATTTTTGACCCCATCCCGAAAAGGCAGGAAAGCCTTCAGGAGTGGAACTCGCAACACACCTGTAGCAAACTGCATGCAAGTATACATCTGAGCCCTAAGGTCGTCAAGATGACAGTAAAGAAAGGTGGCTCTCCGCAGGAATTCGTAAGAGTGGCCATTCTACGCGGCTTTCATGATTCTGTGGACGACGACGAATTCGAGG
>Ga0209415_10011015_pt1 | contig 15289 bp, 8 predicted proteins | sample PeaSoiSIISIP2007_FD_187696 | JGI IMG/M metagenome (GOLD analysis project Ga0209415, IMG submission 187696) | Peat soil microbial communities from Weissenstadt, Germany - SII-SIP-2007 (SPAdes) (version 2) | ecosystem: Environmental > Terrestrial > Soil > Wetlands > Peat | place: Germany... | reverse complement strand
GGGCGGCGATGAAGGTGACGTGCTCGTACCGCCAGACCAGCGGCTGCCACCCGGCAGGGACTGAGGGGGGCGAGACGATCGCGTCGACATGCCACACGGCCTGGCTGCCGGCCTCAACCGCGACCCGCACGAAAGCCTGCGCGTCTACTGCGCCGATGGTTGAGCGCAGCTCCGCCAGGCTGCCCTGCCCGCTTTCCATGCTCCTCACCTTGCCACCTGCCACCGACAGCTGGGGCCGTAGCGAACCAGCCCGGCCAGTCGGCACCGCCGCCCTCGTGGTTTTGCCCAAACGACGCATAGCCTCCTTGCCCGCTAGGCTGCCGCTGTGACCGCCGTCGTAGTTACTGCCGTCGTGGGCCTGGCGCTGTCGCTGGGCTGGCAGGCGTACATCTTGGTTCGGTCGCGCCGCCGTGCAGCGAAAGAGCGAACCGAGCAGGCGATGGCACGGCTCGTCAACGGCGTCGGCCAGGTCTGCATCTGCGCCAGCTCACTCGAATGGTCGCTGGCCTATCTCACGGGAGTTGCAGAGGGGTGGGATGACGAGAAGTTCACCCATGTGATCGCTCGGGTCCGCCAGCCATTGGAAGAGTTCCGTAAGGTCGTGCCCAAGCTGGAGATCTTCGGCGCGGAAGACCTGGCCAGGATTCTCGCGGACGCGGAGGCGCTCCTGGGCAGGCGAGGGCGTGTCGTTCACTCGGTGATGATGCTCGACACCACCGTCGCCAGCGCAGCCGTGTATGAGGCATGGCATGCGAAGACGGACACGACCTGGACGGTCGTCCCGGAAGACCTCAACGCGCTGGCGCTCGAAATCATGAACTGCACGGCGGAGGTAGCTGGTCTGACGCAGGCATTCCTAGAGGCATTCAGTGATCAGGCTGCTCGCTTATCAGGTTGCCACGCTGTCCGTGATGACAATCTGACTCGTCGTTTTGGATGACCTCATCGCTGGACGCGAGCGGAGCAATTACGGCTACCTGCTCCAGTCCCGGACAGACGTACTCGGGCGGAGGCCGTCACGGCAAATGGCCGAGGCGATGATATGGCTGAGGCGCGTGCTCTCGTAGCCGACCTCCGGACCAGGGATGAGCCGCCGCGCCCTGATCCAGCTCGGTGCGCAGCGGCACATATGCCATCCATATGCCACAGGGGCCGGGAACATGTCACGGGAAGTGAAGACCTACAGCTTTGTAGGGTCTCAACGCGGATGGCATAGGAGGCTCTTGGACCTGCGGTGCGCCGGGATTCTCACGCTGTGGCATGGGGACTGCGTCTCAGCCTCGCGGCATTTTCCTCAGCCGGCGTGGGTGGCCGGGTCACTCCTCGGCTTGCTGGAGCCGGGCGGCGCGGTTGTCTCCCGCAGCGGCGAGGCCGTCGACCACGCGCCGCCAGCGTGCTGTGTCTGCTTCGCCGGGCAGGATTGTCCGGAGATCCCCGAGCCACCGTGTCAGGTAGTAGCACCGGCCTGCTACTGCGGCGAAGTTGCCGCCGATGAGTTCTTCGACCCACTGAAGGCCGGTTGTGGCCTGCCAGGCAGGCGACGCGCACCAGCCCAGCTTGATGAGGGCGTCGGCTGCCTGTGGCTGGCCTCGGGCGATGGGCAGCCACCGCTTGATTAGCTCGCTGAAGGTGTCCGGGGCCGGCCAGGTTTTCCGTGCGTGCTCGATGCTGGTGTCGGGGTCTGCATCAGCCAGGTCGGGTTCGGGTGCGGGGATGAGGCCGGCCAGCGCGGTTGATGACCAGTGCCTGTCGGCAGGCAGGTCCGAAGTGGCTTCCATCTCGTCGAGTGCAGCTTCCATCACAGGCCGCCATGCGGCGGGCAGGGACTGGCGGAGCTCATCGTGGTAGGTGAACGTGATGGCCAGGTTGTGGAGCAGCTCAGCTAGCGCGTGCGGGCTTTGCCGGGTAAAGGTCCGGACATGCCCGGCGAGGGGCTGCGTGTTGCCTGCCGCGGCCATCTCGGCCAGGACGCGTGCGGTTGCCGGGCCGTGTTCGTCGCCGCTGGGCGGGCCGTAGTTCTTCTCCGCCCAGTGCACGGCCCCGCGAGGGTGCGCAGTCAGCAGTATGTCGAGGATCCGGTTCGCTTCTTGCGCGACGCAGCTGCCGCTGCGGGCTGCCTCCGCTGCGGCGAGCAGCGGGCTTGTCAGGCGGTTCACTAGCAGCCGCTCGGTCTGCACGCGGGGCAGGGCCTGATCGAAGGGCTCGGCCAGTGGTTCGATGAGCCGCCGCTGCGCGGCCTGATCCCAGGCACCGAGCTGGCAGTCGCGCAGGCCGCCGACCACCGCAGACCAGAGGACCTGGTGACGGCAGGTCTTCCCGCCAGGGCCGCAGGGCGCGGTCCAGATCGGCGCCGCAGCGTGCGCGAAGATCATCCGGACTTCGTCCGGGACGCTGGCACCGGTGCGGTGAAGGGCTTCTTCCAGGGCACTCATGTCGGGCCGGATGTGATCGAACTCCGGGAGGAGCAGGGCTGGCAGGGCTGCCGCTGCAGACCTGTCAGCACCCGTCCGATGCCTGCTCTGAGCTGTGCTGATCGCTTCAGTCCACGGATGTGCGGCCACCTCAACGAGCACGTCAGCTGCCCACTGCAGGTCCTCATCCGGCACCACAGCGCGTCCGCGGGCGTGGGCCACGACAGCGGCAGCGGCAACGGCGGCGATGGGGTCGGCAGGGTGAACCGGGCCGGGAGGCGGGTCGTCGGCGAACTGACGGGCTGCGGTCAGATCGGTGATCAGGGTGCCGGTGGGCGCGTCCCAGACCGTGGGGCTGGTGTAGGTGCTCTGCAGCCGCAGCGCGGTCATGCTGCGCTCAAGAGACTCCTCAGAGTCGGCCAGGTTCTGCGCGACATCGCCGGGTGGCCGGTACTCGACCCTGATACCGTCCTCAGCCGGCACGGGGTGGTGGTTTTCCGGGTGCAGGATCGCCGCCCACCCCTTGGCGGTGGCCACCTGCTGCTCGGCGTCCTCGCGGCCCGCTGCCAGGTCGGCTGCCCGCCGGACCAGCTCATCGCCGATCGCCGCAAGGGCAGCGAGCCGCTCGTGGTCGCCATCCAGCGCGGCCTGCACGGTCATGCCCGCGGCCACGTCGTGGAACCGCAGGCCACGGCGCGCCCGGCCGTGCAGGTCAGCGGGGTCTGGACCTTGGACGTGCAGGGTGCCCGGGCCTTCCCCGAATGCGCGGTCGGCTTCCAGCCGCCACAGCTCCGGCCGGGCCAGCCAGCGGTCGAGCTGGCTGCCGGCGAGCTCGGGATGCCGCACCAGCAAGCCGGCCGCCAGGCCCGGCATCGCGAGGTTGCGGCAGTCCCGCAGCAGCAGCTCGATCACGGCGGAGATCGGGACATGCAGGACGTCGAGGAGATGGTCGGCCCATCTTTCGACGGCCAGCAGCGCGCTCAGACACGGGCACGGCGCGGTGGCCCCGCCCCGGTACCACCGCCAGGTCTCTGGGTCGCCAGCGCAGCGGCGGATGCCGGCGCCTGGCAGGTCCAGGTCAAGCCCTGGCGTCTCGGCGCCGGGAGGCGGGACAGCGCCGGCGCGGACGGTGGCTGCGTGATCGAGAAGCAGGTTGATGAGCGCGAGAGCGTCTGCTGGCCGCACCCACAGGAGCTGGAAGAACGGGCCGTACCACCATGCCGCCAGCCGCCCCGGGGCGGTCGCGCGGTGGGACCGGATGCCGCCGAGGAATCCGAGCATACCGGCGCCTTCACCGGGATCCATGAGGTAATAGGACTCAGCAAGCACCACAAGCAAGCCTGGCTGATGGGCGGCCAGAGCGACCGTCGGCCCGGCTAGCTCTACCGCGGGCTCCAGGTATCCGCCTGGCACGGCGCGCAGGAAGGCTTCGGCGCGATCGTCCAGGTCGGGGCCGAGCGTGGCCAGGGCCTCGATGGCGGACTCGTCGCCTGGCTCCGAAGAGCGGGCCAGAATCCGGTCCCGGACTCGCTGCCGGAGGGCATCCGGCCCGCTTCCGGCCGCGATCAGGCCGCGCAGCCAGGCCTGTACGAGACGGCGGATCTGGCCACCGGTGCCGCTGCGGTCCCACCAGTCATCCTGCCCGAGGTTGTCGTCGCCGCAGTAGGCGAGCGTGACCAGCGGTTCATGGACCGTCACGTCGCCGACGCCGTTGGCCACGTACCGCTGATGTGCCAGGCGCAGGAGTGTCTGAAGGCCAGCACGATCCGCGGCCAGCAGGGCCGGCCAGGCCCTGGCCAGGGTCTGGCGGCCGGCGCCGATTGTCAGCAGCGCCTCGGCCGGGGCCTCTGCCCATCGCGGCCCAGCCTGCTCAGCGACCTCATCGAAGACAGCCTGGAGTTCCGCCCGTGCCTGCTCGCTCTCGGCGCCCGCGCTGACGATCATGGCCTGGCATGCCAGCCGCGCGGCGCGAAGTGCCCACCGGGGCGCCCCGCCACGCCTGAGCAGCTGCCAGCCACCGGTGATGAGCAGCCGTGCGACCGCCAGGTCAGCGACCAGGTCGCTGGCGAACTGGTCGCCCGGGTTCCAGGCACTAGCGGCCCCGGCCGGCCGCAGCAGCCCGTCCGACCGCAGCGCGGGCAGCGCCGTGACATCCGGGGGCTCGCCCAGGTCGCCAGGAAGCAGCCGGCGCCTGGCCAGGGCGACCAGCGCCTGCTCCCGTGCGTCTGGTGTCGGCTCGCCCGGCTCCCGTACCTCTGCGTGCCGCACTAGCCGGTCCCAGATCGCGGCGAACACGTCGGCCTCGCACAACGGCCCCGCGGGCAGCGCTCCTGCCGCACCGGCACGCAGGAGCAGGTCAATAAGACCTGGACGGCCGAGCAGCCAAGCCGCACGCGGCTCACCAGCAAGACGCGCAAGCGCGGGGAAGGCCGCAGCGATCTGGCTGATCTCGGCTGCCGTCAGCCTGCCCGCCACATGCTCGCCGACCGGAGTGGTCAGCCCAGCCGCCGCGGCCGCGTCCGCGAGCGCCTGCGATACGACCCTGGCACCGTCAGCACGGGTGACCGCCGCAACGCCCAGGCCAGCGCGTAGCGCCGCGGCGGCTGTGGCGGTGAGCAGCTTTCCCCGCCCTTCGAGCGCCGCCTCGGCCCCGTCGATGAGCAGCAGCCGGCCATCACCGGTGGCGGTCCCGCCCAGCACGTCCGCAAGCGGGGCACCCAGCAGGCCCTCCAGCTCCAGCACTGTCGCGGGCAGGTCCCGCAGGTTCAGCCTGACGACGGGGGTCCCCGTCTCGGACAGCTGGCTTGCGGCACGCAGGGACAAGGCTGACTTGCCGACGTCTGGCTCGCCAGTAATCACAAGACCAGCCGGCCCGGTCGCAGCTGCCCGCATGTCGGTGAGCAGCGCCTGCCGTGCCTCGTGCCGTTCCAGGCGCAGTTCGGACGAGCCGTCGGCCAGCACGGCACGGGTGCCGTCGGCGAGCTGAGCCGCGAGCCGGTCCAAGACAGCCCAGGCCCGGGGATAACGCGACGACCGTGCCAGCTGAGTGCCCGACAGGTCCCGGCGCAGCGCCGCCTCATCGACAATCGCGCCCGCAGGCGCATAACGGGATGACAGCCTTTCCAGCTTGCTGAACAGGACATCGGCTGCCGCAGCCGTGCCATCAGCCACGACCGCTCTCAACCGGGCGACCGTGAAAGTCCGGTCGGTCGTGTCCGCGCCTTCCAGGCGCATCGCACGCACCCGCAGCGAGAACAGCAGGCGCCACGTCAGCTCGTCAGTGGCGAGCCCTGCAGCGTCGCAACCACCCTGGAGCGCGGCGGCGACAAGACCGTCAAGGTGATCAAGCCGGACACGCAGAGCCTGATCGTGCACCCCATGCGCAAGTTCTGCCCGGAACGCCGCCTCGCTGCCGGTAGCGCGGGCGATCTCGGCAAGCTCGCCAGCCTGCCGGACCGCGCTGTTCGAAGCCACCGCAGCCAGGCCCAGGCGCCACCGGCCCGCCACTATCTCCTCCCAGGCCCCGGCTATCACCTTGAGGTAGGAGGCGACAAGCCGAACCGACTTCCCCTCGCCCTCAGCTGACTTCGCCTCGCTCTTGACCAGCTTCGGGTCGCGCCTGACGCCGACCAAGGCCTGCCGTGCACCACCGTCTGGCGTGCGGCCCGAGATCAGCAGATCATCCACGGCGCTGACCGCGCTCGCCTGGAACCGGACCACCATCGGCGTGACGTCATCGCCCAGTTCCGGCAATGGATCGCCGGTCAGCAGGCTAGCCAGCAGCGTGGCACCGTACTGGTGCTCCAGCACCACTCCACCGCCGCCCGTCGAGTACGAAGCGGCAGCCGACCCCGCAACCACTGCTGTCACCGGCCCAGAATATGAGGCCCGCCCACTGGGCAGGACCTATCCGATCGAGATCGATTGCCGCGGCTGCGCACGCTGATTGGCGACGCTGAGAGACCTGGCCAGCCAGGCCGACAACAGCGGGGGCGCGATAGAGATCTTTCCGCCGTGGCAGTAAGCGGAGCTGCGCGGACGAAATCCCGCGAGGCAACCGGAGTGCCGACCACACCACTATTTCTCGGTCGGATGGCACATATGCCGTCCATATGCCATCGCGTTGGAGAACATGCCACGCGGACTAAGAACCTACACGTTCTGTAGGTTCTCAGCGCGGATGGCATAGCGGGGTGCTGTGACCTGGGGGCCAGCGGGGTTCTCAGGCCGTGGCATGTGGCTTGTGTCTCAGCTTGGTGGCATATTTCCTCGTCGGTGGCGGAGCCTGGCTGTTGTTGCGGGCGTGGTGCCGTTCGGCGGCGCGGACAGCGGTGATGATCTTCTTTCCGTAGGCGGTTGGCCGCATGGCTCGCTGGCCGGGCGCGCGTTCCAGGAGGCGTTCGCCGAATTCGTGTTCGAGGCGCTTGACCTGGGTGATGAGGGTGGTGTGGTGGATGCCGAGGGAGGTGGCTGCGTGGCTGAGCGAGGGGTGGCGGCTGGCTTCTGCGAGGCGGTGCAGCCGTTTCCAGGCGCCTGGACCGGTGATTGCTGGCCGCAGGAGTAGTGGCGCCGCTGCGGCGGCGGCGGTGATGTTCATCCGTATGGGGTAGCGCGGTGGCTTGGGGATGGCGTAGATCTTTGCCCAGCGCCGGATGGCGGATTTGCTCAGGCCGGCCTCGGTCGCCAGGTCTTGCAGGCTGCGGTCGCGGGTGACGTACTGGTGGTGGAGCCAGTCGCGGGTGACGACGGGGTGCTGATGGACCGTGTAGTCCTTCTGGCCGCGCACGGGGATCTTGTAGTCGCGGGCGAGCTGGGCGGCATAGCCGCGTGATAGGCCAGCCTGTTTGGCGATCTCGGCGAGGGACTGGTGGCCGTGGAGGTAGTACTGCTCGAACTGCTCACGGGACGGGATCTGGCGTGCAGGCCGGCGGGTGGTCTTTCCGGTTGCGGGTATGGCCGGCGCCGGGTGCTGGTGCAGGAGCAGCTGGATGGTCTCGGGGGTGGCGCTGAGGCGGCGTGCTGCGGTGGCGATGCTGGCGTGGTCGGCGCGGATGAGCCGGTGCAGGTGTTCGAGGTCGATCTGGCTGGGGTCGGTTCCGGGCAGGTGCAGCCCGTCGAGCAGCCGCAGCGGCGGGTCCCAGGCGACGGGTTCGCCGGTGACGCCTTGGCGGGTGAGGAAGCTGGCGGCTGATTGCTGGAGGCCGTCGGCAAGGGCGGGGGTGAGGACGGCGGCGAGCCGGGTCATCTTGGCGCGGAACGCCGGTGTAATGGCTGCGGACCCGAACTGCGCCAAGTGCGCGGGTGTGCCGCTGAGCTGCTCGAACAGCACGCACCGGGCGGCGTGGGCGTAGACGCTGGGGTCTCGCGGTGTGCGCGCCCGGCGGCACAGGCTCCGCCATTCGGCGGCGGGCAGCAGGCGGCGGTAGTCGAGCTGGCGGCGCTGCTGGTAGTCGATCGGGATGTCAGATGACTCCAGGTACTCAGCTAGCCGGATCAGTGCGGCGGCGGCGTCTGGCCACTGCTGGGTGGCCTGCAGGAGCTGCACTGTCTTGGAGATTTGCTGGAGTCCGGTGGCCGGGCCGAGCAGTTCCGCCGCGTCGGTGAGGTTGAGGCGGGTGCCGACAAGGAGCAGCGTGCTGGACAGGGCGGGCCGCACCATCGTGATGAGGGCGCCGTGGGGCGGGCAGAGCCGCACGGTCCACGACGGCCAGAACAGGGCGGGAATCCGGGCGGCACGCCGCCCGGCCGCCGCGGCGGTGCTGACGCTGGGTTCGCGGGGGGCCGGTGAGGCGGTCCGGTAGCGCAGCTGGTCGGTTGGCCGCATCCTGGGGCCGAGCGCGGCGAGCTTGACCGCGTGCAGAACCGGGCTGGTGGTGCGGCCCCAGTCGTCGACGGTGGAAGGGGAGGTAGCTCGTCCCCCGGGCCGCGGTGCGGTGACCAGCCAGCTCAGGGCGGCTGCCGCGTGGCGGACATCTGCGGCTTGCAGGACGTTACACGCCGTGGTCAGGCCCACGGCGGCGCTGGCCGCAGATGGCGGGGCCATGATCCCGGGCCGGACCTTGGCGCGGGCGGAGACGCGCTGGTGTTCGGCCTTGGCGAGTGCCTGGATTTGCGCGGTGACCGGGTCGGCTGGCGGTGGGGTAGCGAGGCCGCCCGGGATGTTGTTGTCGGCGATGGCCCGGCCGGCGATCCCCCGGATGTCGGCCAAAGCGGTCAGCGCCGGCTGGGGGCTGGCGGCGTAGACACCGAATCCGGCGGTTCCGGTGTCGATGAGGTCGTCCAGCAGCCGCTGCGCCCGCAGGACCGGGTGATCATCGGGCAGGAGTATGGTCACGGCGCGGCTGAGGTCGGTGCCGCAGCGCACGTGCGCCCCGGTTGGGCCGCGTACCCGGCCGTGTTCGGGTTCGGCGGGGTGGACAGGGTTCTCGCAGTATCCAGGCCGGGGCGGGTCGTGCTGGGCGCTGCAGCGGAAGCGCTGCGGCCGGCCGCAACCGGGGCAGTCGTCGGCCAGCAGCCGCTGGTGGTCCGGGCAGGCGAAGCTCCAGCTCAGCCGCCAGCGCAGCTGCCACCGCCCGCCGGTCGCGGCAAGGCAGGCCGGGCAGTACCGCGATCCCTGGCCCCTGCCCCACAGGGTTCTGACCTTGACCAGCCGGGTGACCGGGTCGAGCAGGACGGCCCGCTGGTCGTAGCTGGCCAGGGTCGTCGCGTGGACGCTCGCCTCATCCAGGCCGGTGGCCGACGCGATCGCGGCGGCCTCGGCGGGAAGCAGCGCGATCGCGCGGTCGGTGCTGCCGGGGCGGTTGGAGCGGCGGTGCGCACCGCCGGGCAGCCCGATCGCCCACATCAGGTCGTTGAGCGGGACGGCGAGCCGATGCGCGATCGCCTCCAGCCACGAGTCCAGCGCTTCCCCGGGCAGCGGGGGCAGCCGGATCGGCAGGGTCCGCGGCAGGCTCACCCGGCAACCCGGGCTGGCTGCCGCGCGGGCTTGCTGGTCAGCCGGCCGGCGGCCAGCGCCGTTTCCAGCTCGCAGCGGCCCTTCTCGGACGCAGCGTCGATCTTGACACGGTCCAGGAGATCCGCGCCGAGACGCTCGGCGCCGGTGCGCACCGCCCGCTGGCAGCCCCGGTTGATCAGGGTCATCAGCGAGCCGATATGCCCGGTGCTGCGGGCGAACAGGTAGCCCGCCAGGTCATCGGCCAGCATGCCAGGCGGTTTGGCGGAAAGGACGAGGCGCTGCTCGATGGCCAGCAGCAGCCGCCGCCAGTCCTGCCGGCCTTGCTCGGTGCCGATCCCGAACGGTGCCAGGCCCAGCGGCGTGGTGCGCCGCCCGGTCTGGGCCAGCACCGCGTCGGCGTAGCTGTGCCCTTCGCTGAACAGGCCGCAGGCGTCCAGGCCGACGCCGATGAACAGCATCGTGACCGGGAACTCACTGGCGATGTACTTGAAGTGGTTGCTCACCTCGACGCCATTTTTCCCCTTCCACCGCAGGAAGTGCAGGTCATCCACGATCAGCAGCCGCACCTCGCATGACAGCATGCAATCCAGCGCCCGGTGGGCGAACTGGGCGGTGGTGCCGCGCAGCGTGCCAGGATGGCCGAAGAACTCCAGCATCGCCCGGTTGAAGTCCTTCATTCCGGTGTTGCCGGTCAGCCCGACCCGGCAGACCGGCCACCGCTCGTGGCCCGCCGCGGTCAGCGGGCCCTGCTCGGCGATTTCGCGCAGGTGGAACTGCTTGGCGAACGCGAGCACCGAAGTCGTCTTGCCCAGACCCGGGAACGCGTCCAGGGCGACCGCGCCCTTGGCCTTGTCGCCGTCGTGAGCGTTGCTGTCCAGGATGTCCCACAGGTCCTCGTGCAGCGCGGCCAGCTGCGGTGTTTTCAGCGGCCCGAGGTTGGCGTGCCAGACCCGCCGCTGCAGGTTGTAGGCGGCCAGCGCGGGCGGGCTCAGCTGCCGTAATTGCCGCGGTGTCAGCTGCTCGGGCTGGGGCCGGGCGGGCGCCTGGACCATCCGCTGCCAGCCCTCCTTGCGCGCCAGGGTGAGGTTGTCCAGCCGGGCCAGGCCGTCACCGCCGGCGCCGGGGTCACCGGACGGGCTCACACGTCCTCCAGGGCATCGGCGTAGAAGTCCTCATCGGCGTCCATGACGTCAAGGTCACCGTCGTCGTCATCGTCTCCTGTCTCAGGAATCTGCTCCTGCCCGGCCGGTTCGGTGGCGGGGCCTGCCGCGCCGAGCGCCTGCCGCGCCGAGGGCAGCAAGGCGGCCGGGTCTGCGGCTGCGGGGAAGTCGAAGGCCGCCTGCTGGCGTGACATCCGCAGCGCCATCCGCCGCTCCGCCAGGGTGGTGCCCAGCCCGAGGTTCCAGCGCTCAAGCAGGCCGGCCAGGGCGAGCCGGTCGTCGGGGTAGCGGTATTTCGAGGCGGCCAGCCGGCGGGCGAACGCGAGCGCGTCTTCGCTCAGCGGCATCTGCGCGCTGGGGGCGTGTTCCCACAGCAGCCGATGCCAGCGGCGCTCGGCGGGGTCGCGGAAGTAGATGCGGGTGATGTCGTCGGGGTCGAGGTGAAACGGCCAGCCGCCGCCCGGATGGGCGCTGCGCCGGTTGCGGTAGGCGTTCAGGGCGGCCCCGTTGTAGCGGCGGGAGCCGATCTCGACCCCGTAATGCTGGATGGTGCGCCATTCCACCTTGAGGAACTCATAGGCCAGGTCCGGGTCGCATGGAACCTCGATGTAGCCGGCCCGGGCGACGCCGTGCTCGAACATCGCCGCAGGTGACAGCCGCAGCCCCGCCACGCCGGGATCGGCCAGGCCATCATGCGGGCGGTGATGGTAGACGACCCCGGCCCAATCCCGGATGATCGCTTCGAGTTCGTCGAGGAAGAAGAACGCGCCGCCTTCGGGATCAGCGCCCCGCGAATGCACGTCGGGTCCCTTGTAGCCGGGAAGCGCCTGCAGCAGGTCTTCCCGCAGGGTCCGGAAAAATCGTTCCACCGGGCCTTTGTCGCGGCCGGTGCGCAGCCGGGCCGGCTGGATCGAGATGCCCAGCCGGCGGCAGACACTGGTCAGATGCTCCCCGACGTAGATCTTGCCGTGGTCGACCACGAGGGTCTCCGGCACCAGCGCCGGCGCCGCCGCCCCGGCAGCCGGGCCGTCGATCGCCTGCCGGTCCACCAGCACGATGCGGGGGATCCCGTGCTCGGGCCAGACCGCGTGCGCTGGCCAGCCCGGTGCGGCCGGGCGGGGCCGGAACGCCTGATACAAGGTGGCCGCGGCATCCACCGCCTTGGTCGATGCCGGGGTCAGCCGGATCCCGGTGATGCAGCGGGTGTACCAGTCCATCGCCACTGTCAGCTCGGCCTGCAGCCACCGCAGCGTGACCGGGTCCACCGCGAACACATCCAGCCGGGTGGTGTCCATCAGCAGGTACTCACCGGGCCGTGTGGGTCTGAGCTTGCCGTAGGCGGTGTCCGGCCGCCCGGCGATGTCCTGGTTGCGCTTGGCGCTCAGCCGGAACGTCGGGCGCCGCCGTTCCAGCTCCTCCAGCACCCTGTAGGCGGTGGCCCGGCTGGGCAGCAGCACCACCCCGTCCCCATGATCGGCGGCCAGCCGGGCTGCGGTGCGCTCGATCACCATCTTCCGCGACGGCCTGGACTCACCGATGTGCTCGCCCATCACCTCCAGCGCGATCTGCACCCACCGTTCATCGGCCCGGCCCAGCGGCCCGCTGCCAGCGTCCGCCTGCGGCACCAGCCCGGCCTCGCCGATCTGGCGGAACCGCGATACCCACCGCTTGACGGTGCGGACACCGGCCCCCAGTTCGGCGGCCTTGGCCGCATACCTTGCCTCCAGGGGCAGGCCCAGGTCGAACTGCGGCTTCGGCTCACCCGGCTGGGCCAGTTCCGCGCTGCCCGACCGGTAGCCGGTCAGCACCTCCCGGACATGCCCCGCTCGCTCCAGCATCTGCTCCCGCTGCGCCACGGTCAGCTGGCTGAGCAGCACGGCCGCAGAGGCATCTTCGTCGGCCGCGGACGGGCCTGGCCCGTCGGGGATGACCCGGGAGCGCTCGGACAGCAGCAATTCGTTCAGCCCCAGCCGCAGCATCCTGCCCCGGCGATCAGCGGCCACCACCTCCATCCCCGCGGCCGTGCTGGCGACCTGCACCACCTCGATGGTCTCCCCGTCGTAGGCGAACCGGGTCCCCACCCCGACCCGCACCCCGGCCGTACTCACCGGGCCGCCCGCAGCCGGTGCGACCCGCTGAGCGGCCGGTCCAGGTCCACAGTGAAATGCCCGGCCCAGACCAAGTGCAGCACCGCCGCCCGCGTCAGCGGCTCCGGCCAGCTGGGCAGGCAGCCGAACGCCTCGCCCAGGCTGGCCCCGTCCAGATCCGCTGCGCGCAGCTGCGCCAGCAGCCCAGGATCGAATAGCCAGTCCCGGCGGTAGCCGGCCAGGAACCGCACGTTCTCCAGCCGCGCCGCGGGCGGCTCGCACCGCACGTCGTAACGCCAGCCGCGTGCCTCTACCAGCGCCCGGGTCCACCCGAACGTTAGAGCGACCTCGGGCCTGGCCAGGCGGTGGCGCGGCTTCACGTCCACCACCACCGGGCCGGTACCGGTCAGCAGCAGATAGTCCGGGATGTGCTTGCGCGCAACCCCGCCGACCTCGGCGCGCAGCAGAAACGGCTGCGCCACGATGCCGCGAACCGACCGGTCAAAATCCGCCAGCAGCAGCACCGCCAGCTCCAGCCGGGACTCGTAAATCACATGGTCCCGCTGCGTGCTGGACCAGTACGTCCCCGAAAAGTGCTGCTGCCCCTGATACCAGCGAAAGACCCGCCACGGCGCTGCCGCAGCCAGCAGATCCACCCTCGCGCTGCCCCACGGGTGATCCTCCACCATATGGTCCGGGCGGCGAAGGCTCACCATAGCCGACCCATCACTGACCTGGCCCGCCGTGTCCGCCGTTACCAACGCAGCCACCCCGCCGGGCCACCGCGCCACCGCCGCCGTCGCGGCCTGATCACAGAAGGTCCGGCCATTCCGCCATTCGATCAGCCAGCGGCCGGGCATTCCCGGCGACACGCCGCCGGGTCACAGTATTGGCGTAGATCACGAAATTCGTGCGGTTGAGCCGGCGGCGGACCCGCGCCGCAACACCGCCGGTGGCGAAGGACCACGAGTTGCTAAGCGGCCAGCATGGCCTTTCTCGCCGCCTGGACGTTCACGCTGACAACCGTCGATGCGGGTCTCGCCGGCCGGGTCCTGGCACACGGGTCAGCCGGTCAAAGTACGGGTCGAGCTCGAGAAAGTCGTCGGCAGCTTCGCGCAGTTCGCGGCTTGTGCCATGACGCCAGAAGGCGACCCGCACCTTGAGCCCCCGGCCCTGAACTGACCGGACCGGGGGAACGAAATCCCCGTCACCAGCGACAAGAACGGCCATGTCGTGACGCCCGGGCCGCATGTACTTGTAGCAGTCCTCCACCATGAGCGTCGCGAGGCTGGTGTCCACCTGCTTCTCCTTGTGCGCCGCATTACGGTCGAACACCTTCCCTCAAAGCCTTCGGCCCGCGCCCGCTCCCACAGGGAGTCATTGGTCGGCGGGCGGGACCCGAACAGAATCGACCTGCCGATCTGCTCATCCGGCGGGCACGCCAGCTCATAGAGCCGGCCGAAGTCATACGCCCACCTGAGCGTGATCCGGCACCGCGCCGCGTCAAGCGGGTCGGCGGCCAGCCCGAGCCGGACCGCCTGGACGTGCTGGCCCCTCAATCACCGTCGCTTGTCTCAGTTAACCTGGCATTTCCTGGCTGCATGGGCCATGGTCGCCTTCCCAGCTGAACATCCAGCACATCACGTCGAAGACGCGGAGCAGCGACATGTGGCCTGCGCCTGCCCTGTTACGAACTGACTCAAGTTCTTGGACGAGGCCCTGGTCATTGACAAGCTCGCCGCGTAGGTCGTGCCACCATCGGTTGTCTATGCGGGGCCTCTTGAGAACCTTCTTGATACGGCTGTCGTAAACGGGGAGCAGGTCCGGGCGCTTGCGTGCCAGGAGCTTGCCGGCCGCGACGGGGCCGATTCTGTTGCTTTCGGGGCGCGGCTCGATGTCGCAGATAATCCCCCACAGTTTCCATGCGGGGCCGCCTTCGGCGATGAGGGCACCGGCCCCGGGGTCTTGCAGGGAAATGCCAAGCGGGATCTGGGCGAGCAGGCCGTTGAGTTCGCGGTCCTGGTAGTGGAGGACCTCCAGTGCGTGGTATCCCTCGATCCGGACGCTGAGCATGGTGACGGCGAGCAGGTCCTCAGCGGTGAACTGGTTGGCGACGTCCTCCCGGTCCCCGCCTCCGCCGATCCGTTCGAAATACGCGCCGGAGTAGCATGCGCGGCCGGTTGCGGTGTCGGTGGCGAGGTACCGCTTCACCAGGCAGGTGGCGAAGTCCTCATCGCGGAGCCTGGCGGGAATGCTGATGCCCATGACGCCTCCGTCCGAGAAGAGGACATCCTCAATGAGAACCTACATGCTGGTTCTCAGACCAATGGCATATATGCCAGCCAGATGCCACGGCAAATGAGAATATGCCGAGGAAACTAAGAACCTACACGTTCAAAGCGCGATGGCCACAAGCGCGCCGATGAGGATGAATGGCCCGAGTGGCAGGTGGCTGGTGCGGGTGGCCCGGTGCAGGGCCAGTAGCCCCCCGCCGTAGACACCGGCTAGGGCGAACGCGGCAAAGGTGCCGGTGAGCAGGGCCTGCCAGCTGATCCAGCCGAGTGCAGCTCCGACGCTGGCGGCGAGCTTGGCGTCACCTAGGCCCATGCCGCCCGGCCTGATAAGGGACAAGGCCAGGTAGAAGCAGGCGAGGGCGGCGGCACCGATGGCTGCGCG